>Ga0075270_1000016_pt1 | contig 16378 bp, 18 predicted proteins | sample SF_Rice_5C_0N_20_FD_69774 | JGI IMG/M metagenome (GOLD analysis project Ga0075270, IMG submission 69774) | Rice paddy soil microbial communities from Twitchell Island, California, USA - SF_Rice_5C_0N_203 | ecosystem: Environmental > Terrestrial > Soil > Paddy field/soil | place: USA: Twitchell... | reverse complement strand
CGGACGCCGCCGACCGGCGCGCGGGCGAGGTGGCGCCGCTCGCGCAGCGGCTGCGGCCGCGCTCGCTCGCGGAGTTCGTCGGCCAGGAGCACGTGCTCGGCGAGGCGTCGGCGCTGCGGCTTGCGATCGCGGAGGACCGCGTCCGCTCCTCGATCTTCTACGGCCCGCCCGGGAGCGGGAAGACGACGCTCGCGCGGATCGTGGCGGCGTCGACCGGGGCCGCGTTCGAGGAGCTGTCGGCCGTGTCGGCGACGGTGAAGGACGTGCGCGAGGTGCTCGCACGGGCCCGGGAGCTGCTGGGGACGAGCGGGCGTCGGACGATCCTCTTCCTCGACGAGATCCACCGCTTCAACAAGGCGCAGCAGGACGCGCTCCTGCCCGCGGTCGAGGACGGTCTGCTGACGCTGATCGGGGCGACGACGGAGAACCCGTACTACGAGGTCAACTCGGCGCTCCTCTCGCGGACGCAGGTGTACGAGCTCCAGCCGCTCTCCCCGGGCGACGTGCAGGAGATCGTCCGCCGCGGCGCGGCCGAGGTGGGCGCGGAGCTCGGGCCGGAGCTCGTCGAGCTCGTGGCGCGCCGGAGCGGCGGCGACGCCCGCTCTGCCCTCAACATCGTCGAGCTGGCCGCCGAGACGGCACGGGCCGAGGGCGCCGCGGTCGGCGAGGCGCACGTCGAGGACGCGGCGCGCAAGCGGCCGGTCGTCTACGACAAGGGCTCCGACGCGCACTACGACTTCACGTCGGCGTTCATCAAGTCGCTGCGCGGCAGCGACCCCGACGCGGCGGTCTACTACCTGGCGGCGATGCTCGAGGGCGGCGAGGACGCCCGCTTCATCGCGCGGCGGATGATCGTGCTGGCCTCGGAGGACGTCGGCAACGCCGATCCGCGTGCGCTGCTCGTCGCGGTCGCCGCGGCGCAGGCGGTCGAGCACGTGGGGCTGCCGGAGGCGCGACTGAACCTCGCGCAGGCGGCGGTCTACCTCGCGCGGGCGCCGAAGTCGAACGCGAGCTATGTCGCGTTGAAGCGCGCCGCCGCCGACGTCCAGGAGCGCGGCAACGTCAGGCCGCCGAAGGCGCTGCGAGACGCGAGCTGGTACGGCCGCCGCCTCGGTCACGGCGAGGGGTACGTCTATCCACACGACGACCCGCGCGGCTTCGAGCAGAGCTATCTGCCCGAGGAGCTGCAGGGGCGCACGTACTACGAGCCGTCGGGGAACGGCGAGGAGCCGGCCGACTGACCGCCGCCCCTGGCGTGTCGCGCGAATCGCACTATTCTCCGATCGAGTCAGACCGGCCGCCGGGCCGGTCGCGACGATGGGAGAGCGATGAAGAAGACACTGCTTCTACTGGCCGTGCTGGGAGCCGCGCTGCTCGTGGCACTGCCCGCCGGCGCGATCACGAACGGGTCACTGGACGGCAACGCGCATCCGTACGTCGGCCTGATGGTGGCCAAGGACGCCAGCGGCACGCCGCTCTGGCGCTGCACCGGCACCCTGGTCTCGCCGACGGTGTTCGTCACCGCCGGCCACTGCACCGAGGCGCCCGCGGCGACCGCCGAGATCTGGTGGGACTCCGACGTGCAGTCGAACGCTGCGGCACTCGGCTACCCGTTCACCGGGGAGTCGAGCGGGACGGTGCACGAGAACCCGAGCTGGGATCCGAACGCATTCTGGGTCTGGGACGTCGGCGTCGTCACGCTCGACGCGCCCGTCACGAACCTCGGGTACGGGGCGTTGCCGGCGGCGAACTCGCTGTCCGGCCTGAAGGTCGGCTCGCATACGACCTTCACCACCGTCGGCTACGGCCTGCAGGCGGCGTTCCCGGATCAGGGCCACTCGTCCGTCAAGGACTCAGCGCTCAAGATCCGGATGGTCGCCCACCCGCAGCTGATCCAGATCGGCAACAAGCAGCAGCCGAACTCGCTCGTGCTCTCGAACAACGCGAACACGGGTGGGACCTGCTTCGGCGACTCGGGCGGCCCGACCTTCCTCAACGGCACCAACGTCGTCGCGGCCGTCACGTCGTTCGGCAAGAACTGGACGTGCGGCGGCCAGGGAGGCGTCATGCGCCTCGACGTGCCCGCGATGCGCGACTGGGTCCTGAGCTTCACCCCGTAGCGGCGACTCCGACCGCTCGACCTGCGAGGGCCGCCGCGAGGCGGCCCTCGCTCCGCGCGGTCAGCCCCGCCCGGGCGGGGGCGCGTCCCGCAGCTCGAGCGCGCGCCGCGGCCGGTTCGTGATCACGCCGTGCAGGCGCGGGTCGGCGAGGCGCCGTGCCAGCTCGTCGTCGTCGTCGACCGTCCAGAGGTAGACCGGAAGAGGGGCACGGGCGAGCAGTCCGCTCGCGGCGAGGCGGCGGTTGACGCTGAGGAAGCTGGCGCCGCAGGCGCGGGCTCGTGCGCCCGGAAAGACCTCGGAGAGCCGCGTGCGAAGGTAGGGTCGCCGCCACTCGCGTCCGATGCTGAGCCCGACCTCGAGATCGGGCCGCACGCGTCGCAGCGCCGCGACCGAGACGTCCTCCATCGTCGAGACGACGAAGCGGTCGACCGGAAGAGCCTCGGCGACCGCGTCGACAGCGGCAGCCTCGTCGCCGACCTCCTTCAGGTCGACCATCAGCCTTCCGCCCAGGCCGGCGACGAGGTCCGCCACCTCGGCCACGGCGGCCGCGTCCTCCAGGCGGCCCTCGGGAGTGGCGCCCACCGGGTCGTGGAGCGCGAGCAGCCGTCCGTCGGCGGTGCGCCTGACGTCGACCTCGACCATGTCCACGCCGGCGGCGAGCGCGGCGGCGTACGCCTCGAGCGACCCCGGCGCGACGTCCTCGCTCGAGCCCTGGTGCCCGACGACGAGCGGCACGCGGCTGACCCCGTCGACCTCCGTCGAGCCGACGCTCACAGGATGCGGGCGCCGAGCGCCGAGCCGACGAACTCGACGGCGAGACGACCGGTCTCGTTCTCGCGGTCGAGGATCGGGTTGACCTCGACGACGTCCATCGAGTCCGCGAGGCCGGACTCGGCGACGACCTCCATCGCGAGGTGCGCCTCGCGGTAGGAGAGACCGCCTCGCACCGGCGTGCCGACGCCGGGCGCATGGTCGGGGTCGACCGCGTCCATGTCGAGCGAGACGTGGAGGAAGGCGGCGCCCGCGGCGTGGGCGAGCGCCTCGCGCATGCAGGGCTCGACGCCGACCCGGTCGATCTCGCTCATCGTGAAGACCTTCGCGTCGAGGCGGCCGAGCAGCTCGCGCTCGCCGTCGTCGAGGGAGCGGACGCCGACGAGGGCGATCCGGCCGGGCTCGATCGCGGGCACCGGCCAGCCGGGCCGGGCGAAGTCGGGGCCGGCGTGGCCGAGAGCCGCCGCGAGCACCATGCCGTGCACGTTGCCGCTCGGTGAGGTCGTCGGCGTGTTCAGGTCGCCGTGCGCGTCGACCCAGACGACGCCGCCGCGGCCGCGCGCCTGCGCCATGCCGACGAGCGAGCCGAGCGCGACCGAGTGGTCGCCGCCGAGGACGAGCGGCAGGGCCCCGCGGCCGGCGGCGTCGGCGACGAGGCCGGCGACGCGGTCGCACAGATCGAGAATCTCGGTCAGGTAGCGGGCGCGATCGTCGCCCATCCCGGTCTGCTCCGCGACTGGAGCCTCGACGTTGCCGAGGTCCGACACGACGATGCCGAGCACGTCCTCGAGGTGGCGGCAGAGACCGGCGTACCGAATCGCCGACGGTCCCATGTCGACGCCACGCCGCCCGGCGCCGAGGTCGAGCGGTGCACCGATGACGACGACCTCGCGGGTCGCCGGTTGCACGTTCACAGGACGCAAGGCTAACGTCCGGTGCTCATGTCTTCGTCGGACGACTCGCCCGGCAGTCCGATCCGTGTCCTCATCGCGGACGACGAGCGCGCATTCAGGGATGCGCTGCGGCCGCTGATCGAGCACCAGCCCGAGCTGACCGTGGTCGCCGAGGCCGGCGACGGCCTGGCCGCGATCGAGCTCGTGGACGAGTTGGAGCCGGACGCGGTCGTGATCGACCTGCACATGCCGCTGGTCGACGGCGTCACGGCGGTCGCCCGGATGCGCAAGGACCACCCGGCGCTCTGCCTGATCGCGCTGACGGGGGACTCGGCGCCCGAGCTGCACGAGGCGGTGACGGACGCGGGCGCGGACGCCGTGCTGCTCAAGGCCGACCTCGTCGGCACGCTCGTGGAGCGGCTCGCTGCCGTCAAGACGGCGCAGGCGCCTGGGTTACACTGACCGCCGCCAGCGGCGAGGTAGCTCAGCTGGTAGAGCACTCGGCTGAAAACCGGGGTGTCGCCGGTTCGAGTCCGGCCCTCGCCACTCTCTCCGCGCCCTCGCCGGCCCCGCGAACGAGCCGGCGGCCCGCCGCGAGTCGGCCGGCTCTCCCGGCTCCCCGAGCCCCTTTTGCTCCGTCATGCGGAGGCTTTACGTTCTGGTCGCTGGGTCGTCGTACTTCACCGAGGGAGGGCACTGTATGAGCACTGTCGCCGCCTCGTTCCGGGAGTCGTTCCTGGAGCGGCGGTTCCGCTTCGCCGAGCACGGCACCACGCTCGGCCGGGACACGATGGCCGGCGTCACGACGTTCGTCGTGATGTCGTACATCATCTTCGTCAACCCGTCGATCCTGGCCGGTGTGAAGCCGGTCCACGGGGCGGCATTGCCGTTCGCGGCGGTGCTCACGAGCACGTGCCTCGTCGCCGGCGTGATGTCGATCCTGATGGGCCTGACGACGAACTACGCGTTCGCCATCGCACCCGGGATGGGCCTGAACGCGGTGGTGGCGTACGGGCTGGTCGCGAGCGGGAACGCGACGTTCCCGGAGGCGATGGGTCTCGTCATCCTCGAGGGCGTGGCGATGCTCCTGCTCGCCGTCAGCGGCCTGCGGGAGATGATCTTCCGGGCGATCCCGCTCGAGCTGAAGAAGGCGATCGCGATCGGCATCGGGCTCTTCATCGCGTTCATCGGCCTCTACAACTCGGGGATCATCGCGCAGGACAAGAGCGGCGCCGACCCGGTGACGCTCGGCAGCTTCACGACGTGGCCGATCTTCGTGACGGTGTTCGGGCTCGTGTTCACGTTCGCGATGCGGGCGATCCGGTTCCGCGGCGACCTGCTCGTGGGGATCGTCGGGACGACGATCGTGGCGACGCTCGTCAACCGGGGCACCGACTACTCGGCGTTCGGCCGGGGCGGGGTCGCGTCGTGGCCGGGCTTCCACCATCTGTACGCGGGACCGGACTTCTCGTTGATCGGGAACGTCAGCCTGCACTCCTTCAGCGCCGGCGAGCTGGGCGTGGTCGCGTCGCTCGTCTGGGTGTTCTCTCTGTTCCTGAGCGACTTCTTCGACTTCTCGGGGACGAGCATCGGCGTCGGCAAGTCGGCGGGCTACGTCGACGCGAACGGGGACATCCCGCAGTTCAAGAAGGCGCTGATCGTCGACGGCCTGGCGGCCGTGGCGGGCGGGGGCGCGTCGGCCTCGTCGGCGACGACCTACATCGAGTCCGGCTCGGGCGTGGCCGCGGGCGGCCGCACCGGCTGGGTCGCCGTGGTGGCGGGGCTGCTGTTCTTCCCGTTCATGTTCGTCTCGCCGCTGATCGGAATGGTGCCGGCGCAGGCGACGGCGGCGGCTCTCGTCGTGGTCGGCTGGCTGATGATCTCGACGCTGACCGAGGCGGAGGGCGAGGCGGAGGGCGCCGCGGCGTCGAAGCTCGCCGGCATCGATTTCCACGATCTCGCGATCGGGCTGTCGGCGGCCCTGACGATCATGGTGATGCCGTTCACGTACTCGATCACGAACGGGATCGGCTTCGGCTTCATCACGTACACGCTGATCTGCGCGTCGCGGCGGGAGTGGAAGCGCGTGCACCCGTTCATGTGGGCTGCGACCGGGGCGTTCGTCCTCTACTTCCTCGTTCCGGTCCTGCAGCAGCACATCAGCTGGTTCTGAGCCCCTGACGCAGCGAGGCCCCCGGGAGCGCCGTGGCGTTTCTCGGGGGCCTCAGGCGTCCGGACCGGTGCGACCGTGTCGCGAACTGCCGTTGGCGGCAGCCTACTGCCTCGTCGCGCGCAGCGCCGTCGCCGGGCCGGCCGAAAAATCCGCAAATTCCGCGAAACCACGGCGGCCGAGCTCGCGGCGGAGTCGCTCGGGCGGGACGTAGATCGGTGTGTCGGCGCCGCGCGAGAAGGAGAGGACGACGGTGCAGCCGGGCGCCGTGACCCGGGCGAGCTCGTCGAAGAACGGGATCATGTTCATGAGCGAGACGAGCTGGAACTCCCCGTCGCGGAACGGGAGGCGGGAGGCATCGCCGACGCGGTATTCGACGCGCTCCGCGAGCTCGTCCGGGAGGCGCGACTTCGCCTCGGCGATCATCCTCGCGCTCAGGTCGACGCCGACGACCCTGGCGCCCGGGAAGCGCCCGGCGACGTGCTTGGCGGCCACGCCGGTGCCGGTGCCGAGGTCGAGCGCCCGCTCGGGCGGGTCGAGGTCGCCGAGCGCGAGGTCGAGCGCGGCGAGGTGCTGCGGCCCGATGCGGGTCTCCCAGCCCGGCGCGATCGTGTCGAAGAGGCGGCGGAGCGGGCCGCGGAGGGCCGGCCAGAGCCAGGGCCGGCGGACCACCACCTCGGTGATGATCCTCGCGCGGCGACCGCTGTTCACGGCACGTCGACCTGGATCAGCAGCTCGCTCCCCTCTTGGGCACCGAGGACGTCGGCGGCGCTGCCGCGCGAGACCGCGACCGCGACGTTGCGATAGCTGTCCTCGTAGAGGATCAGCTCGCCCGGAGTCGTGTCGCCGAAGGTGCGCGCGGCGACGGCGAAGTAGCGGCTTCCGCGGCAGGTGAGCTCGACGCGGGTGCCGGGCGCGACCCGGGCACGGTCGAGCTGCTCGCGGGTGAGGTTGAGCGCGATGTTGCCGAAGCGGTCGACGCCGACGACGGTCGCGCGGATCCTGCTCTGGCCGATCTCGGGCTCCGGAAGGTCGAGGCGGACGAGCTCCTCCGGGTCGATCGGCGGCCCGAGCTGCTCGATCGCGATGCCGCGGGCGAGGTGTGCAGCCGCCGGCGCGAAGAGGTCGCGGCCGTGGAAGGTGCGCGAGACCGGCTGCAGCGAGTACTCGGGACTGGCGAGCTCGTGCGCGGCGGCGACGCCGCCGAAGCGGCCGACGGCCGGCAGGAGCAGGCCGTTGTCCGGCCCGACGTGGAAGCGCCCCTCGGCGTCGCGGACGGCGAGGGCACGGCGGTTCCCTCCGACGCCGGGGTCGACGACGGCGAGATGGACGCCGGCGGGCATGTACGGCAGCGTATTGGCGAGCATCAGCGCGCCCTGGAGGACGCGACCCGGCCGAATCCCGTGCGTGATGTCGATGATCTCGGCCTCGGGCGCGATCCGCTTGACGACGCCGTGGCACGTGCCGACGAAGTCGTCCTGGAGGCCGAAGTCGCTCAGGAAGGTCACGAACGGCCGCATCGCCGCGTGAGGCTACATGCTCGGCAGCAGGCGCTCGACCGCGGCGACGAGGCCCGGAAGGTCGTGGGTCTCCGCCTCGGCGACGACCTCGATCCCGTGCTCCCTCGCGGCCGCGGCGGTCTGCGGCCCGATCGCGACGGCCGGCAGCCGAGCCCCGGTGGCGGCGAGCGCTCGAGCGGCCGACGGCGAGGCGAGAAGGACGAGGTCGCCCTCGGGCGGGGCGTCGGGCCGGAGCTCGACGGTCCGGTAGAGCGGCAGGAAGTCGGCGTCGAGCTCGTCGACGAGCAGCCGCCGCGCGCCCTCCGCCGCCGCCAGGAGCACGTGTCCGGCCGGCCGCGGCAGCTCGGCGAGCAGGCCCTCCTGGGTGGAGACGGCGGGAACGAGGTCCGGCTCGAGCCCGTGCGCCCGCAGCTCCGCCGCCGTGCCGGGCCCGATCGCGGCGATGCGCCGCGGCACGCCGGCGAGTCGTGGTGCGAGCTGGGCCGCCCCATTCGGGCTGGTGACGACCACCCAGTCGTAGGCGGTCCCGTCGACGCGACCGCCCGCGATCGGCTCGATCCCGATCAGGGGACAGAGCACGACCTCGCACCCGAGCGTGGCGACCGCGGCGGCGAGCGACACCGCCTGTCGCTCACTGCGAGTGACGACGACCCGAAACCGCCTTCGCGCACCGTGCGGAGCCGGATCGTGCCGGGCGGGACGCCTCGGCTGACCCATCCCTAACCCCCGCCCTCCCAGAGGGGACCCGCGGCGGCTGGACGCGACGCTACCGCGGCGGCGGCGCCGTGTCCCTGCCGACTTCGTGGCACGGGGCTCACGGCTTCGTCACGCGCCGCGGGACGCCGCGGCGGCGGCGAGCTCGCGGCCGAGCGCGTCCGCGTCGCCGCCGCTGTGCCGCTCGACCCAGGAGCCGTCCTCCGCGGCGACGAGCCCGATGAGCACGTCGCCGTCGTGATGCGCCGCCACCGGCGCGAGACAGCCCCCGCCGACGGCCGCCACGACGGCCCGCTCCGCCTCCACCCGCACGCGGGTCGGCTCGTGGTCCGCGGCGGCGACCAGGTGCTCGTCGCCGGAGCGCACCTGGAGCGCGAGGGCGCCCTGCGCCGCCTCCGGCAGCAGCTCGTCGGGGTCGAAGCGGCGGCCGATCTCAGCGCCGAGGCCGAGCCGGTCGAGGCCGCACGCGGCGAGGACGATCGCGTCGAGCCCGCGTTCCCCGCGCTTGCGCAGCCGCGTGTCGATGTTCCCGCGCAGCGGCTCGATCGACAACGTCGGCTCGAGCGCGAGCAGCTGCGCCTTCCGGCGCGCCGACGCGGTGCCGACGCGCATTCCCGGCCGGATCGCGTCCGCCCCGCAGAGCGCGTCCCGCGGATCGTCACGAACGAGATACGCGCCGACCACGAGGCCCTCCGGATCGCTCGCGGTCATGTCCTTCGCGGAGTGGACGGCCACGTCGATCCGGCCCTCGAGCAGCGCCTCCTCGAGCTCCTTGACGAAGACACCGCGCGAGCCGATCTCGCCGAACGGCCGGGAGCGGTCTCGGTCGCCGGCAGTCGTGATCGGCACGAGCGCAAGCTCGATCCCCGGGCCGCGCAGGCGCGACGCCGCGAGCTCGGCCTGCGTCAGCGCGAGCCTACTGCCGCGGCTGCCGACGCGGATCAGCACACCGACTCCGCTTCCGCACGGGCTGCCCGCAACGTGCCGTGCCGCGCGGTCGGACACGCACGAACGCCGTCGGGGCCTGCAGCGGCAAAGGCCGTCCGGTCAGCTTCCCGAGCTTCAGCGCTCGTCCTCGCCGAGACCGAACAGGTGCCTCACCGCCTCAGCATAGAGGACCCCATCGGCTGCCGCGGCCGCCTGCTTCATGCGCACGGTCGGCAGGTGCAGGAGCTTGTTGACGATCTGCGTGGTGATCGCCTCGACCGCGCGCCGCTGGCTCTCGTCGAGCCGCTCGAGGAGGCCTTCGGCCTTCTGCAGCTCCGCCTCGCGGATCTCCTCCGCGCGCGCCCGCAACGACGCGATCGCCGGCACGACGTCGAGCGCCGCGTGCCACTCGTGGAACTTGTCCGCCTCCGCGGCGACGAGCGACTCGGCCCGCTCCGCCTCGCGCCGGCGACCGGAGAGGGTCTCCGCCACGATCGCCTGAAGGTCGTCGATGTCGTAGAGGTAGCAGGCTTCGAGGTCGTGGATCGCCGGGTCGAGGTCGCGAGGGACGGCGAGGTCGATCAGGAGCAACTGGCGCCCCCGTCTGCCGCCGAGCGCCCGCCGGACCGCCGCCGCGTCGAGCACGTAGCCCGGCGCGCTCGTGGAGGCGACGACGACGTCGGCGCGGGCGAGCTCCTCCTCGATCCCCGCGAGCGGCAGCGCCTCGGCGCCGAGCCGGCGGGCCAGCTCCTCCGCGCGGCCGCGCGTCCGGTTGGCGACGAACGAGATGCGGGCCCCGCGGGAGCGCAGGTTGCGGGCCGCCTGCTCGCTGATCTTGCCCGCGCCGACGAGAAGGATCGAGCGGTCGGCGAGGTCGCCGAACACCTGCTCGGCGAGCGCGGCCGCCGCCGAGGAGACCGACGCCGGGCTGTGACCGATCGCCGTCTGAGCGCGCACCTTGCGCCCCGAGTGCAGCGCCTGCCTGAAGACGCGGTCGAGCAGCGGCCCCGTCGTCCCCAGCTCGTGCGCGATGCGCACCTGGCCGAGGATCTCGCCCTCGCCGGGCACGAGCGAGTCGAGCCCCGCGGCGACACGGAAGAGGTGCAGGGCCGCCGCCTGGTCGCGGAGGCGGTAGAGCGCGTGCGCCACCTCCGGCTCGAGCTCGGCGAGCGCCGCGACGGCGTCGCGTTCCGCCTGCTCCGCATCCTCCGCCGCGAGATAGATCTCGGTGCGGTTGCAGGTCGAGAGGCACACGGTCTCGCGGCCGCCCTCGGCGAGACGCGCCGCGAGTGTCGCGGCCTGCTCGCGCTCGAGCGCGACCCGCTCGCGCAGCTCCACCGGAGCGCGGTGATGCGAGGTGCCGACGAGGACGAGGCGCATCAGGCGAAGTGGGTCGCGGGGAGAGCGAGCCGGACGACGATCACGAGCGCGAAGCCGGCGAGGGCGAGGTAGGCGGCGCGACGGCCGCTCCAGCCGGCGACGAAGCGCAACCAGAGGTAGGCGGCCCAGACGAGCCAGGTGACGCCGGTCGCGAGGACGAGGGCGTCGACGCGGTCGCCGTCGACGACGAGCCGGACGAGGCCGACGCCGAGCCCGAGCGTGAGCGCCGGGAGCGACCACGCGACGGTCCGCAGCGCGAGCCCGTCGAGCGTCGCGAGCGCAGGCACCGAGCGGCGCAGGACGGTGGCGGCACGCTGCTTCAGCCGCCGCTCCTGCCAGAGGTAGAGGCCGGAGAGCGACGCCGCCAGCGTGAAGCCGGCGAAGGCGGCGAGCACGAGCCCGACGTGGAGCACGAGGAAGAGGTTCGAGTAGTGGCTCGTCCCGCCGACGCCGGTGCCGCCGCCGGCGCGCGCCACGACGAGGAGCACCGCAGCGAGGGGCATCACCGTCAGGCCGAGCAGCCGGTACGGCCGCCGGCAGCCCCAGATCAGATACGCCGAGACGACGAGCCAGACGAACAGGTTCAGGGAGCCGGCCCACGTCGCCCACGGGAAGCCGTCGCGACGAGCGGCCTGGACGCCGAGCAGCGCCGTCTGCGCGAGCCAGCCCAGGCGGACGCCCCAGGTGGCCGCCCTTCCCGCGACCCCGGGTCGCCGGGCGTCACCGAGGTAGCCGACGGCCGCCTCGCCGTAGAGGAGCAGGGCCGGCCAGAAGAGCAGCTCAGCCAACGGGCGCCGGCTCCCGCGCCGGCTCCTCGTCGGCCCGCTTCTCCGCGCGGCCGGCGAGTGCGTCGACGTCGCGCTCGAGCCGCTGCAGCTTCAGCGCGATGATCACGACGTAGACGAGGACGAGCGCGAAGACGACGCAGTAGGCCGCCGTCACGTACTTCTCTGCGGTGGTCAGACGAGCACCTCCTTCAGCTCGCGCAGACGAACGTCCAGACGCTTGCCCGCGAGCTCGACACGGTAGAGCGTGTAGGCGAGGACCAGCATCGCCGCCTGCGAGACGCAATAGGTGACGAGGATCCAGCCGCCGAAGCTCGGCCCGTGCCGGGTGAAGACGACCGGATGGATGAGCCCCTTCGCAAGCCGGATGGCGAGGAAGCTGACCGGGATCAGGACGACCCCGAAGAGCGAATAGACGGCGCTCATGTTCTCCCGCTGCGGTCCCGGCTCGAGCGAGTAGCGCAGCATGAAGTACGCGCAGTAGAAGAGGAAGAGCACGAGGAAGAGCACGAGCTGGTCCTCGCTCCAGAGCCACCAGTGCCCCCACGAGATCTTCGCCCAGATCGAGCCGGTGAGGAGCACGCCCGAGCCGAAGATCAGGCCCTGGTGGACGGCGACGTAGCCGGCGAGGTCGGCGCCGGGGTCGCGGCGGGTGAGGTGCTTGAACCCCTGCCACGCGCCGGCGACGAAGCACGCGTACGCGGTCATCGCGATCGAGACGTGGAAGTAGAAGATGCGCTGCGAGAAGCCCTGGTCGGCGTCGTTCGGCGCGACGAAGAAGACGAGCGCGAGCGCGGTCGTGACGAGCACGAGCGCTGCTGCCGCGAGCGAGGGCAGCGGGATGCGATGCGATCGACCCACCGGCACGGATTGTCGCAGGTCCCCGTCGCCGCCCGGGTCCGTCACTCGGCGACGACGTACTCGAAGGACGCCCAGCAGACGAGCGCGAACAGCAGATCGTAGAGAGCGAGGAAGCCGAGGTAGCGGCCCGGCGCGCCGACGACGCTCGCGCCGACGCCGCCGACGACGATCGGGATCGCCAGCGGCAGGAAGAGGAGCGGCAGCAGCAGGTCGCGGGCGCGCGTGGCGACGGCCATCGCGCCGACGAACGTCCCGACCGTGCAGATCCCGAGATCGGCGAGCGCCACGCCGAGCACGGTCGACCCGCTCACCGGGTGGAAGAAGAGCGCGTACACCGGGAGGGCGACGACCTCGGCGGCAGCCAGGAAGGCGAGCGTCGCAAGCGACTTCGCGACCCAGATCGCGCTGCGGTCGCAGGGCGCGAGCACGAGCCCGTCGAGGACGCGCTGCTCCCGCTCCGGGACGAACGCGCGCCCGAGCCCGAGCAGCGCCGTGAAGAGGATCGCCACCCAGAGCAGCCCGCTCGCGGCGAGCCGCGACGGCGACGCCGGCAGCGCGAAGTGGAAGACGACGAAGGTCGCGACGACGAAGAGGAGCATCGCCGGCAGCGTGTCGCGCGCCCGAAGCTCGAGCAGCAGGTCCTTCCGCGCCAGCGCGGCGACGTCGCGGGCGTATGTCACGCCGAGAGCTCCAGCCGCCCGGACTGCAGCGGCGCGACACGCGCCGGGTCGTGCGTCGAGAGCAGGCACGTGCGCTCCCCGCGCAGCTCCGCGAGCTCGAGGTCGAGCAGCTCGGCGCCGGCCGCGTCGAGCGCGGTGTACGGCTCGTCCAGCACGAGCAGGGCCGGGTCGTGGAGGAGCACACGGCAGAGGGCGAGCCGCTGCGTCATCCCGCGCGAATAGGACGCGACCCGATCATGTCGCACCTCCCAGAGGCCGAGCCGCTCGAGCAGCATGCCGATCCGCTCGCGCCGCTCCGAGACCCGGTAGAGCCGGCCGTAGAGGTCGAGGTTCTCGAGCGCCGTCAGCTCGCGGTAGACGAGCGGCTCGTGGCCGAGATAACCGATGTCCGCGCGCCCCGCGGCGACCGCGAGCTCGCCCTCGCTCGGCAGGGCGAGGCCGGCGCAGATGCGCAGCAGCGTCGTCTTGCCGGAGCCGTTCGGCCCGGTGACCACGACGAAGCCGCCCCGGGGGAGCTCGAGGTCGACACCGCGGAGGACACGCTTCTCGCCGAAGCGCTTGCCGAGGCCCTGGGCCCGGATCACGGCCGCAGCATAGGCGCCCGCGCACGCTTTACAGGGCTTTTACGCGCAGCTGACGCGCAGCGAGCGCCGGTCCGGCCTGCTTCGGGGAAGCACGCATTTCCGACAGGGGAGACCGAACGATGTCCAGAACACGACTCGCCGCGCTCGCGCTGCTCGCGTCCGCGGCCCTCGCGGGCGCCGGGATCGCCGCCGCGAGCCAGCGCCGCTCGCAGTCGACGCAGGCCGCGACGGCGACGTTCACGGCGACCTCGCTCTCGCACGCCTCGAGCAAGACGTGCACGGCCGGCGACGGCAGCTACCGCGAGACGACCGCGACCTACTCCGGCTCCGCCACGAGCCCGGACGCACGGCTGAACGGGCCGCTCGCGATCCGCGCACACAGCATCGTCGACACGACGAGCGGCCTCGGCTGGGTCGAGGGGAGCTATCGCGTCCACGGGGCCGCGCACGGCACCTTCCACGCCGCGGTCTCGGGCGGCAACGCGGTCGGCGCACTCACCGGCGACGCCGGCAAGCCGGCCGGCAAGCTCGTCGCGTCGCTCGCGGCCGCGTTCACGCCGGACGGTGGCTTCTCGTCCGGCTCCCTCGGCGCCGGGAGCGCGAACGGCGCGGGCGTCGTCTTCCAGCGCGGCAGGTGCGAGAGAGCGGCGGCCGCGAGGACCGTCGCCGTCGCGGCCCTGCGGTTCACCGCCGGGAAGACGCAGCCGGCCTCCGGCCGGGCGACCGGCGCCGGCAGCCTCACGCTCGACCTGACCCGGGACGCGAACGGGGCGATCGGCGAGGCGAAGGTCGTCTTCTACGTCAACTACCGCTTCGGCGGCGCCGTGACGATCACCCAGCTCGCGCTGCACCAGGGCGTGAAGGGCGCCGGCGGGCCGGTCGTCGTCGACGCGGGCGCCGGGACGACCACGGACACCGACGGCAACGGCAACCTCACGAGGGTCGTGACGGGCGTCTCGGGCGCGGTCGCACAGGCGCTGCTCGCGAATCCGCACGCCTACTACGTCGAGCTCACGAGCAACGGTCCGACCCTCCGCGCGCAGCTCGGCGGCTTCCGCCGCCGCTGAGGGGACGGACGAGGGCGGGCGCCGCGACCGCGACGGCGCCCGCCCCCTCACGCGTACGCTCCGGACATGGAGTACCGCCCGCTCGGACGCACGGGAGTCCAGGTCAGCCCGCTCTGCCTCGGTGCGATGATGTTCGGCGAGTGGGGCAACCCCGACCACGACGACTCGATCCGGATCGTCCACCGGGCGCTCGACGCGGGCATCAACTTCGTCGACACCGCCGACGTCTACTCCGGCGGCGAGTCGGAGGAGATCGTCGGCAAGGCGCTCGCGGGCCGGCGCGACGAGATCGTGCTCGCGACCAAGGTCCACGGCTCGATGGGCGAGGACCCGAACCGGCGCGGCAACTCGCGCCGCTGGATCGTCCACGAGGTCGAGGCGAGCCTCCGCCGCCTGCAGACCGACTGGATCGACCTCTACCAGGTCCACCGCCCGGAGCCGGGCACCGACATCGACGAGACACTCGGCGCGCTCACCGATCTCGTCCGTCAGGGAAAGATCCGCTACCTCGGCAGCTCCACCTTCCAGCCGTCGCAGATCGTCGAAGCGCAGTGGACGGCGGAGCGGCGGGGACGGGAGCGCTTCGCCTGCGAGCAGCCGCCGTACTCGATCCTCGTCCGCGGGATCGAGGCGGAGGTGCTGCCGGTCTGCGAGCGGTACGGGATGGGCGTGATCCCGTGGAGCCCCCTCGCCGGCGGCTGGCTCTCGGGCAGGTTCCGCAAGGACGGGGACGCCACGAGCCGCCGCGCGGAGCGGCTCCCGCAGCGCTACGACCTGTCGATCCCCGAGAACCAGCGCAAGCTCGACGCGGCCGAGGCGCTCGCTCGGCTCGCGGAGGAGGCGGGGATGCCGCTCGTCCAGCTCGCGCTCGCCTTCGTGCTCCGGCATCCGGCGGTGACGGCGCCGATCGTCGGGCCGCGGACGATGGAGCAGCTCGAGGGGCTGCTCGGCGCGACCGAGGTGACGCTCCCCGACGAGGTGCTCGACCGGATCGACGAGATCGTGCCTCCGGGGACGAACGTCAACGCCGCCGACGCCGGCTGGACGCCCCCGGCGCTCGAGCACGCCGCGCTCCGCCGCCGGTGAGCTGGAGCCCGGGCTTCGACCCGGAGGCGCGGCCGGAGCCGGGGTCGCGGACGATCGCGCTCGCGGACGGCCGCGTCGTCGTCACGACCGCCGCCGAGACGGAGGGCGAGCCGCTCCACGTCGGCGCCCTCGACGGCGCACCGGTGTTCGCAGCGCGGCTCGCACGCGAGGCGCCCGCCGACGCGCCGACCCTGCGGACGCTCCTCGCCGAGGGGCCCGACGGGCTCGCGCAGGCGGCGGGACGCGCGGCGCAGCTGCTCGACTGGGAGGCGACGCACCGCTTCTGCGGCAGCTGCGGGGCGGCGAGCGAGCGCTCGTCGACCGAGCTCGTGCGCGTCTGCCCGCGCTGCGGCGCGACGACGTATCCGCGCATCTCGCCGGCGGTGATCATGGCCGTCCGCCGCGGCGACGAGATCCTGCTCGCCCGCAGGGCCGGAATGCGGACGTCGTTCTGGAGCGTCCTCGCAGGCTTCGTCGAGCCGGGCGAGACGCTCGAGCAGGCGGTCGCGAGGGAGGTCGAGGAGGAGACGGGCATCGCGGTGGAGGATGTCCGCTACGCCGGCAGCCAGCCGTGGCCGTTCCCGAGCCAGCTGATGATCGGCTTCCGCGCCGCCTACGCGGGCGGCGAGCTGCGGATCGACCAGACCGAGCTCGCGGACGCGGGCTGGTTCGGGCCCGACGCGCTGCCGCCGATCCCGGGGCGGTTCACGATCGCGAACCGCCTGATCGTCGGTGGCTAGACGACCGCGTCGGCGATCACGAACGCGGCGAAGACGACGCTGATTGCGCCGTTCATCGTGAAGAACGCGGTGTCGAGGCG
>Ga0075270_1000015_pt1 | contig 16535 bp, 16 predicted proteins | sample SF_Rice_5C_0N_20_FD_69774 | JGI IMG/M metagenome (GOLD analysis project Ga0075270, IMG submission 69774) | Rice paddy soil microbial communities from Twitchell Island, California, USA - SF_Rice_5C_0N_203 | ecosystem: Environmental > Terrestrial > Soil > Paddy field/soil | place: USA: Twitchell... | reverse complement strand
CGCGCCCACCGACGCGGCGTTCGCGAAGGTGCCGAAGGCGACGCTCGACGCGCTCGCCGCGAACCCGGCGCAGCTGAAGTCTGTGCTGCTCTACCACGTCGTGCCCGGCACGGTGAGGGCGGCCGACGTCGTCAAGCTGACCTCGGCGAAGACGCTCGAGGGTCGCTCGGTCGCCATCAAGACCGTGGACGGCTCCGTCTATGTCGACAAGGCGAGGGTGACGACCCCCGACGTCGCGACGTCGAACGGCGTCATCCATGTGATCGACTCCGTGTTGATCCCGAAGGCCGCACCGGCGGCGCCGGCGAAGAACATCGTCCAGACCGCGGTCGCGGCCGGCCAGTTCAAGACCCTCGCCTCGCTGCTCGCGAAGGCAGGTCTCGCCGGGACGCTGCAGGGCATGGGCCCCTTCACCGTCTTCGCGCCGACCGACACGGCGTTTGCGAGGGTGCCGAAGGCGACCCTCGCCGCGCTCGGCAAGGACAAGGGGAAGCTTCGTGCGGTGCTCCTCTACCATGTGGTCAAGGGCAAGGTCACGGTCGCGCAGGCGATGAAGCTCCACTCGGCGAAGACGCTCAACGGTAAGCCGCTCGCGATCCGTGTCAGCGGCGGCAAGGTGCTCGTCGGCCGCGCCACCGTCACCAAGGCCGACGTCATGGCCTCGAATGGCGTCATCCACGCGATCAACAAGGTGCTGATCCCCTGACGGGGACTCGCCGCTCGCAGCCCGGCGCGGCTCGGCCGCGCCGGGCGACGACCAAGGAGGTTGAGGTGATGGAGATTCAGGCGGGTGCCCCGATCGGGCCGGCCGCAGCTGTGCACGCGAGGCTGGGTGGCCTACGCCGCTGGAACGCGGCGATGGGCGCGCTCCATCTCGTGCAAGGGGTGGCGATGCTCGCCCTCGCGAGCGCGTTCTCGCTGCCGGTGACGAGCTCGTTCCTGCGCATGGACAGAGTGACGAACAAGCTCGTGGCCGTTCCGGATGAGCTCGTCCGTTTGCGGATCGGGCCGCTCGTCGCCGGCTTCCTCTTCCTCTCCGCGCTCGCGCACGCGCTGCTCGCGTCGCCGTGGCTGCACCGCTGGTACGAGCGGAACGTCTCGCGCGGGATCAACCCGGCGCGCTGGGTCGAGTACTCGCTCTCCTCGTCGCTGATGATGGTCGTGATCGCGATGCTCGTCGGCATCTACGACATCGCCGGCCTGATCCTGATCTTCGCGCTGAACGCGGCGATGATCCTTTTCGGCTGGCTGATGGAGCTCCACAACCAGACGACCGAGCGGACGAACTGGACCGCCTACTGGTTCGGCTGCTTCGCCGGCGCCGTGCCGTGGATCGCCGTTGCCGTCTACCTCGCCGGCGCCGCCGATCCGCCCGGCTTCGTGTACGGCATCTTCGCCTCGCTGTTCGTCTTCTTCAACGTGTTTGCCGTCAACATGGTCCTGCAGTACCGGCGCGTCGGCCGCTGGCGCGACTACCTGTACGGCGAGCGCGTCTACATGCTCCTCAGTCTCGTCGCGAAGTCGCTGCTCGCCTGGCAGGTCTTCGCCGGCACGCTGCAGCCGGCATGACGGACCTCGAAGAACAGCGGAGCGACTCGAGCGAACTCCTCGACGAGGAGAGCCTCGCGGTCCTGGCGATCCTGCTTGCCGTCTCGCTCGAGTTCGGGTTCGGCTTCGCCAAGACCGTCGACTGGTGGGCCGGCCTGATCGCCGGGCCGGCCGCGCTCGCGACGCTCGCCACGCTCTTCCGGCTCCGCCGCACGCATGCCTGGCTCGTCCGCGCCGCCACCTGGGTGGTACGGACGCGCTCGCGCCGGGTGCGCAGCGAGAGCGGGCGTCTCGCCGGCCGGACCAAGTCGGGCGGCGCAGCGGATCGGGACTAGCGGGAGCGTCGGCAGATGAAGCCCGGTCTACCCGAGGATCTGTCGAGCCTCGTCGCCCGGCTGGGGGAACGGCGCAGCCGGCATCGGCAGCGCGGCGTGCTCCTCCGCGTGCTCTTCGCCGCCGCCGGAACGGGTGTGCTCTTCGCGGGAATCGTGATGCTCGTCCTGCCCGGGCCGGGCCTGCTCGTGATCGGCGTCGGGCTCGCGATGCTCGCGCTCGAGTTCGCCTGGGCCGAGCATCTGCTCTCGCGGGTCGCGGCGCGACTCCAGGCCCTCCGTCTCCGCGCGTCCCGCTCCCGCGGCAGCTGACCGGTACGGCCCGCAGCGCCGAGGTTGCGGAGCGGCGTACCGTCGTGCAGCTCGCCGCGCCTCGAGCGCGCGCCAGGTCGGTGATCGAAGTGAGGCCGACGAGGTCGTCCGGGCACGGCAGCCCACTCGGCGGGGGCGCGCCGCCGGTTTGGACTCGTAGTCGTGTCGTCAGCTGCCGAAGATGGCGTCGACGTTCGGCAAGTCCACGAACCGGGTGAAGGTGCCGTCGGTCGCGATCTCCTTGGCTGCCGTGAGGAAGCCGGCCCACGCGGTGCGCGCGAGCGTGCCGCCGACGCTGATCCGGCGGACGCCGAGCGACGCGGCCTCCGCGACGGTGATGAACGGCTTGTTGACAAGCAGGTTCACGGGCTTCGGCGCAACCGCGGTGACGATCGCCGACACCTCGTCGACCGTCGAGATCCAGGGTGCGTAGAGGCAGTCGGCGCCGGCTTCGGCGTAAGCCTGCAGCCTGCGGATCGTCTCCTCGAGATCAGGCCGGCCGACCACGAATCCTTCCGAGCGGCCGGTGAGGACGACGCCCGTACCGCTCTGGTCGATCGCCTGCCGCGCCGCCCGAACGCGCTCCACGGCGAGCTCGAACGGGTACAACGGCTCGTCGGCGTCGCCGGTCGAGTCCTCGATCGAAAGACCGGCGACACCGGTCGCGACGGCGAGATTCACGTTCGCCGCGACCGCGTCCGGATCGTCGGCGAAGCAGTTCTCGAAGTCCGCATTCACGGGAATGCCCACGGCCCGGGCGATCTGTCGCAGATGCTCGAGCGCCTCGTCTCGGCGGACGTCCCGATCGGGGCGTGCCGCCGTCCGCACTCTCCCGGCGCTCGTCGTGGCCGCCGCTCTGGACCCCGTCTGCGCGAACGCGGCCGCGCTGCCGGTGTCGGAGCGCGCCCGCGTCCATGCATGCCCGGCGCTCGTCGTAGCCAGCCCCTTGAACCCGATCTGCTCGAGCGCGACCGCGCTACCCACGTCCCACGGGTTCGGCATCACGAAGCAGCCCGCCTCGTGCAGCCGCCGAAACGCCTCGATCTTCTCGTCCTTGTGCGTCATGAGGAGGCGACACGCTAACAGTGCTGCAAGCGCACGGGTGCAGAGCGCCTTGGTCGCGCGTCGTTCGTCCATCGCTTCCCGGCCTGCGGCGGCGTCGCCCGAGCGGGAGCTCGAGGTGGAGCGCTTGCATCATCGACTCCTGTGTTCCGACAGCCTCGACGACCGAGTGCGCGCCGAGTCCGTCGGTCAGCTGCTTGATCCGCTCGACCCCGTCGCCGCCGGGTTCCTCGACGACGTCGTTGCGCCGAGCTCGCGCGCCAGGCGGGCTGGGCCGTTTCCTGGGGGTCGATCGCTGCAGCCCGCCGAGACCGTGCGACCTCCGGGCCGCTCTCAGCCAGAGCACGACGGCGACGAGGGCGGCGATGGCTCCCGCGATCGTCAGCTCGAAGAAGCCGAGGGCGAGGCCGGCGGTGACGGCGGCGGCCGCCGGGAGGGCGAGGGTGAGGGGTTGCTTCGGCATCGTCGTCTTACCTGAGGGTGACGATCGTGTAGAGGCCGTCGAGGGTCTGCGGCTTGCCCGTGTGGCTGTCGGGCTGGAAGCTGACGACCGCATACCGGCCGGCGGGCAGGTCGTAGCCGAACTGGAACCGGCGGCCGGGCGAGATCATCGCGGTTCCGAGCTGGGGGCCGCGGCCGGCGAAAGCCGGCGGAGGGCCGTCGGGGCGGCCTCCGGTCTTGCGGAGCCAGGCGCCGAGCTCGGCGCGGGTGGTGCCGGCCTCGACGGGGACGAAGTTGAGCCGGTGGATCTGCCGGCCGGTGTTGCGGATGGTGATCGTGCCGTGGGCGGGTAGCGTCGGCTGGTTCGTGTGGAAGCGGGAGTCGGAGGCTGTGAGCTGCGCACTCGCGGCCGGTTCGACCCCTCCGGCGCCGGGGCCGACGGCGAGCTTGTGGAAGGCGGGCCGCCTGCTCATCTCGCCGAGGTAGTAGGTGCCGGGCCGGAGCGTGACGGTGAAGCTGGCAGGGCTGTCGGGGAAGACGTCGGCGCCGCCGAGGAACTCGGTTCCTGCGAAGACGCGACGCATGGCAGCGACGGCTCCCGGGCCGTGGCTGTTGGCGCGGGCGCCGTCGGCGAGGAAGCGGGCGTAGTTGTAGCCGGGCCGGAAGCGGACGAGGCTCAGCTCCTGGTCGGGGAGTGTCGTCGTGACCGAGATGCGCACGGCGCCGGCGTGCCGGCGGGTGGAGCCGTGGATCGTGGCGCCCCGGTGGCCGAGGGTCACGCTGACGAGCTGCACCGGCGTGCGGCGCGACGCGCCTGCGGGGGGAACGGCGACCGCGGCGGTCAGTGACGCCGTGCACAGCAGCAGCAGGCCGAGGGCTCTGGTGTGTGACATGTGCTCCTCCGGTGTTCGGGGACGTGATGCGCCGGAGGCTAGGAGCGTCGCGCGGCCGGGTCTTCGGTCGCGGTGGGGAACTGTTCTCCGCCGTCCGGGCGAACTCGGGTTCCGCCGCGCGGCGGATGCGAAGACGGCAGGCGAGCGCTACGGTCGGCGCGTGACGAGTCGTCTGCAGCAGGCCCTGCGTCTGCCGTGGGTGCGGCTGCTGGCCGACGGTGCGCTCGCGGTCGTGCTGGCGGCCGCGTCGCTGCTGGAGATCCTGACGGCGGGTGATCCCGCTGCAGGCTGGGGAGGGCGTGGGCCGGTGCAGGTCGTGCTCGCACTGGTGGTGACGCTGCCGCTTCTGTTGCGCGTCCGTTTCCCGCTCGCGGTGCTGCTCGTCGAGGCGGCGGCGTTCGTCGCGCTCGTGGGGCTCGCGTCGTCGCATCCGTCGTTCGAGCCGTTCGCCGCGATCGTGATCGCCGTCTACTCCGTCGGTGCCCACACCTCGGGTCGGCGGGCACGTGTCGGAGCGGGGCTGCTGCTCGCCGTCGGGCTTGCCGTCGCGGTCGGGTCGGAGGCGACGGGGCACGGCGCCGCAGGTCTGCTGTCGCCCGGGTTCTGGCTTCTCTCTGCCTGGGTGGTGGGCCGGATCATCCGCGGCTGGCGCCGGCGGACGCTCGAGCTCGAGGTGCTGACCCGCGAGCTGGCGGCGCAGCGCGATCTGCAGGCGCAGGCGGCGGTCGCGGTCGAGCGGGGGCGGATCGCGCGCGAGCTCCACGATGTCGTCGCTCACAACGTCTCGATGATGGTCGTCCAGGCCGGCGCGGCCGCGCAGGTGCTCGAAGGCGCTCAGCCGCACGTTCGCGACGCGCTGGCGGCGATCGCGGACACGGGCCGTGCGACGGTCGACGAGATGCGAACGCTCCTCGGGGTCCTCCGCGCGGGCGAGGACCGGCCCGCTCTCAGTCCACAGCCGGGTCTCGCCGATCTCGAGCTGCTCCTCCAGAGCGTCCGCGACGCCGGGCTGCCGGTCTCGTTGCACGTCGACGGGGAGCCGGCCTGCCTGCCGCAGGCGCTGAACCTCTCTGCCTACCGGATCGTGCAGGAGGCGCTCACGAACACCCTCAAGCATGCGGGCCCGTCACGTGCGGAGGTCACGATCCGCTACGCCGTCGGCGAAGTCGAGCTCGAGGTGCGCGACGACGGCGCAGGCACCGGCGGTGTCGGGGACGGCGGCCACGGTCTCGTCGGCATGCGCGAACGCGTCGCGATGCTCGGGGGCGAGATCGAGGCCGGACCCCTCGCCGGGGGCGGCTTCGGCGTGCGCGCGCGGCTGCCGCTCGCGACGGCGGTGCCGGCGTGATCCACATCCTCCTCGCCGACGACCAGGCGCTCGTCCGTGCCGGGCTCCGGCTGATTCTCGACGCCGAGCCCGACATCGAGGTCGTCGCCGAGGCGGCCGACGGCGCCGAGGCGGTCGCCCGTGCCGCCGAGGCTCGGCCCGATCTCGTGCTCATGGACATCCGCATGCCCGTGCTCGACGGGATCGAGGCCACACGCCGACTTCTGGCGGACGCAGGGGCGACGCGGGTGCTGATGCTCACCACCTTCGACCTCGACGAGTACGTGGTCGAGGCCTTCCGCGCCGGCGCCTCGGGCTTCCTGCTCAAGACGGCCCCGCCGCAGCAGCTGATCGCCGCCGTCCACACCGTCCACGGCGGCGACGCATTGCTCGCACCCGCAAGCACGCGCCGGCTGATCGAGCACTACGCGTCGGCGCCGGTCGACTCGGCGGCGCTGGAGCAGCTGACCGCGCGGGAGCAGGAGGTGCTGCGTCTGCTCGCGCGCGGCTTGAGCAACGGAGAGATCGCGGCCGAGCTGGTCGTCGAGCCCTCGACGGTGAAGTCGCACGTCGCCTCGCTGTTGTCGAAGCTCGACCTGCGCGACCGCGTCCAGGCGGTGATCTACGCGTACGAGAGCGGTCTCGTTCGCGCAGGCGTGAGCTGAGTCGGGCGGGGAGGGCTCCACGCGACGGAGCCCTCCCCTCGTACAGGACGGTCGGCCGGTTTCGGGCTACCCGCACTCGACGGTGTAGTCGTCGAACCGGGCGACCACGTCGTCGCCGTTGCTCGTGATGTGCGCGGTCTCGCGCACGACGAGGTTGTTGCCGCTGCCCGGCCCGATCAGGTGGTAGCGGTTGACGTAGGTGAGGACGAACCGGTCGCTCTGCGCGACGTCGACGTAGCTGCCGCGCTCGACTCCCGTCAGCCGGTAGGTGTCGCCGGTCGCCTGTCCGACGAGCGTGCCGCGCGGCGCGAACATGAACTGCCACGCGTCGACGCCGTCGCTCACCGTCGAGGTGTCGAGGAGATGGGCCTCGATCGTGCCGGTCACGAGCTCGCCGGCGCCGCCGTTCGCGCACGGCACCCACCCGGCGTAGGCGTAGGAGACCGTCGTGTTCCTGACGACGCCCGCCCCGGCTGCGGTCGAGCTCACGAGGACTCCCACCCCGGCAAGCGCCAGCAGCATGAGGATCCGCTTCATCGTTGCCTCCGTTCCACGTCGTCCGGCCCTTCGCCGGACGTTGGGTGCAGGAGACCGTGCGGCGGTTCTCGTCGAGTAAAGGCCCGGTAGGAAAGCGCCTGCCCTCGAGGCGCGGTGGCCGGGCGGCCGGTCCTACGCTCTGGACGCACACACAGATCTGTCAGGAATCAGGGGTGTTACAGGACCGCCTGGCCGGTCGTCTAGGGCACTACTTCTAGGTCACCGGCGGACGTGTGCCCGTCTGGATATGTGATCCGGAGGTTGAGCAGACCGGTGGTCGTGAGCTGGACGCGTGCACTGTATGAGCTTCCGGTGGCTGGCACTGCTGCGAGGAGCGACCACGGACCTTGTGCGTAGCTGCCTTCGACGCTTACGGTGCCGGTTTCGCCGGCGGGTAGTTGCCCGTAGAGGGTGAGGAAGGATCCGACTTGGGCGGTGCTCGGCAGCTGGATCGTGCTGGCTTGCGGGGTTTGGGGAGTGACGGGGGTCTGCGGAGTGGGGGTGGGGTGCGCCTGAATGGAGGGGAGGCTGAAATGGAGTGCGGGCACGATCGGATTTCCAGTTGGGAAGTGGCCGAGCGCGATGATTGCAGCCGAAGCCGCAATGGCGAGTCCGGCGCCGGGTGCGAAGATGTTCCGGCTGGGCCGCGGAGCTTTGCCGCGTAGGTGGGTGTCGCCCCTTGGCAGGCTAGTGGGCGTTGCCGCCGTTCCGCCGAGGAACCGGCGGCGTTCCTCGTCAGTCCACTTCGCGTAGTCGCGGTCACGCCAGCCCATCCGTGGTTCGGTTCTAGCGGGGCGTAGGACAGCTGTCAACGATTCAAGCTCGCCCCAGCGAGAGGCCGGACACGGTTCGATGACCGATGGCCCGCGCTGTGAACGCGGGGCGTCGGCTTTCGGGGCTACTTCGTGACCGGCTTCCGACGCGTTTTGCCCCGCGTCAGGGCCGGCTAAATCTGATTCCCCTTCTGAGTCCTCGTCAGATCCGGAGGACGCGGGGATCCATCCGCTCGATCACGCCCACCGAGCGGATGGATGCGTGGCTCAGTCTGTGCGGGCGACGGCGAAGAAGGCGAGGTAGCGCTCGACGTCCGCGAGGAGAAGCCGCCCGAGCCGTCCCGGAGGTGCGGCCGTCCACTCCGCGCGGCGGCACGCGGACGCCTCGGCGGCGGTCATCCGGCCCTGCCGGCGAGCTCGTGGTCGCAGCGCCACCGACGTGCTGTCAGGAGGGCGACTGCCTGCCGGACGCGCTCGCGCCGCCGCTGCGTCCGCCGGTCTCGCGCCACGCGGTCGTGCTCGCGGAGAGTCTCTCTCCGGCGGGCGAGCTCGGGCGAGTCGACCGGTGTGCGGGACATCTGCAGTGAGAGGAGGTGAAGAAGCGGATCCATCTGATCTCCGTTCGTGTGTCGAAGGTGCCGATGACGGCAGTCCACCTCACGCTGGTTGCGGCTCACCCTCGCGCCGGTAAATCGCGGGTAGCCGGCGGCCGAGACCGAACCGCCCTCCCGGCGGAAAGACCCGCGTTCGCGGGCCCTCCGTTCTCGTGAGCTCCTGTGAGGCGATCGCTCACGCCGCGTCCTCGAGCGCGGTCGCGTCGATCGCCGGCACCCTCGCCGCCTCCCGTGCACGAAGGGCCAACCCGGCGAAGACTGCTCCGGCAGCGGCGAACGCTGCGGCGACGAGGAGCGCGTCCGCGAAGCCGGCGGAGAGGGCGACGGTGGAGAGAATCGCGACTCCGAGCGCTCCGCCGATCTGCTGCGTCGCGTTCACGAGCCCCGACGCAAGTCCGGCGTCGGGCTCGGTCACGCCTTCCAGCGCCCCGATCGACAGCGTCACGAACGCGAGCCCCACGCCGAGCCCCGAGAGCGCGAGCGCCGGCATCACGTCGTGGAGGTAGCGGGCGTCCTGCGGAAGACGCGAGAGCAGCCACAGCCCCGCCGTCGCGACGGAGAGCCCGGCCACCAGCGGGATCCGCGGGCCGGCTCGCGTCACGAGCGCGGCGCCGCCGGCGGAGGCGAGCAGGGCGGTCACCGACAGCGCGAGCCAGGCGAGTCCCGCCTCGAGAGGCGAGTACCCGAGCACCCGCTGCAGGTACAGCGTGATCACGAAGAACATCCCGAAGACCGCTGCGCCGAACAGGGTCGACGCCACGTTCGAGCCGAGCACGACGCCGACCCGGAGGAGGCGGAAGGGGAGCAGCGGCGCGGCCGCGCGCCGCTCGACGCCGGCGAACGCGGCGAGGAGCAGCGCCGAGGCCGCGAGGAGCGAGACCGTCCTCACCGATTCCCAGCCGGCGGCGTCCGCGTCGACGACCGCGTAGACGAGCAGCGACAGCGCCGCCGTCACCGAGGTCGCGCCGGCCAGATCGAACCGCCGCTTCGAGGCGGCCGGCGGTCGCTTCGCCAGGAGAGCCGGCGTGAGCGCGATCACGGCTGCTCCGATCGGGACGTTCAGCAGGAAGATCCACGCCCAGCCGACCGTCTGCGTGAGCGCGCCGCCGATGAGCAGTCCGATCGTGCCGCCCGACGCGCCGACGGCGCCCCAGGCGCCGAGCGCCTTGTTGCGCTCGGCGCCCTCGGGGAAGGTCGTCATCAGGATCGAGAGCGCGGCCGGGGTCATCGACGCTGCACCGATGCCCTGCAGCGATCGCGCCGTGACGAGCACCGCCGGCGACCACGCAAGGCCGCCGAGCAGCGACGCGAGCGCGAACACGGCGACGCCTCCGACGAACGTCCGCCGCTGACCGAGCACGTCGGCGGCGCGCCCGCCGAGGAGCAGGAGGCCGCCGAAGGTCAGCGCGTACGCGCTCACGACCCACTGCAGGCTTCGCGGCGAGAACTCGAGATCGGCGGCGATCGACGGCAGCGCGACATTCACGATCGCGACGTCGAGGATCACCATGAAGAATGCGGAGCAGAGAACGGCGAGCCCGAGCCAGCGCCGCGTCTCCGTGCGGATGGAGATGTCCATGTGCGTGCCTCTCCTTGGGTGGGATTGCGTCTGCGACAGGAGAGCGCGCACGGCCTGCCTCGCGGTTGGCGCCGGGTAAACGGGCGGTAGGCCCCCGCGGCTTTACCGGACGCCTACCGCGCGAGAACCGGCGAAGGGTGTCGTTGCCGCCGTGGCCGAGCGGCGCATCACCCTCTCGCTCTTCCTCTGCGTCTTCGCGGCGCAGTCGGGCGCGATCGCGCTCTCCCCCGTGCTGGCCGCCGTCGCGGCGGAGTTCGACGTCTCGACGGCGGCCGTCGGCCAGCTGCGAAGCGTCGCGGGGCTCGCCGCCGGCGTCGCATCGCTCGCGCTGCCGGCCGCGGTGCGGCGGCTCGGGCTGAGCCGCCTGCTCCGCGCAGGCGCCGCCCTCCTGGCGCTGGCGTCGCTCGCGAGCGCGGCGGCGCCGACGCTGCCGCTGCTCGCAATCGCGCAGGTGCCGATCGGCATCGCGGTGTCGGTGCTCATGGCGTGCGCGACGTCGGCGGCGGGCGACTGGGCGCACGCGCCGGCGCGCGCGCGGGTGCTCGGCTGGGCGCTGATCGGCAGCCCGGCCGCCTGGATCGTCGGCATGCCGGCGCTCGGCCTGATCGCAGGTGCGAGCTGGCGACTCGGCTGGCTCGCGCTCCCGCTGGCGGCGGCGCTGGCGGCGCTCGTCGCCGTCCCCCCGGATCGTCCGAGCGCTCCGAGCGAGGACGGCGGCGGCCTCGGCGTCGCGCTCGCCGATCCGGTGTTGCGGCGTTGGCTGCTCGCGGAGCTCGCCGCGAACTCGGCCTGGCTCGGGACGCTGGTGTACGCGGGCGCGCTGTTTGCCGAGACGTACGCGACGCGGCCGGCCGCGATCGGCGGGCTGCTCGCTCTCGCGGCGGTTGCCTTCGCGCTCGGCAACCTCGCCTTCCGACGATTCGTCTCCACCGTGTCGAGCAGCATGCTCGTCCGCCTCGCGGTCGGGATGGCGCTGCTCGTCGGACTGTTCGGCGTGCTTCGTCCGGCGCCGGGCGTGAGCGCAGCGCTGCTGGCGGCGGCGTCGTTCCTCGGGGGCGGGAGAACCCTCCTCGGCAACGCGTACGGCCTGGCCGCACGGCCGGAGCGGCGCCTGCCCGCGATGGCCGCCCGTGCCGCCGCCAACCAGCTCGGGACGTTCGTGGGCGCGGCGACGGCGGGGGCGGCGCTCGCCCTCGGCGGCTACAGCCTCTTCGGGCTCGTGCTCGCGCTCGAGTTCGTTCTCTCGACGCTGCCGCTCAGCCGACGACGGCGTGAACCTGCCACGCTCCCGGCACGCCTTCGACGCGCAGCGGCTCCCGCTCGCGCTCGCTGAACGCGAGACCCGACCCGGCGACGAGGTCGCGAACGGTCGAGGAGACGAGGATCTCCCCCGGCTCGGCCTGCTCCTTGAGAGCCGTCGCGACCGACACGGGAATCGCGTCGAGGGCATCGCCGCCGAGCTCGCTCTCGCCGGTGTGAAGGCCCGCTCGCGCGGCTCGCCCGTGCGCTCGCGCGAGATCCATCAGCGCCGAGCCGCAACGGATCGCGCGCGCCGGGCCGTCGAAGGTCGCGACCAGCGTGTCGTCCGTGAGGGCGAGCTCGCTGCCGCGGAAACGGGCGACGTCGGTGCGGACCAGGTCGCATGCCTCCTGCGTCCCGTCCGCTTCGACGACGAGGACCGTGGCGAGCACCCGCTCGGGCTCCGGCGTCGTGTCGAGGTCGCCGGCGAACCGTCCGATCTCGTCGAGCACCTCGTCCTGCGGGCCCTCCCAGGGCAGATGGTCGGCGCCCGAAAGCTCGACCATCCGCGCCGCCGGGATCCGCTCGCCCATGTAGCGGGCATCCTCGCGCAGGTACTCGCGCTCGCGGTACAGCACGAGGGTCGGCACGTGGATGGACGGGAGGACGTGCCGGACGTCGATCTCCTCGTTCATCCGCGCGAGCTGCGCGACGGCGCCCGGGCTCGCGCCGCGGACGAGATAGGAGGCGTACCACTGATACGCGTCCTCGTTGCCCGCAAGGGACGGCGCACGCTCGTCGACGAACCGTCGCGCGGCCGGGAGCCCCCAGTCCTCGGGCGGCACCTTCGACGACCAGATGTCCTCCGGGCGCCTGCCGATCGTGTAGTCCGGCGCCCAGAGCCGCCGCGCGTAGCCGCCCATCAGGATCAGCCCCGCGGTCCGCCGGGGATAGGTGGCTGCGAAGAGCGCGGCCATCGGGCCGCCCTCGGAGACGCCCAGGATGAGGGCGCGCTCCGAGCCGACGGCATCCATCACCGCCCGCACGTCGTCCATCCGTTCCTCGAGCGACACCACGTTCGCCACCCGGTCGGAAAGCCCGACGCCCCGCTTGTCGAACATGATCAGCCGCCCCATGCCCGTCAGCCGTTCGTAGAAGCGCGCGAGCGCGGGCCATTCCCAGCCCGGCTGGAAGCTCGACACCCAGCCGTGGACGAGCACGAGGTCGAGCTCGCCGTCGCCGATCGTCTGGTAGGCGATCGAGACGTCGCCGTTCCTGACGTACCGGACGCCGGGCGCGGCCGCCGCCCGCACCGGCTCGTAGTCGAGCGTCCGATCGTGACGGAGGATCCGGCGCTCGAGCTCCTTCAGGCGCGGCGAGGGCTCGAGCCCGAGCTCGTCCGCGAGCAGGTCGCGGAAGCGCCGGTACGCCGCCAGCGCGTCGGACTGCCGTCCGGAGCGGTAGAGCGCGAGGAGCTGCTGCGCCCGCAGGCCTTCGCGCAGCGGATGCCGGACGAGCAGCGGCTCGAGCTCCGCGACGAGCTCGGCGTGCCGCCCGCGGTCGAGGTCGGCGGCGATGCGCGCCTCGAGGCACGCCAGGCGCAGCTCGCCGAGCCGCGACGCCTCGGCACGGGCGAACGGCTCCTGGAACTCGGCGAGCGCGTCTCCGCGCCAGAGCGAGAGCGCCTCGTCGAAGCGCCGCGCCGCCAGTTCCGCGTTGCCCGCCGCATGCGCCGCCTCACCCTCGCGCCGCAACTGCTCGAACCGGACGAGATCGATGCCGGCCGGCTCGACCACGACCGCGTAACCGGGCGGCCGCGTCTGCAGGAGACCGTCGGGCAGGACCTTCCGCAGCTGCGAGACGTAGATCTGCACCATCTTCTGCGCGGACTCGGGGACGGACTCGCCCCACAGATCGTCGACGAGCCGGTCGGCGGCGACGGTTCGGTTGGCGTCGAGGAGCAGGCGCGCGAGGAGGGCCCGCTGCTTCCGCCCCGCAATCGCGACGGGCGCCGATCCCCCACCCACCTCGAGTGGACCCAGGAGCTTGAACTCCATGTCGCGGGCGACGTTACCAGGGAGCAACCGCAACGCTTGGCGCGCGGCAACCGGTCGCCGCCGCACGCGGGATCGGAGCCCGGCTTGCCGGCTCGGTCGTCCTCGCGACCGACGCGCGACTCCGAAAGCTGCTGCGGCGGATCGACGCGCACCCGCTTGCCGAAGGCCGGGAGCCCGAGCCCCTGCCCGACTTTCGAGCGCCACGCAGCCTGATCGGACTTCGGAGTCCCCCTCCGCTCTGAGGCTGCTTGGGTCCGATACGGGTCGGCTAGCCGGCGCAGTAGAGGCTGGCTGCAGCGGATGTGGAGCGCGCCCATCCGGTCCTCGTCTCGCCGGGCGTCACGCCGTTGAGGAGGAGCACGGCGACGCGGCTGCCGTCCGCGGCGTAGACGACGTTCGACTCGAAGCCCTCGCCTGCACCGGGGTCGCCGTGAACCGAGGGGCCGCCGCAACCGCTGCGGTCGCCTTCCCCGAGCTCGCCGAGGGTGCTCGCGTCGAGCAGCGTCCCGTCGGTGAGGGCGGTGAGGAAGGTCGCCTCGTCCTCGGCGTCGGTGACGATTGCGCCGTCGGCGCCCTTGCCGTAGTGCCGGGCGGTCGTGTCGGTGAGGGTGCCGTCGGCGGAGAGGGCGTAGCCGCTCGCGTGCGCTCCGGCGATCGGCCCTTGCGGGTCGTAGGCGGTGTGGCGTAGCCGGAGCGGTTGGAAGAGCCGCTCGCGGTAGAGAATCGGAAGTGGCTTGCCGGCAGCTTCTTCGGCGATCAGGCCGGCGATGTTCCAGCCGATGTTGGAGTGGTGGTAGGTGGTGCCGGGCGAGGCGAGCAGGGGCTGCCAGGCGGCGAGCCGGATCCACAAGAGCGGCGAAGACCGGGCTGCCGGATTGGCTCGTATCCGGGCGGCGGTCGCGAGCAGCCGGGCGCGCAGCTTCGGGTCGCCGACACGCGCGAGCAGCGCGTGCTTCTCGGCCGGGGTCGCTTGCGTGATGTCGTTGTCGTCGATCAGGCCGCTCGAGTTCGACATCAGCTGGCGCAGCGTGATCTCGCTCCCATGTGCTCGGAGCAGACCTGGCAGCCACCGGTCGACGGTGTCGTCGAGGCTCAGCTTGCCCTCCTGGACGAGGTGGAGGACCGCCGCCACGAGCCACGTCTTGCTGGCGCTCTCGATCCGCATCCGTGCATCCGACGGCATCGGCTCGGCGTTCTTCACGTCCGCGACCCCGGCCGAGCCGGCCCAGGTGCCGTGCGGCCCGATGACGTAGGCGGTCACGCCGGGCGCGAGCCGGTGGGGGCCCGTGACCAGGCTGTCGAGGGTGCTCTGCATGAACTCCGACCGCGTCTGCTGGCCGGCGAAGAACGCGCGATCAACACCGACAGCGATCGCGGCGACGACGACCAGCCCAGCTACCAGCCGCACCGGCCGGCGATGCGGCCGGTGAGCACGATGTGGCAACGGCTGCGTGCGCCTCGACATGACCTCGCTTCCTCGGCGAGTGTCCGCCGGCCCTCAGGAAGGCCCATCGGGGTTGGCACGCATCCACTTCGTGAAGAGGGCGGGCCTGGATGGGCGCGGCGTGATGCCACCAGCGATCTCGCCCGTGGGCGGCGGCTGCGAGAAGGTGCCTGATCGCCGAGGCTGTCGTCGGCGTTCCCACCGAGGAGATTGCCCGCCGGCCTGGCATCGGTCTGCGAGCTCGCCGATCGGCTGCGAGCGACCCGGCCATAGGTCACGGGCTAGGTCAGCGCCAGGACATCCGCGAAGCGCCGTTCGGCCAGGGCGCCGAAGAGGGGATGGCGCGAGAGCCTGGCCTTCGTCGTGGCCGGGCTCGAAAGGCCGCAGAGGAAGCGCGCTCGCTGGCGGGGCGTGCCGAGCGCGGTTGGATGCTCGGCCGTCAGTTCGTCCAGGGCGGCTCGGTCCAGCTCGAGTCCCGGAGGCGCGTCCGGCTGCGGAAGGCGCTGGGCGGTGCCGGTCAGGCAGAACGTGCAGTGGCCGCAGGGTTCGCGGCGCGTTTCGCCGAAGTAGCCGACGAGGGACTGCACCTGGCAGCCTTCGTGCTCGACGAGGGTGACGACTCGCTCGATCCGCTCCGCCTCGGACCGCTCCCGCCGGTCGAAGCGCTCCGTGAGCCGGTCGCGCAGCTCGTCGCGGGACGGAGGCTGCTGGAGGAGGGTGAAGCGCTGACGCACGTCGGCGACCTTCAGCTCGGCGAGCCCTTGCTGCTCGAGATAGGCGAGCGCGCTCACGACGCGATCGCGCTCCTCGCCGGGCACCGCGCTCGGGTCGATGCCCGTCCAGACGCGCCCCTCCCTGCCGCTCGCGAGGACGCGGCGCAGGAAGCCGGCGCGGTCCGCGTCGAAGGTCGCGAAGACGTCGTCCCACTCGCCGCGTGCCGGACGCACGCTGTAGCCCGCGTAGAACGGCGTGCCCTGCTCGAGGAAGCCGTCGAGCTCGAGGTAGGTGAGAATCGTCTTCAACACGAGCGGCCGCACGTCGTGCCGCGTCGACAGCTCGTACTCCGAGACCGAGAACTGCGCCCCTGCGGAGTGGGCGAAGACGTCGTCGAGCAGGCCGGCGATCGCCTCGGGTGTCGGCGTGTCGCCGAACGCGAAGTTCTCGAGCGTCGGCACGTCGTCGCGGCACGCGAAGAGCTCGCAGGTCGACGGCTCGCCGTCCCGGCCTGCGCGGCCGATCTCCTGCGAGTACGACTCGAGACCCTTCGGCAGGTTGAGGTGGTAGACGTAGCGCACGTCGGCCTTGTCGATCCCCATGCCGAACGCGATCGTCGCGACGACGATGTTCGCGGCCGACTGCGTCCACCATTCCTGCACCGCGACGCGGGCGTCGGCGTTCATGCCCGCGTGGTAGGCGCGCGCCGACAGGCCCGCGGCGGCGAGCAACGCGGCGACGCGCTCGGCCGTGCGCTGCAGCGTCACGTAGACGATCGTCGAGCCGGCCGCGCGCCCGCGCAGGCGGTCGATCAGCGCCTGGTCGCGCTCGTGCGCGCGGACCGGTGTCGTGAGCAGCGTGAGGTTCGGTCGGTAGAAGCCGGTGACAACAGAGTCGCGCTCCTCGATCCCGAAACCCGCGCAGATGTCGGCGACGACGGTGGGAGTCGCGGTCGCGGTGAGCGCGAGCACGCGCTCGGCGCCGAGCTCGCGTGCGCG
>Ga0075270_1000013_pt1 | contig 16758 bp, 14 predicted proteins | sample SF_Rice_5C_0N_20_FD_69774 | JGI IMG/M metagenome (GOLD analysis project Ga0075270, IMG submission 69774) | Rice paddy soil microbial communities from Twitchell Island, California, USA - SF_Rice_5C_0N_203 | ecosystem: Environmental > Terrestrial > Soil > Paddy field/soil | place: USA: Twitchell... | reverse complement strand
GGCCGCGGCCGAGGCGGGCGAACAGCTCCTGCAGCCGTGGCCGGCGGTGCCGGAGCCACGCGTAGAGCGGCACCGGGACGCCGCCTGCGTCGAGCTTGGGCTCGACGGTCGTGATCCCGAGGTTGACCGTGCCGAAGTCGTGCTCGATCGCGTGGCGGACGATCTCGTAGATCAGCCGGAAGTAGGCGCCCTCCTCGCGGCCCGCGGCCTCGGCGAAGCCCGTGAAGAGGAAGTGCAGCCAGGGCTGGTCGTCGAGCAGGAGCGCGTACGACGCGATCGAGTCGTCCTCCCGGCGCAGGGCGAGGATGCTCGTCTCCTCCAGCTCGGATGCCGCGCGGAAGTACGCCTCGGGGAGGATCTCGCGCTTCACCTCGTCGGCGCGGTCGTACACGAGCCGCCACAGGCGCGCGAGCTCCGGTGCGAGCTCGGCGAAGTCGCGGCGGTGCTCGACCCGCAGGTGCTGCGAGCCCTCGATCGTCTTGCGGGCGCGCCGCCGGTACTGCGAGCGCATCGCGGCGAGATACTCGTCGAAGCTGTCGAACGGAAGCTCGACGATCACAGTCGGCGGGATCGGCACCGGCGTGAAGCCGAAGCGGCGCAGGGCGCCGGCCGAGCCGCCGTCCGGTGTCTCGAAGTTCTGGACGATGATCATCGAGACGCCGCCCCGCGACGCCTCGCGCATCCCCTCCTCGAGCACGAGCCCGGCCGCGGTGTCGGTGCTGACGCCGGGGCCGCGCAGGAAGGGCGGCACGAGCGGGGTCGACGAGCCGATCTCGAAGACGCGCGTCACGAGCAGTCCGGGGACGATCCGCCGCAGCGCGCCGAGGGCGCCGGCGAGGAACGGCGAGTGCGTCACGGCCATGTCGAGGTCGTAGAAGTACGCGGGGGAGCCGGCGACGACGTGCCCGTCCTCCGGATCGCTCGCCACGAGCGGCCGCGGCACGAGGCCCGGCAGCTCGGCCCGGCTCCAGGCGGCGACGTAGCCGTGCCGCAGGGGGCCCTGACCCGGCGCGGCGATCGCGTCCCAGGCCTCGGCCTCGATGCTCTCGATCCCCGGGGCCGCCTCCGCCGGCGGCAGGTCCGGCGTGCCCCCCTCTGCTGATGCGACCCCACGCAGCATGTCTCCGGGATGCCCGCCGGCCCGCGTCGGAAACGGGCGAGCCGCGCTCGCTCAACGCGCGCGCGGGGCATGCGCGAAGGCGAGCAGGTCGTCCGCATGCCGGGGCGCGAGCGAGAAGTGGCCGACGCCCTCACGGATCGACAGCTGCGCGTCCGGTATCCGCCGGCACAGCTCGCGGGCGGCCGCGGGCGGCACCGTTGCGTCTTCGGCGCCGTGCTCGAACCGCACCGGCAGGTCGATCTCCTCGGGCAGGAAGCCCCACGGGCGCAGGAGCAGCCGCAGCTCGTTCGCGACCCCGCCCGGGCCCTGGCGGTAGGCCTCGACGAAGGGGCGGACGATCGTCCGCTCGGAGTCGCCGCGGCGGATCGCGGCCGCGTCGGTGTCGCTCGAGTGCGAGCCGACGAGAGACAGGAACGCGTCCGGGCTGAGCCGCCCGAGCAGGGCCACGCCCGACATCACGGCCGCCGCGGCGTGCGGCGCGCGCCGCGCGACCGCGATCCCGAGGCGCTGGCCCCGCGGCATCCCCGCGTACCCGACCTCCGGTGGCCCGAGCCCCGAGACGACGAGCACCCGCTCGAGGCGCTCCGGCGCGAAACGGGCGCACGCGAGCGCGAAGGGGCCGCCGCCCGAGATCGCGGCCAGCGGCACCCGGTCGATGCCGAGCCCGTCGAGGACGGCGGCGAGCCACCGCGCGCAGTCCGCGAGCGTCGCGAGGCGGCCGGTGGAGAGGCCGATGCCCGGCCGGTCCGGGACGACGAGGCGCGTCCCCGTGCGCAGCGCCGCCGCGTCGAAGATCGCGCCGGTCAGGCGCGAGTCGGAGAAGCCGTGCAGGAGGACGAGGGGTGCGCCGTCCGCGTCGCCGAACGTCTCGTAGGCGACGCGGCGGCCGTCGGGCAGATCGAGCGTCGCGGACACAGGGAAGGGGTGCCTGCGGCCCCGGCGAAGCAAACGCGCCGTTTTCGTCCGCGGCACGGGGGAAGCCAAGGTCGTGTCGCTGCCGGCCCGCGCCTTCCTCGCCGCCCTCGCCCTCGCGACCGGGTCCCTGACGATCGCGTCCCTCGCGCTCGTCGACGTGATCCCGGCCTGGGGCGTGCTCTTCTTCTACGTCGTGCCGACGCTGTTCTTCGGCGTCTGGCTGTTGCGTGAGTTCGTGCCGTCGCTCTGGCGGCGGGCGGCAACGCCGATGCGGCGGAGTTGGCGGCAGTCGCGGATGTCCGGCTCACGGCGGGTCGCGGAGCTGCCGCCGCCGCCGCCGAAGGCGCCGCCGCGGATCCGACGTCGTCCCGAGCGCGTCCGCTCGCTCGCGGACGTCCTCGCGGTCGGCGCGTACGCGTGGCTCGTCGCGATGCGCGTCTTCCTGCGGGGCTGGCGCTCGCCGCGTGTGCGGCGCACCTTCAACCTGCTCTTCGGGTTTGCGGCGCTCGCGATCCTCGTCCTCGTCGGGTGGGAGTTCCGGTCGATCGGGTGGCCGCTCGGGCATGCGCGCGGCCTGCCGACCGCTGCCGCGGCGGCGCTCTTCATCACGACCTTCGCCCTTCGCGCCGTCGGCTGGCAGCGGCTCTTCCGGCCGTTCGAGCGCCCGCGCTCGCTCACGCTCGTCACCTCGACCGGCACGGCCGCCGTCGCCGCGCTCGCGCTCCCGTCGCGCATCGACGACGCGCTGGCGATCGGGCTCGTGCGCAAGCTCGGGGCGGCGCGCGGGCCGTCGGTCGGCACCCTCGCGCTCTCGTTCTTCCTGCTCGGGCTGATGGACATGGCCGCCCTGACGCCCTTCGCCGCGTTCGCGGCCGTCGCCGTGCACGCCTCGTTCGCGATCCGCCTGACGATGGCGATCCTGACCGGAATCGGAGTCGGGGCGGGGCTGCTCGCGGCCGCGCTCCCGTCGATCCGCTCGAGCGAGCGGTTGGTCCGCTACCGGCTCGGGCACTGGCTCGCCGTGCACGCGCCCACCTCGCCGACGGACGCCGCCTGGTCGTGGCTGCTCGTCGCCGGCTCGTGGCTGACGCGGACCGCGGGCCTCTTCGTCCTGCTCGGCGCGCTCGGCCTGCATGCGTCATTCCCGGTCGCGACCGCCTACGTCGTCGCAGGCGCAGGCGCGGCCGCCCTGCCGATGGGGCCGGCGGGGGCGGCGACGCAGGCCGGCGTCGGGGCGGCGGTGCTCTCGGGCGCCGGAATCGACACCGCCGACGCGATCGCGCTCGCGGTCGCCGCCCAGGCGCTCACCGTCGGCGCCGGCGCCGTCCTCGGTCTGTTCGGCGGATTCGTCCACCTGCGCGCGGGGAGACGGGCCGCGTGAGCGCGACGGAGGAGCGGAGCCCGGCCGGCGATCGGCGGGGGCAGGACGAACAGGAGAAGCAGCACGAGCAGCTCTTCGGGGTCGACAAGCGGAAGGCGCTGCTCGGCGTCGCCCTCGCGGCCGGACTGAGCCTCGCGGCGGTCGCGGTGATCGGCCAGGTGACGAGCTACGGCGAGCTGGAGCGCGCGATGCGGCGCGCGGACAAGAGCTGGCTGCCGCTCTGCCTGGCCGGCGAGCTGCTCGGCTATCTCGGCTATCTCGTCGCCTACCGCTCGGTCGCCGCCGCCGACGACGGTCCGCGCCTGCGCTATCGCGACGCGGCGCGGGTGATCGCGATCGGGCTCGGCGCCTACGTCGTCGGCTCGGGCGCGGGCGGCCTCACCGTCGACTTCTGGGCGATGCGGCGGGCCGGGGCGGAGACGCACGAGGCCGCGCGGCGCACGCTCGCGCTCAACACGCTCCAGGCGGCGGGCCTGACGATCTTCGCGGCGGCGGCCGGGGCCTACCTGCTCGCGCTTTCCGGCACGCGCCACGCGGCGTTCGTGATGGCGGCCGTCTGGGTGAGCATCGTGCCGCTGTGCTTCGCGGCCGCCGCGCTCGTCAGCGGCCCGCGGCTCGCGCCGCGGTTGATCGAGGCGCCCGACAGCGGTGCGCGCCCCTCCGGGCGCGAACTCGCGGCGTGGGGCCGGTGGCTCCGCGCGAAGCTGCGCAAGGCGTTCGCGGACACGATCGGCGGCCTCGTCTTCGTCCGCCACGTCCTCTCCCATCCGATCCGCTACGCGGGCGGTGTCCTCGGCTACCCGCTCTTCTGGCTGGGCGACTTCTTCATCCTCTGGGTCGCGCTCGCCGCCTTCGGCTATCACCTGAGCCCGCCGCGGCTCGCCGTCGCGGAGGCGACCGCGTGGGCGCTCAGCTTCCTGCCGCTGCCGGCCGGCGGCTCGGGGCTCGCCGAGACGACGATGGCGTACACGCTCCACGCGGTCGGCGTCCCGCTCTCGGTCGCGCTCTTCGCCGCGCTCACCTACCGGGCGGTCAACTTCTGGCTGCCGCTGCTGCCGGCGCTCGCGCTCCTGCCGCAGGTGTCGTCGCTGCGCGAGGGGCTCGCCTCCGCGGACCGGTCCGGCCGAGACGAGGACGCGGCGATCCACCAGCAGGCGGACTGACGGCGCTCAGGCGAGCGGTGCGGGCTCCGGCCGGCCCTCGAGGAGCCGGCGGACGCGGAGGCCGTCGCTCGCCTCGCCCGCGAAGGAGCCGAAGCGCCGCCCGTAGCGCACGGGCAGCCCCGAGCTGAGCGTCTGGAACGCGGCCGCGAGCGCGAGCACGAGCAGGAACAGCTGCGCGAGCCCGTCCGTCTCGGCGAGCCCGAAGGCGCAGAGCCCCGACGAGAGCGCCGACACCGCGGGGCCCGCCGCCGTCGCGAGCGCGTGCCGGCGCCGATCCGGATGCGGCCCCCAGAGCGCCCAGCCGACCCACACGCGATGCGGACCGACGGGGCCGTGGACTCGCAGGTCGAGACGCCACACCGAGACCTGGAGGCGCGCCGGCGCCGGCCCCTGGACGACGGTGGCGCGGCCGCCGACGAGCGCCGCCGCCGTCACCGCGTGGCCGAGCTCGTGCAGGAGCGTCAGCACCGGCAGCCCTCCGAGGAAGGCGGCGGCGAAGACGAGAGCGTCGAGCAGGATGCGTTCCATCTGACCCCGGGTGGGCTCCGCGTCCCTGCGAAACCTGCCCGAATCGGATGGTAGCTCGGACAGGTTCGAGCCGCTTTCCGCGGATTTCCTACGACGGCGGGACGAGCAGCGCGGCGAGCGCGCGCCGCAGCTCGTCGTCGATCCGCGCCTTGCGAACGTAGTCGTCGGCGCCCGCCTCACGGATCTCGAGGACGCGCTCCTCGTAGTCGTGGCCGCTGATCGCGACGATCGGCAGCTGCGGCGCCGTCTGCCGGAGCAGGCGAGTCGCGTCGACGCCGTCGAGGACCGGCATCTCGACGTCCATCACGACCGCGTCCGGGTGGACGCGCGCGGCGAGCTCGACGGCGGCGCGGCCGTCGCGGGCGCGTCCGGCCACGGCGAACCGCTCGTCCTCCTCGAGCAGGAGCACGATGCGGTCGAGGAACGCCTCGTCGTCCTCGGCGACGAGAATGCGGAATTCGGACCCCAGAGCGGCGGGTAGGGTAGCGCCCTTCGTCTTCTAGGCCCCCTCCAGCGCCTGCTCGAGGTCGGCCCAGAGCGCCTCGGCGTCCTCGAGCCCGGCGCTCAGACGCAGCAGGCCGGCCGGAACGCGGTCGCCCTCCCAGCGCGCCCGGCTCTCGAGGACGCTCGTGACGCCGCCCAGCGAGGTCGCGTTCACGATCAGGCGCAGCCCGGTCTCGACGCGGCGTGCCCCCTCTCCGTCGGCGACGTCGAAGGAGAGCAGCCCGCCGAAGCCGGGATGGCGAACCGCCTGCACCTTCGGGTGGGCGCGCAGGCGCTCCGCGAGCTCGAGCGCGGTCTCGGTCTGCCGGCGAACACGCAGCTCGAGCGTGTGGAGGCCGCGCAGCAGCAGCCAGGCGGGATCGGGCGCCGCGACGATGCCCGTGCGGCTGCGGAAGCCTCGCAGCTCGTCGGCGGCGGCCGGGTCGCGGCAGACGACGGCGCCGAGGAGGGCGTCGTCGTGGCCCGCGAGGTACTTGGTCGCGCTGTGGACGACGAAGTCGGCGCCGTGCTCGAGCGGGCGCAGGTGCACGGGCGTCGCGACGGTCGAGTCGACGACGACGGGCGCCGGGTGCGCGGCCGCCGCGTCGAGGTCCGGGACGGTCAGGAACGGGTTCGACGGCGCCTCGAGCCAGACGAGCTGCACGCCCTCCGGCGGAGGCCCGGTCTGGTCGAACTCGACGTGGCGCAGCCCCCAGCGTGCCAGCGTCTCGAAGGTGACGCCGGTGCCGAAGTAGGCGCCGGCCGCGAGCGCGATCGTGTCGCCCGGCCCGAGCAGCGAGAGCGCGAGCGCCGTCGTCGCACCGGCCCCGGAGGGGAAGAGGAGCGCGGTGCCGCCCTCGAGCCCGCCGAGCCGGGACTCCGCCGCGGCGACCGTGGGGCTGCCGTAGCGGGAGTAGTAGAACTCGCCCGGCTCGCCGTGCTCGTCGTACGGCCACAGCGTCGAACGGTCGAGACTCTCCACGGTCCGACCCTACCTGCTCGCCGCCCGGGCCTCCGGGAGGGCGCGGCGGGCCGCACGGTTCGCGACCCGCCGCGCGCTGCGCTCAGGGCGTCAGACGGAGGAGCTCGCCGCCCTTCGCGCAGTAGGGGAACGGCGTTCCGCTCGCCGTGCACGTGCTTCCGACCGTGACGTAGAGCGAGCCGTCCTTCGCCAGCGCGATCCCGTTCGGGAAGTCGAGCCCCGCCGCGAGGACGGTCGCGTTCCCGTTCCTCGTCAGCTCGACCACCGAGCCGGTCCCCGCCGCGCTGTCCGGCCCCGCCGGGATCGGCGGCCCGGGCGTCCCCCACATGTCGACCAGGTAGAGATGGTCGAGGCCGTCCGACGCGCACCCGGTGACGTGGTGGATCAGCTGCTTGCCCGACCCGTCCGTCACAGGCACCTGGGTCGGGACGAGGCTGCCGCCGTGCCCCGCACGCTTCCAGAGCCGGCCCGCGAGGTCGGCGCTGAAGACGTTGCCGCGGAGCATCGCGACGCAGGTCGGGACGGCGTCGGCCGGGAAGCCGGGGCCGGCCGGGTCGGGCACGTGCGAGGCGACGTCGATGGCGCCGCCCGTCGGTACCCAGTCGATCAGGTTCGCGCCGGAGTCGGCGACCCAGGCGCCGCCGGCGATCGCGAGCACGCCGTACGGGTTGGCGTGGGCGCCGTCGGCCAGGTCGCCGAGCGCCGAGTCGGACGCGATCAGGTCGTACCCGCGCTCGCCGAGGCCGGCGAGCGGCTGCATCGAGCCCCCGCTTCCCACCTGGAACAGCTGCCCGGCCTGCGCCTTCGCGGCGGCGAGCACGCTCGTGCAGTCGGCCGGCTGGCCGTCGCACGTCAGGTGCGAGAACTCCTGCGGTGCCTCCGCGATCGTGCCGAGCACCCGCTTGCCGAACGCGGAGACTCCGTCCGCACCGGTGATTCCCTCGAGGGTGACCGACTCCGAGAGGAGCCCCTTGGCGAGCGGTGTCGCGGCGCCGCTCGCGGGGTCGACCGACGCTATCTGCGAGGTGGTGCCGAGGCACTCCTGCCCGAGCGGGCCGGCCGGCCAGCACGCGTCGCCGCCGTGACCCGCCTCGGCGACGAGCACGGCGCCGGCGGGGGTGATCGTCACGCCGCGAGGCGAGTCGAGCCCCGTCGCGACGACCTTCGACGTCCAGGCCGCGGCTGCGCGCGTCCCGGCGGCTGCGACCGCCGCGAGCGAGCCTGCGGTCACCAGCGCGACGACGGCAGCGGCCGTCCTCGCCGTCCAGCGAGCCTTTCTCATTGCTCCTCCTTGTCGTGCGGACGCGACCCTTGCGGCACGTCCGGGTTGAACACCTCCGCGGCCCGCAGCCACGAGCCGTCGCCCTGCCTGCGATGGAGCACGAAGTACGAGCCGCGCTCCGCCCCGCCCGCTCCGCGGACGTCGAGGGCGTAGCGCCCGACCTCGATCGCGACGTCCCGCTCGATCCGCAGCTCCGTCGCCGAGAGCTCGACGCGCGAGACGCCGACGCCGATCCCGGCCCGCCAGTACGCCTCGATCTGGCTGCGCCCCCGGATCAGCTCCGAGGTCGACGCGAGCAGCGTCCCGTCCTCGGCGTACAGCGCCGCGGCCGCCGGTGCGTCGCGGCGGCCGAGCGCCGCGGCGAGCGCGGGCGACGCGGCTTCGAGTCCGTGCTCCATCGTGCGCGCAGCCTCGGCCGCGCACGTTGCAACGGCGTTGCAGTCAGCCGCCGAGGGCGAGCTCGACGGCGCCGTCGAGCGTGAGCGGCGAGGGCAGCGGGCCGGCCGGGAGGTACGACGCCCACGCCTCGCGGTCGAAGCGGCCGAACCGCCCGGGCGCGTCCTCGAGCGCCTGCACCGAGGCCCACAGCGCGGTCGCGCGCTCCACCTCGCCGCGGGCGGCGGCGGTGCGGGCGAGGATGGCGACCCCGTAGAGCGCGTCCTGGCGGCTGCCGGTGACCCGCGCGAGCGAGAGGAACTCGCGCGCCTGCGGCAGCGCCTCGTCGGGCCGGCCCGCGTCCAGCTCGGCGACGGCGATGACGGCGACGTACCTCGACACCCACCAGTGCCAGCCGATCTCGCGGGCGGCCTCGATGCTCTGCTCGACGAGCGGCCGCCCGCGCGCGAGGTCGCCCGACCTGAGCTCGATCATGCCGATGTTGCCGAGCGCCTGCAGGGCGCCGACGCGGTCGCCGAAGCGCTCGAAGACGGCCAGGCTCTCCTCGAAGAGGCGGCGCGCCCGGACGTCGTCCTGCTCGTAGACCGTCGCGAAGACGCCGAGCCGGAATGTGGCGTTCGCGACCCCGAGCTCGTCGCCCGCCTCCCGGAAGAGCTCGCCGCTGCGGACGTACTCGGCGCAGGCCCGGTCAGCGTCCCCGGAGACGTCGTAGCAGCCGGCGAGGTCACGGGTCGCCCGTGCGCGCAGGTGCAGGTCGATGCCGTCCGCGCGCTCGAGCAGTCGGCCGAACCGGCGCGCGCCCTCATCTGCGTCCTGCGTCACCCAGAAGTTCTCGAGCGCGAGCACGAGGCGGAGGCCGAGCTCGACGTCGTCGTCGGTCGCCCAGTCGATCGCGGCGCGGATGTTGTGCTGCTCGCGGAAGACGATCTCGGGCTGCTGCGCGCCGCGGCCGAGGGCGTCGAGGCCGAGATTGGCGGACTCGGCGACGCGAAGGTAGTGGTCGGCGTGCCGGCGCCTGACGGCGGCCGCGGCGGGATGCTCCGCGAGCTTCGCGGCCGCATACTGCCGCACCGTCTCGAGCAGGCGGTAGCGCGTGCGGCCGCCGCCGTCGGCGCCGACGAGCGAGGCGCCGACGAGCCGCGTCAGGAGGTCGACCGCGCGCGCCTCGTCGCCGTCGAGGCAGACCTCCGTCACGGCGTCGAGGGTGGCGCCGCCGGCGAAGACCGCGAGCCGGGCCAGCAGGTCGCGCTCGCCGGCGCCGAGCAGCCCGTAGCTCCAGTCCATCGTCGTCTCCATCGCCTGGTGACGCGGGTCGGCCACCCGCTGCCAGGCCCGCAGGAAACGGAAGCGATCCTCGAGGCGGTCGGCGATCTCGTCGAGCGAGAGGGCCTTCGCCCGGGCGGCGGCGAGCTCGATCGCGAGCGGGATCCCGTCCAGGCCGCGGCAGATCGCAGCGATCGTGGCGAGCCCGTCGACGTCCGGGGCGAGGTCGCGGCGGACGGCGCCGGCCCGCTCGAGGAAGAGCCGGACGGCGGGCGAGCGCTCGAGCTCGGCGGCGGGCGCGTCCTCGGCTGGGGCGGGCAGGGGCTCGAGGGCGTACTCGTGCTCGCCGGCGACCGCGAGCGGCACGCGGCTGGTGGCGAGGACGCGCACGTCGGGGCAGGCGGCGAGAAGCGCCTCGACGAGCTCCGCGCACCCATCCGCCACGTGCTCGCAGTTGTCCAGGACGAGCAGGAGCTCGCTGCCGCGGAGCCGCGCCTGCAGCACCTCGAGGAGCGCCTCCTCGGACGGCTCGGCGACGTCGAGGACGATCGCCGCGGCGAGCGTCACCGAGCCGCCTTCCGGGAGCCCGGTCAGGTCGGCGAGCCAGACGCCGTCCCTCCACGCGTCGAGCTGGCGCCGTGCCGCCTCGAGCGCGAGCCTCGTCTTGCCCGCGCCGCCGAGCCCCGTGAGCGTGACGAGCCGATTGCGGCGGAGCAGGTCGTCGAGCGCGGCGAGCTCGGACTCGCGCCCGACGATCGCCGTCGTCGGCGCGGGCAGGTTGTGCCGGGACGCGGCAGGAGCCACGCCGTCGACCTCGTGCCGCAGGATCGCCCGTTCGAGGCCTCGGAGCTCCTCGCCTGGCTCGAGGCCGAGCTCGGCGTCGAGCAGCGAGCGGGCCTCGCGATACGCCGCGAGCGCGTCGGCCTGGCGGCCGGCGCGGTAGAGCGCGAGGACGAGCTGGCGCCAGAGACGCTCCCGCAGCGGTTGCTCGCGCAGCAGCGCGCGCAGCTCGGGGACGAGCGCGGCGTGGCGGCCGAGCGCGAGGTCGGCGTCGAGCCGCTCCTCGAGGCAGGAGAGGCGCAGCTCCTCGAGCCGGAGTGCCTCCCGCGCGAGCAGCCCGTCGGCCGAGACGTCGGCGAGCGCGTCGCCGCGCCAGAGCGCGAGCGCGGCGTGGAGGCTCTGCGACGCCCGTCCTGCCGCGCCCCGCGCGAGCTCCTCGCGGCCGCACCGGAGCAACTCCTCGAAGCGGTGCGCGTCGACGTCCTCGCGGCGGGCCGCGAGCGCGTACCCGCCCGCCTCCGCGAGCACGACGTCGCCTCCGAGGGAGGAGCGCAGGCGGGACACGTACGAGCGGAGGGTCGTCGCGGCGCCGGGGGGAGGCGCGCCGCGCCAGAGCTCCTCGGCGAGCCGGCCGCTCGAGACGGGACGCCCGGGGTCGAGCAGCAGGAGCGCCAGCAGCGCCCGCTGCCGCGGCCCGCCCAGCTGCAGCGGCTCACCCGCGACGAGCGCCTCCACCGCACCGAGCAAGCGGAACTCCCGGGCCACCGAACCCCCAGCCATGACCCCGCATCTGTAGCGGAATCCGGCGTCGCCTGCACGGTCGCGTCAGGCGGTCTCGGGCTTCAGCTCGCCCAGCGGGCCCAGCCGCGACAGCGCCGGGAAGAGACGGCGCCAGGCAACGGCGACCGCGACCATGAGCGAGCCGCCGAGCACGACCGCCCGTGCGGCGCCGAGGATCGAGGCGACGCCGCCCGCCTCGAACGCGCCGAGCTCGTTCGAGGCGCTGATGAAGACCCACTCGACCGCGTTCACGCGCCCCTGGAGCGCGAGCGGCGTCACGACTGCGACCGTGGTGGCGCGGATGTTCATGCTGATCATGTCTGCGAAGCCCGTGATCGCGAGCGCGGCGAGCGACAGCGGCAGCGAGCGCGAGAGCCCGAAGACGATGGTTGCGGCTCCGAAGATCGCGACCACGGTGAGCAGGGTCGCGCCCGCGGGCAGCCGCAGCGGCCGCCGCGCGATCAGCACGCCGGCGACGAGGGCGCCCGCGGAGGGAGCGGCGCGGAGCGCTCCGAGCCCGATCGGGCCGACGTCGAGGATCGTCTGGGCGAAGACCGGGGCGAGCGCGATCGCATCGCCGAGGAGGACGGCGACGAGGTCGAGCATGACGGCGCCGAGCAGCATCCGCGTCCGGAGCACGAAGCGGAGCCCGGCGACGAGGCTCTCCCAGTTCGGCGGCTCGGTCGACTCGGGCGCGTCGCGGGCTGGGAGCGCGAGGATCGCGGCGAGGGCGACCGCGAAGAGGGCGGCGGCGCTCGCGTACACGGCGACCGGCTCGACGGCGAAGACGACGCCGCCGATCGCGGGGCCCGCGACGACGCCCACCTGCCCGGCGACGCTGCGGAGGGCGACGGCGCCCTGGAGCAGCTCGGTGGGGACGATCTCCGGCGTCAGCGCCCGCGTCGCCGGGTTCCCTGCCGCGGAGGCGACGCCCGCGGTCGCGCCGATGGCGAGGTACGGCCAGATCGTGGAGGCGCCGGCGAGCGTGATCGCGACGAGGCCGCCGGCGATCGCGACGTCGAGGACGAGCGAGACGGCGGTGACGAGGCGCCGCGACACCCGGTCGGCGAGCTGGCCCGCGGGAAGCGCGAGCAGCGGCAGCGGCACGAACTCGGCGAGCCCCACCAGGCCGAGGTCGAGCGGGTGGTGGTGGAGCGAGTAGACCTGCCAGCCGATCGCGACGGCGAGCATCTGCGAGGCGAGACCGTTCGCGAGCGACGACGTCCAGACGAGCGCGAACTCGCGCAGGCGCAGGGCCGGCGGCAGCCTCTCCCTCACCGGCCGAACCTAGCAGCGGACGGGTTAGGCTCCCGCGGGATGGCGGACGGCCACGACACGACCGCGGGCAAGCTCGAATGGCTGCAGGAGCTGCGCGTCGAGGCGCTCCACGCGGGCAGCGAGAAGACCGTCCAGCGCCGCCGTGACGAGGGCCGGCTGCTCGCCCGCGAGCGCGCCGAGAAGCTGTGCGATCCGGGCTCGTTCGTGGAGCTCGACCGCTACGTCCGCCACCGCGAGTCGAACTTCGGGATGATGGAGCGGCGCCCGTACGGCGATGCGGTCGTCACCGGCCACGGGACGATCTTCGGCCGCAAGGTCTTCGTCTTCTCGCAGGACTTCACCGTCTTCGGCGGCTCGTTGAGCGAGGTCTTCGCCGAGAAGATCTGCAAGGTGATGGACATGGCCGTGACGTACGGCTGCCCGGTGCTCGGGATCAACGACTCCGGCGGCGCCCGCATCCAGGAGGGCGTCGTCTCGCTCGCCGGCTACGCGGAGATCTTCTGGCGCAACGTGCAGGCGTCGGGAGTCGTGCCGCAGATCTCGCTCGTGATGGGGCCGTGCGCCGGCGGTGCGGTCTACTCGCCGGCGATCACCGACTTCGTGTTCATGGTCGAGGGGTCGTCGTACATGTTCATCACCGGCCCCGACGTCGTGAGAACCGTGACCGGCGAGGAGGTCACCTTCGAGGAGCTCGGCGGCGCGGCGACCCACGCGGCGAAGTCCGGCGTCGCCCACTTCACGGCGGCCGACGAGGAGGCGTGCCTCGAGGACGCGCGCTACCTGCTCTCCTTCCTGCCGCAGAACAACGCGGAGCGGCCCGCGTGGGCGGCGCCGACGGATCCACCCGACCGCGAGGACGCCGAGCTCGACACGCTGATCCCGGACAACGCGAACAAGCCGTACGACATGCACGAGGTGATCCGGCGCGTCGTCGACGACGGCGAGTTCCTCGAGGTCTCGGAGCGCTGGGCCGAGAACATCGTCTGCGGCTTCGCCCGGCTCGGCGGCCATCCCGTCGGCATCGTCGGCAACCAGCCGCGCTCGCTCGCCGGTGTGCTCGACATCGACGCGTCGACGAAGGCGGCGCGGTTCGTCCGCACCTGCGACGCGTTCAACGTCCCGCTCGTCACGTTCGTCGACGTTCCCGGCTTCCTTCCCGGCACGGCGCAGGAGTGGGGCGGGATCATCCGTCACGGGGCCAAGCTCCTCTACGCGTACGCGGAGGCGACCGTGCCGAAGCTGACCCTGATCACGCGGAAGGCGTACGGCGGCGCGTACGACGTCATGAGCTCGAAGCACATCCGCGCCGACTTCAACTTCGCGTGGCCCACCGCGGAGGTCGCGGTGATGGGCCCGGAGGGGGCGGTCAACATCGTCTTCCGCGGCGAGCTGGCCGAGGCGGACGACCCGCAGGCGCGCCGGGCCGAGCTGATCGCCGACTACAAGGAGCGCTTCGCCAACCCGTACACGGCCGCGGAGCGCGGCTACGTCGACGACGTGATCGAGCCGCGGCGCACCCGCCCCGTCCTGATCGACGCGCTCGAGACGACGCTGACGAAGGCCGAGCGCCGCCCCCGCCGCAAGCACGGCAACATCCCGCTCTGAGCGCGGCTCCGTGCGCGAACGCTTCGCGCGCGAGGCCTACTGGTTCCAGTTGTCGGCCGTCTTCTTCTTGTGGCCGCTGCTCTTGGCGCGGATGCTCGTGACGTCCTGCGGGCCCTGGCGGTAGACCTCCTGGCGCTTGGGCGGGGCCTGCCGGGACGGCGGCACCTCGTCCTGGGCGCGGGAGACCGCCTGATCCTCGGCGGGCTCAGGGTGGCGGCGCTGCTCGCGGTTCGGCTTCACCTGCCGTGTCTCGGGGACGCGCGGCTGCTTCTTGCTCATGGGTCGTCCTCCTCGGTCGCTGTCCGGGTCCTGCGCCGGGGCGGGGCTTCCGAAACGAGCGGGAGGCTAGTAGGAGGCGACGGCGGCGCGGCTGCCGTCGTAGGCGAAGCCGAGCTCCTCGGCGAACGCCTCGACGACCGTCGGGTCGAACTGGGAGCCGGCGCAGCGCTCGAGCTCGGCGAGCGCCTCGCGCGGCGAGAGCGGCTCGCGGTAGACGCGTTCGGAGGTCATCGCGTCGTATGCGTCGGCGACGAAGATGATGCGGGCACCGAGCGGGATCTGCTCCGCCCGGAGGCCGTTCGGGTAGCCGGCGCCGTCCCAGCGCTCGTGGTGGTGGAGCACCCACTCTGCGATCGGCTCGACGCCGAGGCTCTCGAGCATGCGGAAGCCGATCTGTGCGTGCCGCTCGAGGACGAGCCGCTCCGCGTCGCTGAGGGTGTCCGGCTTGCGCAGGATCTCCTCGGGGATGGCGAGCTTGCCGAGGTCGTGGAGGCTTGCAGCGAGGCGGGTGAGCTCGACCTGCGGCTCGTCGGCGCCGAGGCGGCGGGCGATCCGGGCGGCGAGGTCGCCGACGCGGCCGGAGTGGCTGCCGGTGTAGGCGTCGCGCGCGTCGACGGCCTTGGCGAGGCTGGCGGCGGCGCGGTAACGGGCGGTGCGGTCGGGGCTCTCGGCGAGCTGCTCGAGGTTCGCGACGAGCAGCGAGTCGACCTGGTAGGTGCGCGCGCGGTTCTTGCCGTCCTCCTTCGCCCAGTAGAGAGCGCTGTCGGCGAGTCGGATCAGCTCGTCGCGGGCGACACCCTGGACCGGGTAGGTGGCGACGCCGGCGCTCACGGTCACGGGGCCGACGCTGTCGATCTCGATCGCGCCGACCCGATCGACGATCGAGCGGGCGATCGCGACCGACTGCTGCTCGTCGAGGCCGGGGAGGAGGACGGCGAACTCGTCGCCGCCCAGCCGGAAGGACTCGCCGCCCTGCCGGAGCCGTGCGGCGACCTGGCCGAGGACGAGGTCGCCGACCGGGTGGCCGAAGCGGTCGTTGATGGTCTTGAAGTCGTCGATGTCGACGAGGCAGAGGCTGAGCGTCCCGCGCTCGTGCTCGGCGGTCGCCAGCTCGCGCTGGAGCCGCTCGTGGAAGCTGCGGTGGTTGCCGAGGCCCGTGAGCGGGTCGGTGAGCGCGAGCCGCATCGCGCGGAGCGCCTTGAAGGTCGAGCGCTGGTAGAGCGCAATCGCGAGCAGCGGGCCGATCAGGGCCACCGAGAGAGCCGGCGACCGCTGCCAGAGGACGACGAGGATCAGCGCCGCCGACGTCATGAAGGCGAACGGCGCAGTCGTCTGAACGATGTTCTCGCGGGCGACGGCGAAGAAGTTGCGGCCCGAGTCGGCCGCGAGGACGGCGCTGATCAGGACGAGGTTGACGACCCAGTTGAAGAGGAACGCGCAGAGGACGAGCCGGGCGATCAGGACTCCGATCGAGCTGCCGTGCACGTGCTGGATCGCGAGCCCGCCGGCGACGGCCGAGAGCGCGAACATCGAGCCGTTGTAGGCGACGCGGAGCGCGGGGCGGCGGCCGAGCAGATGGGTGATCGTGGCGCCGCCGACGGAGACGATCACGCCGGCCTGCCAGCCGAGAAGGACGATCGAGGAGACCGCGAAGACGAACCCGAGCGTGACGCCGCCCGAGTCCATCCCCATCACGGGGACGGGGAAGCGCTCGGCGAGCGCCATGCCCGCGAGCAGGCCGAGCAGGGCGGCGACGTCTGGCGCCGAGTGCCCGAGGCTCGCGTACGAGTACGCGGCCGCTGCGATCGCCGCGATCCCGGCAGCGCACACGGGAAGGACGACTGCGAGGACCCTCGGAGGGGAGGCAGCGGGTGCTTCCACCGCTGCGCTCTCAGCGACGATGTCGCCGCCCGGCCGAAGCCGAGTGTCGGGTGCACGACGTCGACCGCAGATCACCCGACACTCCGACTCCTCCCTGTCACCGTCGCGCTAGGAGCTACCAGCCGTGGGTGAAGTACTGCAACAGCCAGCCGTGGGTGTCGCCGAGCGCGACCGCGACGGCCGCCGCAACGACCAGCAGGCTCGCGAGACGGGGCTTCCACTCCAGCATGTCTTTCCTCCGAGCTACGGGAACGCCAGACAGCGAGATTGTTGTTCGTGCCGGTCCGCGGGTGAATCACCCGAACGGGTGAACGTGCGATCCGGCGCTAGCCCGCGCGGAGACCGGCCTCTTGCAGCGGCCTCCGTCCCCACGCGAATTGCTGCCGGTACCAGCCGGTGAGCTGAGCCAGCGCGACTCCGTATCCCGACGAGTGCACGAACCAGCCGTTCCCGACGTAGATGCCCATGTGGTCGACCTCGGCGGAGCTCGAGGCGCGGCCGTGCGCGCCGAAGAAGATCACGTCGGCCGGCTGGAGCTGTGCGAAGTGGATCCGCTCGGAGGGCCTCACCTCGACGCTCATCTCGTAGGTCGTGCGCCCGCGCAGGGTGGAGGCGAGGCCGCGTTCGCCGGGGTAGCTCTGC
>Ga0075270_1000012_pt1 | contig 17578 bp, 18 predicted proteins | sample SF_Rice_5C_0N_20_FD_69774 | JGI IMG/M metagenome (GOLD analysis project Ga0075270, IMG submission 69774) | Rice paddy soil microbial communities from Twitchell Island, California, USA - SF_Rice_5C_0N_203 | ecosystem: Environmental > Terrestrial > Soil > Paddy field/soil | place: USA: Twitchell... | reverse complement strand
CTCCTTGAGGCGGACGAGGCGCGACTCCTGGCCGCGCCGGTGCGGGTTCGAGGTGAGCGAGTCGCGCAGGTCGGCGACCCACCTCGCGCCGGTCGCCTTCTGCACCGCGGCGCCGAGCAGATGCAGCGATCCCGGCGGCGAGGTCGTGAGCACGACGTCGATCTGCTCGCGCCGCGCGATCCGCAGCGCAGCCGGGAGCGCGGCGGTGCTCCACGGCACGTTCTCGTCCGGGACGAGCAGCCGCCGTCCGAGCAGCGAGGCCTGCGTTCCGAGCCGCGCGAGCCCCTCCTTGCCGTGCAGCCGGTCGGCGGGCTTCTCGCCCTTCGGGCCGACGTAGCGGACGCGGTGCACCCAGGCCTGGGTCGGGAGGGCGAGCTCGGCGTCCTGGTGCGCGACCCCCGGGAGGTCGGGCGCGAGCACGTGCGTCTCGATCCCGAGCGCGGGCAGGTGGCTCGCGAACTTGAGCGGCCGTTGCACGCCGCCGCCGCCCGCCGGCGGGAAGTAGAGCGTCACGAGCAGGAGCTTCACCGAGGGCGAACGGTAGTGGGTTCGCGTCTCACAGCCGGAAGACGACGTACTCGGCGTCCGCGTACACGGGCTTCAGGCCCTGCGCCTCGACCGCTCCGGGGCGCTCGCCGCGGCGGAAGACGAGCCACCCCGCGCCCCACGAGCGCGGGATCGAGAGGTCGGACGGATGGGCGAAGTAGCGGAGGACGGCGCGACGGCGGGCGCGTACCCGGTTCGGCTTCGTGTCGGCGACGTGGGCGGGCGGCGCGCCGACGACGTAGACCGGCGCGAAGGCGACGGCGCGGTAGCTCGTCTCGAGGTCGCCGAAGACGACCGCGCGGCGCGGCACGTCCTGCTGGAGGAAACGGATCAGCCCCGGCGTGAGGGCGTAGGCGTCGCGCGGCGTCGAGGCGCGCCAGTCGGCGAAGCCGTGCACCGCGACCGGGAGGACGAAGAGCGCCACCGCGAGCACGGCGGTCGCGGGCCGCGCCGGGAGCCGCCACGAGCCGCCGCGCCACGCGAGCGCCGTCCCCGCCGCGAGCGCGGCGAGGCCGCCGTAGAGGGCGATCCAGCCGGCGATCGCCGGCCCGTTGTGCGGCGTGCGCAGGCCGAAGTCGCCCGGGTAGTCGAGCTGCAGCCAGATCCCGGCGCCGAGCGCGAGCGCGAGCGCGCCGAGCCGGGAGAGCCCGGCGAGCACGGCCGCGCCGCCGGCGAAGGCGAACGCGAACGGCACGAAGCCGGCCGCACGCCGCGCCTGCGAGAGCGAGGCGGCGTTCGCGAAGTGCGGGAACACGAACGGCCAGAGCTCGAGCGCGAGCACCGTCACCGTCCCGCCGAGCACGTAGGCCGCCCAGCGGCGCCGCCGTGCGAGCAGCGCGAGCGGCACGAGGACGAGCGCAGCCACCGCGACCGAGCCTGTGCGGTCGACGACGGACGGCGCGAGCGCGTAGCTCGCCTGCGAGTGGACGACGAGGTCTCCTGCGTAGTGGCGAAGCGTGTCGGCGAGCTGGTTCGGCCCCGGGTTGACGTCGAGCGTCTGGTTCACGATCGGGCGCAGCCAGAGGAAGACGAGCACCATCGGCACGCCGAAGGCGACGAGCGCGGCGACGCCGTTCCGCAGGTCGGCCCCGCGCGCGAGCAGCGCCCGGGCGGCGACGAACGCCGCGAGGGGGACGGCGAGGAAGAGCGCGTACGTCGGGTGGACGAACGAGAGGTCGACCGACACCGCGGCGAGCGTCAGCCCGAGCGCCGCCGACGGCGTCCTCGCGAACCGGAAGAAGAGCGCGGTCGCGGCGGGGACGAACAGCTGCCGCGCCGCGGTTCCGGGGCCGGTCAGCTGCGCGTAGCCGCCGCCGGCGCCGGGCGCGAGCGCGACGAGGGTCGCCTGCGCCAGCATCGTCGCGACCGCGAGTCCGGTGGAGCGGAAGACCGCGAGACCCATCTCGAGCGCGAGCAGGAGCGCGAGCGGGACGAGGATGCTCGACTCGTGGACGACGACGCCCGTCGGGTCGACGCCCGCGATCCGCGCGACGAGGCCGAGCCAGGCGTGCCAGAGCGGGAAGGCGTAGCCGGGGTGCAGGCCGCCGTGCCGGAACTCCCCGACCGCGTGCAGCGACAGCGACGGCAGGTCGACGAGCTTGCGGACCCGGCCGAGATGGAAGAGCGAGTCGCCGTCGATCGCGCCCTCGATGAACCAGATCGCACCGCCGAGTGCGAGCCCGGCCGGCACGACGAACCGCCGCACGAGAGCCGCTTCCGCGGGTGGGCCGTCGCCGGCGAGGACGCAGCGCACGAGCGCGAGCGCGCCCGCCGCGAGCACGAGCGCGAGCGCGAGGTCGAGCGAGGAGTGGACGGCGATCGTCACCGCGAGCGCGACCCCGACGAGGGCGGTCGACCACGTGAACGCGGCCGAGGCGCCGCGCATCCCGAGCGCGCGGGCGAGCAGCCTCCCCGGCAGGAGCAGGACGAGCGTCGCGGCCGCGAGCCGCAGCCAGAGCCCGAAGCCCGTGCCCGGGAGAAGCCGCGCCACCCCGAGGAGCGGCACGGCGGCGAGGAGCAGCGGCAGGCGGATCCTCATCCGGAGGCCTCGGGCTCGACCCGGCCGCGCAGACCCTCCCACGCGACGATCCCCGCGCCCGGCAGCGAGACGGCGATCGTGACGACGAAGAAGAGGAAGCCGGTCGAGAAGGCCCGGTCGGCCGAGACGCCGAGGGCGCCGAGGAAGCTGACGAAGAACGACTCCCGCACGGCGAGGCCGTTGACGGTGAAGGGCACGAGCATGACGAGGAAGAGCAGCGGCCCCATCACGTAGTACGGCCGCGGCGAGAGGTCGACGCCGACGGCCTTCCCCGCGCTCCAGATCGCGAGCACGCGCGCCGCCTGGACGACGAGCGTCAGCCCGAAGAGCGAGGCGAGCAGCCCCGCGTCGCGGCCGAAGGAGTGAAGCGCGAGATACACGTCGCGCAGCAGCCGCTCGAGCCGAAGCGCACGGAGCAGCGGGCGCAGGCGGCGGAGCAGGGGGTGCAGGCGGGTCGAGAAGACGACGAAGCCGCCGAGCGCGGTCGCGACGACGAGAGCCAGCTCGAGCCAGAGGTAGCCGCCGATCGAGTAGCGGCCGACGGCGAGCGCGAAGCCGGCGGCCGCGAGCACGAGCGTCGCGGCGCCGCCGAGGGCGCGCTCGAGCAGGACGGTGCCGGCGGCGTCGGCGCCGGAGCCCGGGTGGCGGCGGGCGGTCTCGTAGATCCGCGAGGCGTCGCCGCCGAGCGAGGTCGGGAGCACCTGGCCGGCCGCGTAGGCGACGAAGCTCGTCCGGATGAGCCAGGGCAGGCGCTCGTCGATGCCGCGGACGGCGAGGAGCGCGCGCCAGCGCCAGGCGAGCGGCCAGACCGAGCCGGCCATGATCGCGCAGGAGGCGAGCCACCAGCCGGGGCTCGCGTGCGCGAGGACGTGCCCGGTCCGGCGGACGTCGATCTTCCAGACGATGTACGCGGTACAGAGGCCGGTGACGGCGAGCGTCAGACCGGCCCGGAGCAGCCGGGCCCGCGTCATGCCGGCGTTCCGGCCCCGGGCGTGACCACGAGGTCGACGAGGCCGGCGGCCTCCGTCGCGGCAGCCTCCGCCTCGGCGCGGGTGGCCCCGACGGCGAGGACGGCGCCGGCGCGGTCGGAGGCGCGGCGCAGCTCCTCGAAGCGGTGGCCCGCCTCGCGGTAGATCCGGACGGAGCGGACACCCGGGACTGCGCGGGCGGCGTCGACGCCGCGCGTCTCGGCGAGCTCGCCGGCGGAAGCGACGAGGAAGCGGACACAGGCGCCGCCGGCGAGCGCCGCCGGGCGCAGGCGCTCCGCGGCGACCGGCTCGCCGAGCGCGGCGGCGATCGCGAGGTCGTCGAGATCGACGCCGGTCGCGGCGCGGCACAGCTCCGAGTCGTGGCCGCCGCCGGTGCGCGCCGAGAGCTTCGCGAGCAGCGGCCCCTGCGGCGCGAGCACCACCTGGGCGGAGACGGGGCCGTGCCCGACACCGAGCGCGGCTGCGGCGGAGGCGACGACCTCGACGGCGGCGTCGGCGTCGGCCGGCTCGAGCGCCGCCGGCCAGCCGTGCCCGAGCGAGACCCCGAAGGCGGGCGGCGGCGCCGGCTCGCGCTCGGTGAGCGTGAGCGCGACGAGCGTGCCCTCGAGCGCGAATCCGGTCACGGTCGCGATCCGGCCGCCGACGAGCTCCTCGACGAGGCAGTAGTCGTTGCGCGAGGCGGCGACCGCCTCGGCTGCCGCGGCGGCGACCGCGTCGCGGTCGGCCGCGAGGGCGACACCGCGTTCGCCCGCCCGGTCGGGCGCCTCGATCACGCAGGGGTAGCCGAGCTCGTCCGCTGCGGCCACGACCTCCTCGAGCGTGCGGCAGAGACGGGAGCGCGGCTGCGCGACCCCGGCCTCGGCGAGGCGCTCCCGCTGCCGCCGCTTCGACGCGGCGAGCAGCGCGGTGTCGGGGTCGACGGGGTGCGGAAGCGCGAGCCGGGCCGCGACGCGCGCCGCCAGCGCGATCGCATGGTCGCTGCCCGGCGCGATCAGCCCGTCGACGTTCTCGGCGCGCGCGAGGCGCTCGATCGCAGGCTCGTCCTCGATCGAGACGATCGCGCGCCGGTCGGCGCACGGGAAGCCCGGAGCCGCCGGATCGCGGTCGGCGGCGACGACCGTGAGCCCGCGCCGGCGGGCCGTCTCGAGCAGCCCGACCTGGGCCGGGCCGGCGCCGAGGACGAGCAGCCGTCTCGACTCGGTGCCGCCGTCCCCCTCGTGCGCGCGTCCCACGCCGCCATTGTCGCGGCTGCACCCGTCGGACCGTCCCCGACCTAGCCCGCGTCGGCGAACGCGGCCTCGCCGCCCGGCGCCGCCTCCATCCGCGGCGCGCGGCGGATGAAGGCCGCCGCGAGCGCGCCGAGCAGGACGACGGCGCCGCCGGCGTAGACGGCCGTCGTCGTGCCGTCGACGAACGTCTGCGGCGTCCGGTAGCCACCGCCGTGGGCGAACATCGACGCGAGCACCGCGACGCCGAAGACGCCGCCGAGCTCGCGGATCGCGTTCGTCGCCCCGGAGGCCTTGCCCTGCTCCTCCGGCCGCACCGCCGTGAGGATCACGTTCGCGACCGGCGCGAAGAAGAGCGCCATGCCCGCGCCGGCGAGCATGAACGGGCCGACGAGACCGGTGTACGGCGTCGTCGCGGTCGTGACCGCGGCGATCCAGATCAGGCCGGCGCCCTGCAGCGTCAGCCCCGCGGCCATCAGGCGCTCGCCGCCGATCCGGTCGGAGAACGCGCCCGCGAGCGGCGCCACGAACATCGGCATCGCCGTCCACGGCAGGATCCGCAGCCCCGACTGCAGAGGCGAGAGGCCCTGCACCGTCTGGAAGTACTGCGCGAGCAGGAAGATCGAGCCGAACATGCCGAAGAACATCAGGAGCGAGGCGACGTTGGCGAGCGTGAACGTGCGGCCGCCGAAGAAGCGCATCGGCAGCATCGGCGCGGGCGCCCGCAGCTCCCAGGCGACGAAGGCGGCGAGAAGGCCGGCGCCGACGACGATCGGCGCGACGATGCCGACGCTCGTCCAGCCGTGCTCGTTGCCGCGCACGAGGCCCCAGACGATTCCGAGCAGGCCGACGCTCGCGAGACCGAGACCGGGCAGGTCGAGCGAGGACTCCGAGCCGTGCGTCTCCTCGAGCCGCCGCCAGGCGAGCGGCGCGAGCACGAGCCCGATCGGCACGTTGAGCCAGAAGATCCAGTGCCACGAGATGCCGCTGACGACGGCGCCGCCGACGAGCGGGCCGAGCGCGACCGCAAGCCCGCCGATGCCGCCCCAGATCCCGAGCGCAAGCCCGCGCCGCTCGGCCGGAACGCCCGCGGAGAGGATCGTCAGCGTGAGCGGGGCGACGACCGCGCCGCCGACGCCCTGGAGCGCCCGCGCGACGTCGAGCATCGTCGCGCTGGTCGCGAGCGCCGCGAAGGCCGAGGCGCCGGTGAAGAGCAGGAGGCCGACGACGAAGAGCCGGCGGCGCCCGAAGCGGTCGCCGAGCGCGGCGCCGGTGAGCAGGAGCACGGCGAAGGTGAGCGTGTACGCGTTCACCGTCCACTCGAGCTGCGAGACGGACGCGTGCAGCTGGCGCCGGATCACCGGCAGGGCGGTCGTCACGACGAGGTTGTCGAGGCTGACCATGAACAGCGCGAGGGACGTGATCACGAGCGTCCACGCCGTTCTCCGCTTCGTAAGATTGTGAGTCATCACTTCCTCCGTGGTCAAAAAAAGAGAGTCAGAGGCTCTTGCCGCAGCTGTCGAGGAGCTCGGTCATCCAGGGCTCCGGATCGTCGTTGACATGCATCGAGGCGAGGACGTTGAGGAACATGCCGGTGGCGAAGAAGCTCCAGGCCGCCGGCCAGTCGGCGCCGGAGACGCGCCGCACGTACGCGACGAGGTCGCCGAAGCCGGCCCGCACGACCGCGCGGATCTCCGGATCGTCCGAGGCCGAGTACGCCTGCATCTGGGCGCGCAGCCACGTGCGGTCGGCCTGCAGGTGCTCCATGTACGCGTGCCCGATGGCGTGGAGCGCCTCCTCGCCGCGCAGCCCCTCGGCCGCCCGCTGGAAGAGCTCGAGCGTCTCGCGGAAGCAGCGCGAGACCGAGGCGATGTAGAGCTCCTTCTTCGTCCCGAACAGGCGGAACAGGTACGGCTGCGAGATCCCGGCACGCGCGGCGATGTCCTCGGTGGAGGTGCCGGCGAAGCCCTTCTCGGCGAACTCGACGCGCGCCGCGTCGAGGACGTCGTCCCGGCGCTCGGCGGCGGAGAGGCGGGTGCGCGTGGCGGCGTTCACGTCGCAGATACTAAGTGACGACTCACAACCATGTCAAGCCGCGCCGCGGATGCGCTCGTAGATCCCGACGAGCTGCGCCGCGATCGCGTCGATGTCGTGCAGCTTCTCGGCGTAGGCGCGAGACGCCTCCCCGGTGCGCCGGCGCAGCGCCGCGTCGGCGACGAGCGGCCGCAGCGACTCCCGCAGCGTCTCCTTCGTCGTCGAGACGAGCGGCACCTCGACGCCGTACGCCTCCTCGGTCCGCCGCACCGCCTCCTCGTGCAGGAAGGTGACGACCGGCTTGCCGAGCGAGAGGCACTCGATCGCGAAGACCCCGTACCAGCCCGCGTTCAGCTGGTCGACGACGATGTCGGCCTGCCGGTACTGCTCGAACGCCTCGTCGTGGGTCAGCCCCTCGACGATCCTCAGGTCGGCGTCGAGCCCCTCGCAGGCCGCGACCACGTGCTCGGTGCCCTTGCGCTGCCGCGACGACGGCGCGTGCAGGATCACCGGCCGCCGCCTCGTCTCGTCCGGGAACGCGGGCTCGATCTTCGCGACCTCGAGCCCGGGCAGGACGACGTCGGCGTGCGGCACCCAGCGGATCGCGTCGTAGCTGCCGACGATCTCGGTGTCGGCGCGCAGCCCGTACGCCAGCTGCTCGCGCGTCTTGTGGCGGATGTCGCGGCCGAGGTAGTGGTAGATGCCGCGCTTCCCGACGGCGTGCAGGATCCGGAACTGGACCGACTTCGGCACGAGCGTCAGCGCCGAGTAGAAGTGGAAGACGTCGTAGCGCGGCAGCAGCCCGAGGAAGGCGCGCCACTGGCTCGCCTGCCGGCGCGCGAAGCCGCTGCCGAGGTCGAGCGAGCGGTCGGCCTCCGGGTGGAGCTTGTAGCGGTTGAAGACGACGAGGTCGGACTCGACGCCGCGACGGCGCAGCGCGAGCGAGTTCGCCCACGGGATGCCGGCCGTGTTGACCGGGCAGTGGAGGACGCGCAGCGGGCGGTCGCTCATATTCCCGCTTCGGCGCCGGCCGAGCCGGCGCCTGCGCTCCCGGGCGGCTCCGTCGAGCCTTCGCCGCTGAGATCCACCCGGTTGTCGGCCATCTTCCGCAGCATGACCTCGCGTTCGGCGTCGATCAGGGCGAGCATCGTGTCGCGCATCGTCGCACCCGGGAAGACCCAGATCTCGGGATGGATCAGGAGCTGCAGCCAGTCGTAGACACCCGCCGCGAGCTGCTCGTGCGGGCAGCCGCCGCGCCACTGCTGGTTCGAGTCGGAGCGGTAGCGCTCGCGGTCGAACCACGGCGGCGCGTACGGGTTGACGGCGCCCGCGATCGGCTCGCTCATCGTCTCGGCGTCGGGCGTGTGCCAGGCGACGACGGGGTCGAAGCGCTCGTCGAGCGCGGTGTCGGGCGCGACGGCGTGCAGGCCGACGCGGTGTCCGAGCTCGCGGAGCCGCGCGATCGCGGGCGGGCCGTCCCGGGAGTCGAGGTTGTAGAACTGGCTGCGCGTCATCAGGAAGTACGTGGCGCCGACGCCGCGCTCCGCCTCGAGCTCCGCCAGCGCCAGCATCGCCTCGAGCGACATGTCGACGTCGTGGCGGAGGAAGAGGTCGCCCGGCTCCGGCTCGCGGTCGAAGAAGGCCCAGCGGTAGCCGCCGACGCGCGCCGCGTCGAGCAGCTCGCCGTAGTGCGCGAGGTCGAACGCGCAGGGCACGCCGCCTACTCGACCTCGACGCCGACGAGCGCGGCGGCCTGCTCGGAGCGCTCGAGCGCCTCGGGGCCGGTGTCGCCGAGCGCGATCACGTAGCCGCGCCGGTCGCCGTCGCGTTGCACCGGCCGGATCGTCTCGCCCGGGACGATGTAGCTGTCGGCCTGCACGACGCCGGGCGCGGCGAGGACGCGGTCGAGCGTGGCGACGCTCGTGACGCGGCCGACCGGCAGCGGGCCCGGCTGGGCGGTGAAGAAGCGGATCGCGACCGGCCGGCGCGTCTTCGGGGCGCAGAGCTCGTCCGGGACGGGCTCGCCGAGCGCGAAGCGGAGCGCGACCTCGACGAGGTCGACGCCGACCGCGTGGCGGACGAGGTCGGCCATCTGGCCGCCGGGAATGCGCGCGGCGACCTCGATCATCAGGATGCGCCCGTCGGGGTGCGCGATCAGCTGCGGGAAGCCGATGCCGTTCCGCAGGCCGAGCTCGAGCAGCGTCTTCTCGATCATCGCCTCGGCGGCCGCGGTGCCGTCGCCGTCGAGCTGCGCCGGGTACGCGTGGATCCAGCCGACCGCGAAGCCGGTGCCGGGCGGGCGGTGCCGGTCGGAGAGGGTGAGGTGCGTCACCTCGCCGTCGCGGACGACGGTCATCGCGTTCATCTCCATGCCCTCGACGAACTCCTCGACGATCACCTCGCCCGTGCGGGAGAGATCGAGCGAGCGGGGGAACGCGTCGGCGAGCTCGTCCACGGAGTCGAGGCGGAAGACGCCGCGCTGCCCACCGGAGTCGGCCGGCTTGATCACGAGCGGGAAGCCGACGTGCTCGGTCGCGGCGCGGGCCTCCTCGAGCGTGCGGCCGGAGCCGAAGCGCGGCTGCGGGATGCCGGCGCGCTCGAGGCGGCGGCGCATCTCGATCTTGTTCGTCAGGCCGACGGCGACGTCCACGCCGATCCCGGGCAGGCCGAGCGCCTCGGCCACCGCCGCCACGGCCACGACGGCGCGGTCGGAGGTGATCGTCAGCACGCCGTCGGGGCGGATCCTCTCGGCGAACTCGACCGCCTTCGGGATCTCGACGAAGTTGACGACCTCGGCGAGGTCGGCGTCGCCGAGGGCGATTGCGTCCGGGTTGCCGTCGATCGCGGCGACGCGCAGGCCGAGCTCCTTCGCCCGCAGGATGGCGGCGCGCTGGTGGCGCCCGGCGCCGAGGAAGAGAACCGTCTTCATGCCGCGCCGGATGCTACCGAGGCGGCCTTCCGCGAGCCGCTGCTACGCCTGCGCCCGGAGCCACGCCAGCGTTCGGTCGACGCCCTCCTCGAGATCGACCTCGGGCCGCCACCCGAGCGAGCGCAGGCGCTCGGTGTCGAGCGGGCCGCCGGCCGGCGCCGCGCCCTCGGGCGGGTCGACCGCCTCGATCAGCGACTCGGCCGCTCCGGACACGGCGCAGACGAGCCGCGCGACCTCCTCGAGGGGGCGCCTGTCGTCGTCGCGCCCGACATCCCAGTCGCCGCCCTCGCCGCGCGAGACGAGAATCGCGACCGCGGCCGCCGCGTCGCCCACGAAGCAGAACGACCGCTCCCGGCCGCGGTGGACGACGACCCGCTCCCCCGCGAGCGCCTGCTCGAGCATCCCCGGGATCGCGCCTCGCCGCTGCCCCGGCCCGTACGGGAAGTGGAAGCGGAGGATCGTCGCGTCGCCGGCCACCTCCTCGCTCGCACGCTTGCTCGCGGCGTACGGCGTCTCGTCCCCGTACACCGACGTCGTCGAGCCGTGGAAGAGCGGGATCCCACGCGCCGCGCACGCTCGCGCCACCAGCTCGGTGACCGGCGCGTTCTGCGCGAGCCGCTCGTCGCCGGGCATGACCGCCGCCAGATGCACGACCGCGTCGGGCGAGCGCTCCTCGACGAGCCGCTCGGCCACGTCCGGCTCCGCGAGGTCGCCGTCGGTGCGCCCGAGCGCCGTCACGTCGTGCCCGGCCGCGCGGAGCGCCTCGCAGACGTGGACGCCGAGGAAGCCGCGCCCGCCCGTGACGAGGACGCGCACGTCTAGGTCAGCGCCGGCTTGCGCGCCCGGTACCAGGCGATCGTGCGCTCGAGCCCCTCGTCGAGCTCGACGCGCGCGTCGAAGCCGAGCAGCTCGGTGGCCTTCTCGACGTTCGGGATCCGCAGCTCGACGTCGACGTAGTTGAGCGGCGCGAAGCGGATCTCGCCCGGGCAGCCGGTCAGCCGCTTCACGCGCTGCGCGAGGTCGAAGATCGTCACCGCCGAGCGCGGGTTGCCGACGTTGAAGCTCTGCCCGACGGCCTCCGGGCGCTGCAGCGCGAGCAGCACCGCCTCGACCATGTCGTCGACGTAGCACCAGGCTCGGATCTGGGAGCCGTCGCCGCGCACGATCAGGTCCTCTCCGGCGAGCGCCGCCTCGATGAACGCGCGGATCGCCCCGCCACCGATCTGGCCCGGGCCGTACACGTTGAAGGGCCGTACGGTGACCGTCGGCACGCCGAGCTCGTCGTGGTAGGCGTGCGCCATGTGCTCGCCGGCGAGCTTGGACACCGCGTACGTCCAGCGGGCCTCGCCGACCGAGCCGATCGTGGTGACGTGGCCTTCGCGGACGTTGAACGCGTGCGTGCCGAAGACCTCGCTGGTGGAGAAGTCGATCAGCCGCTCGACCGTGTCCTGTGCGGCGACGGCGGCCTCGAGCACGTTGTAGGTGCCGATCATGTTCACGCGCATCGTCCGCACCGGGCTCTCGAGCACGGTGTCGACGCCGGCGATCGCGGCGCAGTGGACGACGTGCGTCGCCCCCTGGGCGAGCTCGCGCACCGCGTCGGCGTCGAGGACGTCGACCTGGTGGAGCGTGAAGTTCGGGTGCTCGCCGAGATCGGTGCCCGAGAGGGCGTCGCGGTGGAGGTTGTCGACCGCGACGATCTCGTTGTCGTCGACGAGCCGGCGCGCGAGCGTCGTCGCGATGAAGCCGGCGCCGCCCGTGACGAAGATGCGCTTTCCCTGCAGGGCCACGGTCGCGAGTCTAGCTTTGTGCCGTGCACGGCGACCTCGCTGCCTGGCTCGACGCCGCCTCGGGAACGGACGAGGAGTTCGTCGAGCGCGCCTTCGCGCTCCTGCTCCGCCGTGTGGTCGAGCCCGGGGAGCGGCTGCGCGCGGCGGCGCGGCTCGCAGCCGGCGAGCTCTCGCGCTCGGGGCTCCTCCGCGACCTCGCCGCGAGCGACGAGTTCGCCGCCGTCGCGCGCCTCGACGACGCCGTCGCATACGCCGCCGCCGAGCGGGCGCGGCCGCGCGAGGTGCGCGGGCCGGCGCGGCCGCGGCTCCTGACCGCGCCCGCCTCGAGCGACGAGCGCGCGATCGAGATCCCCTGGTGCCTCGCCCGCCACGACGGCGAGCAGCGCGTCCTCGACGTCGGCTACGCGAACGCGGAGCCCGCCTGGCTCGCCGGGCTGCTCGCGCTCGGAGCCGACGGCCTGACCGGCGTCGATCTCGCCGAGGCCGGCGTGCCGGGACTGAAGGCCGTGGTCGCAGACGTCCGAGACCTGCCGTTCCCGGACGGCGCCTTCGAGCTCGCGCTCTGCGTCTCGACGCTCGAGCACGTCGGCCGCGACAACGACGTCTACGCGGTCGACGCGCCGCGTGAGCGGTCGGGCGACGAGGCGGCCCTGCACGAGCTGCGCCGCGTCCTCGCTCCGGAGGGGAGGCTGCTCGTCAGCGTCCCGACCGGGGTCGAGGACGACCAGGGCTGGCAGGTGCAGCGGCCGCCGGAGGACTGGATCGCGCGGTTCGAGCGCGCCGGGTTCATCGTCTTCGAGGACGAGCTCTACGTCAGCGCCGGGGACGGCTGGCGCAGCGGCAGCCTCGACGAGGCCCGGGCCGCCCGCTACGGGGAGCCCGGGCCGGGCGCGGGCGCCGTCCTGCTCGCGGAGCTGCGGCCGCGACGCCTCGGCGAGCGCGTGAAGCTCGCGATCCGCGACGCGCGCCACCGCGACATGCCGCGCCGCAGCACGGTCTAGATGCTTGATGTGAACGAGCCGGGCCGCCCGGACGTCTATTCAGATCAAACCTCTAGGCGGGAACGGGGACCTGCGGACCGGGGCTGAGGCCGTTGCGGCGCACGACCTCCGCGAAGACGAGCCCGAGGGCGAGCAGCCCCGACGCGACGACGAGGAAGAGCGTGCCGACGGAGATCCACCGCAACGACTCGCCCGCCGCGAGGAAGCCGAACGGGCCGGCGAGGCTCGCCACCGTCATCACCGCCGTCATCGCCTTCGGGCGCAGGGCCGGCGGCGTGCGGACGGTGAGGATTCCGATCACAGGCGCGTTCACGAGCGGCAGGAAGAACCCGACGCCGGCGAGCACGACGGTCGCCGCCGGCCACGGCATCGCGACGGCGAGCAGGAAGAGCGGCAGCGGCATTCCGACGATCGCGAGCGCCGACAGCCGCGGCAGCTCGACCTTCCGCGTCAACTGCTGCGCGACGAGGGCGCCGGCAAGGGCGCCGACGCCGAAGCCGGAGAAGAGAACGCCGACCGTGTGCGCGTTCGCGTCGTAGCTCGAGTAGGCGAGCCACTGGACGCCGACGATCATCCCCTGTGCGACGAAGTTGATCGCGCAGGCGACGAGCAGCATCGGCCCGAGCAGCGGGTCGCGCATCAGGAAGCGGAGCCCGGCGAGGACGCCGCGCGACTCGGCCGTCTGCTCGACGCGCCGGCCCGCGCGGACGACGAGGCCGATCGTGAGGAACGAGAAGGCGTACGTGCCTGCGTCGACGCAGAGCGCCACGGCCGGAGTCGTCGCCGCGATCAGGACGCCGGCGAGCACGGGACCGACGATCTGCGTCAGCTGGCTGGCGCCCGAGAGGACGGCGCCGACGCTCGCGACCGCACGCTCGTCCTCGCCGGCGACCTCCGGCAGGACGAGCCGGGACGACGAGAAGTACGGCGCCGAGAAGGAGCCGACGGCGAAGGTCGCCGCGAGCATCGCGGCGAACGAGAGACGGCCGCTCCACCAGAGCACCGGGATCACGGTCATCAGCGGCGCCCGCGCCGCGTCGCAGAGCACCATCGTCCGCTTCGCGCCGAGGCGCGCGATCAGCGTGCCGGCCGGGATGCCGAAGATCGCGATCGGCGCCATCTCGGCTGCGAGGACCCAGCCCATCTTCGCGGCCGAGCCGCTCGTGACGACGACGAACCACGGCAGCGCCACGAAGGTCATCGCGGTGCCCGTGAGCGAGACGAGCTCGGCGGCGAGGAGGCCGAGTAGTGAGCGGTTGCGCCAGAGCACGCGGCGATAATAAAACGTCCGTACGGTTTTGTAAAGTGAGACCCGTGCCGAAGGTCAGCCAGGAGCACCTCGACGCGCGGCGCGCCCAGATCCTCGACGGCGCCCGCCGCTGCTTCGCCGCGCACGGGTACGAGGGCGCCACGGTGGCCCGCCTCGAGAAGGAGATCGGCCTCTCGCGCGGCGCGATCTTCAACTACTTCCCGAGCAAGCGCGACCTCTTCATCGCGCTCGCGGTGGAGGTCAACACGCGCTACCGCGGGCTGATCGTCGAGGGAGGCGTGGAGGCGGCCGTCCGCGGCGCCGCGGCGGAGGACCCGGCCTGGCTGGGAGTCGTGATCGAGGTCGAGTCGAAGCTCCGGCACGACGAGGAGTTCGTCCGCCGCCTCGACGCGCAGGCGAGGGAGGGGACGCCGCAGCTCGTCGCGTGGTTCGAGGCGCGCCAGCGCGAGGGCACCCTCCGCACCGACGTGCGCGCGACCGACCTCGGCCGCTTCGTGACGATGGTGATCAACGGGCTCGCACTCCGGGTCGCCGGCGGCGACGAGACCGACGTCGACGCGACAGTCCGGCTCCTGCACGACGCGCTCGCACCGCGGGAGTAGCATCCGGCCCGCAATGGCCGACCCACGCACGCAGCTCGTGGCCGACGCCTACGACGCGATCGGCGAGACCTTCGCCGAGTGGCGCACGCGGATCGTCGGCGACCCGCGCGAGGAGTGGGAGGCGGAGCTCGCATCCCGGCTCGATGACGGCGCCCGCGTCCTCGAGCTCGGCTGCGGCGCCGGCACGCCCGAGACGCGACGGCTCGCGTCGCGCTTCCGGCTGACCGGCGTCGACATCTCGCCGCGGCAGGTCGACCGTGCCCGCGCGGCGGTCCCGGAGGCCGAGTTCGTCTGCGCGGACTTCACCGAGCTCGAGTTGCCGGACGCGTCGATCGACGGCGTGATCTCGTTCTACGTCCTCAACCACGTCCCGCGAGAGCTGCTCGCTCCGCTGCTCGCACGCATGCACCGCTGGCTCGCGCCCGGGGGCTGGGCCGCGAACGCGTTCGCGACGAGCGACAACGAGGGCTGGACGGGCGAGTGGCTCGGCGCGCCGACCTTCTTCTCCGGCTACGAGCCCGAGATCAACGCGCGCCTCGTCCGGGAGGCCGGCTTCGCGATCGAGCGGGACGAGCTCGTCAGCTTCCTGGAGCCGGAGGGGCCGGCGACCTTCCAGTGGATCCTCGCGCGCCGATGAGCTGCACACGCGACCTCGACCACTACCGCGAGCTGCTCGCGGGCGTGCGCGAGGCCGGCTACGACTGGGCGAGCTTCGACCGGCACCCGCGCCCGGGCGACCTCTTCCTCCGCCACGACGTGCGCCTCTCGCTCGAGGCCGCGCTCGAGCTGGCCCGGCTCGAGCACGAGCTCGGCGTGCGCGCGACGTACCTGCTGATGAGCGAGAGCGCCTTCTACAACCTCGACTCGCACGTCGGGCACTACGCCCAGCGGCAGCTGCGCCAGTGGGGGCACGCCGTCGGCCTGCACGCCGTCCACCCGCGGGCGGAGCTCGACGACCGCTTCGACAGGGTCGTCTCGTGGCACAACCCCGAGGCGGGCTACGAGCGCGAGCCGATCTTCGGCGCGTGCAACGTCGCCGCCGACCCGTACGGCGAGCACGTGCTCGGCGACCGGGAGGGCTGCCCGCACGAGGAGATCGCCGCGGCCGGTCGGGAGTGGCTCCAGCTCGTGATCCATCCCGAGCTCTGGCTCTACCCCGGGGCCGGCGGCCTGCTGCACGCGAAGCGCGCGCAATGGCTCGACTACCTGCAGACGGACGGCCTCGAGCTGTGACGACGATCCTCGTGACAGCCTCGGGCGCGCCCGGAGCCGCCCGCCTCTTCCGGGCGCTGCGCGAGAACGGCGAGCGCGAGGTACGGCTCGTCGGCGTCGACGCCTCCGAGCGCTCGATCGGCCGCCACCTCTGCGACGCGTTCCACCTCGTCCCGCCGGGGTCGTGCCCCGAGTATCCCGACGCGCTGCTGGAGCTCGTCGAGCGCGAGCGCGTCGACGTCGTGCTGCCCCAGTCGTCCCACGACCTCCCCCACCTCGCCGCGCGGCGCGACGAGTTCCCGGTGCCGGTGCTCGTCTCCGGCTCCGAGACCGTGCGGCGCTCGAACGACAAGGCGGAGACGTACGAGCTGCTCCACCGGATCGGCGTGCCGGCGCCCGCGTTCCGGCGCGTGACGGGCGCGCCCGGGGTCGAAGCGGCCGCGCGCGAGCTCGGCTACCCCGACCGGCCGGTGTGCTTCAAGCCGGTCTTCTCGTCCGGCTCCCGCGGCTTCCGCATCCTCGACCCGACCATCGACCGCTCGCACCAGCTCCTGTACGAGCGGCCGGGTGCGGTCGCGATGCGGCTCGAGGAGGCGCTCGACCTGCTCCCCGACGACGGGCTCGACCTGCTCGTGATGGAGCTCGCGACCGGTGACGAGCGGACGGTCGACGGGATCGCGGACGGCCGCGGCGTCGTGCTCGGGCACCCGAAGACGCGCGAGGCGATGCGTGCCGGGCTCGCGATGTACTTCGTCACCCTCGACGCGCCGGAGCTCGACGCGCTGGCCGAACGGATCGTCGCCGAGCTCGGGATCGAGTGGTTCTTCAACATCCAGCTCGTCGGCGACCAGGTGATCGAGGTCAACCCGCGCATCTCGACGATCGTCCACCAGGAGGACCTCAATCTGCCCTGGCTCGCGGTCAGGCGCGCGCTCGGGGAGATCTCCGACGACGAGCTTCGCGCCCTGCGCGCCAGGGTGCGGCCGGGGCGGAGCGTGCTTCGTTTCTTCGATCAGGTGGAATTCGACGGCTGATGGACTGGAGAGATCTCACCGACACCCTGAACGCGGCATGCGAGCGCCCGGCCGAGGGCGAGACCGCGGAACGCGCCGTGCGGGCCGCCGAGCTCGTCGCCGCCACCGCCGGCGAGCCGCCCGACGACCTCTCGGCGGAGGAGCGCGAGTGGGCGGAGACGCACGGCGTCCCACCCGAGGATCTCCTCGAGCTCGCCTGCCGCTCGATGAAGTGCGTCGCGGGGCTCTCGGACGACTGGCACGAGCGCCTGAACGACCTGCGCTACCGGCTCGGCGACGTCGCGGCGCCGTGAGCAGCGAGACCGGCTTCGAGTCGGACGAGCTGCTGCGCGACGCGCTCGAGGAGGTCGCCGACGCGGAGCCCGGCGAGTACGTCGAGGAGCCGTGGGGCTCGGCCGCGCTCGCCGCTGCGGAGCAGGTCGCGCGCGAGGGCGGCTCGCCCGAGATGACCGGGCTCGCGCGGGCTGCCGTCGAGCGCGTCGCCGCCCGCTCGGAGCTGCTCGAGCGCGTCGCCGAGGACGACGAGGCCTGGCGGGTGCGCATCGACGCGCTCCGCCGGCGCCTCGCCTGAGCCCGCTCCGGCGGCTCCAGGCTCTACGCTGGCGCGGATGAGACTGGGCCAGGAGCTGCGGCGGCTCACGCGCCACTCCGCGATCTACGGGCTCGGCGGCCTCGTCTCCCGCATCCTCGCGACCGTCCTGCTGCCGCTCTACACGAGCTACCTGCCGCCGAAGGCGTACGGCCGCGTCGAGGTCGTCACGGCGACGACCGCGGTGCTCTCGATCGTCCTGCAGATGGGGATCTCGACCGCGTTCTTCCGCTTCTATTTCGACGAGAAGGAGGAGGCCGGGAAGCTGACGGTGATCCGCACCTCCTTCTGGTTCACGATGGCGACCTCGACGCTCGG
>Ga0075270_1000011_pt1 | contig 17985 bp, 20 predicted proteins | sample SF_Rice_5C_0N_20_FD_69774 | JGI IMG/M metagenome (GOLD analysis project Ga0075270, IMG submission 69774) | Rice paddy soil microbial communities from Twitchell Island, California, USA - SF_Rice_5C_0N_203 | ecosystem: Environmental > Terrestrial > Soil > Paddy field/soil | place: USA: Twitchell... | reverse complement strand
GTGCCCTCGTACGTGAGCACGGTCTCGAGGTTGTTCATGTGGCGGATCACCGGATACTCGAGCGTGATCCCGTTGCCGCCGAGGATCGAGCGCGCGGTGCGCGCCACCTCGAGCGCGCCGCGGACGTTGCCCATCTTCCCCAGCGAGACGTGCTCGGGTCGCAGCGTGCCCTCGTCCTTCATCCGGCCGAGGTGGAGCGCGACGAGCGCGCCGCGGTTCACCTCGAGCGCCATCTCCGCGAGCTTCTGCTGCGTCAGCTGGTAGCCGGCGATCGGCTTGCCGAACACGATCCGCTCCCCCGCGTAGTCGAGCGCGGCCTCGAGGCACGCGCGACCGGCGCCGACGGCGCCCCAGACGATCCCGTAGCGGGCCTCGTTGAGGCACGAGAGCGGCCCGCGCAGCGTCGCGATCTCGGGGAACCGCGCCTCCTCCGGGACGCGGACGTCGCGGAGCACGAGCTCGGACGTGACCGATGCGCGGAGCGAGAGCTTGTGGTGCATCTCCGGGGCCTCGAAACCGGCCGTGCCGCGCTCGACGAGGAAGCCGTTGACCGCGCCGTCCTCGGTGCGCGCCCAGACCACCGCGACGTCGGCGACCGTCCCGTTCGTGATCCACATCTTCGAGCCGTTCAGGATCCAGTCGGAGCCGTCGCGCCTCGCGGTCGTCCGCATCGAGCCCGGATCGGAGCCCGCATCCGGCTCGGTCAGGCCGAAGCAGCCGATCGCCTCGCCGGCGTGCATCGCCGGCAGCCAGCGCTCCTTCTGCTGCTCCGAGCCCCACTTCCAGATCGCGAACATCGCGAGCGAGCCCTGCACCGAGACGAGGCTGCGCACCCCGGAGTCGCCCGCTTCGAGCTCCATGCAGGTGAGCCCGTAGGCGACGGCGCTCGCGCCGGGCAGCCCGTGGCCCTCGAGGTGCATGCCGAACAGGCCGAGCGCGCCGATCTCCTTGACGAGCTCCTGCGGCAGGATCCCCTGCTCGAACCACTCCCCGACATCGGGGACGATCCGCTCGCGGACGAACTGGCGGACCGTGTCGCGGATCGCGCGCTCCTCGTCGTCGAGCAGGGCGTCGATACCGAGGAAGTCTCGCGGATCCAGTTCGGTGGGCTTCGCGGTCGTGGCCATGCGCGCATCGTAGATCAGCCGACGGCGTGGGCGGCTCCGGGCCGGCCCCTGTCGAGTCCCGCCGCAGCACGAGCGGCGCCGCCCGACCGGCGCGAGTGGCAAACGCGCGAGCGGGCGGCGGGGCGGCACCCCCGCCCGACCGCCCTCACCTGCCGCTTCGGTTGACGTCTTCACCGGGGTAGCCGTATCCTTCGGCGCAACTTTGACTGACTAGTCAATCGACCCGGAAGAGGAGTCATGGCCACGATCGACCAGACGACGAACGGCATCTCGTTCGCGCTCAGCGACGAGCAGAAGGCGCTGCGCGACCTCGCGCGGGAATTCGCCGAGAAGGAGATCCGCCCGCGCGAGGCCGAGTGCGACGAGAAGATGGAGCACCCGGCCGACGTGATCGCGAAGGCGCACGAGATCGGGCTGATGAACCTGCACGTCCCCGAGGAGCACGGCGGTCTCGGCCTCTCCGCGTTCGACGGCATGCTCGTCGGCGAGGAGCTCAACTGGGGCTGCTCGGGCATCGCCACCTCGATCCTCGCGAACGGCCTCGGCGCCGGGCCCGTGATCCTCTTCGGCTCGGACGAGCAGAAGGCGCAATGGCTGCCGCCGCTCGTCGAGTCCCCGATCCTCTGCTCCTTCGGGCTCTCCGAGCCGAACGCCGGCTCCGACGTCGCCGCGCTGAAGACGACGGCGGTGCGCGAGGGCGACGAGTACGTCCTCAACGGCTCCAAGACGTTCATCACGAACGCCGGGTACGCGACGTGGACGGTCGTCTTCGCCAAGACCGACCCGAAGGGCGGCCACCGCGGCATGTCCGCTTTCGTCGTCCCGATGGAGACGCCGGGCGTCACGATCGAGTCGCACCTGAACAAGATGGGCCAGCGCGCCACCGACACGTCGGCGTTCGCGCTCCAGGACGTGCGCGTCCCCGCCGCGAACCGCGTCGGCGAGGAGGGGGACGGCTTCAAGATCGCGATGGCGACGCTCGACTTCACGCGTCCCGGCACCGCGATCGGCGCGGTCGGCGTGGCGCAGGCCGCCTACGAGCACGCGGTCGCCTACGCGAAGGAGCGCGTCACCTTCGACATGCCGATCGCGATGCACCAGGGCGTCAACTTCATGGTCGCGGACATGGCGACCGAGATCCAGGCGGCGCGGCTGCTCTGCTGGCAGGCGGCGTGGATGCTCGACGAGGACTACGGCCGCGAGGCGACGCTCTACTCCTCGTTCGCGAAGCGCTTCGCCGCCGACACGGCGATGAAGGTCGCCACCGACGCGGTGCAGGTCTTCGGCGGCTACGGCTACATCAAGGAGTACCCGGTCGAGAAGCTCATGCGCGACGCGAAGCTGTTCCAGATCTACGAGGGCACCTCGCAGATCCAGCGGCTCGTGATCGCGCGCGAGATCTTCATGCCCAAGGGGTAGGGTCGGCCCGTGGCGATCGAGATCGACCTGAGCGGGCGCGTCGCGCTCGTCACCGGCGCCTCGCGCGGGCTCGGGCGGGCGGACGCGCTCGCGCTCGCGCGCGCCGGGGCCGACGTCGTCGTCGCCGACCTGCTCGTCGAGTCCGAGCTCTCGGAGGAGACGGACCGCTACGGCGCGCTCGCGACCGCGGCGCGGCAGCAGATCGACCTCGTCCGCACCGAGGCGACCGCCGACGAGATCCGGGGCATGGGGCGACGCGCGCTCGCGCTGCGTTGCGACGTCACCGACCGGGCGCAGGTCGAGGCCGCGGTCGCGCGCGCCGTCGAGGAGCTCGGGGCCGTGGACGTGCTCGTCAACAACGCAGGCACGCTCGATCACGTCGCGCAGTTCGCCGACCAGTCCCCGGAGCTCTGGGAGCGCGACCTCCGCGTCAACCTCACCGGCGCGTTCAACTGCGCGCAGGCGGTCTGGCCGCACATGAAGGAGCGGCGCTGGGGGCGGATCGTGAACATGGCGTCGGTCGCGGGAACGCTCGGCGGCTTCGGCCAGGCGAGCTACTCCACGACGAAGGCGGGGCTCCTCGGCCTGACGAAGACGCTCGCGATGGAGGGGGGCCGGCACGGGATCACGTGCAACGCGATCGTCCCGGGCGTGATCGGCAGCGAGGCTTTCCACATGGCGAACCCGGCGATGAACGAGCGGATCGTCAAGCGGACCGCGCTCCAGCGCCACGGTGAGCCGCACGAGATCGCGAACACGATCGCGTTCCTCTGCTCCGACCTCGCTTCGTACATCACGGGCGCCGAGATCGCCGTCTCCGGCGGCGTCGAGCTGTTCGTCTTCTAGATGCGGCGCCCGTCCGTGCACGGCGCGCTGAGGGGGTGGGACGGGTCCGGATGAGCCCGGGCATCTCCTTCACGCTCACCGACGAGCAGCGCGAGCTCCGGGCGCTCGCGCACGAGTTCGCCGAGCGCGAGCTGCGCTCGATCGCCGCCGAGTGGGACGAGCGCGAGGACTTCCCGCCGGAGCTGCTCGCGAAGGCCGCCCGGCTCGGCCTCACCTCGTATGCGATCCCGGCCGAGCACGGCGGCGGCGGCGTCGACCACGTCACCGCGGCGATCGTCTGCGAGGAGCTCGCGTGGGGCTGCGCCGCGCTCGCCGCGACGATCACCGCGACGATGTTCCCCGTCCGGCCGCTCGTCGGCTTCGGCACCTCGGCGCAGCAATCGCGCTACCTGCCGTGGCTCGCCTCGGAGGAGGGGACGCTCGCCGCGATCGCGTTCACCGAGGCGCACGCCGGCTCCGACGTCCAGGCGATGCGGGCCACGGCGCGCCGCGAGGGCGACGCGTACGTGCTCGACGGCGAGAAGGTCTACGTCACGAACGGCGGCGTCGCCGACGTCACCCTCGTCTTCGCGCGCCTCGACGACGAGATCAGCGCGTTCCTCCTCGAGAAGGGCGACCCGGGAGTCGCCGCCGGGCGCAAGGAGCGCAAGCTCGGGCTCCGCGCCTCGTACACGGGCTCGCTCGTCCTCGACGGGGCGCGCATCCCGGCCGACCGCCTGCTCGGCGAGCCGGGACAGGGCTTTGCGATCGCGCTCGACTTCTTCATGGCCTCGCGGCCGCAGGTCGCCGCCTCGGCGCTCGGCGTCGCGCGCGCGTCGCTCGAGCATGCGGCCGCCTACGCGCGCGAGCGTGAGGCGTTCGGGCGGCCGATCCTCGCCCGCCAGGGCGTCTCGTTCAAGCTCGCGCAGACGGCGATGGAGGTCGAGGCATCGCGGCTGCTCGTCTGGCGGGCCTGTGCCGCGCTCGACGCCGGCGAGGACGCCGGGCTGCTCGGCTCGTACGCGAAGGGCTACGCCGCCGACGCGGCGATGCGGGCCGCGACCGAGGCCGTGCAAGTGCTCGGCGGCGCGGGGATCATGCGCGACCACCCCGTCGAGAAATGGCTGCGCGACGCGAAGGTGTTCCAGATCGTCGAGGGCACCTCGGAGATCCAGCGGCAGATCGTCGCGGGCTACCTGCGCGCCGGCACGATCTGAGCCGAAAGCGCGGCTACCATCGCTGCGGATGCGGCTGCCTCGCTCATCGCCGGCGCGGAGCCTCGGGCTCTTCGGCCTCGCGCTCGTCGCCGCCGGGCTCGCCCTCGGGTTCGCGTTCGCGGGCTCGCCGACGACGATCGCGAACGGCGTGCGCATCGACGGCGTCGACGTCGGCGGCATGGACGCGGGCGCCGCCGAGGCGCTGCTCGAGAAGCGGTCGGCTGCACGGGCCGGGCGGGCGGTCGTCTTCGTGGGCGCCGGAGCGCGGATCCGGATCGCGCCCGAGACGCTCGGCGTCGAGCCCGACTGGCGCGCGGCGGTGGACGCCGCACGGCGCCAGGGGAGCGGCTTCGGGCCGCTGCGCGGCTTCCGGCGGATCGACGTGGAGGTCTTCGGCGCCGACGTGGCGCCGCCGGTCAGCGTCCTCCGCGGCGCGCTCGGCTACGAGCTCCAGCTGATCGCGAAGAAGGTCGACCGCGCGCAGCGGGAGGCGGCGCTCGTCCGCCACGGCACGAGGATCTCGATCGTGCCCGGCCGCGCCGGCGTCGCCCTCGACACGAAGGCGGCGGCCGCCACGATCGTGCGCGCGCTCGCGTCGCTCGACCCGCCGGCCGGGCGGGTGCAGCTGCCGCTGCGCAGGATCGCCCCCGAGCTCCGCACCGCGGCCCTCGCATCCGCCGCCCGTCGTGCGCGGCTCGTCCTCTCGGCCCCCGTGCGCCTCCGGCTCGGAGCGACGAGCTGGCGGCTCTCCCGGGCCCGGCTCGCGACGCTGCTCGAGCTGCCGAGCGGCGGCGAGACCGCGATCCGGATCGGCGGGACGGCCGCCGAGCACTGGTTCCTCCGCTTCGGCGCTCGTGTCGAGCGGCCGGCCCGCGACGCCTCGTTCGCCTCGCACGGCGACCGCGTCTCGGTCGTGCCGGCCCGGGCAGGGCTCAGCCTCGACCCGGCGCGCACCGCCGACGCGATCCTCGCCGCCGCCCTGCGCACGCAGAACCGCGTCGCACAGGTGGCCGTCGAGACGACCGCGCCGACGCTGACGACGGCCGCCGCCCGGCGGATGGGGATCACCGGCGTCGTCGGCGCGTACACGACCGACTACACCGGCATCCCGAACCGCATCCACAACGTCCAGCTCGTCGCGCACCTCGTCGACGACAAGCTGATCGCGCCCGGCGCCGTCTTCTCGTTCAACCAGACGACCGGCGCGCGCACGGCGGCAAAGGGCTTCCGCGAGGCGCCGGTGATCATCGACGGCGAGGTCACGACCGGGCTCGGGGGCGGCGTCTGCCAGGTCTCGACCACCGTCTTCAACGCCGCCTTCGAGGCGGGCCTGCCGATCCTGCGGCGGACGAACCATGCCCTCTACATCAGCCACTACCCGCAGGGACGCGACGCGACCGTCGACTATCCGGACCTCGACCTCCAGTTCCGCAACGACACGGGGCACTGGCTGTTCCTGCACACCGCCGTCGGCGCCACCTCGCTGACGGTGACGCTCTACGGCACGCCGACGGGGCGGCGGGTGGTCGCGACGACGACGCCGCTCGTCTCCCACGGCGCGCCGCCGGTGAAGAAGACGGTCGACCCGACGCTGAAGCCGGGTGAGAAGGTCGTCGACGACCCGGGCGTGCCGGCGATGACGACGAGCGTGACGCGTGAGGTCTACGACGCGAGCGGCGGCCTCCTCGACACGAGCGTCTGGTACTCGTCGTACGTCGCCTCGCCGAAGCTCGTCCGGGTCGGCCCGCCGAAGGCGAAGCCGAAGAAGAAGGCGGCGGCGCCGGCTACGACGACGACTCGGCAGCCCTGAGCGAGCCGACGAGCCAGTCCGGGACGCGGGTCGGTCGCATCGTCGCCGCGTCGACGCACGCGTGCGCCGTCCAGCCGTCGGCGACGAGCTCCGACCCGCGGACGATCGCGTACTCGTAGCGGAACCGCGCGCCGCGCAGGTCGGTGCAGCGCGTGTGCACGACGAGCTCGTCGTCGAAGCGGGTCGGCACGCGGTAGCGGCAGAACGACTCGAGCACGAGCGCCTCGAAGCCGCGGTCGCGCAGCGACTGGTAGCCGCCGGCGAACGCACGGAGGTACTCGACGCGGGCGATCTCGAACCAGACGAGGTACGCCGCGTTGTGCGCGATCCCCTGCGCGTCGGTGTCGGCGAAGCGGACGCGCACCGGCGTCGAGAACGTGTAGCCCTCCACGGGCGGAGACTCTACGCGCGCGACGAGCGCGGGTTCAGCGCGGTGTCGAGGCCGTCGCCGATCAGGTTGACGGCGGCGAGCAGGAGGACGAGCGCGAGCATCGGCGTCGCCCACGTCCACCAGCCGAGGCCGATGCTGACAGCGTCGAAGAGCCCGCCGCGCGTCGCCTCGGCGATCAGGTTGCCGAGGGTGGGCCGCGTGACGGACGGTACGCCGAAGCCGAAGAACTCCGCCATCGACTCGATCAGCACGATCTGGCCGAGCAGCGACGTGCCCGCCACCACCACCGTGCCGGCCGCGTTCGGGAGCACGTGCCGGACGACGATCCGCAGGTCGGACGAGCCGAGTGCCTGCGCCGCCTGCACGTACTCCTCGGCGGCGATGGAGGCTGCGCGCGCCCGGAGCGCGCGCGCCGCGAACGGCCAGATCGCGAAGGTGAAGACGAGCGTCGTCTTCCAGACCGTGATCGGGCGCAGCCAGACGAACGCCGCGATCATCGTGACGAGGATCGGGAAGCCGGTGACGAGGTCGGCGAGACGCATCAGAGCCGCATCCGCCCAGCCTCCGCGGTACCCGGCCCAGACGCCGAGCAGCAGCGCGAGCAGCGTCGCGCCGGCGCCTGCCACGAACGCCGTCTGGACGCTGTAGTGGAGGCCCCAGAGCGTTCGATCGAGGACGTCGCGGCCGATGTTGTCCGTGCCGAGCAGGTGCGCCGACGCAAGGGTCGGCCCATGGTTCACCCAGGTGCCGCTCAGGTCGATCGAGTTCCAGCCCCTGGGCGCGACCTGCGGTGCCAGGATGCCGGCCCCGACGAGGCCGAGCAGGACGAACGAGGCGGCGAGCGTCGCCGGCTGGCGCACCAGGCGGCGCAGCGCGAGGCGACGGTAGCCGCGTGCGGCGACGGCGGCCGCCTCCTCCGGCTCCAGAGCGGCCGGAGCGGGCGCGGCGTTCACGTCCGGTCCCGGATTCGCGGGTCGAGCCAGCGGACGAACAGGTCGGCGAGCAGTGAGGACGCGAGCACGAGGATCGCCGTCAGCAGGATCACCGGCTCGATCGCGTTCACGTTCACGGAGCCCATGTCCACCGGGAACGCGCTGACGAAGACGCTGCCCAGGCCGTTGAGCTCGAAGACGTAGTCGACGGCCATCGCGGCGCCGAAGATCGCGCCGACGTCCGCGAGCAGCGCGCCGGCAAAGGTGACGAGCGAGTTGCGGAGCGCGTGGCGAAGCAGGACGCGCCGCTCCGTCAGCCCCTTGGCGCGCGCGGTCGTCACGTAGGGCTGGTCGAGCGCGTCGAGCAGCGCCGTACGGAGATAGCGGGCGTGGACGCCGACGAAGCCGGCCGCGAGCGTGAACGCCGGCAGCGTCGTGTACCGGATCACGTTCCACGCGTACGCGGCGCCCGTCCCCGCGCTGGGGCAGGGCGAGAGGAAGCCCCTGTTGAGGCCGAAGGCCGCGGGGCACTGGCCGGGCCACCCCGCGAGCGGAAACGGGCCGATCCCGCGCGAGCCGCCGACGCGGTTGACGATGCCCTGCACCAGCAGGGCCAGCAGGAAGGCCGGTACCGCCCACGCGAGGTAGCTGAGCGCGCGCAGGACGAGGTCGAGCAGCGAGCCGCGTCGCGCGGCGGCGACGAGCGCGATCGCGACCGCCGCGAGGAGGATCAGCACGAGCACGTATCCGAGCAGGGCGAGCGTGTGGCCGAGCGAGTCGAGGAGCATCGGCCCCTCGCTCGTGAAGTTGCGGGTGAACGTCGGCCGGTGGAGGATGCCGTCGAGCGTCTGGCCGCCCCAGAGCCCCTTGACCCAGGCCCAGTACTGCTCGAGGGGCGAGGGTGGGTGCGGGTTCGCGCTGATCCCCTCCCCGGCGACGAAACCCGACGGCGACTGCCAGGCGAAGAAGCAGTACGTCCCGCACGACAGCAGCGCCAGCACCAGAAGGGCGAGCGAGAGTCGCCGCAGCAGGAAGGCGGTCACCTTCGCTTAGACGACGAAAGCGGCAGAAACGTTCATCCGTCAGCGGCACCCCGATCCGAAATAGGCCGCTGCCTGCTTGCGCGACCAGCGTACGAACGCGACCGGCCGGTGCGTGCTCTCCTTCTCGACGGCGAGCAGTGCCGAGAGCGCCTTCCCGGCGCCGTTCAGGCGGACGCGGAGACGAACGAGGATCCGACCCGGGACGAGGCAGCGCCCCAGCATCCCCTGCTGCAGGCCCGCGGGCGTCAGCGGCAGCGGCGCCTTCGTGTGGACGGGACGGCATTTCGAGGTGTCGAGCGCGAAGCCCTTGTAGCGCGTGTCGATACCGAGGAGCACGTGGGTGTCCTGGTCGGTCGCGACGCTGAGGACGGCATAGTGGAAACCGACCGGGATCGGATTCGCGTCGACCGCGAAGCCTGCGATGCCGCCCATGTCGCCGGTGGCGCAGGAGACGGTGCGGTCGACGGTCGAGCCGCCGCCGCCGGCGGTGGCGGCGAGGACGGCCGCCGCCGCGAGCGCCGGGACGGCGACGGCCGCCACGGACACGGCGAGCCGCCGCCACCGCCGCGCCGCGGCGCGATCCTCCTGCTGGAGCCGGCCGCGGAGCTCGTCCAGGAAGTCAGGCGGCTGCCGCGGCGCCGTCAGCCGCTCGAGCTGGTCGCGCAGGTCGCTCACTCGATTCCCTCCTCGCGCAATGCGGCACGAAAGCGCTCGCGCGCGCGGCTCGCCCGCGAGGCGGCCGTCCCGCGCGGGACGCGCAGCACCTTCGCCGCCGCGTCGTAGTCGAGGCCCGCGAGCTCGACGAGCAGGAGCACCGATCGGTCGCCGACGGAGAGACGCGCGAAGGCGGCGTCGATTCCGACGCGCGTCACCCGCTCCTCGCCGGCAGGCTGGAGCCGCTCGACCTCGGCGGTCGCGTCCTCCGGCCTCCGCCGCACGCGGCGCAGCTCGTCCAGGCAGCAGCGATGGACGACGCGGTGGAGCCACACGGCCTCGTGCGCCTCGTTCGCGAACCGGCGCGGAAGCTTCCGGTAGGCCTTCGCGTACGCCTCCTGGAGCACGTCCTCCACGCGATCCGGCTGCGCGAGCATCCCGGCGGCGAGCTGCCGCAGTCGCCGGTCGTGCCGGAGCACGAGCTGCTCGAAGCGGAGGTGGGCCGCCGGCGCGAAGTCCCGTCGCTCCGGCTCGGGCTCGCGAAAGCGATCTGCCAGATAGAGCAGCTCGGCGCTCATGTACGTGATAGATACGCCGCGGGCGGAGGAAAGTTTCCATCCGTAGGATCGAGCCCGTGAGCGTCGAGCGCCTCGCGGAGCTGGTCGAGTCGCACCAGCCGTGCGTCGTCCTCTCGGGCGCCGGGATCTCGACCGAGTCGGGGATCCCCGACTTCCGCTCCGCGGAGGGGATCTGGAAGCGCTTCGACCCGATGGAGGTCGCGCACATCGACGCGTTCCTCGTCGACCCGGTCAAGGTCTGGGACTTCTACGGCAAGCGGCTCGACGCGCTCGGGGAGGCCGAGCCGAACGACGGCCACCGCGCGCTCGCCGAGCTGGAGGAGCGCGGCTGGATCGAGGCGGTCGTGACGCAGAACGTCGACGGCCTGCACGCGCGCGCCGGCACGCGCGAGCTCGTCGAGGTGCACGGCTCGCTGCGCACGGTCCGCTGCCTCCACTGCGGCGCCCGGACGTCGACCGCGGAGGCCGCCGCAGAGCTGCCGCCGCGCTGTCCCGCCTGCGGTGAGATCCCGAAGCCGGACGTCGTCATGTTCGGCGAGCTCCTGCCGGGGGCGGCGATCGAGCGGGCGCGGCGGCTCGCCGCCGAGGCGCGCCTGCTGCTCGTCGTCGGCTCCTCGCTCGAGGTCTATCCGGTTGCGGCGCTGCCCGAGGAGACGCTCGCGTCCGGCGGCTCCCTCGCGATCGTCAACCGCGGCGGCACCCGCTGGGACGCGCGCGCCGCGCTCGTGATCGACGCCGGCGCGGGGGAGACCCTGCGGGCGCTCGCCGAAGCGCTACCGGCGCGGCCGCGGCCCGGCGGCGAGTGACGCCGCGAACACGGCCTCGTGCAGGCGCCCGCGCTGCGGCGCCGTCGCGAGCGTGTAGACCGGCACGAAGCGGCCGGCCGCGTACGAGGTCGACAGGTAGTCGCCGATCATCCGACCGCCCTCGGAGCGCGGCAGCCAGCTCATCCGGATCGGCTCGGTCGAGAGCTGCTGCGGCACGCTCCACGTCGCGCCGCCGTCCGTCGAGGAGACGAACCCGATCCCGAGCCGGCACGCGGCCGGGCACGAGCCGGGCAGCCAGAACGCGTAGTCGAGGCCGAGGTGGCCGGGTCGGGTCGGGTCGGCGACGAGGCCCGGCAGAAAGGCCTCGACGCGGACGCCGCCCGCGCTCAGCGGGACGCGCGCGGGCGCGCTCCAGGTCGAGCCGTCGGTCGAGGTCGAGAGCACGAGGTCGTTCCCGCCGCAGCCGACGCTGAGGCTGCAGTCGTGCCAGGCGGCGACGATCGTCCCGGCCGGGTCGACGTCCACAGAGGGAAGCGGGATCGCGCGGAGCGGTCCGGAGGCGTGTGCGCGCAGCGGCGCGACGAGGGAGCGGGCGAACGTCTCGCCGCCGTCCGCGGAGACGAGCGACGCGATCGAGCCCGTCAGGCCCGCCTGGCCGTTGTAGTCGCCGGCGACGACGACGAGGGTGCCGTCGGGCTGGATCACGGGCTGCGTGCCGACGAGCGTCGCCGCGGCGCGCACCGGCGCCGACCAGGTCGCGCCGCCGTCGTCGGAGTGCTGGACGACGGTCTGCTCCCTGGAGTCGTCCGTGTACGTCGCGTAGCAGCGGCCGCGGTGCGGGCTCGCGGCGCCGTCGTCGCAGGCGAACCAGTCCTTGTCGAGGATCGGGCCGGTGGCGACGACGACCGGCGCCGACCAGCGGAGCCCGTCCGGCGAGCGCGCGACGACGACGCCGGTCGTTCCCTGGGCGACCGCGAGCGCGCCGGCGAGCCAGACGCCGTGCGCGGCGTCGAAGGCGACGGCCGGGTCGGAGGCGGCGCTCCAGGAGCCGGCCGGCGACGACTCGACGGTCAGCGCCGGCAGTGAGGAGCGGCGCCAGGTGCGGCCGGCGTCGCTCGAGACGGCGGTGCCGATCGCCGAGGCGGCGCCGCGCTCGAAGCGGCCGAGCTGGAACGCGGCGACGACGGTCGAGCCCCAGGAGAAGCTGTCGGGCTCGACGGCGGTCTCGTGCTGGCTCGCGGCGTTCGTCGACGGGTCGAGCGAGAGGCGGCGGCCCACGACCTCGCAGCTCGCCGCGACGCGGTCGGCGAGGTCGGCGCTGACGACGTCGCGGCCCGCGCCGCACGCAATCCGGTCGACGCCGCCGAAGGCGGCCTGCACCGCGTCGGCACCCGGCCCGCCGAGGAACCGGTCGGCACGGGGCGTCCCCACGAGCACGCCGCCGTGCCTCGGCGCTCGGATCACGTCCGCCGACGCGGCGCCGGCGAGCACGAGGCCGGCGGCCAGGAGCAGGGGGAGCAGACGCCGCACGGACGTCCAGCGTAGCCCTCCGTCTCGGCGACGGCCCGGACCGGCCCGGACGGCTCGGTCGGTGCTACGCGACTGCGCGGCCGAGCGGCCGCTCGAGCAGCACGCGCTCGCAGCTGCGGCAGATGCTGCGCTCGAGCTGGTAGGGGACCCCGTCGCGCTGGACGACCACCCGCACGGTCACGGTGCGGTGACGGTGCGGCAGCCGCAGCGGCAGCTTCGTCGATTTCATCGCTCGCAGCGTAGGCGGTCGTCCGGCGGGCGCAACCCCTGCGGCGGCGAATTTCACGATGTTGCGGCACCCGCGCAACCTCGCCGCCGCATGTGCGCGCTCCGGACGGCGCGGGTATCGTCCGGCGACAGCGAGCGACCGAGGAGGAACGATGGCTGGAGGGCGCAGACAGGACCTGCTGGGACGGCTGGCGGATCTGAGCGAGGAGGCGATCCAGCGGCTGGCCGAGGCGCCCGGCGCCGACCGCGTCTTCACGGCCCTGAACGGCCTCCGCGAGCGGGTGGACGAGCTGCAGAAGCGCGTCCGGGGGCTCGAGGAGCTCGAGAAGCGGCTCGCCGCGCTCGAGAAGAAGGTCGACCGGCTCGCGAAGAGCGGGTCAGGCGCGTCGACCGCGCGGAGCGGCGGCGCCCGCTCCAGCGGCGCGAAGAGCGGCTCGACGGCGAAGAAGAGCTGACCGCTCGAGCGCGAGCGCGCCGACCGAGACGAGCAGCGCGAGCAGCAGTCCGCCCGCGACGTCGCTCGCGGTGTGGAAGCCGCCCCCGACGAGAAGCGCGACGGCTGCGGCGCACCAGAGCCAGATCGCCGCGCGCGCCCGCGGCCAGGCGGCGGCGAGAGCGCCGGCGACGACGACCGCGCGGAGCGTGTGGCCGCTCGGCCAGGACGCGTCGTAGGCGACGACGTGGACGCCGCCGCGGTAGAGCGCCGGCCGCTCGAGCGCGTGCTTGCACACGACTTCGACGGCCGTGCCGAGCGCCCACGCCGCGAGCCAGCCGGCGGCCGGCTCGATCCGGCGCCGGCGGCGCAGCACGAGGGCGGCCGCCGCGACGAGGAGGAACGAGACGACCACCTGGGCGGGCAGGGTCAGCGCCTCGGCGACGACGCTGCCGGTCGTGCTCAGGCCGGCGTGGTAGAGCGGAATCAGCGCCTCGAGGAAGGTGGGCGGGGGCGCCGGCGGGCTCGCCAACGGCATCAGGTGGTCGACCGACCACTGGTCGATCCCGGTCAGTGCGCCGGCCGCGACGAGCCCGGCGAGCGCGGCGAACGCCGCAGCCGCGGCTGCGGCTGCGGCTGCGGCTGAGGCGAGGCTACGCAGCGCCCGGCACCCGCACGCGCAGCGCGGCGGGGACGACCTCGAAGCGCGCCGGCGTCGTCCCGACCTGCTCGCCGTCCAGCTCGATCGGCAGCCGCTCGGCACCGTCCACGCGCACCGTCCGGGAGCGCAGCAGCTCGACCTTCGGGTGCGAGAGGTACGTGCCGCGGTAGATCTTCGGCGAGGTGGTGACGAAGTCGCGCTTGGTGATGTCGCCGATCACGACGACGTCGAAGAGCCCGTCGTCCGGCTTCGCCTCCGGGGCGAGCCACATCGCGCCGCCGTGGTACTGCCCGTTCGCGACGATCACGTCGTGCATCGGCCCCTCGCGCCGCACGCCGTCGTCGAGCTCCACCGTGACGTGCGTGTTCTCCCATTCGAGGAAGACGCGGACGAGGGCGTAGTAGAAGGTGGCGCGCGCGCCGGCGTGCTTCGACATCCCGTTCACGCGCTGCGCGACGGCCGCGCTCATGCCGACGCTGCCGACGTTCGCGACGCACCGCTCCGTCTCGTCGCCGGCCCACGTGCGGTAGGCCACACGACCGACGTCGACCGGCACCGCAATGCCCTCGCGGGCGACGCGCACCGCGTCCTCGAAGCGCGTCGGGATCCGGTGCGTGCGGACGAAGTCCATGCCCGTCCCGATCGGGATCGTCGCCAGCTCGGGGCCGCCGCCGGCGCGGACGAGCCCGTTCACGACCTCGTTGAGCGTGCCGTCGCCGCCGACCGCGACCACGAGCGCCGCCCCGTCGTGCGCCGACTGCTGCGCGAGCTCGATCAGGTGGCCCGGCCGCTCGGAGAAGAGCGTCTCGCCCTCGAGGCCGAGATGCCCCGCCCGGTTCGCGAGGGACGGCCAGCGCTTGCCGGTCGCCCCGCCGTCCGAGGCGGGGTTGACGAGGAAGACGGTGTGGCCGGCCGCGCTAATCGGAGGTGACCGTCGCGAGCGCGACGCGCGTCATCCGGTCGACCGCCGCGCGCAGCTCGTCGTCGCTGATCCGCGTGAAGACGCCTTCGACGACGATGTCGGAGACGGTCAGCAGGCAGCCGGCATGGATGCCGGAGACCTTGCCGATCCCGCCGAGCGCCGCGACCGTGAAGAGCGCCGCCGCCTCCATCTCGACCGCGAGCACGCCGCGCGCCGACCAGCGCTCGTACTGGCCCTCGTTCGGGTTGTAGAAGACGTCGCTCGAGACGATCGGGCCGACGTGCATCGACTGCCCCATCTCCTTCGCCGCGTGGACGGCGCCGTGGATCAGCGTCCAGGACGCGGTCGGGCAGTGCGGCTCGCCGCCGACGAGGTGCATCGCCGTCGAGTCGGCCGGCACCGCCGTCAGCGCGACGATCAGGTCGCCGAGCGCGTGGTGCGCCTGCAGCCCCCCGCACGTGCCGACGCGCATCAGCTTCGTGCACCCGAGCTGGACGAGCTCCTCGAAGACGATCGTGGCTCCCGGGCAGCCCATTCCCGTCCCCTGGACGGAGACCCGCTTGCCCTCCCAGGTGCCCGTGTAGCCGAGCAGTCCGCGCTCCTCGTTCACTTGCTCGACGCCGTCGAGGTACGTGTCGGCGATGTACTTGGCGCGCAGCGGGTCGCCGGGAAGGAGCACTGCGTCTGCGTAGTCGCCGGGCTCGGCGCGGAGGTGGATTGGCATGGGCGCACCCTATCTCGGTCGGGTGGGATGATCCCGCGGTGACCGACGTCCGGGTGGTGACGCCGACGCTCGACGAGATCCTCGCCTTCTGCGCGCGCGATCCGGTCGAGCGTGTCTTCCTCGAGGACATCGCCCGGCGCGGGCTCGGCCGTTTCTCCGGGCTCGCGAGCGACGGTCGCCTCGAGGCGCTCTGCCACGTCGGCGCGAACGTCGTCCCCTCCGGCGCCGGCTGCGCCGCGTTCGCCGAGGCGACGGCCCGCGGCCAGGCGCGGATGATCATCGGCGAGCAGCGTGCCGTCGACGAGCTGTGGCAGGCCGTCGAGCGGCGCATGCCTCGTCCGCGCGACGACCGTCCGGGGCAGCCGGTGTACGCGTTGCGCGAGGCGCCGGACGCAGGCGAGACGGGGCTCCGGCCGGCGCGCGCCGCCGATCTCGAGCTGCTCGTCCCGGCGTGCGCGGCCGCCCACCGCGAGGAGATCGGGATCGACCCGCTGCGCCGCGATCCGGAGGGCTTCCGCTGGCGCACCCGCGCGCAGGTGGAGGAGGGCCGATCCTGGCTGTGGGTGGAGGACGGCGTCATCCTCTTCAAGGCGGAGGCGTCCGCGTGGACGCCGGCGGCGGTGCAGCTGCAACAGGTGTGGGTCGACCCGCAGGCGCGCAACCGCGGCCACGCCCAGCGCGGCATGCGCGACCTCTGCCGCCTCCTCCTCGCCCGGGTGCCGACCGTCTGCCTCTTCGTCCGCCCCGAGAACGCACCCGCCCTGCGCGTCTACGAGGCGATCGGCATGACCCGCGAGCTCACGTACCGCTCGCTCATCTTCTGACCGAAGGTGCTCCGCCTCCGGGCGAGGTGCGGAGCGCGTAGCGTCTCCCGCGATGGAACGCCTGCTCGTCGCGCGCCACGGGGAGTCGGAGGCGAGTGCGCGCGGGCTGCTCAACGGCGATCCGGCGGCGAACGTCGGCCTGACGGCCCGCGGAGAGGAGGAGGCGCGGGAGCTCGGCCGCGCGCTCGCGGGCGAGCCGCTGGACCTGTGCGTCGTCTCGCCGTTTCCGCGCACGCGGGCGACGCTCGGGCTCGTGCTGGCCGGCCGCGACGTGCCGGTCGAGGAGGTCCCCGCGCTCGGCGACCCGCGGGCGGGCGACTTCGAGGGCGCAAGCCTCGACGAGTACCGCGTCTGGGCGTGGTCGGCGGGGTCACGCGAGGAGGCGCCCGGCGGCGGCGAGAGCCGGCTTGCGGTCGTCGACCGCTACACGGGCGCCTATCGCGCGCTGCTCGGCCGGCCGGAGCGGACGATCCTCGCCGTGATCCACGCGCTGCCGATCGCCTATCTGCTGCTCGCGCGCGACGGCACGGCGCCGCGCGCGAAGGTCGACCTCGAGGTGCGGCACGCGCACCCGTACCGGCTCGAGGCGGCGGAGCTGGAGCGCGCGGTGGCGGCGCTCGACGCCTGGCGGGCGGCGCCGACGTGGTGAGGCGGCTGCTCCGCCTCGGGCTCGCCGCCTGGGTCGGCCGCTGGCTGGCGCTCGAGCTGGGCTCGTGGCTGGGCCGCCGGCGCCCGCCGGGACCGGCGTCCGTGGACTCCCGCCGCGTCCCCGGCCGCATGCCGCGCCGCCACGAAGACCCGAACGAGTGATCGACGCGGCGGGCTCCTCACGCCGATCACACCTCCGGTGCATCTGCGGCGATTCCTGATGATCGCGATCTGCGGCGCGGTCGTGCTGCTCGGCGGCGCGTTCGTGCTCGGCAACGGCACGCCCGCGGCCGGGGCGGTGAGGCACACCTGCTCCGCCCCGGACAAGCAGTTCCTCCAGACGGTGAGCATGAACATGACCCAGCTCGGCTTCTGGTCGGATCAGCTCGCGAGCGGCGACACGCCCGCCGGCGTCGTCGTCAAGCAGGCGTTCTCCGAGGCCGACCAGATCGGGGCGACACGACCGACCGACCCGACGCTCTTCCGTGCGCGCGGCATGCTCCGGGTGATGTTCGGCGAGTACGGGAGGGCGATCCGGGCGAAGACGCGAGGCGGCGACGCGGGCCGGCACATGGGGCTCTCGTGGCGGCTCGCCTACCACGTGCACGACCTGCTCGCGGACGCGCAGCCGCAGCTCTCGCAGCTCGGCTGCGACCCGGCGCCGCTCTTCAAGACGGCGTAGGGCACAATCGCCCCATGGACGTCGACGCGCTCCGCGGCAGGGTCGAGGAGCACGTCCGCCGGCACGATCTGCTCGCCCCCGGCGGCGAGGTCTGCTGCCTCGTCTCGGGCGGCGCCGACTCGACCTGCCTCTGGCACGTCCTCCGCGCCCTCGGCTACCGCGTCTCCGCGCTCCACGTCGCCCACGGCCTCCGCGGCGCCGAGTCCGACGCCGACGCCCGCCTGTGCGCGGAGCAGCTCGGCGCCGAGGTCGTCGAGCTCGACGGGCGCGGCCTGAGCGAGGCGGAGCTGCGCGAGCAGCGGTACTCGGTCGCGCGCGACCTCCTGCGCGCCACCGGGCACACCGCCTCCGACCAGGTCGAGACGATCCTCTACCGGCTCGTCTCGCGCGGCGCCGCCACCGGAATCGCGCCCCGCCGCGCCGACGGCGTCGTCCATCCGCTGCTGCCGGTGCGCCGCGACGAGACCGAGGCGTATTGCCGCGACGAGGGCCTCGCCTTCCGCGTCGATGCGAGCAACGCGGACACGAAGCGCGGCCTGATCCGCGACGAGATCCTGCCGCTGCTGCGCC
>Ga0075270_1000010_pt1 | contig 17990 bp, 18 predicted proteins | sample SF_Rice_5C_0N_20_FD_69774 | JGI IMG/M metagenome (GOLD analysis project Ga0075270, IMG submission 69774) | Rice paddy soil microbial communities from Twitchell Island, California, USA - SF_Rice_5C_0N_203 | ecosystem: Environmental > Terrestrial > Soil > Paddy field/soil | place: USA: Twitchell... | reverse complement strand
CGGCTCGAGGAAGCTGACCGCGCCGGTGCGGTAGTGCATCGGCACGACGAGTCGCGGGGCCAGCTCGCGGACGAGGTCGGCCGCTGCCGTGCCGCCGATCGTCGGGCCACCCCCGACCGGGACGAAGAGCACGTCGACGGCCCCGATCGCCTCGAGCTGCTCGGGCCGCAAGCCGGGCTGGCCGAAGTCGCCGAGGTGACAGATGCGCAGCCCGTCGAGCTCGAAGCACATGATCGTGTTCGCACCGCGCTCGGTGCCGGCAACCGCGTCGTGCTCGGAGGCGACACCGACCACCTCGCCGACCGGCGATCCGTGCCGTCCCGCGCGCGAGCGAACGACCGCCGGCTCGCCGCCGATCGCCTCGACCGCGTTGTGGTCGCCGTGCTCGTGCGTGACGAGGACGAGGTCCGCGTCGATCCCGTCGATCGGCGGGTAGTCGAAGCGGAGCCCCCGCGAGGCGGCCGCGCTCATGTCGCCGAACGGGTCGACGAAGACCTCGTGCGCGCCGCCGAGCAGGAACGACGACTGACCGAACCAGCGAATGCGCATGCGTGACCTCCCGATCTTCGTGAGCCGAAACCGTATGGTACTTTACGTGAACGTCAATTAACTGAGAGAGGGGCCGCGTGCGTCTGGAGTACAAGTGGGTGGCGTTGTCGAACACGACGCTGGGGATGCTGATCGCGACGATCAACGCGTCGATCCTCCTGATCGCGCTGCCGGACATCTTCCGCGGCATCCACATCGACCCGCTCGCGCCCGGCAACACGAGCTACCTGCTCTGGCTGATCCTCGGCTTCATGGTCGTGATGGCCGTGCTGCTCGTCAGCCTCGGCCGGCTCGGCGACATCTACGGCCGTGTGCGCATGTTCAACCTCGGCTTCGCCGTCTTCACGTTCTTCTCGATCATGCTCTCGATCACGTGGATGCACGGGTCGGCCGCCGCGCTCTGGCTGATCCTGATGCGCGTCGGCCAGGGCGTCGGCGGCGCGCTCATCTTCGCCAACTCGAGCGCGATCCTCACCGACGCGTTCCCCGCCGACCAGCGCGGGCTCGCGCTCGGCGTCAACTCGATCGCCGCGATCGCCGGCTCCTTTCTCGGGCTCGTGCTCGGCGGCGTCCTCGCCCCCGTCGCCTGGCGGCTCGTCTTCGTCGTCTCGGTGCCGATCGGCCTCGTCGCGACGATCTGGGCGTACCGCTCGCTCGAGGATCTCGGCCGGCGCCGTCACGCGACGATCGACTGGTGGGGGAACGTGACCTTCGCGCTCGGGCTCGTCGGCGTGATGATCGGGATCACGTACGGGATCCAGCCCTACGGCGGGCACACGATGGGCTGGACGAGCCCGCTCGTGCTCGGCACGCTCCTCGGCGGCATCGCCCTGCTCGCCGTCTTCTGCTGGATCGAGGTGCACGTCGCCGAGCCGATGTTCCACCTCGAGCTGTTCCGGATCCGCGCCTTCACCGCCGGCAACCTCGCGGCGCTGCTCGCGGCGACGGGACGCGGCGGCCTCCAGTTCATCCTGATCATCTGGCTGCAGGGCATCTGGCTGCCCGAGCACGGCTACGACTTCGCCCGGACGCCGCTCTGGGCGGGCATCTACATGCTGCCGCTGATCGCGGGCTTCCTCGTCGCCGGCCCCGCGTCCGGCTGGCTCTCCGACCACTTCGGCGCGCGGCCGTTCGCGACCGGCGGCATGGTGATCGCCGCGGTCAGCTTCCTGCTCCTGATCGTGCTGCCCGTGAACTTCTCGTACGTCTGGTTCGCGCTGATCCTGCTGCTGAACGGAATCGGGATGGGTCTCTTCTCCGCGCCGAACAGCGCCGGGGTGATGAACAGCCTCCCGCCCGACCAGCGCGGTGCCGGGGCCGGGATGCTGGCGACGTTCATGAACTCGGCGATGGTGCTCTCGATCGGCATCTTCTTCACGCTGATGATCGTCGGGCTCGCCTCCGGCCTGCCGAGCACGCTGCAGACCGGCCTCACCGCCCACGGCGTGCCGGCGGCCGACGCGACTCGCATCTCGCACCTGCCGCCGGTGGCGACCCTGTTCGCGTCCTTCCTCGGCTACAACCCGATCGCGACGCTCCTCGGCCCCCACACGCTGCACGCGCTGCCCGCCGCCCAGGCTCGGACGCTGACCGGGCGCAGCTTCTTCCCGAACCTGATCTCGGGGCCGTTCCACACCGCACTCGTCTACGCGTTCGTGTTCGCGATCGCGGCCTGCCTCGTCGCGGCCGTCGCCTCGCTCCTGCGCGGCGGCAAGTACCACCACGCCGAGGCGACGGTGCCCGCCGCGGCGCCGACCGGCATGGAGCCCGTGGAGGACGCGGCGTGAGCGGCACGACGCAGGAGACGAGCTTCCGGATCGGCGAGGTCGCCGAACGCGTCGGCGTGACGACGCGGACGATCCGCTACTACGAGGAGCTCGGCCTGCTCGGAGCGGGCAGCGGCCGTGCGAAGGGCGCCCACCGCGTCTACGGCGAGCCCGACGTCGCCCGGCTCGAGGAGCTGATCCGGCTCCGCGACCTGCTCGGCCTCTCGCTCGAGGAGCTCGTCGAGCTCGCCGAGGCAGAGGAAGCGCGCGCAGCCCTCCGCGACCGCTGGGCGGACGACCCCGACGACGCCGAGCGGCGCCGGATCGTCGCCGAGGCGATCACGCACGTCGAGCGGCAGCTCGAGCTCGTCCGCAGCCGCCGGCAGACGCTCGACCAGTTCGCGGGCGAGCTCGAGAGCAAGCTGCGCTCGCTCCGCAAGCGCTGCCGGGAGCTCGGCGGCGCCCCCGACGCTTAGCGTTCGGGCACGATGGGCGTGACGATGGAGCGCCGGCACCACTCGGTCACGTTCGCGCTGCTCGCCGTGGCGGCGGTCGCGTACGCGCTGCTGCAGTCGCTCGTCGCGCCGGCGCTGCTCACGATCCAGCACGACCTCGGCACGTCGGCCGCCGGCGCGGCGTGGATCCTCACCGCCTACCTGCTCAGCGCATCCGTGTGCACGCCGGTCGCGGGGCGCCTCGGCGACATGTTCGGGAAGAAGCGGACGCTCGTGATCGTGCTCGCCGTCCTCGCCGCCGGCACGGCGCTCGCGGCCGTCTCGACCTCGATCGCGCCGATGATCGCCGCACGCGTCGTCCAGGGCGCCGGCGGGGCCGTCTTCCCGCTCGCGTTCGCGATCATCCGCGACGAGTTCCCGCGCGAGCGGGTGCCGCACGGAATCGCGCTGATCTCCGCGATCATGGGCATCGGCGGCGGCCTCGGCATCGTCCTCGCCGGCCCGATCGTCCAGCACCTCGACTATCACTGGCTCTTCTGGCTGCCGCTCGCGGCGATCGGGGTCGCGACCGCCGGCATCGTCCTGTTCGTGCCGGAGTCCCCCGTGCGGGCGCCCGGCCGCATCGACCCGCTCGGGAGCCTGCTCCTCGCCGGCTGGCTCGTGGCGCTGCTCGTGGCCGTGAGCGAGGGCTCCGTCTGGGGCTGGGCGTCGGCGCGGACGATCGGGCTGCTCGCCGCGGCGGTCGCGCTCGCGTGCGGCTGGGTCGCGGCGGAGTCCCGCAGCGCTGCGCCGCTCGTCGACATGCGGATGATGAGGCGGCGGCCGGTGTGGACGACGAACCTCGCGGCGCTCGTCCTCGGCTTCGGCATGTTCGCCTCGTTCGTGCTCGTCCCCGAGCTCGTCGAGCTGCCGGCGTCGACCGGCTTCGGCTTCGGCGCCTCGATCACGCAGGCGGGCCTGTTCATGGTGCCGTCGACCGCCGGCATGCTGCTCGCCGGGCCGGTCTCGGGCCGGCTCTCGAGCCGCGGCAGCTCGCGAACGCCGCTGCTCGTCGGAGCATTCGTCTCGTGCGTCTCGTTCCTCCTGCTCACGTTCGCCCACGACACCGGCTGGGAGATCGCGCTCGCGATGCTCGTCCTCGGCGTCGGCATCGGGTTCGCGTTCGCGGCGATGGCCAACCTGATCGTCGAGGCCGTCCCCGCCGGGCAGACCGGCGTCGCGACCGGCATGAACACGATCGTGCGGAGCATCGGCGGCGCGATCGGCGCGCAGGTCTCGGCCGGGATCCTGACTGCGACGCTCGCTCCCGGAGGGCTCCCGAGCGAGCACGGCTTCACCCTCGCCTTCGGCGCGGCGGCGGTCGCCCTCGCGGTCGGCTTCGTCGTCGCGCTGCGCGTCCCCCGTCCGGCGGCGGCACCCGCGGTCGAGGCCCAGGCCGCGGTCGAGGCGGCCTGACGCGGGCAGCCCGCGCTCCGGCGCGCATGACAGGATCCGTCGCATGGGGGAGCGCGAGATCCGCTCGTGGCTGATGGACATGGACGGCGTGCTCGTGCACGAGGAGCACCCGATTCCCGGGGCCGCCGAGTTCCTCGCGCGCCTGCGCGAGCGCGGGCTGCCGTTCCTCGTCCTGACGAACAACTCGATCTACACGCGGCGCGACCTCTCCGCCCGGCTCGCGGCGGGCGGCCTCGAGGTGCCGGAGGAGGCGATCTGGACCTCGGCGCTCGCGACCGCGGACTTCCTGCAGAGCCAGCGGCCGGGCGGCTCGGCGTTCGCGATCGGCGAGGCGGGGCTCCTGACCGCGCTGCACGCCGTGGGCTACACGCTCAGCGAGCGCTCGCCCGACTACGTCGTCCTCGGCGAGACGCGCACCTACAGCTTCGAGCGGATCACGCAGGCGATCCGGCTCGTCGCGGCCGGGGCGCGCTTCATCGCGACCAACCCCGACCCGACCGGGCCGACGCCGGACGGGCCCCTGCCGGCGACCGGCTCGGTGGCGGCGCTCGTCAGCCGCGCGACCGGCGTCTCGCCCTACTTCGTCGGCAAGCCGAACCCGCTGATGATGCGCTCGGCCCTGAACGCGATCAACGCGCACTCCGAGACGACCGCGATGGTCGGCGACCGGATGGACACGGACATCGTCTCCGGTCTCGAGGCGGGGATGCACACCGTGCTGGTCCTCACCGGCTCGACGAACCGCGAGCAGGCCGAGGCGTTCCCGTACCGGCCCTCGCGGATCGTCGACTCCGTCGCCGACCTCACCGACGACGTCATCGGCGCAGCCGTCGCCTAGCGCCGCCGCCGGCCGCGCGTCAGTGGCCCGAGCTCCTCGAGGGCCGCGCCGGCGCCTCTCGCGACCGTCGTGAGCGGGTCGTCGTCGCGCTCCACCACGAGGCCCGTCTCCCGTCGGAGCAGCTCGTCGAAGCCGCGCAGGAGGCTGCCGCCGCCGACGAGCGTGAGCCCGCGCGCGCCGAGGTCGGCCGAGAGCTCGGCCGGCGTCTGCTCGAGCAGCGACTTCACCGCGTCGACGATCCGCTCGAGCGGCCGCTCGAGCGAGGATCTGACCTCGCCCGCGCCGACGGTCGTGCGGCGCAGGAGACCGGTGACGAGGTCGCGGCCGGCGATCTCGGCCGTCCCGTCGGGCTCTGCCGCCTCGAGAGCGCTGCCGATCTCGATCTTCACCTGCTCGGCCTGCTCCTGGCCGACGAGCAGCGCGTGGTCGCGTTGCAGGCCGCGGACGATCGCGTCGTCGAAGTCGTAGCCGCCCACCGGGAGCGAGGTCGAGACGACGATGCCGCCGAGCGCGGTGACGGCGATCTCGGTCGTGCCGCCGCCCACGTCGACGACGAGCGAGCCGGTGGCCTCGGCCACGGGAAGCCCCGCGCCGATCGCGGCCGCGAGCGGCTCCTCGATCAGGTGCGCCTCGCGCATTCCGGCGCCGAGCGACGCCTCGACGACGGCGCCGCGCTCGACCTGCGTCAGCCCGCTCGGGACGCAGACGATGACGGCCGAGCGCGAGCGCCGGCCGCCGACGCGCCGGATGAAGTGGCGCAGCATCTGCTCGGTCGTCTCGAAGTCCGTGACGACGCCGTGGCGGAGCGGTCGGCTCGCGGTGATCGTCGCCGGGGTGCGCCCGATCATCCGCCGCGCCTCCTCGCCGACGGCCTGCACGAGCCCGGTCTGCTCGTCGATCGCGACCACCGAGGGCTCGAGCAGCACGACGCCGGAGCCGCGGCGGAAGACGACCGTGTTCGCCGTGCCGAGGTCGACGGCGAGGTCGGCGCCGGCGGAGAGGCCGGGCAGCCTCACGGGCGGCGGCTCCCGCGGGAGCGGCTCCGGGCGGCGACGGTGACGGCGACAGCTTCCATGGTTCGATCCGACGGCGGCCGCAGCGCCGCACGACGAGAGGATCGGACTCCGCCCCGACTCGAACCCCCGGCCGGCCGGGACCTGCCCGGCTCCGGGCCACTGTAGTCGGAGCAGCAACTCTCACGAAGCTCATAGCCTCGGCTTACCGCCTCCTCACCCGGCGGACGGATGCTGTCGGCACCACAACGACAAGGAGCCGACATGCCCCTCGCGACCGTTTCCCGGCAGCAGACCCCGACGCTCGAGCTCGCTGCGGAGCTCGGCCACATCCGCGACCTCGTCTTCGTCCGCGACCTCCTGCGCGAGCGCGGCGCGCCCGCGGCGGAGCTGCACGAGTGCGACGCAGTCGTCGCCGCGGCGCGGGCCCGGCTCGCCACGTCCGCGAAGGAGGCCTCGGCGCCGCACGCGGCAGCGGCCTAGACACCCGGGGCCGCGCTCGCCGGCGGACGCATGCCGCCGGGCAGGGCCGGCGAGACGGCTGCCGGCGCGGCGGGCTAGGACCGGCCGGGCTCGACGATGCCGCTCTCGTATGCGAGGACGACGGCCTGCACGCGGTCGCGGAGGCCGAGCTTTCGCAGGACGCGGGCGACGTGGGTCTTGACGGTGGCCTCGCCGATGATCAGCTCGCCCGCGATCTCGGCGTTCGAGAGGCCGCGCGCGACGAGCCGCAGCACCTCGAGCTCGCGCGCGCTGAGCTCGGCAAGCGCGGGCGCCGCCTCCAGGGGAGCGGGACGCTCGACGAAGCGCTCGATCAGTCGTCTCGTGACCGCCGGTGCGAGCAGCGCCTCTCCTCGCGCCACCGTCCGGACCGCGGTCACGAGCTGCTCGCGCGGGGCGTCCTTGAGCAGGAAGCCGCTCGCACCTGCGCGCATCGCCGCGTAGACGTAGTCGTCGAGGTCGAAGGTCGTGAGCACGAGCACGCGAGCATCGACCCCGGCCTGCCGCAGCCGCCGTGTCGCCTCGATTCCGTCCAGCTCGGGCATGCGAACGTCCATCAGGACGACGTCCGGCTCGAGCTCCTTCGCGAGGCGCACCGCGTCGCGACCGTCTCCGGCCTCGCCCACGACCTCGATCCCGTCGGCGAGCTCGAGGATCAGGCGGAAGCCGGAGCGCACGAGCTCCTGGTCGTCGGCGAGCAGGACGCGGATCATGCGAGCGGGAGCGTCACTCGCAGTGCGAAGCCGCGGGCCCTCGGCCCGGCGACGAACTCGCCGCCGAGGAGCGCGACCCGCTCGCGGATGCCGGCGAGGCCGTGGCCGCCCCCGCCGCCGGGCCCGGAGCCGTCGCCGTCGTCGACCACCTCGACCCCGACCGCGTCGCGGCCGTAGCGGAGCACGACCTCGACGCGACAGGCGGCCGCGTGCTTCCGCGCGTTGGTCAATCCCTCCTGCAGCACGCGGTAGGCGGTGAGGTCGAGTGCCGGCGGAAGCGGTGCAGGCTCGCCGTGGACGCTCACGACGACGTCGAGCCCACCGGCGCGCGCCTGCTCGAGCAGGTTGCCGAGACGCGCGAGGCCGGGGTCGGGAGCCAGGCCGGCGTGCTCGTCGCCGCGCAGGGCGCCGAGGACGCGGCGCATGTCGACGAGGGCCTCGCGCGCGGTCTGCCTGATCGCGAGCAGCGGCCGTTCGACGAGCGAAGGGTCGTGGGCGAGCGCACCCTCGGCCGCGTCGGCCTGGACGGCGATCACGCTCATCGCGTGCGCGACCTCGTCGTGCAGCTCGCGTGCGATCCGTGTTCGTTCCTCGGCCACCGCCGCACGCGCACGCTCCTCCCGCTCGCGCTCGAGCTGAACGGCCAGCTGCTCCAGCGCGTCGGCGCGCAGCCGCTGCTGGCGGAGCGCCAGGCCGACGAGGAACGGGACGACGATCAGGGCCAGGTCACCGGCGATCGTCGTTGCCCAGTCACGCGGCGAGCCGGGCGAGGGCTGTGCGGCCTGCGAGGCACCACCGGCCGCCACGAGTGCGGCCAGCCCGGCCGCCATCCTCCATGCGGTGCTCTCGTGCGCGGCGAGCGAGTACGGAATCAGCAGGAACGCTGCGAGGAAGACGATCGAGTCGTGCGAGCCCACGAGCGCGACCTCGACCACGTCGGCCGCCGCGACCACGAGCGCGACGCCGAGGGGCCGGCGGCTGCGCCACGCGATCGGCACCGTCCAGAGCGGGGCGAGCAGGAAGGTCACGAGGCCGCCGCCCGGCTGCACCGCGGTCGCCTGCGCGGCGAGCTTCACCGCCAGCAGCGCCGAGGCGAGGACCACGTCGTGCAACGGCAAGCCGAGGAGCCTCCTGCGCATCGCGACGAAAGTATCGCGAAGCTCGTCGAACCGCATCCGCCCCACGGCGGATCGCGCCTGCCCCCGGATCATCCTCGCGGCGGAGCGCGATCGCCGCCGCGCCGGACGCGGCCGCAGCTCCACCGGCCTAGCGTCGAGAACAGTCCGAAACCGACGCAAGGAGGCCCCGATGCCCTCGCTCTCCAACGCCCCCGCACTTCGTCGCCGCGCCTGCGCGCTCGCCCTGCCGGGCATCCCGCTGGCGCTGCTCGCCGGCTCGCTCGTCTCGCCCACGGACTCGACGGACAACGCGGTCCAGCTCCGAGCGGCGGCCGCGCACGCCGGCCGCTGGCAGGGGTCGGCCCTGCTCGAGCTGCTGACCGCGGCGCTGTTCCCGCTGGCCGCCGCCGGACTCGTCCACCTCGTCCGCCGCCGTGGCGCGGGGCTCGCGCACGTCGGAGCCGTCCTCGCCGGCCTCGGCACCCTGGGCATGACGTCCATCTCCCTCCGTCACCTCTTCGTCTACGGGCTCACGGCGACCGATCCGACGACCGCACTGCAGGTCCTCGACCGCCTCGACAACCACGCCGGCGCGATCGCCATGCCGCTGATGATCGCCGGGCCGCTCGCGTGGGTCGTCCTCGGCGCCGCCGCCGCCCGTGCCGGGCTCGTCCCGCGCTGGGTCGTCGCGGGGGCGTTCCTCTTCATGATCGGCGACAGCCTGCCGATTCCCGCCGCCGAGGCGGTCCAGGGGCTGATCGGCCTCGTCGTCTTCGGCACGGTCGCCGCCCGCATCCTCCGGCTCGACGACGAGGCCTGGGAGTGGCCGGCCCTCGGTGTCGCGGCAGCGCCCACGCGCCGGAGCGGTCTCGCGGTGCAGACGGACGCGTAGGCGGGAAGCGCCGCGCGGGACCGGGCGTCGCCCGGCGGTCAGCCCATCTCGATCTCGGCCGGGATCCCGACCCGGCCGAGGGCCCGCAGGTGGCGGTGATGGGAGCGGAGCGCGGCCCACAGCGACGGCTGCGCCGTGTAGCGGACGCCGTGGCGCTCCGCGTTCCGCGCGACGATCTTCGCGATGTACGGGTAGTGCGAGTGCGCGACGCGCGGGAAGAGGTGGTGCTCGATCTGGAAGTTGAGGCCCCCGAGCAGCCAGGTCAGCACCCTGTTGGACTGGCAGAAGTCGACGGTCGTCTCGACCTCGTGCACGGCCCACGCGCGCGGGCTGGAGCGGAGCTCCTCGGGCGAGGTGAAGTCGGCCTCCTCGACGCAGTGCGCGAGCTGGAAGGTCGTCGCCGTGACGAGGCTCGTCGCCATCGAGTACGCGAGGTAGGCGGGCAGGACGACCCACCACGGGTAGACGAGGAGCGGCACGGCGACAGCCCACGTGACGAAGAGCAGCTTGCCGCCGACGAGGCCGGCAAGATCCCAGCGTCTCGGCGGGCGGAGCGGGCTCTGGCCGATGCGGCCGCGCACGAGAGCTGCGGCGTCGGCGCCGAGCTGCCACCGGATGACCATCAGGCTGTACAGCGGCCAGATGTAGAGGTGCTGGAGCCGGTACCAGGGCCGCGGCGCCTGCATCGGCAGCAGCCGTGCGAACGGCGTCTGGTCGATGTCGTCGTCGTAGCCGTCGACGTTCGTGTACGTGTGATGGGCGATGTTGTGCTTCACCCGCCACGCATAGCTGCTGATGCCGAGAAGCGCGTCCGCGCTCCAGCCGAGCAGGTGGTTCGCGCGCCGCGTCCGGAAGTAGGCGCCGTGGTTGGCGTCGTGCTGGACGCAGAAGCCGACGAGGATCGTCCCGAGCGTCAGCCCCGCGAGCGAGAGCACGCCGAGCACGAGCCCGGGCCTGACGATGACGAGCGAGATCCACGACCCGGCGATCAGCCCGAACGCGACCGCGCTCTTCGTGTAGAGCTGGCGTCTCCCCCGCCGGCGCGCCCGGCCGGAGGCGAGGTAGCGCTCGACCTCGCCGCGCGTCTCGCGCAGGAAGTCGCCTCCCGCGTCGAAGGACGGCTTCGCAATCGCAGCACTCACCCGGGCAACCTAGCGAGTCGCGCGCCGCTTGGCCCGGCGCCGTCCCGGCCGGGACGGCGACTGCGCCGCCCTCGGCTGCTCGACGAACCCCGCCGCCGAGAAGGCGGCCCCGTGCCCGAGACGGCGCGCCAGGCGGCCGACGTCCTCCTGCTGGTCGGGAAGGACGAAGGTGACGCCGGTGCCGGTGCGGCCCGCGCGGCCGGTGCGACCGACCCGGTGCACGTAGTCGTCGTCGAGCGCAGGCGGGTCGAAGTTGATCACGTGGCTGATGTCGTCGACGTCGAGCCCGCGGGCCGCGACGTCGGTCGCGACGAGGGTCGACACGCGCCCGGAAGAGAACTGCTCCAGAGCCCGCGTGCGCTGGTTCTGCGACATGTTCCCGTGCAGGGTCACGGCCCGGACGTTCTGTCTGCCGAGCTTGCGCGCGAGCCGGTCGGCGCCGTGCTTCGTCCGGACGAAGACGAGGGCGAGGCGGTCGGCCCCGTCGAGCTGCTCGACGAGGCGGTCGAGCTTGTCCTCGGCGCTCACCGGGACGAACGTGTGCAGGACGTCCGGCCGCACCGACTGCTGCGGCAGCTCCTCGGCGCGCACCTGCGACGCGTTCGAGGTGTAGGCGCGTGCGAGCTCGGCGACCGCGCCGCCGAGCGTCGCGGAGAAGAGCATCGTCTGGCGGTTCGCGGGGACGCGCTCGAGGATCCGGTCGACCTGGGGGCGAAAGCCCATGTCGAGCATGCGGTCGGCCTCGTCGAGGACGAGGATCCGGACGTGCTCGAGCCGGATCAGACGCCGGTCGAGCAGGTCCTGCAGCCGTCCGGGCGTGCCGATCACGATGTCGGCCGAGCGGGCGCGCTCCGCCTGGGCGGCCAGCGGCACGCCGCCGTAGACGGTCGCGACGCGTAGGCCCTTCGCTCTGGCGAGCGGGGAGAGCTCGTCGGCGATCTGGATCGCGAGCTCGCGCGTCGGCGCGAGGACGAGCGCCGCGGGGCGCCGGTTCGCGCCGGCGGTGCGCTCGACGAGCGGCAGGCCGAAGGCGAGCGTCTTCCCCGAGCCGGTCGGCGACTCGGCGAGGATGTCGAGGCCGGCGAGCGCGTCGGGAAGCGCGAGCTTCTGGATCGCGAACGGCGACGTGACGTTGCGGCCGGCGAGGACGCGGACGAGGTCCGTGCTCACGCCGAGCGAGGCGAAGGTCGAGGACATGAAGATGGAACTCCTTTTCAGTGCAGGGTCGAGATGCAAGAGCCTCGAAACGCCTGAAAAGGAGGACCGAGAAGCTGGATCTCACGGCGCCGAACGGCAACCGTTGCCAGAACCGTAGCAGCGACCCGCGTGTGCCCGCGTTCCGGAGCGGCGAACCGTCCCGTGCCCGCAGGCGAATGACCGGAGTGATGGATCGTCGTCCCGCTCGCTTCTCGCCGGGGAGGCGCCGGTGGCCGGGCGCCGGCTGCTAGCGTCTGGCGCCCGCTCCGGCCGGGCGACCCCGATGCCGCGCGAGCTCGCCCATCTCTCCGACGAAGCCGTCGTCGCGCTCGTCTCGCGCTCCGACGAGGCGGCGCTCGTCGAGCTCTACGACCGCTTCGGCGGGGCCGCCTATGCCCTGGCCCGGCGGATCGTCCGCGACCCCGAGCTCGCCGAGGACGTCGTGCAGGAGTCGTTCCTGTCCGTCTGGCGCGGCGCCGGCCGGTTCGTGCCCGAGCGGGCACGCGCCTCGAGCTGGTTGCTGACGCTCGTGCACCGGCGGGCCGTCGACCTCGTGCGGCGCGAGCAGCGGCGCCGGGCCGACCCGCTCGGCGAGGCGGCGCTCCCGGACGGGGACGAGCGCTCGGCGGCGGACGAGGCCTGGCTCCGCCTCGAGCGCGAACGCGTGCAGGAGGCGCTCGCGCGCCTGCCCGACCAGCAGCGGGAGCTGCTCGAGCTCGCCTACTTCGGCGGCTTCACGCAGTCGCAGCTCGCCGAGCGGCTCGGCCGGCCGCTCGGCACGATCAAGAGCCAGATGTTCGCCGCGCTCGCACGGCTACGAGAGCTGCTCGGCCCCGACCCGAGGGAGGAATCGTGGACGACGAGCTGATGCACGAGCTGGTCGCCGGCTACGCCCTCGACGCCCTCGAGCCCGAGCAGGAGCGCGCTTTCGAGGCGCACCTGGCGCGGTGCGCGGAGTGCCGGGAGCAGCTCGGGGGACTCACCGACACGGCCGGCGCGCTCGCCCACGCGGCGCCGCCCGCGAGGCCGCCCGCCGAGCTTCGTGCGCGCATCCTCGAGTCCGCCCGCGCCGAGCGCGCCGGCGTCATTCCGCTGCGGCCGCGCTGGGCCTATCCGGCGGCGGCGCTGGCGGCGGTCGCGTCCTGCGCCGCGGTTGCGCTCGGCGTGTGGATCGCGGTCGGGTCCGGGACGCAGCGCGGGCTGACCGCGCTGGCGTTGCACGGCGCCCCCGGCTCGCTCGTCCGGTCGAGCAGCGGCAGGGCCACGCTCGTCGTCTCCGGGCTCCCGGCTGCCCCCGCCGGCAAGACCTACGAGGCGTGGGTGATGCTGCCCGGCCGCGCCCTCCCCGCAGGGCTCTTTGCGGCCAACGGGCGAACGGTGATCGTGACGCTCAGACGCGACGTGCCCACGGGCGCGATCGTCGGCGTCACGCTCGAGCGCGCGGGAGGATCGCCGCAACCGACCGGCACGCCGCTTGTCACCTCGGCCCGCACCTGAGCTGCTGCCGCTCCCGGGCGGCGGCGAGCTGCGGCTCACGAACCCGCCCTCGCGGCACGCGGTCGTGTGCGTGAACGGCGGCCAGGCCGACGAGGTCGAGGGAACCTGGAGCGCCTCGCTCGAGTGGCTCGTCCGACGGCTCGCACCGCGCTTCCCGGCGCTCCGCTTCGCCGAGGTGCGCTACCGGGTCAAGTCGTGGCGGCGGCTCGACTGGTGCGTCGAGGACGCGCTCGCCGCGATCGAGGCCGCCGCCGGGCGCCGCACGCTCCTGCTCGGCTTCTCGATGGGCGGCGCGGTCGCGTCGCAGGCCGCCGCGCACCCGTCGGTGGACGGGATGCTCGCACTGGCGCCGTGGCTCCCGGATCGCCTGCCGCTCGACGCGCTGCAGGGCAAGCGGCTGCGCGTGCTCCACGGCAGCCTCGACCGCGGCCTGCCGGGGATCCCCGGCGTCTCCCCGGCGAGCTCCCGCGCCGGCTTCGAGCGAGCCCGCGGGGTCGGAGCGGAGGGCGAGTACACCCTCATCCCCGGCGCGCTCCACGGAATCGCTCTGCGCGCCCACCGGGGCAGACCGCTGCCGCTGCCGCGCGCCCGCGCCTGGGCCGGGCTCGCCGCGGAGGAGCTCGCGCGCTTTCAGGCCTCGACCTGAGTGGCGCGGCGCCGCTCGCGCTGGGCCGCGTCGGGCACCTTCACGTCCCAGACGAGCCCGAGTCGCTCGAGGCCGCGGATCACCCACCAGGAGACGTCGAGCTGCCCGCGGTTCAGGCCGTGGCGGGCGGAGACGGGAAAGGCGTGGTGGTTGTTGTGCCAGCCCTCGCCGAACACGAGCAGCGCGACGAGCCAGTTGTTCCGGGCCTCGTCGCGAGAGCGGTAGTCCTGCCGGCCGAACATGTGGCAGATCGAGTTCACGCTGAAGGTGGCGTGCTGGTAGGCGGCGATCCGGACGAGGCCTCCCCAGACGAGGCCCTCGAGCCCGGCGCCGACGGTGCCGCCGATCGCGTAGCCGAGCGCGAACGGGATCCCGAGCGTCAGGACGACCCACAGCAGGTAGAGCCGGTCGATCGTGCGGACGAGCCGATCCTCGTAGAGGTCGCGTCCGTACTCGCGCCCCTGCTCCATGCCGAGGTTCGAGAACATCCAGCCGACGTGGGCGTGGACGAACCCGCCCACCGCGCCCGCGAGGCCGTCTCCGTGCCCGACGTGGGGCGAGTGCGGGTCACCCGGCTTGTCGGAGAGCGCGTGGTGCTTGCGGTGGTCGGTCACCCATTGCGTCACCGGGCCCTGCATCGTCATGCAGCCGAGGATCGCGAGCGCCGCCTTCACCGCCGGGTGCGCCCGGAAGCCCTTGTGCGTGAAGAACCGGTGGAAGCCGATCGTCGTCCCGAACGCGCAGACGACGTACATGCCGAGGAAGAGGCCGACATCCGTCCAGCGGAAGCCGACACCCCAGAGCAGCCCCATCGCGGAAACGAGCCCGAGCGGCGGCACGACGACGGCGACGAGCGTGACCACCTGGCTGATCCGGCTCGTCCCCGACCGGACGGTGCCGACCTCCGCCGGCAGCTGTGTCTCGTTGCTCACGGGTTCCTCCTCTCCATCCGTCGAACCGCTATTCGCCGCCGGGCGAACAACGGTTGATGCGCATCGCGATCGTCGGCAGCGGCGTCTCCGGGCTCGGAGCCGCGCACATTCTCTCGCGCGCGCACGAAGTGGACGTGTTCGAACGCGACGCCCGGGCCGGCGGCCACGCGAACACCGTTCACGCCCACGGTCTCGCGCTCGACACCGGCTTTCTCGTCCACAACACCCGAAACTACCCGCTGCTCGGCCGCCTCTTCGACGAGCTCGGCGTGCGCACGCACGAGACGGACATGTCGTTCTCGGTCGCCTGCGCCGGGTGCGGCCTCGAATGGTCGGGCAGGCGGCCGTTCGCGCAGCGCCGCAACGCCGGCGACCCGGGCTTCCTGGGCCTGCTCTGGGAGGTCGGGCGCTGGCTGCGCACCGCGCGCCCCTCGCTCGAGCGGGAGCCGGGCGAGCGCTCGCTCGGCGACTACCTCGACGCGCACCACTACTCGCCCCGCTTCCGCCGCCACTTCCTCGTGCCGCTCGTGTCCGCGCTCTGGTCGACCGCGCCCGGCCGCGCGCTCGAGTTCCCCGCCGCATACGCGATCCGCTTCTTCGACCAGCACGGGATGCTCGGCTTCGGGCGCTTCCGCTGGCAAACCGTCAGCGGCGGCAGCCGCACCTACGTCGACGCGATCGCCCGCGGGCTGGGCGGGCGCCTCCACCTCGGGCTGGGCGTGCGTGCGATCCGGCGCGGTCCGGAGGGCGTCGAGGTGCGCACCGGCGACGGCGAGCTACGACGCTTCGACCAGGTCGTCGTCGCGACGCACGCCGACCAGGCGCTCGCCCTGCTCGAGGACCCGAGCCCGGAGGAGCGGCGCATCCTCGGCGGCTTCGACTACACGACGAACCTCGCCGTCCTCCACACCGACGCCTCCTTCCTGCCGCGCGAACGGCGCGCCCGTGCCGCCTGGAACCACCGTCTCGGCGAGGACGGGCAGCCGACGGTCACCTACCACCTCAACCGCCTGCAGGGACTGGAGGCCGACCGCGAGTACTGCGTCACCCTGAACGAGGAGATCGGGGAGGAGCACGTGCTCGGGCGCTTCGCGTACGACCATCCGCTCTACACGGTGTCGACGCTGCGCGCCCAGGCGGAGCTGCCGTCGCTCTCGGGCGTGCGCCGCACCTGGTACGCGGGGGCCCATCACGGCAACGGCTTCCACGAGGACGGCCTCGCCTCCGGCGTGCGCGCGGCCGCCGGCCTCGGGGTCTCCTGGTGAGGTCGGCGCTCTACGAGGGCACGCTCGTGCACGCACGGCGCACGCCGGCGCGCAACGTCTTCCGCTACCCCGTCGCCTACTTCCTGCTCGACCTCGACGAGCTGCCGGAGCTGGAGCGGCGGCTGCGGCTGCTCTCGGTCAACCGGCGCAACGCCGTCGCGCTGCGCGACGGCGACCACTTCGCCGGCGGCCGCCTCAAGGAGGAGGTGCTGGCCCTCGCCGGCGACCCGTCGATCGAGCGCGTGCTCGTCCTGACGCAGCTGCGCGTGCTCGGCTACGTCTTCAACCCGGTCTCGTTCTACTGGTGCTACCGCGGCGACGGCTCGCTCGCCTGCATGGTCGCGGAACTGAACAACACGTTCGGCGAGCGGCTGCCCGAGGTGCTGCGCGGCCCGGAGCTCCGCTACGAGCAGCGCAAGCGGCTGCACGTGTCGCCGTTCTTCGGGCTCGACCAGAGCTACGAGTGGGCGTTCTCGCAGCCGGGCGAGGAGGTCTGGGCGCGCATCCACGTCCGCGACGACGACGGCTGCCGTCCGCTGACCGCCGTCCTGCACGGGCGCCGACGCGAGCTGACGAACCGCTCGCTCGTGCGGATGCTGCTCCGCTACCCGCTGATGCCGCTGCAGGTGATCGCGCTGATCCACTGGCAGGCGCTGCGGCTCTGGCTCAAGCGCGTCCCCTTCCACCGCAAGCCGCCGTTCCGTCCGGGCGCCGGGAGCGTGCGATGAACGTGAGAGCGGAGCCGGCCCCGGCCCGGACGCGCCTGCTCGGGAGCGCCGCCGTCGCGGTGCTCGAGCGCGCCCTCGCCCACCTCGAGGGCGGGACGCTCGAAGTCGGGCTCCCGGACGGGACGCGGCGGCGGTTCGGCTCCGGGCCGCCGGTGCGCCTGGACATCCACGACGCCGCCTTCTTCCGCCGGCTCGCGACTCGCGGCAAGCTCGGGCCGGGCGAGTCGTACACCGCGGGCGAGTGGGACTCCGACGACCTGCCGCGCCTCTTCGAGCTGCTGCTCCGGAACGCGGAGGCGGCGGGCGGGCGGCACGAGCGGGTCCGCCGCCTGCTCGAGCTGCGCCCGCGCCTGCACCGCCGCAGCGGCCTCGTCCGCGCGCGGCGCAACATCGCCTATCACTACGACCTCGGCAACGAGCTGTTCTCACTCATGCTCGACGAGACGATGACCTACTCGTGCGCGATCTTCGCCGCGCCGGAGACGAGCCTCGCCGACGCGCAGCGCGCGAAGTACGAGCGCCTCTGCGAGCGGCTCGACCTCGGCCCCGACGACCACGTGCTCGAGATCGGCTGCGGCTGGGGCGGATTCGCACGCCACGCGGCGGAGACCCGCGGCTGCCGCGTCACCGGGCTGACGATCTCCGCCGAGCAGGCAGCGCCGGCCCGCGAGCGCACCGCCGGGCTGCCGGTCGAGATCCGTGAGCAGGACTACCGCACGATCGAGGGCGAGTTCTCGAAGGTGGTCTCGATCGAGATGCTCGAGGCGATCGGCGCCGACCAGTTCGGCACTTTCTTCGCGACGATCGACCGGGTGCTCGCTCCGGGCGGCCGCGCCGCGGTGCAGACGATCCTCATCCCGGACCAGCGCTGGGAGCGCTACCGGCGCACGCCCGACTGGATCGAGCGCTACGTCTTCCCGGGCTGCCTGATCCCGAGCCTGGAGTCGCTCGCTCATGCGGCGGCGAGCGACTCCAGGCTCGGGATCTACGGGGTCGAGGAGATCGGCGAGCACTACGCCGAGACGCTGCGGCGCTGGCGGGCCAGCTTCCACGAGCGGATCGACGAGGTGCGCGCGCTCGGCTACGACCGCCGCTTCGAGCGGACGTGGGACTTCTACCTCGCCTTCTGCGAGGCGGCCTTCCGCACGCGCGACCTCCGCGACGTGCAGCTCGTGCTCGAGCGCCCGGGCGGCGTCCGATGAGCGCGTACGGCGTCCTCCACCGCACCGGGTTCCGCGCCCTGATGCGGCGCCTCTACCGAATCGAGCTCGTGGGCGCCGAAC
>Ga0075270_1000009_pt1 | contig 18191 bp, 16 predicted proteins | sample SF_Rice_5C_0N_20_FD_69774 | JGI IMG/M metagenome (GOLD analysis project Ga0075270, IMG submission 69774) | Rice paddy soil microbial communities from Twitchell Island, California, USA - SF_Rice_5C_0N_203 | ecosystem: Environmental > Terrestrial > Soil > Paddy field/soil | place: USA: Twitchell... | reverse complement strand
CGCGCCGAGCAGCTCGCCGGCGCCGCGGATCTCGAGGTCGCGCATCGCGATCGCGAAGCCGGCGCCGAGCTCGGTGTGGTCGGCGAGCGTCGCGAGCCGTGCCCGCGCCTCCGGGGTCAGCTCGTGCGCGTCCGGGTAGAAGAGGTACGCGAACGCCGTGGCGTCGGAGCGGCCGACGCGGCCGCGGATCTGGTAGAGCTGCGAGAGGCCGAGCGTGTCGGCGCGCTCGACGATCAAGGTGTTCGCCTGCGGGATGTCGATCCCCGACTCGATGATCGTCGTCGAGACGAGCACGTCGGCGTCGCCGCGGAGGAAGGCGTGCATCTTCTCCTCGAGCTCCTTCTCGCGCATCTGCCCGTGGGCGACGAGGAAGCGCAGGTCGGGGCAGAGCTGCCGCAGTTGCTCGGCGCGGTCCTCGATCGTCTCGACGCGGTTGTGGAGGAAGAACGCCTGGCCGTCACGCTCCTTCTCGCGCTCGAGCGCCGTCTTCACGAGCTCCTCGTCGTACTCGCCGACGGTGGTGCGGATCGGCAGGCGGCCCTCGGGCGGCGTCTCGATGATCGAGATGTCGCGCATCCCGGCGAGCGAGAGGTGCAGCGTGCGCGGGATCGGCGTCGCCGAGAGGGTGAGCACGTCGACCTCGAGCCGGAGCGACTTGAGCAGCTCCTTCTGCTTGACCCCGAAACGCTGCTCCTCGTCGAGGATGACGAGACCGAGCTCCTTCGGGATCACGTCGCGGCTGAGCACGCGGTGGGTGCCGATGAGGACGTCGACCTTGCCGGCGGCGAAGTCCGCGAGCACCTGCTTGACCTCCCTCGGCGCCCGGAAACGCGAGACCATCTCGACGCGGAGGGGGAAGTCGCGGAAGCGCTCCTTGAACGTGTTCCAGTGCTGCTCCGCGAGGATCGTCGTCGGCGCGAGCATCAGCACCTGGCGGCCGTTGACGGCCACGGCGAAGGCGGCGCGGACGGCGACCTCCGTCTTGCCGAAGCCGACGTCGCCGCAGACGAGCCTGTCCATCGGCCGCGGCGACTCGAGATCCTCCTTCACCGCCTCGATCGCGGCCTCCTGGTCGGGCGTCTCGCGGTAGGGGAAGGACGCCTCGAGCTGCGGCAGCCACTCGTGCGTGAGGTCGTACGGGACGCCCTCCTGCGTCTGGCGCTGCGCGTAGAGCTGGATCAGCTCGGTGGCCAGCTCCTGCACCGACTCACGGGCGCGCGACTTGAGGAGCTGCCACGCCTTGCCGCCGAGCTTCGAGAGCGCGGGCGCCCCCGCGTCGGCGCCGACGTAGCGGGAGACCTTGCCGAGCTGCTCGTGCGGGACGTAGAGCCGGTCCTCGCCCCGGAAGGCGAGCAGGAGGTAGTCGCGTGTGACGCCGGCGACCTCCTTCGTCTCGAAGCCGAGCAGCTTGCCGACGCCGTGGTCCTCGTGGACGACGTAGTCGCCGGTGCGGAGGTCCGCGAACGACTGGAGCGCACGGCCGCCGAGGCGGCGCTCGCGCGGGGCGCGGCGGCGGAAGACCTGGTGGTCGGGCAGGAGGACGAGGCCGAGCTCGCGCCAGACGAACCCGCGGCGCGCCGGCGAGACGACGAACAGGACTTCCGGCTCCGCCGGCAGCTCCTCCCCGGGCTCGAGCAGCCGCGCCGACACCTTCCGCAGCAGGCTCTGCGTCCGCATCGCCTCGCCGCGGTGCGGGAAGGCGACGACGACGCGCTGGCCGGAGCGGACGAAGGCCGAGAGCTCGTTCTCCGCCTCGGCGAGGCCGCGGGCGGCGATCGCGGGACGCTGCGCCTCGAACGCGAGCGACTGCCCCTGCGGGAAGGGGTCGAGCTCGGCGGCGCCGTCGAGCGACGGCGGGCTCCAGAGCCCGTCCTCCTCCCAGACGCGGCGCACGTCGTCGGGCCGGAAGACGAGGTCGGGAACGGCGTCGAGCGGCGGCACGAGGTCGTCGGGCCTCGCCGGGCGGGCGATCTTCTCCTCGTCCTCGTCGCGCGAGAGGCGGTCGCGCGGGTCGAGCAGGTCGAGGCGCCGCTCGGCCGCCGGGTAGATCACCGCCTCCGCGACTGGATGGAGCGCGCGCTGGGTGAAGGGCGAGAAGGCGCGGACGGACTCGATCTCGTCGCCGAAGAACTCGACGCGAAGCGGCTCGCGGCCGGTGGTCGGGAAGACGTCGACGATGCCGCCGCGGACCGCGAGCTGGCCGCGGCCGTCGACGCGCTCGACGCGCTCGAAGCCGGCGACCACGAGCGCCGACACGAGGCCTTCGACGCCCGGCTCGAGGCCGGCGCGCAGGTCGACCGGCTCCGGCCTCGACGCCGCGGGCGGCAGGCCCTCGGCGAGTGCGCGCGCCGAGGCGCAGACGAGGCCGCCGCGCGCGAGCACGTGCAGCGCTCGTGCGCGCTCGCCGACGAGGTGCGCGGGCGGCTCGAGCCCCGACTCCCACGACACGCCGCGGCTCGGCAGCAACCCGACCGCCTCCTCGCCGAGGAACCAGGCGGCCGCCTCGGCCGCGTCGCGGGCGTCGGCGTCCTCCGGGAGCAGGCAGACGAGCGGCCGCTCCAGCCGCTCGTGCAGGGCGGCGAGCAGCAGCGGCACCGAAGCCTCCGACACGCGGGCACGCGTCGGCAGCGACTCGGCGAGCTCACCGAGCCGGTCGAGCTCGAGGAGCTCGCGGACGAGGGCGTGGAGTACCGGGCGGTCCATGACGAGAGGCGGAACCGGCGGTTCCGCGGACGGCCATGGTACCCGGGCGACCGCGCGCTACGGTGCGAGCGTGGACGTGCCCAGAGACGTGTCGCGGCGCCGGGCGGAGAAGCTCGGCGAACGTGAGCGCACCGCCGGCCTCGACCCCGAGGACGAGGGGGCGCGCTGGCTCGCCGAGCACGACCCGAAGCCGGAGCCGGAGCGGCCGAAGAGCGCCTCCAAGTCGAAGGCCCTGCACCGCTGGCGCCGGAGCCGCGGCGGCTGAGCTCGGCCCGGTCGCGGAGGCTCGACGCGCCGGGTCAGCGGCGGTTGACCTGGGCCTGGGCTCGCTCGACGCCCTCGGCGTCGAGGGTCTCGACGGCGTCGGCGGCGCGCGCGACCACGCCGTCGACGTCGTCGTGCGGCGCGAAGTCGGAGAGCACCCAGTCGGCGAGCGGTCTCGGGTCGCCGCGCTCCGGCCGGCCGATGCCGACGCGCAGCCGCAGGAACTCCGGTGTCTTCAGGTGCTGGACGAGCGAACGGAGCCCGTTGTGGCCCGCGAGCCCGCCGCCGAGGCGCAGCTGCAGGCGACCCGGCTCGAGATCGCTCTCGTCGTGGACGACGAGCACCGACTCCGGTTCGACCTTGAAGAAGCCGACGGCGGCCCCGACCGCCCGGCCCGACTCGTTCATGTACGTCTCCGGCTTCAGCAGGGCGAGCTTGTGGCCCTCGACCCGGATCTCCGCGAGCTGCCCCGAGAACTTGCTCCGCCAGGAGCCGCCGTGGCGGCGCGCCAGCTCGTCGACGACCATCGCGCCGACGTTGTGCCGGTTGCGCGCGTACTCCCGACCCGGATTGCCGAGCCCCACGACGAGCAGGTCGAGCGAGGAGCCGTGCCGGCGCGGCCACAACCGCAAGGCCGGAGCCGCCTAGCCTTCGACGGTGCCCTGGTCGCCGGCGGCGTCCGCCCCCGGCTCGCCCTCGGACTCGGCGCCCTCGGCGGCCTCGCCCTCCGGGGCCTCCTCGCCCTCGGCGAGCTCGCCCTCCTCGCCCTCGGGCGCCTCGGGCTCGACCTCGCGGGTCGGAGCGGTGACGGTCGCGATGACGGTCTCGGGATCGTCGAGGAACACGACGCCCTCGGGTGCCGTGATGTCGGCGAGACGGAGCGTGTCGCCGACGGCCATGCTCGACACGTCGAGGTCGAGATGCTCGGGAACCTCGAGCGGCAGCGCCTCGACGTTGATCTCGCGCAGCGGCTGCGAGAGCACGCCGCCCTCGCGCACACCGGGAGCGTCGTCCCCGCCGAGAAGCTGGACGGTCACCGACGCGGTGATCGTCTGGTCGAGCCGCACCTCCTGCAGGTCGACGTGCGTGACGCCGCCCCGCACCGGGTCGACCTGGTACTCCTTGAGGATCGAGGCGTGCGAGGACCCGGTGCCGTCGATCTGGACGTCGAGGATCGAGTGGAGGCCGCCGGCGCCGGTGAGGGCGCGCCGCAGCTCCCGCTCGGCCACGCCGATCGGGGTCGGCTCGCCGCCGCTCCCGTAGAGCACGCCCGGCACGATCCCCTGGCGCCGCAACCGCCGCGACTCGGCCGAGCCGAGCTTCTCGCGGGCGGCGACGACGAGCTTTGTCCGTTCTCCGGCCATTCCGGCGGCGGAGTGTAGCCGAACCGGGTCAGCCGGAAGGCGACGAGCCGCCGCCGCTCGACGACGAGCCGGACGCCTGGACGCCTCCGCCTGCGCCGTGCGGTCCCTCCCACTTCCACATGTTCCAGCCCGCGTGCTCGAAGTCGATCGGCTTCTTGCCCTCGAGCGCCGGGACCATGAAGTCGTGCCAGATCGACGCCGGGAAGCTCGCGCCCTGGACGTGGATGCCGTGCACGCTCCGCATCGGCACCGCCTTGTGCGGGTAGCCGACCCAGACGACGGTGGCGCGCCTGGGCGTGTAGCCGCAGAACCACGCGTCCGTCCAGTTGCTCGTCGTGCCGGTCTTGCCGGCGACGACGCGGCCCGGGATCTGGGCGGAGATGCCGGTGCCGTGCTTGACGTTCTGCTCGAGCACCTGCGTCAGCGTGTAGGCGACGCCCTTCGGGATCACGCGCTTGCCCTTGCCCGCGCCCCAGTGGTGGCTCGTGTCCGCCCGGCCGTTCGGGAGCACGACCTTCCGGATCGCGTACGGCTTCCGGTAGATGCCCTCGGCCGCGATCGTCGCGTACGCGGAGGCCATGTACAGGGGGGTCACCGAGTTCGAGCCGAGCCCGATCGACGGCACCACCTGGAGATGGGACTTGATCCCGAGCAGATGCGCCACGTGGGCGACGGCGGCCGGGCCGACGTCGAGCGTCAGCTTCGCGTAGACGACGTTGTCCGAGAGGATCATCCCCTTCGCCAGCGTCTCCGCCCCGAAGAACGTGTTCTCGTAGGTGTGCGGGCTCCACGGCTTCGCCGCCGGAGAAGGCTGGTAGGTGAACGGCGCCGAGACGTAGACGGTCTGGTTCGGGTCGGCGTGCTTCTTCCAGATCGCGTCGATGAGGACGAACGGCTTGAACGCCGAGCCGGTCTGGCGTGCGCCCTGCGCCGCGAGGTTGAACTGGAGCTGGTGCCCGTGCACGAGCGAGGCCATCGCCTTGATCGCCCCGTTCCACGGGTTGATCGAGACGACCGCCGAGGCCGGGTCGGTCTTGCGGTCGAGGTTCCGCTTGATCGCCTTCTTCGCGAGCGCCTGCGAGTGGCGGTCGAGCGTCGTGTAGACGCGTAGGCCGCCCTGCTTGACGCGCTTCGCGCCGTACGCGTCGATCAGCTGCGCCTCGACGTACGAGAAGAACTGCGGGTCGCGGCGGATCGTGTAGACGTAGCCCGGGTGGAGGCCGAGCGGGTGGGCGATCGCGTCGCGGAGCTGCGTCGCCGTGAGCGCGCCGGTCGCCCGCATCGCGCGCAGCACCGTGTTGCGGCGCTTGAGCGCGGCGTCCGGGTGGACGAACGGGTCGTAGCGGCTCGGCGCCTGCGGCAGCCCGGCGAGAAGCGCGGCCTCGGCCGGTCCCAGCCGCTCCGCGTGCACGCCGAAGTACGTGCGCGCGGCGGCCTCGATCCCGACCGCGCGGTGGCCGTACGGGATCCGGTTGAGGTACGCCTCGAGGATCTTCGACTTCGACCACTTCTGCGTCAGCTTGAGCGAGAGGCAGGCCTCCGTGATCTTCCGCTTCAGTGTCTTGTTGTCGTTCAGGTAGAGGTTGCGGACGAGCTGCTGGGTGATCGTCGAGGCGCCCTGGACGGCCTTCCCGCCGGCGCTGGCGTCGGCGAGCGCTGCGCGCGCGATGCTCGTGTAGTCGAGGCCGTCGTTCGTCCAGAAGCTCCGGTCCTCGGCGGCGGTCGTCGCGGCGTGCACCCACTTCGACGAGTCCTTCAGCGCGATCGGCTCGCGGTAGGTGGCACCGTGGACGGCGCCGAGGTAGAAGCCGTTCGAGGCGAAGACGAACGAGGTCGACGGCAGCTCGCGGGCCGTGCGGCCCTCGAGGGTGCAGTCGGTGAGCGCGTTGCGGACGGCGCCGGCCGCGGCGACGGCGATCCCGCCGACGACCGCAGCGCCGCTCGCGAAGAGCACGACGGCGATGGTCGCGAGGGCGCGCCGCGCGCTCCCCCGCGGACGGTTGCGACGCCTCGCGAGAGCGAGGGTCAGCGGCAGCAGCTCGTCATGTCGGTGCCGCCGGCGCGGCCGTCGTTCTCCCATCGTCTCCCTTCGTGCGCGAGTTGCGACGTGCAAGAGGTAAACGGAACCGGGCGCCGCGCGGTTGCGCCACGGCGTCCTCGCGGCCGTTGCCGGCGGCGGCCCGAGCAGCGGATGCGACCCACCGCGACGACCGTCTGCCGCGCCGAGGCGTCGGCGCCGCGCGGGGCGGCGGCACGCGAGAGCGGAGTATCGTCGTGACATCAGGCGGCTGCCGGTCATCACGCTGCTCCTCGCTGCCGCGTCGGCCTTCGCTCCGAGCGCGTTCGCACGGCCGTTCGCGGGCGGCCCGCACCGGCCCACCTTCGACGTGGTCCTCGTCGAGGGGATGAGCCCCGCACAGCTGCACAGCCTCGCCCGCCGCGGCGCGGTCGGCCTGCTCGTGCCGGGCAGCGGTTCGCTGACCGACCGCCGTTCCGCCCTCGCCTCGCTCGTGCGCGGCGCCGACGTCAACCCGTACATCCGCGGGCGGATCGCCGGCAGGCCGGTGCTGAGCGTCGTCCATCGCGACGCGCCGCCGCTGAGGCCGTACACGATCGTCGTCGCGCTCCCGCCGGGAGGCCGGCTGCGTTCGAACGACCGCCGCTTCCCGATCGCCGTGCTCGGCGGAGGCTTCCACGGCATCCTCACCTCGCCGACGACCAGGATCCCGGGTCTCGTGTCGATCGTCGACGTCGCGCCGACGGCGCTCGGCCGGGCGCGCGGGGCGCTCTCGTCGCTGCGGAGCACGACGCCGATCGCCGATCTGCACCGGCTCGACGGCCGGATTCACGCGAACAACAGACTCAAGCTGCCCACGCTGATCATCGTCGCGTGCGCGCTGCTGCTGCTGGCCGCGGTGCGGCCGCGCGTCGGCGTTCCCGCCGTGCTCGCCGCGCTCGCGACCAGCCTCGTCGCCGGCGCCGCGAACGTCACGAGCGAGCCGCTGCTCGTCGCGATGGTCGTCGTCGGCACCCTCGGCGGCGGCCTCGCGCTGGCGCGTGCGTGCCGCAGCGAAGGAAGGCTGCTCGTCGCGATCCTGGCCGTCATGGCGGCGTATCTCGTCCTGCTCGTCCTGCACCCGGACTGGGTGGCGATCACGCCGCTCGGACCGACGCAGAACTCGCGCTTCTGGGGGATCGGAAACCAGCTCGAGACCCTGCTTCTCGCGCCGGTCCTCGTCGGGGCCGCGATCGCCGGACGACGCTGGGGCGTGCCGGGTTTCGCCGCGTTCGCCGTGCTCTCGCTCGTGCTCGTCACGGACAACCGGCTCGGCTCGGACGGCGGCGGGGCGATGGTGTTCGGCGTCGCCCTCGCCTTCGTCGGAGCCAGAGTCCTGCGCATCGGCGCGCGAGGGTTCGCCGTGCTGCTCGCCTGCTTCGGCGCGCTCGCGCTCGGAATCGTCCTTCTCGACCTGGGCTCCCCGGGACCGGATCACCTGCGCAGCGCCTTCGCGCACGGCGTCCCCGGACTGCTCGCCGTGGCGGCGAACCGGGTGCCGCTCGCGTACGCGCCCGCCCTGCGTCAGTGGGTGATCCTCGTGCCGGTCGCTCTCTCGTTCGCCGCCGCGTTCGCGCTCGCGCTGCGGCTCTCCCGCCGGCGCGGCGCCGATCTCGTCCTCGGCGCCGGACTCGCGATCCTCGCCTCGCTGCTCGTCAACGACTCCGCGCCGTACGAGCTGACCGCCGGCGTCGCCGTGCTGGCGGCGCTCGCGCGGTTCGGCCTGCCCGCGCAACCGCCGGCCGGCGCGGGCCTGCGGACGCGGCGCGGCGTGTGAGCCCGGGCCTGCCGCCCACGGCGACCTGTGCGGACGGTGTAAATGTTCGAGCGGAGCGCGATCGAACACCTTGCCGGACGCCCGCCCCGGGGTCTACTGTCGCCGCGTCGACCAGGGAGAGATGCGATGAGGCTCGTGCTCGTTTCCGCGTCGTTGCTGCTCGCGCTCGCCGCCGGCGCCCCCGCCGCCACGCACGGGGCGCGGCTCGCCGTCCGGCCCGCGCTCGTCTCCCCCGGCGCCGCGATCCGCGTCGTCGGCAACGCCTCGCCCTGCCACGCAGGCAACACGGTGCAGGCGATCTCGAAGGCGTTCCCGGGCCATGCCTACGGCGGTGAGGGCGCGCTGCACGGGAGAGTGCGCGCCGGCGGCGCGTTCACGATCTCGGGGCGCGTCCGGGCCACGCTCGCGGCCGGCCGCTACGCCGTCACCGCACGCTGCGGCGGCGGCAACCTCGGCGTGACCGCGTACGTGCGCGTCCGCTAGAAGAGCTGGTTCTCGCCGCCGAAGATGGCGGAGACGGAGTCGTCGGCGAAGACGTTCATGATCGTCTCCGCGAGGAGCCCCCCGACCGGGAGCACGGTCAGGTTCGGCGGCGCCGCGAGCTGGTCGATCGGGACGGTGTCCGTGACGACGATCCCGTCGATCGGCGCGTCGTGGAACTTCTCGAGCGCGTTGCCGCAGAAGACCCCGTGCGTCGCATACACCCAGACCCCCTTCACGCCGGCCTCGCGCAACGCGCGGACGTTCGCGATCAGGGTGCCGCCGGTCATGATCACGTCGTCGCCGACGATCGCGACCTTGTCGCGGACGCGGCCGGTCACCTCGGTGATCTCGACCTCGTCGTGCGCCGGGCGGGTCTTGTGCATGATCGCGAACTCCGCATCGATCATGTTCGCGAAGCGCACGGCCACCTTCGCGCGACCCTCGTCGGGTGCGACAGAGACGATGCCGGGGCCGGTCAGGCCGAGGTCGCGGAAGTGGCGCGCGAAGAGCGGGGACGCCGTCATGTGGTCGACCGGGATCGTGAAGAAGCCCTGAATCTGGCCGGCGTGAAGGTCCATCGTCAGGACGCGGTCGGCCCCGGCCAGCTGGATCATGTCGGCGACGAGACGCGCCGAGATCGGCTCGCGCGGCCTCGCCTTGCGATCCTGACGGGCATAGGGGAAGAGCGGCAGCACGGCGGTGATGCGCTTCGCCGAGGCGAGCTTCGCCGCCTGGATCATCTGCAGCATCTCCATCAGGTTCCGGTCGACGTGCCGGATGCCGGTCTGGACGATGAAGATGTCGGCGCCGCGGATCGACTCGAGATAGCGGCAGTACGTCTCGCCGTTCGCGAACGTCTCGAGCTCGACGTCGCCGAGCTGGACGCCGAGCTTCTCGGCGATGTCGCGCGCGAGATCCGGATGCGAGCGTCCGGAGAAGACCATCAGCCGCTTCTGCGGGCCGCGCTCGATCCAGTGCCCCTGCACGGGTTCCGTCACGGTCCCCCTCTCCAGGCCGGGCAGCGCCAGCTCAGTCGCCGTCAGGCTTTCCATGGTTCTCGTAGACCCACCCTTCCTTCGTGGACTGCCGAGGAGCGAACCCGGCCAGCGATCCGGGAGCGACATCATCGGTGATGACCGCACCCGACGCAATCCAGGTGTCGTCGCCGATCTCCACGGGAGCCACGAACGTATTGTCGACGCCGGTCCTGACGTTGCTGCCGATGCGCGTGGTGCCCTTCGGCCTGCCGGGCTCGTGCGGGAAGTTCGCGGTCACGTTCGCCGCCGCGACGTTCGTGTCGTCGCCGATCTCGGCGTCGCCGATGTACGAGAGGTGCGGCACCTTGGTCCGCTTCCCGATACGGGACTTCTTCACCTCGACGAACGTGCCGATCTTCGCGTCCTCGCCGACCACGGTGCCGGGCCGGACGTAGGCGAACGGCCCGATCTCGGCGCCGCCGGCGATCCGGACGTCGCCCCGGATGACCGAGAACGGGTGCACGGTGACGTCGGGCTCGATCTCGACGCCGGCTTCGATCCACGTCGAGCTCGGGTCGACGATCGTGACGCCGGCGAGCATGTGCGCCTCGTTGATGCGGTCGCGGAGCGCGGCGGCGACGGCGGCGAGCTCGACGCGCGTGTTGATCCCCTCGACCTCGAACGGATCTGCGGCGACGTGGACGGAGCACGGCTCGCCGTCGTCGACGAGGAGCCCGAGCGTGTCGGTCACGTAGAGCTCGCCCTGTGCGTTGTGCGGCTCGAGTCGCTCGAGCGCAGGCCACAACGTCGACGCGCGGAAGACGTAGATCCCGGAGTTGACCTCGCCGAGCGCGAGCACCTCGGGCGAGGCGTCGCCGGCCTCGACGATGCGGGCGAGGCGGCCGTCGGCGTCGCGGACGACGCGGCCGTACGCGCGCACGTCGTCCGGCTCGAACGAGAGCACCGTCGCGGCGGCGCCTTCGCCCCGATGGGTCGTGACGAGCGCGCCCAGGGTCTCGCCCGTGAGCGCCGGCACGTCGCCGTTGAGCACGAGCACGTCGCCGCCGAAGCCGTCGAGCGCGGCCCGCGCGGAGCGCACGGCGTCGCCGGTGCCGAGGGGCTGCTCCTGGACGGCGACCTCCAGCCCGCCGAACAGCCCGGCGGTCGAGGGCGACGCGACGACCACGACGCGGTCGACGCCGGCCTCGCGGGCGGCGGCGATCACCCAGTCGACGAGTCGCAGCCCGAGCAGCGGGTGCAGGTGCTTCGGCGTCGCGCTCTTCATGCGCGTGCCGAGGCCTCCGGCCATCACGACTGCTGCGAGCTCGTCCGCCATGGGTTCAGTTGGATGGCTGGGGCGCCAGGATTCGAACCTGGGATCACGGGACCAAAACCCGTTGCCTTACCACTTGGCCACGCCCCAGGGCGACGCAAGTCTACCGGCGCTCGAGCAGGAGCAGACCGAGCGCGACGAGCGCGAAGATCACGACCAGGATGATGAGCGCGCCGAGCAGGATGTAGCCCGCTGCGACGAGCACGACCGCACCCAGCTGCGATGCGGCGAGCAGCCAGGCGAGCTGGTGCAGCAGCGTCGAGTGCGTCCGCTCCTGCGTGAAGCGGTACACCATCAGGCTGAGGAACGCGACCACGGCGAGCACGGCCACCGTGGCGAGGTGGAGGCCGTGCGTCGCCCACGCGACGACGCCCTCGATCACGGCGACCCACAGGACGATGCGGTACCGGTGGCGGTGGAGCCAGCCTGTTGGACCGTGTGACCCCTCGAGCACGTGCGAGCCGCCCAGCACGGGTCAACCGTACCACGCAGGGGCGGCTATCCAGGTGCGGCCGAGCCGGCGCAGATCCCGGCGCGCAGCGGTCGCCGCGGCCCGGTCGAGGAAGAGCCCGTAGACGACCGGGCCGGCGCCGCTGACGTCCGCCCGGAAGGCCCCGGCGGCGAGGAGCTCCGCCGCGAGCGGCGAGCTCGCGAGGTCGTTCGGCGGCAGCGCGGCGAGGTCGCGGGCCCGCTCGACGCCGTCGAGCGCGTGGCGGAGCGCGTCACGGCGCGCGTCCCAGCCCGCTGCGCCCCCGCGCGCGTCGAAGTCGGCATAGACCGACGCGGTGGAGGGCTTCGTCGCCCTGCGCGGGAGCAGGAGGACGACCCAGAAGTCCTGGGGGAGGTCGAGCCGCTCGAGCTCGCTCCCGTCGCCGGAGCCGAGCTGCGGGCCGTCGGCGAGGAAGAAGGGCACGTCGGAGCCGAGAGACGCGGCGATCCGGTGCATCTCCTCGGCCGCGAGCGGCTGCGGCAGCGTCTCGTTCGCGAGGCGGAGCGCGGTCGCGGCGTCGGAGCTACCGCCGCCGAGCCCGCCCGCGACCGGGATCTGCTTCTCGATCCGGACGCGCCAGGCGGGCTCGGCGCCGGCGCTCCGGGCGAGGGCCTCGAGCGCGCCGCGGACGAGCGTGTCGGCCGCGAAGCCGTCGATCCGGAGGCGCGGCGCGGGCTCGAGCTCGATCCGGTCGACGATGTCGACGCGCTGGAGGACGGTCAGAACCTCGTGCTTGCCGTCCGGCCGGATCGGGCCGACGAGGAGAGCGAGGTTGATCTTCGCGGGGGCAGGCGCTCTCACGACCGCCGCCGGTAGACGAGAAGCCCTTGCCCGTCGATGCCTGCCTGCACGAGCCCGGCGGATTCGGCGAGCCGCCGCGAAGCCGTGTTGTCGGGTTCGACGCCGACGCTCACCCGGCGACCGACGACCTCGCACCGCCCGAGCAGCAGGGCGACGATCGCGCCCGCGTGGCCGCGCCCACGCCGCTCGGGCGCGACGACGACGGCGAAGGAGGCGTCTCCGCCGTCCTCGAGCTCGAGGTCGGCGAGCCCGACGACCTCGCCGGCGGCGCGGGCGACGAAGGACATCCGTGTCGTGCCGGGAGGGGGCGAGGCGGCGAGGCGGAGCACCATCCCGGGCCAGTCGCGCCCGCCGAGCCGGCCGCTCGTCTCCGGGTTGTCGAACCACGGCTGGATCACGGCCAGATGCTTCACGGCGAAGGGCTCGAGATCGATCACCCGAGCGCCTCGGTCAGGGCGACGAAGTCTGCCGGCGCAAGAGCCTCCGCGCGGGTCTCGGGGGCCCGGCCGATCGCGGCGAGGGCCCCGGCCGCCTGCTCCCGCGAGGCGAGCCCGGCGAGCGCGACCGAGTTCGGCAGCGTCTTGCGCCGGTGCGCGAACGCGGCGCCCACGACCTGCTTCACACGCGCGTAGTCGGCGGGCATGCTCGTGCGCCGGAACGCGACGAGCGCCGAGTCGACGTTGGGGCGGGGCCGGAAGACGGTGCGGGCGACGGCGTGAAAGCCCGTCCGCTCGGCGACGAGCTGCACCAGCACCGAGACCGCCCCGTACGCCTTCGTCGCGGGCACCGCGAACAGCCGGTCGGCGACTTCGCGCTGCACCATCACGCACCAGAGGCCGATTCCGGGCAGGCCGTCGAGGCTCTCGACGAGCAGCGGCGTCGCGACGTTGTACGGCAGGTTCGCGACGAGCTTCGTCGCGTCGGGGGCGAGCGCGGCGAGGTCGAGCCGGAGAGCGTCGCCGAGGTGGAGTGCGACGTTCGCACCTGCGTCCTCGAGGTGCGGTGCGAGCGACTCGTCGAGCTCGACGGCGTGCACGCGGGCGACACGCGCGGCGAGGTAGCGGGTCAGGATGCCGAGGCCCGGGCCGATCTCGAGGACGACGTCGGATCCGTCGAGCCCGGCGAGGCGGCCGATCACGCCGAGGACGTTCTCGTCGACGAGGAAGTGCTGGCCGAGCGACTTCTTCGGCGCCGCGCTCACGACGGGAGGCCGAAGCACTCGGCGGCGTTCTGCTCGATCCGCGTCTCGAGCACGGCCGGGTCGTCGCCGCGCGCCTCGGCGAGGGCGGTCAGGGTGTGCATCACGAAGGCGGGCTCGTTCGTCCTGCCGCGGACCGGCTGCGGCGCGAGGTAGGGGCAGTCGGTCTCGGCGAGGATCCGGTCGGCGGGCACCTGCGTCGCGGCGACGCGGAGCTCGCCCGCCTTGGGAAAGGTCGCGTTCCCGGCGAAGGAGACGTACCAGCCGCGCTCGAGGGCGGCCGGCAGCAGGTGCGGCGAGCCGAAGCAGTGGAGGACGACCGTGCCGTCGAAGCCGCGGAGGGCCGCGAGCGTGTCTTCGTCGGCGGCGCGGGTGTGGATGACGACGGGCTTGGCGATCTCCGCGGCGAGCGCGAGCTGCGCGTCGAAGAGCCGGAGCTGCGCGTCGCGCGGCGCGTAGTCGCGGAACCAGTCGAGGCCGATCTCTCCGACCGCGACCGCCTTCGGGTGCCTCTGCAGCTCGCGGAGCTCCCCCAAGGCGCCGGGATCGGCCCTTGCCGACTCGTGCGGGTGGATGCCGAGGATCGCGAACACGCCCTCGTGCCTCTCCGCGATCGCGATCGCCCGCCGAGCGCCCTCGACGTCGGTGCCGACCGTGAGGACGCGGGCGACCCCCGCGTCGCGCGCCCGCGCGACGGCGTCGTCGGTGTCGATCGCGTCGAGGTGCGCGTGCGTGTCGATCACGCAGCGGCGCTTGGCAGCTCGATCCGCGGGAACAGCGGCTCCGACGCGGCGATCCCGCCCGTCTCGACGGCGACGCCGTTGCGGACGCGGCCCCAGTCGAGGTCGGCCGGCTGGCCGAGGGCCGCGAGGATCTTCGGCGCCGTCTCGGGGAGGAAGGGCGCGAGCGCGACCGCGACCGCGGTCAGCCCGTCGACGAGGTTGTAGAGCACGCCGTCGAGGCGCGCCGCCTGGCTCTCGTCCTTCGCCAGCTGCCAGGGAGCCTCCTCGCCGACGTATTGATTGAGGCGGCGGACGCCCTGCCAGACGGTCTCGAGCGCGCCGGTGACGTCGAAGCGGTCGATCCGCTCGGCGGTCTCCGCGGCGAGCGCGCCGAGGTCGAGGGCGGGCTCCGCCTCGCCCCGCACGAGCTTGCCGTCGCGGTAGCGCGCGACCATCGCCGTCGTCCGCGAGAGCAGGTTGCCGAGGTCGTTCGCCAGCTCGCTGTCGTAGCGCTCGCGCACGCCGTCGACCGAGGCGCTGCCGTCCTGGCCGAACGAGACGGCTCTCGCCATCCAGAAACGAACGGGATCGGGCCCGTAGACGTCGATCAGCTCGAGCGGGTCGACGATGTTTCCGAGCGACTTCGAGATCTTCTTGTCGTCGAGCAGCAGGTAGCCGTGCACGAACAGCTGCTGCGGCGGCTCGTAGCCGGCGGAGAGGAGCATCGCCGGCCAGAAGACACAGTGGAAGCGGAGGATGTCCTTCGCCAGCAGGTGGTGCACCGCCGGCCAGAGCTCGGCGCGCAGATCCTCGCCTTCCCGGGCATAGGTGAGAGCGCTCATGTAGTTGATCAGGGCGTCCGCCCAGACGTAGGCGACCTGGCTCTCGTCCCAGGGGAGCGGCACGCCCCAGGGCTGGCCGGCGCGCGAGATGCTGAAGTCGCGCAGGCCGCCGGCGATGAACGAGCGCGCCTCGTTGTAGCGGAAGTCGGGCCGGACGAGCTCGGGCCGCTCGTCGTAGAGCGCCAGCAGCCGCTCCTGGTAGGCGGAGAGCCGGAAGAAGTAGTTCGTCTCCTCGATCCACTCCGGCGCGATCAGGTGATCCGGGCACAGGCCGTCCGAGGTCAGCTCGTCCTCGTTCTTGAACGCCTCGCAGCCGACGCAGTAGAGCCCGGCGTAGACGTCCTGGTAGATGTCGCCGTTGTCGTACATCCGCTGCAGGAAGTCGCGGACGAAGCGCTTGTGGCCCTCGTCGCTCGTGCGGATGAAGAAGTCCGTGGACGCGTTCAGCCGCTGCGGCAGCTCGCGCCACGGCACCGCGATCCGGTCCGCGTATTCCTGCGCCTCGAGCCCCTGCTCCTGCGCCACCCGCCAGACCTTCGTCGCGTGCTCGTCGACCCCGGTGAGGAAGAAGGTCTCGTCGCCGCGCTGGCGGTGGTGCCGGACGAGCATGTCGCCGATCGCGGTCGTGTACGCATGGCCGATGTGCGGCGTCGAGTTGACGTAGTAGATCGGCGTGGTCAGGTAGAAGCGCACCCATCCATGATAAGGACGGGCCGCGCTCCGACCCGGGCCCCGGCTCAGGCGGCGAGCCGATCACCGTCGTCCTTCTCGACCGCCCCGGGACGGAGCGGCACGACGAGCCCGCCGTCGCCGGGCACGGGCAGCGGGTGAGGTCGGCGGCGGCTCAGGAGCACGCCCGCCGCGCCGAGCACGGAGAGCAGCCCCAGGCCCGACGCGACAAGCGTCCACTCGAGGCCGGCACCACCGCTCCCGCGCGGCGACGCGGCGGCGGGACGTGAGGGCTCCGCCCTGCGCGGACCGGGCGGCGCCGCGGCTCCCGGGGCGGAACCGGCGTGAGCGGTCGGCGTCGTCCGGAAGGCGGGCCGAGCGGGACGACTGCGGGACGGCAGGATCGCGGCGCGGGCGCGCTGCAGGGTCGCGGCCGCGCGCGGGGCTTCCGGGCGGCCGGCACGCACCCGGACGGACTCCGCGACCTGGCCGGGCGCGGAAGCGGCCTGCGCCGGCCCGGCCGCGAGCGGATCGGGTCCGGCGGAGGGTGCGACGGCGTGATCAGGTGCGAGCGGCTGCTGGGCGGGAGTCGACACGGGGACGTCATGCGGGGGCGCCGGGGCGGCGGCCTCAGGGGCGGAGCGCGCCTCGCTCGGCGGTTCGGCGAGAGACTGCGCCTCCTCCGCCGGGGGCGGCGCGCCCGCGTCCGTGGAGGACGAGGCGGAGGGCTGCGCCCTGGTGCCGCCCGCGGCGGCAGGCGCCGTCTCGGTGGGAGCGGATTCGCCGGACGCCGTCTCGCTCGGCGTCGTCTCTGCCGGCGTGGTCTCCGCCGGCGCCGTGCCGGCGGGGGTCGAGTCGGTCTGCGCCGTCGCGTCGGCGGACGGCGGCGTCTCGGCCGGGGGTGAGGAGTCCGCGGGCGAACCCTCGGACGTGTCGGCGGACGCGCCGTCGGGCCGGGTGGGCGCCGCGGCCTCGACGGGCAGGTAGGCAAGCGGATCGAGGTAGCCGTTCGCGTCCGAGATCGTGCGGATGCCGAGGTGGACGTACGGCACGTCCACCTCGGGCGTGCCACTCGGGCCGACCGTGCCGATCGCGTCGCCCTCCGACACGGCCGCGCCCTTGGCGACGGCGGCTGTGGCGAGATGGGTGAGCGTGACGGCGAGCCCGTCGGCGGTGTCGATCGTCACGGTCAGGCCGCTCGCCGGCACCGAGCCGGCGAAGCTCACCGTGCCGGATGCGGGCGCGACCACCGTCGTCCCCGCCGCCGCGCCGACGTCGATGCCCCGATGCTTGCCGCCTGCGTATGGATGCGCCCGGTCGAAGCTGAACCCCTGTACCACGGGGCCGGGAACGGGCCAGGTCCACGCGTGCGCGGCCGGGACCCACAGCACGAAGAAGAGGAGGAGCGGAACCACGCGATGCATCGCAGACACCACCGCCTTGTTGTCAGATTTGAGAACAGCGAGAGCGGACACCGTAGCGCGGCGGTCGGCTGTTGTCAAATCAGCCTACAGCGACGCGTCGTAGAGGTGCTTGCGCGAGATCCCCGTGAGCCTCGCGACGAGCTCGGCCGCCCGACGCCGCGGCAGCCCGGCTTCGACCAGCTCGGCGACCACAGCCACGGCCGCGGCCCCGGCGACCGGGGGCCCGCCGGCTCCCGGACCGACCACGAGCGCGATCTCGCCCTTCGGCGGCTCGGAGAACCGGTCGGCGAGCTCGGCCGCCGTTCCGCGCGCGACCTGCTCGAATCGCTTCGTCAGCTCGCGGCAGACAGCGGCCTCCCGCTGCGGCTGCGCCGCCGCGAGCGAGCGGAGCGTCGCCGGGAGCCGTTGCGGCGACTCGAACGCGACCGCCGGCCACGGCCAGGCGGCGAGCTCCTCCCACAGCGCCGCGAGCTGCTTCTCGCCGCGCGGCAGGAAGCCCAGGAAGCGGTACTGCTCCGCGACGAGCCCGGACGCGACGAGCGCCGTCTCGACCGCGGACGGTCCCGGCAACACGGTCACCTCCACCCCGGCTTCGAGCGCTGCCCGCACGAGGCGGCCGCCGGGATCCGACACGCCCGGCAGGCCCGCGTCCGAGACGAGCGCGAGCCGCTCGCCGGCCTCCAGCCGCGGCAGCAGCTCGGCCGTCCGCCGCGCCTCGTTGTGCTCGTGGTAGGAGACGAGCCGCGCCCCGATCCCGTGCCGCTGCAGCAGCCCGCGCGTGTGACGCGTGTCCTCGCAGAGGACCGTGTCGGCCGCGGCGAGCTCGGCGAGCACGCGCAGGGTCACGTCCTCGAGGTTGCCGATCGGCGTGGCGCAGACGGCGAGCGGCATCGCTACGCCGCGTCGAACGCCTCGAAGCCGACGAACGCGGCGCCGATCAGCCCGGCCGCGGTGCCGAGCTGCGCCGGCTCGACACGCACGGTGTCGCGCATCGGCGGCAGCGCCTCGCGCCGCATCACCTCGAGCGCGCTCGGCAGCAGGTGCTCCCGGGCCGCGACGCCGAAGCCGCCGCCGATCACCATCAGCTC
>Ga0075270_1000008_pt1 | contig 19576 bp, 21 predicted proteins | sample SF_Rice_5C_0N_20_FD_69774 | JGI IMG/M metagenome (GOLD analysis project Ga0075270, IMG submission 69774) | Rice paddy soil microbial communities from Twitchell Island, California, USA - SF_Rice_5C_0N_203 | ecosystem: Environmental > Terrestrial > Soil > Paddy field/soil | place: USA: Twitchell... | reverse complement strand
GCGGGTGTGGCCGAGCCACTGGTCGGCACGGACGAAGGTCACCTTCGCCCCGCGCGGCGGCCCGTGGCAGAGGATCCCCGCGGCGGCCGCGTCGCCGAGCAGGTACGCCCAGCCCGAGGAGAGCGGCTCGTGCGCCCAGGCGCCGACGCGGCGCGCGACCTCGTCGGCCAGCTCCGCGCGGAGCAGCGTCCGCCCGTCGAGCGCCTCGGCGAACGCGTCGAGCAGCCGCGCCCGCCGGGCCGCGCCGAGCCCGCCGCTCTCGAGGCCCGCGGCCGCGGCCGCGGTCCAGAGGCCGAGCTCGTCCGCGGGATGGAGGTGCAGCGTGCCGCGCAGCGTCCACGTGCGGACGAGCGTCCGCAGCTCCCACAGCTCCCTGCGCACGTCCTCCTGCGTCGCCGCCACGGTGCGGATGCCGACCCCGAGCTCCGCGGCCGCCTGCAGCTGGGCCTGGATCCCGCACGTCGCCCGTACCGCCTCGACCACGGAGTCCGCGCGCTCGGTCAGCCGCGAGCGGGCGAGCCGCCGCGCCCGCACCTCCTCCCAGGTGAGCTTCACGCCGCCAGCCGGCGCATGCCGGCGCGCGCGAGCACCCCGAACACGGCGCCGATCCCGGCGAGCCACGCCGTCTCGACGCCGACGGTCCGCCACGGGCTCGCGTCGTAGAGCGCCGAGCTGAAGAAGCGGACGGCGTGGACGAAGGGGAGCGCGTCGCTGATCCAGGCGGCGGGCGCCGCGACGCCCTTCGGGACGAGACCGAGGAAGACGACCGGCAGGACGACGAGCACCGCGACGAGCGACGCCGTCCGCGCCTCCCCCGAGAGGGCGCCGAGCAGCGCGCCGGCGGCGCCGACGGCCGCCGCCGCGAGCACCACCCCCGCGAGCAGCAGCGGCAGGCGTGCCCACGGCTCGCCGCCGGTGACGCCGCCGACCTCGACCACGATCCCGAACACGACGGCGATCGTCCCCCCGAGCACGAGCCCGGCCGCGGCCGCGAGCGCGACCTTCGCCCAGACGAGCCGCCCGAGCGAGACGAGCCCGCGGCCGAGGCGCCCGATCGTGCCCTCGTCCTTCTCGGCCGCGGCCGCGCCCGCCGCGAGCAGGAGCGCGAGGAAGGTGACCGTGACCGCGATCCCGTACGACTGCACCTCGGCGGAGAGCACCCACGAGCGGCCCTTCGTCTTCGGCTGCTTCAGGCCGATCGGGTTGGCGGTCGCGGCGAGCGCGCTGCCGGTCTCGCCGAGCGCGAAGCGCGCGAACGCGACGAACTGCTTCATCGTCGCGACGCGCCGGCCGGGCGGCAGCGAGGCGAGCAGCTGCTCCATCCGGTCGAGCCCGAGCACGTCGTAGCTCTTGCCGAGCAGCGTCGCCCGGCCGCCGTGCTGGATCAGCCGCACGTAGCGGAGGTCGGCCGCGACGAACGCGTCCTGCAGCTTGCGGTCGAGCTGGTAGACGAGCGCCTGCGTCTGCTCCTTCACGACCGGCGTCAGGCCACCGGTGCCGGTGCGCAGGATCAGGCTCGGCGTCTGCACGGTGGAGGCGAGCTTGTCGAGGAAGCCGGGCGGCACGGTGATCGTCGCGACGACCTTGCCGGACGCGAGCTCACGGGCAGCCTCGTCTCGGCCCATGCGGACGAGGGTGACGTTCGAGGCGACCTCGTCGATGATCGCCTGCACGTGGAAGCTGTGGCCCGCGACGCGCACGACCGGCGGGACGTGGTCCTCGTCGACGAACGCGACGCGCGGCTTCGAGCTCGCGTAGCCGGCAACGAGCCCGACGAGGACGGCGATCACCACCGGGTAGACGAGCAGGGCGCCGAGCAGCACCGGCGAGCGTCGCAGCACACGCACGTCCTTGCGGAACAGGAGCAGGACGGCGCTCAGCGGAACGCCTCCTCCGCGGCGGCGGCGTAGCCGGCCGGCTCGCCCTCGTAGACGACCCGGCCGTCCTGGAGGACGAGCACGCGGTCGGAGTGCCGTCCCACCTCCTCCACGTTCTGGGTCGCGAAGCAGACGGCGCCGCCGTCGTCTCGCAGGCCGTTCACGACCTCCCAGACGCGGCGGCGCTGGCCCGGGTCGAGGGAGGCGGTCGGCTCGTCGAGGAGCAGGACGCGCGGCTCGCCGAGGAGCGAGAGCGCGACGTTGAGCCGCTGCCGGTTGCCGACCGAGAGCTCGCCGCTCGGCTTGTCCGGCGGCAGCGAGAAGCGCTCGAGCAGGCGGGACGCCGCGGCGGCCGGGGCGCCGACGCCTTCGAGCCGCGCGAACAGCTCGAGGTTCTCCCGCGCCGTCAGCCGTCCGTAGTGCGCGGGCCGCTGCGGCACCCAGCCGGTGCGAGCGGAGCCCTCGACGCGGCCGGCGGTCGGCTCGAGCGCACCGGCGAGGATCGAGAGCAGCGTCGACTTGCCGGCGCCGTTCGGCCCGACGAGCGCGACCGTCTCGCCCGCGTGCAGATCGAGGTCGGTCGGCGCGAGCGCCTCCAGCTCGCCGTAGCGGCGCGCGACACCGGTCGCCCGCAGCAGCGAAGCCGTCACGCCGCGGGCGCTGCGGGCCGCCCCGGCGCCGGTGGCGGCGGCGCGTCCTCGAGCCCGACCGCCTCGGGGAGGCGCCGCTGCTCCGGCCACTCCTCGAACTCGACCCGCTCGGCGAAGAACTCCCACACCGCGCGGCCGGCCGCGAGCAGCGGCAGCGCGGCGAGGATCCCCGGGAAGCCGTAGATCTCGCCGCCCGCGAGCAGCCCGAAGATGACGAGCAGCGGGTGCAGGCGCAGCGAGTGGCCCATCACCTTCGGCACGATCAGATGCCCCTCGAGCTGCTGGATGCCGAGGAAGAGCAGCGCCACCCAGAGCGCCGAGAGCGGGTGCTGGACGAGCGCGTACAGGAGCGGCGGTGCCGCGCCGAGCCATGGCCCGACGTACGGGATCAGCTCGGTGACCCCGGCCCAGGCGCCGAACACGAGCGCGTAGCGGCCGCCGTTCGGCATCAACCCGGTGAGGCCGAGGACCCAGATGCCGAGGCCGGAGCTTGCGCCGATGATCAGCGAGAGCAGCAGCTGCCCTTTCACGTAGCTCGCGACCGCTTGCTCCATCCGCACGATCAGCCCGCCGCGCCCGCGCGGCGGGAAGCGCCGGTTGACCGCCTCGGTCAGCCGGTGCATGTCGAGGAGCATGTAGATCGAGACGACGATCACGAGCACGACGCTGAAGAGGAGCGAGACGACGGCGACGCCGGCGCCCTCGGCCCAGTTGAGGGCGCGCGAGGTGTACTTCTCGACGTCGGTCGTGCCGACCTGCTCGAGGAACTTCTGCCCCTGCTTCTGCACGTTCACCTGGTGCAGGTGGTGGTGGTTCAACCACGACTGGAAGCGGGCGAGATCGTGCTCCGCGCCGGTGGCGGAAGGGTGTCCGGCGACGATCGTAAAGTAGTCGTTCACGCGGTGCGAGGCGTGCCGCGTCTGCTGCACCACGACCGTGGCCAGAGCGAGAATCGCCAGTGCGAGAACCGCAGCGAACGCCACATAGACGAGCGCGACAGCCAGCCCGCGGGGGAACCGCGCCCGCCCCAGACCGCGTACGAGCGGGTTGAGGAGCAGGGCGATGAGCAGCGCCACGAGGAAGAGGAAGACCGCGTGACGCACGGCTCCCGCCACCGTCCAGACCAGCACGAGAACGAGCGGCAGCATCACGAGCTGCACCCAGCGCGGAACCTCGATCCGCGTCGTGGCGGGAGGCTGCATGCGAGCGATGGTAGCGCCGCAGTCACCCGGATCCGACGGCCCCCGCCGGCGAGCCGTGACCCGGCGCCGCAGGCCGACGGCAGCCTCGCGCTCGACGAGCTGTGGGACGTCCCGCCGCCGCGCCGGCGCCCCGGATCCGGCCCCTCCCGGTTGAAAGAGGCCGGGTCCTTCGATACGGTGCCGCCCGACATGCCGCCGTCACGCCCCACTCGGAGGCGGCGAGTCGAACGCCGAGAGGCGCGCACAGCACGCCGGGCCCGCCAGTTCGCCCTCCTCGTGCTCCTCGCCGCGGTCTTCGTCGTCAGCCTCCTCTTCACCGCCTTCGGCGGCGGCACGTCGCGGACGCCCGTGTCGCTCGCGGCGGCGAGCCTCGCGTCGGCCCGGGCGGACGTGCAGACGCGGCCCTTCCCGGAGATCGTGGCGGTGCGCGGGCCGGTGCGCCTGCAGCTGCCGATCTCGCAGCGGCGCGTGACGGCGATCGGCTACCACGCGGCCGACGACGGCGGCATGGCGCTCGCTCCGTCGGGCCACCAGGCGAACGAGGGCGTCGTCCAGCGGGTCATCCATGCGGTCTTCGGCGGCGGCGGCGGCAGCCCGGCCTGGTACCAGCTCGACGGCGGCACGACCTCCGCGCTCGACGTGGGCGCCCAGGTGGGGACGAACGTCTACGCCCCGGTCGACGGCACGGTCGTCGCGATCAGCCCCTACGTCGTCGGCGGCCGCCGCTTCGGCTCCCGGATCGACATCCAGCCGCAGAACGCGCCGTCCGTGGTCGTCTCCCTGACCCAGCTGCGTGTCGACCCGTCCCTGAGCGTCGGCAGCACCGTCGTCAGCGGCGCGCGGCGGCTCGGGACGGTCGCCGATCTCTCGCTCGTCGAGCACCAGGCGCTCGCGCGCTACACGAACGACGCCGGCAACCACGTGACGGTCGAGCTCCGCCCGGCCGCGAGCATCGTCCTCAACTGAGACTCCTCTTCCTCGCCGACGTCTTCGGCGTGGCCGGCCGCCGCGCCGTCGAAGAGCGCCTGCACGCGCTGAAGGAGCAGCTCGGCGCCGACCTCGCGATCGTCAACGGCGAGAACGTCGCCGACGGAGCCGGCATCACGCCGAAGCTCGCGGACAAGCTGCTCGCGGCGGGCGCCGACGTGATCACGCTCGGCAACCACACGTATCGCCGCGACGGCATCGGCGCCTACCTCGCGCAGAGCGAACGCGTGATCCGGCCCGCGAACCAGGGCAGGGAGACGCCGGGCCGCGGGCTCGCCGTCGTCGAAGCGCGCAACGGCGTCCGCGTCGCCGTCCTCAACCTCCTCGGAGCGCTCTTCCTCGACACCGCGGTCTCGCCGTGGGAGGTCGTGGACGGGCTCGTCGAGGAGGCTCGAGCGGCCGCCCCGGTCGTCTTCGTCGACTTCCACGCGGAGGCGACGAGCGAGAAGATCGCGATCTCGACCTGGCTCGACGGGAAGGTCACCGCCGTCGTCGGCACGCACACGCACGTGCAGACGAACGACGCGCGGATCCTCCCGGGCGGCACCGCGGCGGTGACCGATGCGGGGATGACCGGGCCGCACGACTCGGTGATCGGCGTCCGCGCCGAGCTGGCGATCCGGCGGATGCGGATGCGCCAGCCGGTGCGCTTCGAGCCGGCGGAGGGCGGCGTCCGCCTCGAGGGCGTCGTCGTCGACTGCTCAGACGACGGGCGCGCGAGCGGGATCGAGTTGCTCCGCGTCTCGCTCTGACGCGAGCAGCGGGCGCACCAGCACCCAGACGAGCAGCAGCGCGAGCAGGTCGCGCACGACGACGAGCCAGACGAGCCAGGGCGCGAGCGTGACCGTGAGCTCGTGGTAGCGGTAGGGCTCCCAGACCTGCGTCAGGCCGAGCAGGCCGACGAGCAGCGCCCCCGCCCGCACGCCGGCGCGGCCGCCGACGAGCGGCACGATCGGGATCAGCCAGACGAGGTACTGCGGCGAGAACACCTTCGTGAACGCGACGTAGGAGGCGACCGCCGCGGCGCACGCGAGGACGAGCCGCTCGCCCGACGAGCGGCCGCGCGCGTAGAGCACGTAGACGAGGAGGAGCGCGAGCGCGGTTGCGACGCCCGACAGCGTGCCGACGACGCCGGCGCCCGCCGCCAGGACGTTGTCCGAGCCGTGGCTGCCGACGACGTGGACGTGCGTCCCCGCCACGGAGTGCGCGGCGAGGAAGACGGCGCTGCCGAGACTCTCGATCTGGAGCGGCCGCGACGCCTGTCTCTCGACCGCCCAGGACAGCCCGTGCGGGGCGAGCGCGAGGAACGGCGCGAAGCCGGCGACGAGGACGAGCAGGCCGGCGGCGAGGCCCTCGACCGCACCGCGCGCGCCGCGGCGGCGCCAGAGCTCGACGAGCGCGAGCGGCGCGAGGACGATCGGCCACACCTTCGCGACCGCTCCCACGGCGAGCAGCGCGCAGGCGAGGACGCCGCGTCCCGAGACGAGCGCCGCGATCCCGGCGACGGCGAAGAGTGCCGGCCAGTAGTCGTAGCGCGAGACGGAGATCGGCCCGAGCAGCAGCGGGCCGAGCCCGGCGAGCACGAGAGCCGCGTACGCGCGCCGGCGCGAGGCGCCCAGACGGGCGAGCGCCCAGGCCATCGCGACGAGCCCGAGCGCGGCGAAGACGAGGATCTCGACCCGGAACCAGAAGCGGTAGCCGCCCGCGATCTTCTCGAGGTACGGCGGCAGCTCCAGCACGGGCAGCACCCCCGGCGGGTACTCGAAGGCGAAGTCGCGGTAGGGGACGCGGTGCCCGGCGAGCCAGCTGCCCCAGTTCGCGTAGAAGTCGACGTCGCCGCCGAGCCACGGGTGCAGCGCCGGCAGGAACGCGAGCAGGCCCCAGGAGGCGGCGAGCGCCGCGAGGCCGGCGAGCAGCGGGCGGCCGAGCTCAGCCGGCGGGAACCGGCTCGGCGGGGCGCTCTGTCTGCTCCTCTGCATCTGCCTGGGCGCGCACTGCGACCGCGGCGGGCGCGAGCAGTGCCACCGCGGCGAACGGGAAGAACCACGGAATGTACGTGTAGAGCCAGTAGGTGAGGACGAGCTGGAAGCCGGCGAGCAGAGCCGCGGTCAGCGCGGCGAGCTGCAGCGGCGACTTTCGGCGCGGCAGGAAGGCGGCGGCGAGCGCGCCCGCGAGCAGGAGCCCTTGCAGCACGCGCTGGACGAGGTGGAGGTCGGGCAACCCGCGCGCGCGGTATTGCCGCCAGTCCCAGAGCGAGAAGGGCGAGTCTCGCCCGACCTGCCAGCCGATCGTCCGGGTCCAGAAGACGTGCAGCTCGTGGAACGGCGAGGGCTCGAGCAGCACGACGGAGAAGGCCGCGAGCGTGGCCGCCGCGAACCCGGCGGCGAAGCGCCACGAGAGCCGCCGGCCGGGATACGTCAGCCAGAGTGGCGCGACGACGAGCGACGCGAACTTCGTCCAGCCGGAGAGCGCGGCGAGCGCACCTCGCGAGGCGGGCGCCGAGACGAGCCAGAAGCCCCACACGAGGAAACAGGGCAGGAGCGTGTCGTTCGTGTTCGAGCTCGACGTGTACTGCGTGAACGGATACGCCGCCCACGCGAACGCGAGGGCCGCCGCGAGCCGCGCACCGCCGAAGCGGAGACCGACGAGCCACAGCCCGAGCAGGGTCAGCAGGTCGAACAGGATCGAGGTGAAGTGCGCCGCGGGCAGGTCGTCCCACTTGCCGCTCCAGCCGACGGCGAGGTAGCCGGGAATGTACGACTCGTAGGCGACGGGGCCGTACGTGTCGCCCTGAGGGTTCGCCGACTCGCAGCGGCCGTTCGTCTGGATCCGCTCCCGGATCTCGCCCGCAGCGTCTGCGGGCCCGCACGCCCTGAGGTCGTCCTCGACCGGGAAGTGCCCCCACGGCGCCTGCCCCTCGCCGACGATCCGCTCGGCGCCGATCACGCCCGAGTACCCGACGTCGATCACGTTCGACGCCTCGACGTTCAGCCCGATCCGGAAGCCGACGAGGAAGACGGTCGCCGCGAGGAGCGCCCAGGTCGGCCAGAGCGGGCGGCCGCGCGTCGCCCGGCCGCGGGCTCCGATCCACGTGCACCGGATCACGACCCAGGCGAGCAGCGGGTAGAAGAGCGGCACCGCCGTGAAGATGTCGCCGCGGTTGAAGAACCAGAGCGACGCGGTCGGCGAGAGCAGGAAGAGCAGGTCGAGGTTGCGCAGGGAGAGCGGCCGGCGCCAGTCGGCGAGGCCGAGCAGGAACACCGCGCAGAAGGCCCCCCAGACCCACGGGTCGTTGATCGTCGAGCCGCCGAAGGCGCCGGAATAGCCGCGGCCCATCTTCCACGCGACCTGCGGCCCCGTCCACGCCTCGAGCACGGCCCCGCTCGCGTCGTCGACCCGGCCTTCGGCGATCTCGCCGGCCTTCCCCCACCAGATCTTGACCGTCCACGAGTGGGTCTTCGCGTCGAAGGTCTCGTCGTCGCTGCGGCCGCTCCCCGGGTAGCGGGCGAGCCAGGCGGAGACCTTGGGCGCGGCCTCGAAGCGACGCAGCGCCTCCCGCTGGGAGAGGCGCGGCGCGTTCGGCGGCGGCACGAGCGGCGTCTGGACGAGCCGGCCTTTGCCGTCGAAGACGGGCGCGGTCGGCGTCGTCGTCGCGGCCGCGGCCGCGGGCGCGAGCAGGGCGGCGGCGAGCGCGGCGGCGGCGAGGTGGGGCAGCCTCACCGGGCCAAGGCTACGCGGCGCGTCTGCGGAACGACCAGAGCTTGTTGCCGATGAAGTTCAGCGGCGTGACGAGCACGATCGCGATCGCCTGGCCGGAGAGCTTCCCGGCGCCGACGGAGATGAGCAGGTCGAGCACGAGCAGGTTCGCACCGAGCGAGCAGAGCGAGACGGCGAGGAAGCGCGCGCCCTGGGCGGCGACGCCTGCGCGCCGGTCGCGGAACGTCCAGTGCCGGTTGAGCGTGTAGTTGCTCGTGACGGCGACGAGGAAGGAGCAGGTCGCGGCCGCGAGGTAGTGGAACCCTGCATGGAGGAGCGACGCGTAGACGGCGAGGTTGACGCCGTAGCCGACGGCGCCGACGGCGCAGAACTGGCCGAGCTGCGTCCAGTTGCGGCCGGAGCGCAGCGCCGCGCGGACGCGCGCGCGACCGGTCGCGTCCGGCGGGGCGATCGTGGCGGCGGGACGGTCCACCGCCGACGAGGGTAGCGGCTCTCGTAGACGGGCCACCCTGGAGAGGCTCGCTGCGAGCGATGCTCGGATGCCGCCGTCTCGTCTTTGCGGCGTGGCCTGACGATCTCGGCCGCGCGTGGGGCTGCGGCGTGCTCGACCTCGCTGCCGGCGTGCCCCTGTCGCCGGGACGCGAAGCCTCATGAAGGTCGCGGCTCGCGCGTCACCTCTCCGGCACGAAGAACTCGATGTGGCCACAGGAGTCGCAGGCCCACATCTCCATGCGAGTGCTGCCGTCGAGGAGGTTGCCGAGCCGGCCGAAGACGAGCCCCCATCCGCCTGTCCCTTCGCGAAAGTCTCGCTCGGCGATGAAGATGAGCTCACCGCCGCAACGCGAGCAAGGAAGCTCGTCGCCATCGTCTCCCGCTTCGTCCGCGTCGGTGGCCGAATCGGCGGCGGCGGCCTTCTCGGAGAGGTCACGTCGACGCCACCTCACGGGAACGAGCCTATGGCTCTCACCGGACTTCGGCAATCGCCGCCAGGCGAGACGCAGGCGTGTTCCTAGGCCGCCGAGGCGCGCCGGGGCGCGACGACCGCGCCCGCCGGGTCGAGGCGCCGCTCCCGCCCCTCCCGCTCGGTCACGAGCATCTCGACGGAGCCGTGCTCGTCGAGGAGGACGTCCTGGAGGCTCCCGACCGAGCGACCCGCGCTCGTCACCTCCCCGCCGAGCAGTCCGCGCAGCGAGGCGGAGCGGTTGGCGTAGAAGGCGACGTCCTCGAGCAGCATCAGCGCGGAGACGACCGCGATCTCGTCTTCGCCCGTCTGGGCCGCGGCGTAGGGGAGGAAGCGCCGGGACTCGTCGCCGCAGAGGACGACGAAGCCGAACGCGCGCCAGCCGCCCGTGTCGAGGAGGACGTCGACGGGGCGCCCGAGCTTGATCCCGTGCAGCTGCACCGGCAGCTGCAACAGCGCACTTGTCAGGCGCGACCCCATTCCCTGCATCGTTCCTGACCGGGCGGACACCGACCAAACAACGGCAGGCGATGCATCCGGGGTGCGGAGCTCAGAAGCCCTCCGCGCCGAGCAGAGGCACGAACCGGCAGGGAATGGTGAGCAGCGTCGCCGGCCCCTCCGGCGTGCGGACGACGACCTCGAGCCGCTGCTCCTCGCGCGGGCCGACCGGCACGACGAGACGTCCGCGCTGCCGGAGCTGCTCGTACAGCGCCTGTGGCAGCTCGGGCGCGGCCGCGGCGACCGCGATCGCCGCGAAGGGCGCGTGCGCGGGCAGGCCGAGGGTGCCGTCGCCGACGTGGACCCGGACGCGGTCGTAGCCGGCGGCGGCGAGGCGCTCGCGGGCACGCGCGGCGAGCTCGGGCAGCCGCTCGACCGAGTGCACCTCGCCCGCGAGCTCGGCGAGCACGGCCGCCTGGTAGCCGGAGCCGGTGCCGACGTCGAGGACCCGCTCGTCGCCGCGGAGGGCGAGCTGCGAGCAGATGAGCGCGACCATGTACGGCTGCGAGATCGTCTGTCCGCCGCCGATCGGCAGCGCGCCGTCCTCGTAGGCCCGGTCCTGCAGCTCGTCGGGGACGAAGCGCTCGCGCGGGACGCGAGCCATCGCCTCGAGCACGCGCTCGTCGGCGATGCCGCGCTCGCGTAGCTGCCGCTCGACCATCGCATCCCGCTCAGAGGGCACCGGCGAGCTCCCGCTGGTACGGCGGCAGGTCGACGCCGAAGTGGGCGAGCACGGTGGGCGCGACCTCGGTGATCCGGGCCGGCGACGCCTCCACGCCGACGGTGAGGAGCGGCACGAGCGAGTCGCCCGCGACGAGCGAGCCGTGGCTGCCACCGCCGGCATGGTGACGGCCGCCGAGGTCGGTCAGCTCCCAGCCCTCGGCCGCGGACACCAGCAGCTCGCCCGCGTTCGGGTTGGCGAGCGCCGCCCACGCGCGCCGGCGGGCGTCGGGGTGGTCCAGGAGCGACCGGTCGCCGCTCGTCTCCCAGCCGCCCGGCGCGGGCCGGAAGCGCAGCTCCTCGCCTTCCCGCCGCGCGACCGCCTCGGCGCCCTCGCGCCGCAGCGTCGTCTCCACGGCGGCCTCGCCGTCGAGCCGGCGCGCGAGCTCCGCAGCGTCGACGCGCGCGCCGGGGAGGAGGTAGACCTGGCCCGCGCGGTTCGACGCCGTGACCACGACCTCGCGCTCCAGTCCCGCGAACGAGGTCTCGAGTCGTGCGGCCCGTTCGACGTCGGTCTGGCCGTGGTCGGAGTGGACGACGACGGCGTACCGCTCGAGGAAGGCGTCGGGCCCGCCGGCCGCGTCGAGCAGCGCGCCGATCGCGGCGTCCGTGCGCTCGAGCGCGACGCCGGCGGCGCCGCCCGGCCCGTGCGCATGGGAGGCGTAGTCGTAGTCGGAGAGGTAGTAGGCGAAGAAGTCGAAGCCGTCGCGCGTGACGAGCCAGCGTCCGACCGCAGCCGCGTACGCGTCGAGCGAGCCGGCGGCCCGGTTCCGCACGGCGAGCGGCGCCCCGGTCCGGTCGGACTCGAACAGGCTGTAGAAGAAGAACCGCTTCGGCCCGTATGCGGCGCGGGTCACTCCGGGCACCGTCGGCAGATGCCGGTGGCGGCCGCGGTAGCAGGTGATGTTGACCGCGGCGGTGACGAGGCCCGCGTCCTCGAGCGCCTCGTAGATCGTGACCGCGCCGGCGCCGAGGTGCCGCTGGTTCATGTTGAAGATCGTGTCCGCGAGCGACTGGGAGAAGCCTGCGGCGCGGATCGCGGAGAAGGACGAGCCGTACTCGACGAGCCGCTGCTCACCGCGGTGCCACCAGACGAGGGAGGGGATGTGGTGCACGTCGGGGCCGCCGCCGGTCGCGATCGCGGACAGGCAGACGGGCGTGAGCGAGGGGAAGACCGAGGTCGCCTGCCGGTAGGAGCCGTTCGCCGCGAGGAAGGCGAGCGCCGGCGCGCGGCCGCTGTCGACGGCCGCCTCGAAGGCGGCGGGCGTCATCCCGTCCACGACGATCAGGACGAGCTTCTTCGTGGCCTTCCGCCTCCTAGCGGGCCAGCGTCCGCAGCCCCGCGTAGCGCTCGGGCCGGCGCCGCCGGATGCGGGCGGCGAGCACGGGCAGGACGAGCGCCTCGACGTAGCCGAGCACCGGAACCCAGGCGACGCCGGCGACGAGGAGCGCCGCACCGGCGACGAGGAACGCCGTGCCGCCGCGGGTGCCGCCGCGCCGAAGCGCGCCGGCGACGACCTGCGCCGCGCCGAGGGCGCCGAGGATCCCGCCCGCGGCGCCGGCGGCGACGTCGCCCCAGCTGCCGGGCTGCCACGCGTCGATGCCCCAGCCGAGCGCACCGCCGGCGACCGCCGCAGCCACGCCCGCAGCGGCAAGCACGGCCCGTGCGGCGCCCACGATCCCCGCGAGCAGGACGCCCGCCCCTGCGCCGAGCCCCGCCGAGACGCCGATCCAGTACCAGGCACCCATCGCGGCCAGTGTAGAGCCGCCCCGTATCCGGCCGCGCCGCTCGGCCGTTGTCCTTCAGGAGCGGAGACCTCCGCCTCCCCCCGCACCCGACGTCCAGGAGGTACCACGTTGCCCGCCGACGACCGCCCGCTGCTCGTCTTCTTCACCTCGCGCCGTTCCGGCCCCGCCCGGCGCATGGAGAGCCTGCTCGCGCACCTCGCCCGCAAGGAGCGCGACCGGTTGCGTGTGAGCAAGGTCGACGTGGACGAGCGCGCCGACATCGCCGACCGCTTCAAGGTCGCGCAGGTCCCGGCGCTCGCGCTCGTCGTCGGCAAGCGGGTCGTCTCGCGCCTCGACGGCCGCGCGACCGCGCCGCGGATCGACGCGATGCTCGCGCCGTACCTGGCCGAGCGGGAGGCGGCGGCGGCCTAGCGGCGCGACGCGCTTGCGACCGGGGCTCCGATACGCATCGAGCCTCTAGCTCTTCTCGAGCCGGGCGACCACCGCGAGCCCGAAGTCGGCGGCGCGCTTGCCGTCGACGACGCGATGGTCGAACGTCACCGAGACGTTGCCCATCCGGCGGACGACCACCGCGCCGTCGCGGACGACGGCGCGGTCTTCGATCCGGTGCACGCCGAGGATCCCGACCTCGGGATGGTTGACGAGCGGCGTCACGAACAGACCTGCGGCGCGGCCGGCACTCGTCACCGTGAAGGTGCCGCCGCGAAGCTCCTCCGGCGCCAGCGTCCCGGCGTGCGCGGCCTCCGCGAGCCGCCTGACCTCGGTGTCGAGCTCGTCCAGCCCGAGCCGGTCGCAGCCGCGGACGACCGGGACGACGAGACCCTGTTCGGTCTGGACGGCGACGCCGACGTCGTAACGGTCGAGGTAGACGAGCTCGCCGTCCTCGATGCGCGCGTTCAGCTCGGGGATCTCGCGCAGCGACTCGGCGACGGCCTTGAGCACGAGCGGGACGAGCCGTTTCAGCTCGACGCTCGAGAAGTCGCACTCCTCGACCCACGTGACCGCCGGGATCTCCCGGTGCGCCCGCGTCAGGTGCTCGAGCATCTGCCGGCGGATGCCCCGGATCGGCTCCCGCCGCTCGCCGGCTCGTCCCTCACCGCTGCCTCCGGACGCGGCGCGGACGTCGGCCTCCGTGATCCGCCCCTGCGGCCCGCTGCCGGCTACCGCCTCGAGGTCGACCCCGAGCTCCTGCGCGACGCGCCGCACGAGCGGCGTGGCCCGCACCTTCCCGCCTCGTGACACCGTGTCACCAGGCGTCGGAGGCGTGAGCCGGCGAGAGGCGGGCTCGGCACGGGGCTGATCCTCGTCCACGGGCGACACGCCGTCGCCGCCGATCACGACGAGCACCGTCCCGACCGGGACGACCGCGCCCTCCTCGACGAGGATCCTCGACACCGTTCCGCCCGCCGGCGACGGGATCTCGACGGTCGTCTTGTCGGTCGCGATCTCGACGAGCGGGTCGTCCTCGGCGATCTCCTGGCCCTCGGAGACGAGCCAGCGTGCGATCTCACCCTCGGTCAGGCCCTCGCCGAGGTCGGGCAGCTTGAACTCGTAGGCCACGCGGGATTCCTACCTGATCGCGTCGTCGCGAAGCACCGCGTGGACGCCCTTGACCTGGTTGACGATCTGCGTCACGGCGAGATCCACGGCCACGCTCGCGAGCGCGAGCGACTCGCGGCGGGACGCGCCGAGCTCGCGCGCCATCAGGTCGAGCATCGTCGCGAGCGCGTGCTCGGCGGCGAGATCGAGATCCTCGTCGAAGCCGAAGGCGAGCCAGGCGTCGGCCGTGCGCGCGAGCGGCGAGCGCAGCTCGAGGTCCGAGAGCTCGAAGCGCAGCTGCGCGCGCTCGAGCGGGCACTCGATCGCGGTGCCGGAGACCTCGCCGTCCCCCTGGGCGCCGTGGCCGTCGCCCGCCATCACGAGGGCGCCGTCGACCGGGATCGGCAGGTACAGCGCCGTCCCGGCGACGAGCTCCTTGCAGTCGATGTTGCCGCCCCACCGCCGCGGCGGGATCGTCGAGTGCTCGCCGGGCTCGTCCGGGGGCATGCCGATCACGCCGAGAAACGGCCGCGCCGTGACGGAGCGCTCGCCGAGCCGCCAGCGCTCGCCCTCGAGCCGCCAGACGAATCCCTCGCCGTTCGCCCACGTCTCGCCCCACGGGCGCGGGGTCACCTCGTCGACGTGGACGACGAGCGTCTGCCCCGCCCGCGCGCCCCGCACCGCGAACGGGCCCTCGAGCGCATGGCCCGCGCCCTCGGGCCGATCGGTCGGGTTCACCGGATCCCACTTCCAGCCCGCGTTGCGCGCGGCGAAGACGACGGCCTCGCCGGGATCGACGGTCGCCACGGGTTCGTAGTCGCGGGAGAAGAACCCGTGCGGGCTCACGACCGAGGCTCCTGGATCCACGCTTCCGCCGGGGCGAGCAGGACGCGCAGGCCGACCCGCCTGCCGCCGTCGCCCCGGAACTCCCAGAGCGCGACCGCCTGCTCGTCGCCGCGCAGCTCCGGCGCGACCTCGGCCGGGACGTAGCCCGCCTGCAGCCGCCGGCCCTCGTCCCAGATCCCGATCGCGTTCGCGTCGTGCTCGTTCGCGGGCTCGGGCACGAGCGCGAGCCGGCGACCGGGCGCGAACGCCTCGTCCTGGAGCGCGTCGAGCCGGTAGGAGGCGCCCGCGAGCCTCACCACGCGCAGCCGCGGGTCGTCCCAGCGAACCGCCTCGCCGCCGGCCGCGTCGCGCAGCCAGAAGCCGGACGCGCCTCGCTCCAGCCAGAGCCGGAGACGGTCAGCCACCCCGCAGCGGCTCGAGCAGCGGCTCGGCGGCCGCCTGCTCCCGCGCCCAGTCGCCGAAGTCCGGATCCGCGTACGCCTGCTCGAGGAGCGCCGCCGCGCGTTCGCGCTCGCCTCGCTGCGCCGCGACGCACGCCTTCCCGACCAGCATCGTCACGTGCTCGCCGTAGCGCTCGATCCCCTCGGTCACCACCGCGTCGAGCTCGTCGACGTCGCCGAGCGCGCGGGCACGGGCGGCACGCGAGCCGTACTCCCACGGGGCGACGACGTACGCCTCCCCGACCGGCGCGCCGACGGCGAGGACGACGGTGCCCGGCTCCTCGGCGCGCGCGCTTCGCCGCTCGCCGGAGTCGACCCGGACGCACGTCCCGGCGGCCGCGTCGAAGCGCTCGTCCTCGACCTCGAACGTGGCGCGGCCCGAGAGGACGACGTACAGCTCCTCGTGGTTCCCCGGCCCGTCTCCGAGCTCGCGGTGCTGGGGGACGACCGTCTCGCCGGGCTCGCCGCGGTAGGCGCTTGCACCGAACGCCTGCAGGTCGAGCGCGGCGCGAAGGGGTAGCCAGCGCGCATCCGTGTCCGAGGGGGAGTCCTCGAGCTCGTCGAGCCGGAGCCGTCTCAAAACGCCAGCAGCCTCCGGGCCGCGTCGAGCACGCGCGCCACCGACGGCATGTACGCGTCCTCGACCTTCCAGTACGGGTAGGGCACGTCGTATCCGGTCACGCGCAGCACGGGCCCCTGCAGGTCGAGGATCGCCTTCTCGGCGAGGATCGCCGCGACCTCGGCGCCGAAGCCGGCGGTGCGAGGCGCCTCCTGCACGATCACGACGCGGCCCGTCTTCGCGGCGGACGCGAGGAGCGAGTCCTCGTCCAGCGGCTTCAGCGTCCGCAGGTCGAGCACCTCGACCGAGGCCTCTCCCGCGAGCGCCTCGGCGACGCGCTCGCACAGCGGCACCATCGCCCCGTACGCGACGAGGGTCAGGTCGCTTCCCTCGCGCGCGAGCCTCGCCTTCCCGAGCGGCACGACGTGCTCGCCGTCGGGCACCTCGGCGCGCTCTGTGCGGTAGATCAGCTTCGGCTCGAGCACGACGACCGGGTCGGGGTCGCGGATCGCGGCGGCGAGCAGCCCCTTCGCGTCGGCCGGCGTCGACGGGATCGCGACCTTGACGCCGGGCGTGTGCACGTAGTACGTCTCGGGCGAGTCGTCGTGCAGCTCCGGCGCGCGGACGCCGCCGCCGTACGGCATGCGCACGACGAGCGGGAACTCCATGCCGCCGCCGGTGCGCCAGTGGTAGCGGCCGACGTGCGTGATCAGCTGGTCGAGGCACGGATACGAGAACGCGTCGTACTGCATCTCGCAGACCGGGCGCCACCCCGCCATGCAGAGCCCGACGGCGGTGCCGAGGATCCCGGCCTCGGCGAGCGGCGTGTCGACGCAGCGGTTCTCGCCGAAGCGCTCGCGCAGGCCGGCCGTCGCCCGGAAGACGCCGCCGGCGCGGCCGACGTCCTCGCCCATGACCATGACCGAGTCGTCGCGGGCGAGCTCGACGTGGAAGGCGTCGTTGATCGCCTCGACCATGAACCGCTCAGCCACGCTCGCCCCCGAGGACGCGGCGGAGCTCGGCGAGGTCGCGCGCGAACGACGCCGGCGGGTTCGCGTACGCGTGCTCGAAGACGAGCCCCACGTCCGGGTCCGGCTCCGCCTCCGCCTCGGCGATCCCACGCTTCATCGTCTCGAGCGCCTCGGTCTTGACCTCGTCGACGCGCGCGTCGTCGAGGAACCCGAGGCGGCGCAGATAGCGCTCGTAGCGGCCGACGCACTCGTTCTGCTTCTCCGCCTCGACCTTCTCGAGGTCGATGTAGACGCGCGGGTCGTCCGCCGTCGCGTGCGGTGCGGCGCGGTAGCTGAGCGCCTCGATGAACGTCGGCCCGCCGCCGGCGCGACCGCGCTCGACCGCCTCGCGCGTCGCCTCGTAGACGGCGAGGACGTCGCCGCCGTCGACACGGAGCGCCGGGATCCCGTAGCCGGCCGCCTTCGCGGCGAGCGTCTCCGCCCGCGTCTGCGCCTCCACCGGCGTCGAGATCGCCCACTGGTTGTTGTTGCAGAAGAGGATCAGGGGCGCGTCCATCACGGCCGCGAAGTTCGCGCCCTCGTGGAAGGCGCCCTCGCTCGTGGCGCCGTCGCCGAAGTAGACGATTGCGGCCGCCGTCTCGCCGTGCAGCTTCTTGCCCCACGCGAGCCCGGCCGCGTGCGGCACCTGCGAGGCGATCGGCACCGCGATCGACGCGACGTTGTAGTCCGCCGGGTTCCACCAGCCCGCCGGATGGCCGCGCCACCAGTGCAGGATCGTGCTCGCCGGGATGCCGCGGAGCAGCCCGATCGCCGACTCCCGGTAGCTCGGGAAGATCCAGTCCTCGTCGGCGAGCGCGTGCACCGAGCCCGCCTGCATCGCCTCGTGGTTCCAGAAGATCGCGTAGGTGCCGATCCGGCCCTGCCGGTGGTAGACGAGCGAGCGCTCGTCGTAGGTGCGGAGCAGGACGAGAGACCGGTACAGGTCGAGCAGCTCCTGCTCGCCGAGCCCCTCGACCTCGCGCTCCTCGTCGATGACGCGCCGCAGGTCGGGCTCCCCGGGGGCGACCTTCATGGAGGCGATTCTATGTGCGAAGCCCTGCGCGCCTCGCACACCTGCAGGCCCCGCAGGCGGGCCGCGGGCTCGCGTGCGGCTAGACGAGGACGGCGACGGCGCCGCGCTCGGCCTCGAAGACGACGTGGTCGACGTCGCCGAGGTCCTCGCCGTCGGCCTGGAGCGGCATCGGCTCGTCGCAATGGATCTCGACGCGGTCGAGGTCGTGGCCGTAGAGGTAGGGCCCGCTGCGGACGCGCCCGCTGAGCAGGCGGAGGGCCGTCTGGGGGAGCGAGCGCCTGCGGATGTGGATCGGCGCCACGAGGTCGAGGCCGAGCTCGAAGTCGGCCTCGGGCGCGATCGGGAGCGGCACGCCCTTCGCGTATGTGTACGGGCTCGCGTTGGCGACGAAGGCGAGCGCGGCGCGGCCGAGGCCCTCGATCTCCAGCCGCGGCTCGACGTGGCCGCGGTGGGCGACGAGTGCGCGCACGATCGCGACCGCGTAGGCGAGGTCGCCGGGTCGCCTGCCGTCGTCGTCGCGGCCGAGCTCGTCGACGAGCCGCACCGCCTCGGCGTCGAGGCCGATCCCTGCGCCGAACGCGAAGCGCCTGCCGTTGACGCGCCCGACGGTGATCCGCCGCGTGCGGTTCGCCGCGAGCGCGTCGGCGAGGTTCTTCGCCGCCTCCTCGGGGTCGGCGGAGAGGCCGAGCGCGCGGGAGAGGACGCTCGTGCCGCCGCCGGGCAGGAAGCCGATCGGCGCGTCGCCCTCGAGGCCGTTCAGCGCTTCGTTGAAGCCGCCGTCGCCCGAGAAGACGATGATCGCGTCGCAGCCGCCTCGACAGGCGCCCGTCACGAGCTCGGTCGCGTGCTGCGGCCGCTCCGTCCGCACGACGGAGAGGTCGACCACACGGCGCAGCACCTCCTCGACTCGCGCGAGCTTCTCGTCCGTGACTCGCGTGGCGAACGGGTTGACGACGAGGACGGCGGAGCGCATCGTGCGAGCTTGCACGCCCCGCGTACCGCCGTGCAAGCGCGGGCGGTCAGCGGCTCGCGTAGCCACGCATGCCGTCGAGCAGGAGCGCGGTGAAGCGGTCGGCGAGCTCGTCGGTGTCGACGCCGGGACGAAGCCAGGTGTACGCCCAGTTCACGGCCGAGAGCGCGAGCAGGGCCGCGGTCGAGTCGTCGAGGTCGGTGCGGAGCTCGCCGAGCTCCCGCCCCTCCCGGAAGAGCGCGCGGAGGCGCTCCTCGTAGCGGCGGCGCTCGGCGACGAACTCGGCCCGGCGCTCACCCTCGAGGTAGCGCCACTCGCGCACGAACACGGTCGCGACGTCGAGCTGCTCGGCGACGACGCGCAGGTGAGCCCGGAGCGCCGCCCGGATCCGCTCCAGCACCGGCCCGTCGTCGGAGACGGTGTCGAGCGCGGCGTGGAAGGCGGCGGCGCCGTCGCGCGCGACGTCCCAGAGCAGGTCGGCCTTCGACTCGATGTGCGCGTAGAGCGATCCCTTCTGCACCCCGAGCGCCTCGGCCAGGTCGCCGATCGAGGTGCCGTGGTAGCCCTTCTCGGCGAAGAGCCGGGCGGCGGCGCGCGTTAGCTCGGTGCGGCGGGCGGACACTATGATCGAGAGGCTAACGATCGTTCGGAAGGTGGTGCTGCGTGGCAGCCGTGGAAGTTCCCCGCGACGAGCAGGCATTTCTCGAGTACGTCCAGGCCGGCGGCCAGATCGAGACGGGCGACTGGATGCCCGAGGACTACCGGGCGAAGCTGATCAAGTTCATCGAGATGCACGGCAACTCCGAGCTGATGGGCGT
>Ga0075270_1000007_pt1 | contig 21376 bp, 22 predicted proteins | sample SF_Rice_5C_0N_20_FD_69774 | JGI IMG/M metagenome (GOLD analysis project Ga0075270, IMG submission 69774) | Rice paddy soil microbial communities from Twitchell Island, California, USA - SF_Rice_5C_0N_203 | ecosystem: Environmental > Terrestrial > Soil > Paddy field/soil | place: USA: Twitchell... | reverse complement strand
CTCGGCCTCGCCGCGATCTGCTCCGGCGGCGGCCAGGGCGACGCGCTCCTGATCGAGGTCTGAGCCGCCGCGCCGCCGGCGCGACGCCGTCCTCGCGAGGGCGCGTTCGGGCCGTGTCCGAAGACGCCGCACCCCACGGGGTTGACCCGCGCCCGCAGGGCACGGGACAATGCGCACCGGGAGGTACGCGATGGACGACGTCGAGCGGCTGCGGCTCGAGTACGACTACGCGTCGCGGCTGCTTGCCGCCCTGACCGACATCCGCTTCAAGCTGCTCGCGCTCGTGCCGTCGCTGACCGGCGCCGTCGTCGCGCTCGTCTCGTCGGGGCGAAGCGGGGTGGAGCTCCTCGCGATCGGCGGGCTCGGGCTCGCCGCCACCTCGGGCGTGCTCGCGTACGAGCTCCGGAACGGGGAGCTGCGCCGCCGCGCCGCCGTCCGCGTCATCCTCCTCGAGGCGCAGCTCTTCCCGAACGGCCCCCTCGTCGGCGTCGGCCGCCGGCCGCGGCTCTTCGGCGTGATCCCCGCGTCGCACCGGCTCGGGGTCGGGCTCGTCTACGGCGCAGCCCTCGGCGGCTGGGTCTACCTCGTCGCCTGGGGCACGCTCGCCGCCGCCGGCGTCGGCGAGCACTCGCGTGGGATCGGCCTCGCGATCGGCGCCGTCGCCGCGCTCGCGATCGTGCGCGAGGTCGTCGTCGTGCAGCGCCCCGACGAGAAGCCGGCCGCGTCTACCGGCGCGGCGACGTCTCGCTGAGGAACTCGAGCAGCGTCCGCGCCACGAGCTCCGGCTCGCGAAGCGTCACGTAGTGATCCGACTCCAGCTCGACGTGGCGCGCGTTCGGCGCTGCGCCGGCGACGAGCGGCCCGATCTCGCGGAACGCGTCCGGATCGTGCGACACCGTCACGACGAGCGCCGGCACCGCCAGCTCCCCGAGCCTCGCCTTCGCCGTCCCGCCCCGGGCGGGAACCGGCTCGACGCCGGCCGGGAGCGGGTTCGCGTCCGGCGTCGCGTGCCAGAGCCGGCGGATCCGCTCGTCGACGCCGAGCGGCGCCCACACCTCGAAGTCGACCGCCATCATCGCCTCGGCGTCTCCGGCCGCCTCCGCCTCCTCGTAGCGCGCCCCCCGCTCCTCGCCGTAGACGTCGACGTCGTGGCCGGAGAGCGCGGGCGCGACGCCGGCGACCGCCCAGAGCCGCTCCGGCGTCTCGAGCGCGACGTCGAACGCGACGCGTCCGCCCAGGGACAGCCCGACGAGCGCCGCCCGCTCGATCCCGAGCTCCGCGAGCGCGCCGACGACGTCGTCGCTCCAGGAGAAGGGCACCGCCGGCCCGGCCGACCGCCCGAAGAAGCGCAGGTCCGTACGCAGCACCCGAAACCGCTCCGCCAGGAGCGGGACGACGGGCTCCCACAGCTCCGAGTCGCCGAGCCCGCCGTGCAGGAGCAGGACGGCCTCGCCCCGGCCGGTCTCGTCGTACCAGAGCCTCGCACCGTTGACGTCCACCACGGGCACGCAGCGACGATAGCCTCCGCGGCGTGGACTTCCACCACGTCCTCGTCGTCGGCGCGGGTCAGATGGGCGGCGGCATCGCGCAGGTCGTCGCCGCCTCGGGCCGCCGCGTCTCGCTCCACGACGCCGCTCCCGGCGCGACCGACCGCGGGCTCGCCGCGATCGGCAGGAGCCTGACGAAGCTCGCGGAGAAGGGCGGCGCGGACCCGGACGAGGTGCTGGCGCGGATCGAGACCGCCGACGACCTCGTCGCCGCCGACCTGATGATCGAGGCCGTGATCGAGGACGCAGCGGTCAAGACGGAGATCTTCCGCCGCGCCGACGAGCTGCTTCCCGACAGCGCGATCCTCGCCTCCAACACCTCCTCGATCCCGATCACCTCGCTCGCCGCCGCGACGGGCCGGCCCGACCGCGTCGTCGGCATGCACTTCTTCAACCCGGTGCCGGTGCTGAAGCTGGTCGAGGTGATCCGCGGGCTCGAGACCTCGGACGAGACCGCCGCGGCGATCGTCGCGCTCGCCGGCGACCTCGGCAAGACACCGGCCGAGGCGCGCGACCTGCCCGGCTTCGTCTCGAACCGGATCCTGATGCCGTTCATCAACGAGGCCGCCCACGCGCTGCTCGAGGGCGTCGCCGAGCCGGAGGCGATCGACACGATCGCGAGGCTCGGGTTCGCGCACCCGATGGGGCCGCTCGCGCTGGCCGACCTGATCGGCCTCGACACGTGCGTCGCGATCATGGACGTCCTCCACGACGGCCTCGGCGACCCGAAGTACGCACCCTGCCCGTTGCTGCGCCAGTACGTGCAGGCGGGCCGCCTCGGCCGCAAGACCGGCCGTGGCTTCTACGACTACGGCGCCGCGACGTAGCAGGACGCGACGCCGGCCGGCTGGCCTGCGCACCGCACCTGCTTCATGCCGGCGCTCGACGACGGCCCGAGCACGCGCTGGATCACACGGGGCGGCGCCTCGGCCGGGCCGGAGAAGCCGTTCGTCTGCGCGAAGGTCGCGCGCGCCGCCGTCGTCGCCGCGCCTGCGGTGGCGGCCAGGATCGCTGCGGCCGCGAGCACCGAGCACAGGACGGCGACCGTCGGCACGAGCAGCCTCTCCGTCAGTCCCGGCGTCGTCATCGGTCATGTCATCGGGCAGAACCGCCGCTCGCGCAATTCGCGGACCCGGGCGATCGGGCTCCCTCGGCGGGGGGATCCGCGGTCGCCCGAATCCGTCTCGACTACGCTCCCGCCGTGGACTTCGAGTTGAGCGCGGAGCAGCGCGAGATCCAGGCGCTCACACGCGACTTCGTCGCCCGCGAGATCGAGCCGAACGCCGCCGCCTGGGACCGGGAGCATCACTTCCCGCGCGAGCTCTTCGCCCGGCTCGCCGAGCTCGGGCTGATGGGCGTGTGCGTGCCGGAGGAGTACGGCGGCGCCGGCGCGGACTTCCTCTCCTACGTCGCCGTGCTCGAGGAGCTCTCCCGCGGCGACGCGGGCGTCGGGGTCACCGTCGCGGTCCACACGAGCGCGGTGACGCTGCCGCTGCTGCGCTTCGGCACGGAGGAGCAGCGCGCCCGCTTCGTGCCGCCGCTCGCCCGCGGCGAGCACCTCGGCGCCTTCTGCCTGACCGAGCCCGAGGCCGGCTCCGACGCCGGCGCGCTGCGCACACGCGCGGAGCCGGACGGCGACGGCTGGACGATCACCGGCGGCAAGCAGTGGATCACGAACGGCCGCCACGCCGGCACCTTCCTGCTCTTCGCGCGCACCGACCCGGACACACCGGGCGCGCGCGGCGTCAGCGCCTTCGTCCTCGACGCGGAGCACGTGCGGATCACGCGCGACGAGGAGAAGCTCGGGCTCAACTCGTCGGTGACGAACGACCTCGTCGTCGAGGGCGCCCACGTCGGCCGAGAGCGGCTGCTGCACGAGGAGGGGAAGGGCTTCCACGTCGCGATGGCGACCCTCGACGGCGGCCGGATCGGGATCGCCGCGCAGGCGGTCGGGATCGCGCAGGCCGCCTACGACGTCGCCCGCGAGTACGCGAAGGAGCGGCACGCGTTCGGCAGGCGGATCGGCGAGTTCCAGGCGATCCAGCAGAAGCTCGCCGACATGTCCACCGAGATCGACGCGGCGCGCCTGCTCGTCCACCGTGCCGCCTGGCTGAAGCAGAACGACCGCCCCCACACCGAAGCCGGCGCGAAGGCGAAGCTGTTCGCCTCCGAGATGGCGCGCCGCCAGACCGCCGAGGCGATCCAGATCCTCGGCGGCTACGGATACACGAAGGAGTTTCCGGTCGAGCGCTACTACCGTGACGCGAAGATCACCGAGATCTACGAGGGGACGAGTGAGATCCAGCGGCTCGTGATCGCCCGCTCGGTGCTCGGGCTGCACGAGCGCGCCCCCGCCTGAGGGCGCGCCCGTCCCCCGTCCTCGCGCTACGGCAGGAGGCCGTCGACGCAGACCTCGGTCTGGTAGTCGACGATCGCCGCGCGCGTGTTCTCGTGCAGGTAGTAGCCGGGGCCGTGGCCGCTGTCGATGTTCGAGACCGCGTTCAGGTGGCCGCCGCAGCTCGGCGTGCCGGGCACGGGGTCGGCCGGCCCGGCCGCCGCCGACCCGGCACCGATGCAGGCGGCCGCGAACGCAGCGCCGAGCAGTCCGATCTTCCTCGTTCTCATTCTCCCTCTCCCATCTGCCCGGCGTTGCGGGCACCGCAGTTGCACCCACCTTGGCCGCACTCGGAATCGGCATCCTCCCCCGCCCGGGGGAACGACCCGCGAAATCACTCGAACGAGGGGTCGAGAGCTCGCTCGCGCCCGGATCGTCGCAGTGGGCCGCGCGCCGGCTCGGCCCGGAGGCACGCCGCCCGCCCGCCGTCCGCGGGACCTGCCGGGGCGGGCGTAGGCTCTCTCTCGTGCCTCGCGACCCGAACGAGCCCGTCCGCCTGACTCGCATCTACACCCGTGGCGGCGACCGCGGCGAGACGAGCCTCGGCGACGGCTCCCGCACCCGCAAGCTCGACCCGCGCATCGCCGCCTACGGCGCCGTCGACGAGCTCAACTCGGCGCTGGGCGTCGCGCTTGCCTGCGGGGTGCCGGAGCCTCTGCGCGAGCCGCTCGCGCGCCTCCAGAACGAGCTGTTCGACGTCGGCGCCGACCTCTCCGTCCCCTGGCAGGGCGAGGACGAGCGCCTGCGCGTCACCGGCGAGATGGTGGAACGGCTCGAGCAGCTCTGCGACGCGTTCAACGAGCCGCTGCCCGAGCTGAAGAGCTTCGTCCTCCCGGGTGGCGGCGAGGCTGCGGCCCGCCTCCACGTCGCGCGCACGATCGCCCGCCGCGCCGAGCTGCTCGCGCTCGCGGCCGACGACGAGCACGGCGTCAACCCGCTCGCCCGCGTCTATCTGAACCGGGTCTCGGACCTGCTCTTCATCCTCGCCCGCGCCGCGAACGCCGAGGCCGGTGTGGCGGAGCCGCTCTGGCGACCCGGCGATCCGGCCGGCGGCTGACGGCGACCCCGGCTCAGCCGGTCGCCTGCCAGTCGAAGTCGATCACGGCGGCGAGCGACTGGTCGACGTTCCCGGCCGTTGAGGGCAGGTAGAGCTCGATCACGTACGTGACCGTCTCCCCCGGGGCGAGGGTCGTCAGGTCGTTGTACTGGGTCGTCCAGTAGAGGAGCGGCGGCAGCGGCGACGGCGCCGGTGTCCCCTGCTCGACCACGGCCATGCGCAGGTCCTGCCAGAGATGGTTCTGCGTCCCGGTCGCCTCGAGCGAGAGCGTGTAGGTGGACGAGCTCGTGTTGCGGATCTGCACGAGCTCGGACGTCGAGTCGCCCGGGTTCATGTCGACCGCGTCGATCTTGCAGCCGGAGAGGTTGCTGTGGATCGAGATGCCGGGCGTCCCGCACTCCGGGCCGCCGATCGGTGTCGTTCCGCCGCCGCCGCCACCGCCGCCCGGCCTCGGTCCGGCGGTCGCCGGCCGGGCGGTCGTGACCGTGGTCGAGGTCGTCGCGGTGGCCGGCGGCGGGCTCGTCGTGGTCGTGGGGGTCGGCGACGGGGGGCGCCGCTTCGTCGTCGTGGTGCCGCCGCCGCCCTTCTGCCCGCCGCCGAACCCCTGGTTCGCCGGCGGCGGCTCGTTGCCGGGAGCCGGGGTCGGCACGGGGATCGGGACACCGATCCCCGGGACCGGCTGCTTGCCGTTGTCGGGTCGTCCGGACGGGCCGACCGGCGCGCCCGCGAAGGCGAAGCTGTTCTCCTCGCCACCCGCCTGCCGGCTGAAGAGCGGGATCTCGGCGGCGCCGTCGAGGGTGCCGACGGTGGCCCGGCCGCCGCTCGACAGCGCGAACGCGCCGACCGGCGCCGGGGCGAAGCCGCCGAGATCGTCGCGGAGCTCGTAGACGAGGAAGGCCCGGTCGCGCACCGCCGCCAGCGTCACCCCGGCCTGGAGCGGCGCGAGCGACGCCGTGCCGCCTCCGGCCGCCTGCAGCGGAGCCTCGTAGTCGAGACGGATCCCCGCCAGCGCGGGGTTCGGCCGCTGTACGAAGGGCACGCCCGCCGGCGGGGCGGCGGCTCGGGAGACACGCGCCGGCACGAGCGCCGTCACCGCGACCGCGAGCAGGATCGCCCCGTTTCTCATCGGCGCCGTTGCTCGATGGCGACGCGCGCCCAGAACGTCGCGAGGATCAGCACGGTGCAGAGCAGCCCGATCGCAGCGTAGATCGCGACGATCCGGCCGGTGACGTTGCTGTCGTCCTCGAGCGAGACGCCGAGGACGGCGTTCGGCGTGTGGTCGACGATCAGGCGGCCGAGCTGCTCGCGGTGGTCGGCGAAGACGTAGCGCGTGACGGTCGCGCCGCCGCCCATCAGCGCGCGGGCGGTGTCGCTGCCGGTCGGCTGCGGCGCGAACGCGGCGGTGGTCGCGACCGGGCGGCCGTCCGAGTCGTAGGCGGTCAGGTCGGCGCCGACCTCCTGCGAGAGGCGGCCGAGCACGTTCGCGAGCGGGGTCATCGCGAGCACCGCTCCGACGGGAGTCGTCCCCTTCATCACCGCGCTGATCGTCAGGAGGGTGGGCCCGCTGCGGAAGACGACGAGCTCGCTGAGGCGGCCGCCGCGGGATCCGTCTGCGCGCTGCAGCGCCTGGGTCAGCGCCAGCAGGCCGGCGCGGGTGCGCACGGGAGCGGGGGCGCCCTTCGAGCGCACGGCGAGCACGACGCGCCCGTTCGGCAGCACCATGTCGACCATCGGCACGGTCGAGTTCGCGTGCAACGGCGCGACGAGCGTGTTCAGGGCGGGGCCGTCGTTCGCCTCGAGCGCCTGCGCGACGCCCTGTGTGAACGCGATCGCGCGCACTGCCGAGAGTTGCTCCGACTCGACGCCGACGAGTCCCGCGTCGGCGCCGGCGCCGGCGTTCAGCAGGCGCGCGTCGAGCGCGGTGCGGGCGCCGTCGGTGGCGCGCTGGCTCGCGAAGCCGACCGTCAGGAACGCGACGAGGATGCCGACGACGAGGTGGAGCTCCTTGCGCCGGTACCACGGCTCGGAAGCAACCGCGCGGCGCGGTAGGGAGAGCCTGTGGCGGGTCTTCACGGCCACGGACGTCTTCCTAGAACCCGCCGGAGTACGTCCAGGTGCAGTTGGCCGCGGTGCAGACTCCGGCGCCACCGTTGCTCGACTGGACGATCGTGCCGCTGCCCGTGTAGGTGAACGTGCCGGTGCCGGTGACGGCCGTGCGGTCGTTCGCGCCGTGGGCCGTGCCCGAGATGTCGATCCTCACCGTCGAGCCGCTCGCCGCCGCGGCCGAGGTCGTGTACGAGCGGGTGGTGTTCGGGATGCTGAGCCCGGTGATCTTGCCGATCGCCGGCGTGCTGCTCGCGTTCGTGCAGCCGGTGGTGTCCCCGATCGTGACGACGTTGTCGGGGGCGGCATAGGCGCAGACCGTGATCGTGGAGCTGCCGCCGTACGTGACGCTCTGGTTGAAGCCGAGCGTGATGTAGTCGCCCGAGCCGATCTGGCCCGCGTTGCCGCTCGCCTCGGTCACCGCGATGCCGGTGGGAACGAGCCCGACCTGGATGATCGAGAAGTTCGCGCCCGTGTACCAGGAGCCGTGCGTGCTGCGGATCTGGTAGCAGATGTAGTGGCCGCTCGCCCCCTGGCCGCGGTCGTCGGTCGTCGATTGGAGCAGGTTCGAGAAGCCGGCGGTCGCGAGCGAGGTGTAGGCGGCGCCGGTGCAGTTGGCCGTCGTGCCGCGGTCCGTGTAGTAGAGGTCCTGACCGGTCACGCCGTGTGAGCCGCGCGACCAGGAGAGGATGGCGCCGTTGCCGTTGATCGTCGGCGTGCCGAGACCGGTCGGGGCGTCGAGCCAGCCGCCGGCGAAGGTCGAGGTCTGGTGCTGCGTCTCCCCGGTGAAGTTGGCGTAGGTGCCGCCGACCGTCCCGACGAGGAAGAGGAGCGCAGCGAGGATGAAGATGGTGGGAGACGTGACGGCCCGTCGGAGGGCCCGTGTCATTCCCGAGCGCCCCCCCGGCGGTCGTTCCAGATCTCGTAGACGGTGATCAGACCGAGCAGCACGGCCGGCACGAGCAGCAACAGCAGCCGCCCGAGGCCCGACTGGATGTCCGAGAGCGCATAGCCGACGTAGGCCACGTGCGTCGCCGCGACCCAGCCGGTGCCGACCGCGGGGACCCGCCAGTCGTCGGGGGCGCCGTTCGCGTCGCCCTTGGTGACGAAGTAGCGGCCGGTCGCCGAGCTCTTCACGTCGTAGACACGGTGCGTGACCTTCTCGTTCGTCGCGCCCGGCTTGTTGAAGACGATCACGTCGCCGACCTTCACCTTGTCGGCGGCGCGCTTCGTGTAGAAGACGACAGACCCCGTCGGGATCGTCGGCGACATGCTTCCCGAGCGGACGACGAGCGCCTGGTAGGGGAGGAAGCGGGGCCCGACGGTGATCGCCAGGAGCCCGAGCACGACCGCCGTGGCCGCGGCGGTCAGCGCCCACGCGGCGATCCGGCCCGCCCAGTGGAGTGCGGGCCTCGAGCCGATCGGCGCGGCCGGGGCGCTCTCGGGGATGGGCGTTTCCATCGAGATGTCCATTTCAGTTCGGCACTCTCTTTCCTTTACCTGTGTCTCGGAGGGGTCAGCTCGCCATGTGCCAGGTGAGGAGGAACTGGGCCGCCTCGCCCTGGAGGGTGTTACTCGCAGTTGTCGGCAGCTGGATGCCGATGGTGAAGTACCGGGTCGCCTGCGCGGCCGGGCCGGAGCCGAGATCGAGGACGTGCGCCGAGTCCGCATGGCTGGACGCGAACGTGGAGAGGCCGCTCGCCCCGAACGAGCAGGTCTGCGTCGTCACCGGGTACCAGCACACGAGCGGCGTCGTCTGGTCGGACGCCGTCTCCTGCACGTAGAGCTCGTCGCCGTTCGCCGCGCACGGGTTGCCGCCGCCCGGGCTCGGCGCGTCGCCGGTCGCCGCGGGAGTACAGCTCGGCATGAAGAGACCGAGATCGCTCGCGCCGATCGAGCCGTCGTTCCTGATCGCGATCTTCACGGTCTGCGGCACGCCCGGGTAGTTCTCCGCGGCGGCCGAGTAGGTGAAGAGCGCGTCGCAGGAGGTGTTGACGTTGCCCGGGCTCGACGGGCCCCCGTACGAGTAGCAGGCGGTGCCGGTGCCGACGGTCGTGTCGAACGTGAGCGTGCCGCTCGAGATGCTCGACGGCGAGTTCCGCGTCTCGGTGCTGAAGAGCGCGTAGGCGCGCTGCACGGTGACCGAGCCGAGCGCGCCGACGACCATCGCCGTCAGCAGGACCTTCTTCAGCAGGCGGGACGACGAGGCACGGTCCGCACCCCGGCGAACGTGGTGACGCGTCGTGTCCTCCATCACTGGTCGATGTGCCAGTTGAGGCCGAACGTCGACGCGAGGCCCTGCAGCTGGTTCGCGCTCGACGCCGGCATGTACACGCCGACGTAGAAGATCCGGGAGTAGCCGGCGTCGTTGTTCCGGTTCAGCTCGACCGTCGCGGCGTTGTTCGTCGTGTTGTTCGCGGTGACCGGGTAGAGCTGGATCCGTCCGGTCTGCGGGTGGCCGGTGTCGAAGCTCGAGATCGTGTCGGTCGCGTCGCCGTCGAGGGCCGAGAACGCGGTCGTGTCCTTGACCGTCGCCGCCGACGTGTACGCGTAGTTCGGCGTCAGCGAGCTCACCGGGATGCTCGTGTCGTTGATGTAGGCGGCCGCCGACGCGACGAACGTCTGCGTGTTCGAGCCCTCGGTGAGGACGATCGAGTCGCCCGACTTGACATTGCCTGTCAACGCGGCGACCGGCAGCGACGTGATCGGGCTGCCCGTGCCCAGCGTGGAGGAGAGCGTCGCAGTCGTCGGCGTGCGGCACTGCCCGTTCGAGTCGGGCGACGGCGACGCCGAGGAGCCGCGCCCGTACCAGCAGTAGTTCTTGCCGGTGGCCGACTGCTCCTGGACGTAGAAGAGCATCGCCTGGCAGAGCGGGTTGTTCGTGATCGCGTTGAAGTTGAGCTGCGTCCCGTAGGTCGCGCCCGCGACCGGCGAGCTCGTCGTCTTCGCGTCGGCGCACTCGGTGGTGGCCGCCGACGCGTTGCCGCTCGTGTTGAGGACGCGCGAGTTGATCGGGAAGGTGGCCGTCGCGGTCACGCTGGTGACGGCGACCGACGTGGCGCCGACCGCCGCCCCGGCGCTCGCGGTGAAGTTCTGGCTCGAGCCGCCGTACGAGACCTGGAGCACGTTGCCGCTCGAGACGGCGTTCGTGAGGGCGGCGACGGTGAGCGAGGTGACGGTCGCGCCGGAGGTGATCTGGGCGCTCAGCGTCGTCCGGGGGTACGGCGCCGAGAGGTAGAGCTTCGACGCGTCGATGCTGCCGGTGTTCTGGATCGTCAGCTTCGCCTGCCCGGCTCCGACGCCCGGCGCCAGGTTCGTGAGCGTCAGCAGCGCGTCGCAGGCGCTGTTGTTGTTGTCCGCGGTGGTCGCGCCGTACGACTGACAGGTCGTGCCGTTGTTCACCTTGTTCCCCATCGTGAGCGTCCCCGAGGCCATCGAGCTGCCCGGGTTCGTCGTCTCGGCGTTGAAGAGCGCGAAGGTGGCGTTGCCGCCGACGTAGGCGATCACGCCGACGAGCATCACGAGCAGCAGCACCCGCTTGCTGTGACCGAGCGAGCTCGGCGAGGACGAGCCCGGCAGCTTCGGCAGCCCGGCCGGGCGGCGCAGGAGCCGCGTGGCGGCGACGCCGACGAGCCCGGCGGCCGCGGCGACGGCCGCGTCGCGAACCCCGGGGGTGAAGGCTCCGGAAGCGGCCCCGACGACGATGCACGCGCCGGCGTCGAGCGCCAGCAGGAGGAGCAGCCGGTCGCGGAGGATGCGGGGCTCCGCAGGCTGCCGCTGCCCGCTGTCCGTGCCGTCGATCCGCAGTGTCTCTGGCGTGTTCATGGTGCGAGGTGGGCGGCGGCGCCGCCGCCCCGGAGGACGGCGGCGCTGGAGCCGGTCTGGCCGAAAAGGAGCGGATTCGGCCCGGCGGTCATCGCTGCCCGGTTCGCTTGTCTCTCGTCGCTACTGGTCGATCGTCCACTGGAGGTCGAAGGAGATCGACCGGTTCTGCAGCTGATTCGTGCTGCCGACTCCGGCCGGGTCGATCGTGATCACGTAGTACTTCGTCGCCGACGCGTCGAGGGACGCGTTCGTCGCGCTTCCGAGGCCGTCGTCCATCTTCAGCGTCTGCACGGCGCCGGCGGTCGCGAGCGTCTTCGTGTTGTCCGGCGCGGCGCAGGTCGTGCCGAGCGCGCCGGGGCCGAAGGCGCAGAACGCAGCCGTCGAGTGGTCCGACTGCGTCTCCTGGATCGTCAGGTACAGGTCGCCGCAGCTCGGCGCGGTGCCGAACGTGACCGACGAGCCGGTGTTGGCGGAGTTGTCGCCGACCGAGCAGTTGAGAACCTGGAACTTGACGTCGCTGGCGTCGATCGTGCCGGCGTTGTTCAGGTCGAGGTTCGCGGTCGTCGCGCCGCTGCCCAGATCGATGTTGTCGAAGAGGACGGCGCAGGAGTCGCCGTTCGACCCGTCGCCCGGGTTGACGTTGAAGTTCGGCCCGGTGGTCGCCGACTCCGACGTGCAGGTCGTCGCGCCGTGGATGTCGTGCAGGAAGAGCGTGCCGGACGCGAACGTGTTGCCCGCGTTCGTCGCCGACGCGCTGAAGCTCGCAAATGTGCCGCCGCCGCTTGCCGCAACGGCGACCACGCCGATCACGACGAGCAGCATCAGGTACTGCTTGATCCGCTTACGAGGCATTGTCTTTCGCTCCTTGATCGTGTCCTGCTCGCCGCACGGGGCAGGCGTGCCCGGACGCCACCTCAGCATCTCCGCGGGTCAGTGCCGCAGGGCGGAGACGTTCGATGCTCGACCGGCATGTCCTACCTCAGCGCTAAGAACATCGCCCCGGATTTGGATGAGCCCTCTCCCCCGGAAGGGTGAGTTTCGAGAGGATCCCCCCTTCGCGGTAGGCCGGACGAGGCGCGGACTGGGTCTACACTTCGACGCCGTGGCGGCGACGGACAAGCCGGGAGCCGGTCTCGGCGCCGATGGGTGGCGTGAGCGGTACGAGGCCTCGCCCGAGCGGGAGGGGGAGCTCTTCTCGACGATCTCGGGGGTCGAGAACGAGCCCCTGTACTCGCCCGAGAACGTCGATCTCGACTTCGAGCGGGATCTGGGCCGGCCGGGGGCGTATCCGTTTACGCGGGGCGTCTATCCGTCGATGTACCGGGGGCGGTTGTGGACGATGCGCCAGTTCGCGGGGTTCGGGACGGCGGAGGAGACGAACGAGCGCTTCCGCTACCTGCTCGCGCACGGGCAGACGGGGCTCTCGACGGCGTTCGACATGCCGACGTTGATGGGCTACGACTCCGACCACGCGAGGTCGCTCGGCGAGGTCGGCCGCGAGGGTGTCGCGATCGACTCGCTGGCGGACATGGAGACGCTGTTCGCGGGGATCCCGCTGGGCGAGGTGTCGACCTCGATGACGATCAACGCGCCGGCGGCGATGCTGCTCGCGTTCTACGCCTGCGTCGGTGAGGAGCAGGGGGTGCCGCCGGCGCGGCTGCGGGGCACGGTGCAGACCGACATCCTCAAGGAGTACATCGCCCAGAAGGAGTGGATCTTCCCGCCGGAGCCCTCGATGCGGCTGGTGGTGGACATGATCGAGTGGTGCTCGCGGGAGATGCCGCTGATGCATCCGGTCTCGATCTCGGGCTACCACATCCGCGAGGCCGGCTCGACGGCGGCGCAGGAGCTCGCGTTCACGCTCGCGGACGGGTTCGCCTACGTGGACGCGTGCATCGAGCGGGGGCTCGACGTGGATGCGTTCGCGCCGCGGCTGTCGTTCTTCTTCAACGCGCATCTCGACTTCTTCGAGGAGATCGCGAAGTACCGGGCGGCGCGGCGGATCTGGGCGCGCGAGCTGCGCGAGCGGTACGGGGCGAAGGACCCGCGCTCGTGGCTGATGCGCTTCCACACGCAGACGGCGGGAGTGTCGCTGACGGCGCAGCAGCCGGAGGTGAACCTGATCCGGACGGCGATCGAGGCGCTGGCGGCGGTGCTGGGCGGGACGCAGTCGCTGCACACGAACTCGTTCGACGAGGCGCTGGCGCTGCCGACCGAGCACGCGGTGCGGCTCGCGCTGCGGACGCAGCAGGTGATCGCCCACGAGACGGGCGTCGTCAACACGATCGACCCGCTCGGCGGCAGCTACTACCTCGAGCACCTGACGAGCGAGCTGGAGCGGCAGGCGTACGCGTACTTCGAGCGGATCGCCGAGCTCGGCGGCGTGATCCCCGCGATCGAGGAGAACTTCATGCAGCGCGAGATCGCCGAGGCCTCGTTCCGCTACCAGTCGGAGGTCGAGTCGGAACAGCGCGTCGTCGTCGGCGTGAACCGGTATCGCACCGACGACGAGCAGCCGGTCGAGCTGCTCCGGGTCGATCCGGCCGTCGAGCGCAAGCAGGTGGAGCGCGTGCAGGCGGTGCGCGCGCGGCGCGACTCGGCCGCGGTCGAGTCGGCGCTCGGCCGGCTGCGCGAGGACGCGGCCGTGGAGGGGCGCAACCTGATGGAGCCGATCCTCGCGGGCTCGCGCGCCTACGTGACGATGGGCGAGATGTGCGACGTCCTGCGCGAGACCTGGGGCGTCTGGCGGGAGACGCCGGTCTTCTGAGCGCGCGAGCGGAGACCGCCGCACCGGGAGGGCGTGCCGGTCCCTTGCAGCACGGCTCCTTCGGCCGTGTCCCGGGGAGCCGTCTCCCCAGGTTGAGCTAGGCTCCCGCCGTGGCGAGGAAGATCAGGGTCGTCGTCGCGAAGCCGGGCCTCGACGGGCACGACCGTGGCGCCAAGATCATCGCCCGCGCCCTCCGCGACGCCGGCATGGAGGTCATCTACACGGGGCTCCACCAGACCCCCGAGCAGATCGTGGAGACCGCGATCCAGGAGGACGCCGACGCGGTCGGGATCTCGATCCTCTCCGGCGCGCACATGACACTCGTGCCGCGCATCCTCGACCTGCTCCGCGAGAACGACGCGGAGGACGTCGTCGTCGCGGTCGGCGGCACCATCCCGGAGGACGACGCGGCCGAGCTGCGGGCGCTCGGCGTCGCCGGCGTCTTCGGCCCGGGCGCCTCCACCGCCGAGATCGTCGAGTTCGTCCAGGCCGCCGTCCCGGCATGAGCGTCCGCGTCGACCGCGAAGACGCCGTCGCCGTCGTCACGATCGACCGGCAGGACGCGCTCAACGCTCTCGACGTCGCGACCCTCACCGAGCTCCGCGACCGCCTCCGCGAGCTCGACGCCGACGACGCGGTCCGCGCCCTCGTCCTCACGGGCGCCGGCGAGAAGGCGTTCGTCGCGGGCGCCGACATCAAGTACATGAGCGGCCTCGACCCGGCGGCCGCGAAGGAGTGGGGAGCCCTCGGCCACGAGGCGGCGCGCCTGCTCGAGGAGATGCCGAAGCCGACGATCGCCGCGATCAACGGCTTCGCGCTCGGCGGCGGCTGCGAGCTCGCCCTCGGCTGCGACCTCCGCTACGCCGCCGGCCGCGCCAGGCTCGGCCAGCCGGAGATCGACCTCGGCATCGTCCCCGGCTGGGGAGGCACGCAGCGGCTCGCCCGCGTCTGCGGCCTCGGCGCCGCCAAGGACCTGATCCTGACCGGACGCACGGTCGACGCCGAGGAGGCCTTGCGGATCGGGCTCGTCGACGCGATCGCCGACCCCGTGCTCGAGCGCGCCCTCGAGACGGCGCGAGCCCTCGCCGCGAAGAGCCCCGTCGCCCTCCGCGTCGCCAAGCGCTTGCTCAACCTCTCGCCGGGGGCGCTCGAGCGGGAGGCGGAGGAGTTCGGCGAGCTGTTCGCGAGCGAGGACGCGAAGGAGGGCCTCGCCGCCTTCGCCGAGAAGCGCGCCCCGCGCTTCACCGGACGCTGACCAGAGGCTCGATCCGAAATAGCCGGGTCGCCCGGATGCCGCCCCGGCCACGGCCGCGAACGGGCGTCTGTCTCACATCAAGCCTCAGCCGAGCTGGACGATCGCCGCGGCCAGCGCGCCGTCGGCGCCGAGCTCGGCGTCGCGCGAGGCGAGCGCGGGCTCCGTCCAGACGACCGCCTTCTCGCCCGGGACCGCCGCTGCGAGACCGTCCGCCGCTGTCTTGCCCTTGCGCAGCAGCTGGGCCGTCGCCGGCACCGTGAGCGTGACCGTCTGTCCGAGCTTCCGCTGCAGCGAGCTCCCCGGGAACGAGCGGACCGCGGTCACGTCGAGCTGCAACGACCCGTCGGTCGAGCCGACCACCTTGCCCTGGAGGACGAGCGCGAACGGCGTCCCGTCCTTGCCGAAGAAGAACAGGTGCCGCGCCGCCTGGAGGTACGGGTACGGGTCGACCGCGGCGCCGTCGTTCGGGTGCACCTCGAAGTGCAGATGCGGGTGGATCCCGTTCGCGTCCCCGGAATCGCCGACGTAGCCGACGAGCTGCCCGGCCTCGACCCGCGCGCCGCTCTTCAGGCCCCGCGCGTAGGCCACGCCGGCGACGCACTTGCCGCGGTTGTCGTTCCTCTTCGTCAGATCGTTGTTCAGGTGGATGTACTGATACGTCGTGCCGCTGTCGCCGTGCAGGTAGAGCATGCAGCCCGCGGTCGCCGAGGTCGTCCAGAACGTGACCGTCCCGGCCTCGGCCGCGACCGCCGGCGACTTGCGCGCGGCGAGCAGGTCGTTGCCGGGATGGGGCGGCCCGTCCGAGCGCGGGTCGCCGAAGTCGTCCGTGAAGGTCGTCGGCGCCGCGACCGGGAAGACGAGCGTCGGCACGTCGCGGTTGCGCTGCTTCGCGGCGCCGGCCCCGCCGGCCAGGGCGAGGCCGAGCAGGAGGGAGGCGGCGAGGAGGCCGAGGGCTGTCGTCCGGCGGCGGGGCATCGTTCCGGTGGTCGCGCTCGAGGGCCCGAGGCTAGCAGGCGCCGGGGAGGAATTCCGTCTTTCGCGTGGTAATCGACCAACCATGCGCTTCCGTCTCGCACTCGCGGGGGCGCTCGCAGCGGGCCTGGCGGCGGCCGCGCCGAGCGTCCACGCGGCCGTGAACCCGCAGCAGGCGGGCCTGCAGGTCGCGCTCCGGGCGCAGGGCCTCTACCGCGGCCAGATCGACGCGATCGCCGGGCCGCTCACCGTCGCCGCCGTCCGTGCGTTCCAGCGCGGCCACGGCCTTCGCGTCACCGGCCTCGCCGACGCGCGCACCCGCGCCGCGATGGGGCCCCTCGGCCGGCCGCTCTTCGGGTCGCGTGCGCTCCGCCGCGGCTCCTTCGGCTGGGACGTCGCCGTCCTCCAGTTCCTGCTCGTCCGCCGCGGGATCCACGTCCCGGTGAACGCGTACTTCGACGCGCCGACCCTGCACGGCGTCCGCATCTACCAGCGGCGGCTGCACCTCGCCCCCGACGGCGTCGTCGGGCCGCACACCTACACCGCCATCGGCCTCCAGCAGCGCATCCCGGTCAAGACGGTGACGCGCACCGTCGTCTCCGCCCGGCGCCACGTCGTCCACGCGGGCGAGTCGCTCTCGCTGCTGGCGACACGCTTCCGCACCTCGGTCGCCACGCTCGCACGGGTGAACGGCCTCGACCCGGCGAAGCCGCTGCTGATCGGGACGACGCTTCGCCTACCGGCGGCGTCGTCGGCACCGGCGGCGCACGCGACACCGGTGTCGGCGCGCCTGCCCGACGTCACCACGGTCCGCGCCTCGCTCGACCGCTGGGCGGCCGCGTACGGGGTCGACCCGAGCCTCGTCCGCGCGCTCGCCTGGATGGAGTCCGGCTTCAACAACTCGATGGTGTCGCCGGTCGGGGCGCAGGGGATCATGCAGCTGCTTCCGTCCACCTGGGACTACGTCGAGTCGGTGCTGATCGGGCACAAGGTCGACCACACCGCCGACGGCAACGTCCACGTCGGGGTCGCCTACCTGCACCATCTGCTCGGCGTGTTCGGCGGCAACGAGCGGCTCGCGCTCGCCGGCTGGTACCAGGGCGAGCGCGCCGTCAAGTCCCGGGGCGTCTACAAGGTCAGCGAGCCCTTCGTCGCCGACGTCCTCGCGCTCAGGAAGCGGATGTAGCGACCGAGCGCGGCAGCGCCGGCCTGCGGCGGAACGCCCCTGTCGCGGCGAGCGCGAAGACGAGCCCGCCCGCCGCGATCAGGACGTCTCCCACCGAGAAGACGTTCGCCCAGGGCACCCAGTCCGGCGCGGCCCAGCGATCCACGAGCCAGCCGAGGTGCGGGTGTGCAAGCGCAGCGCTGTTCCGGCTCTGCGTGAAGTGCAGGCCGGCGGCGCGAAGAGCAGAGGGGAGCGCAGGCATGTGGCCGCCGTTCGCGACGATCGCGCCGACGTTCGCCACGAGCCCGGCCGTCACGAGCGGCACGCCCGGGACACGGGCGTTGCGCAGCAGGCCGACCAGGAAGAGCGCGTACGAGACGAGCCAGAGCGCGACCGCCGTCCGGTCCGGCGTTCGCCAGGGCAGTCGCGCCGCCGGGAACGCGACGACCTGGAGCGCGATCGCCGCGTAGAAGACGCCGGTGCCGCGAAGCTCGAGACGGCCCAGCCGGCTCCAGCGCCCGCCGACGAGCGGCGCGAGCGCGAGGCCCGCGAGCAGCGGCAGGACGAGGACCATCAGGCGAAGGCCTCGACGGTCTCCGGGGCGTGCACCTTCGCGAGGTGCCGCTCGAGGGCGTCGACGGCGTCGGGGTCGAACTGCGTGCCGGCCTTCGCCTTCAGCTCGGCGATCGCCGCCTCGCGCGACTGCGCCCTGCGGTACGGCCGGTCGGCGGTGATCGCCTCGAACGCGTCGGCGACGAGGATGATGCGCGAGCCGAGCGGGATCTCCTCGCCGGCGAGGCCGCTCGGGTAGCCGGAGCCGTCCCAGTGCTCGTGGTGGTGCAGCACCCAGTCGTCGACGGGGTCGATGCCCATGCCGTCGAGAAGCGAGTGCCCGAACTCGGGGTGCTTCTTGACGATCTCGTACTCCTCCTTCGTCAGGCTCCGCGGCGCGCGCAGGATGGCGTCCGGCAGGCCGATCTTGCCGATGTCGTGGAGGAGCCCGCCGAGGCGGAGGTCGTCGACCATGCCCGGCTCGAGGCCGAGCTCGAGGCCGATCGCCTCGGTCAGCCCGGAGACGATCTCGGAGTGCATCGCGGTCGACGGGTCGCGCGCGTCGACGAAGCGGACGAGGTTCTTCGCGGCGCGCAGGCGCGCGTTCCGCTCCGCCTCGAGCTCGATCTCGCGCGGCGTGAGGATCCGGACGACGCTCGGGCTGTACAGGCAAGAGCGATTCTTGCCGTGCGCCTTCGACCAGTAGAGCGCCCCGTCGGCGGTGCGCTGGAGCGCGTCCGCTTCGGCTGCGTGCGACGGGTAGGTGGCGATGCCGGCGCTGATCGTCAGCGGGCCCTCGGGGGAGATCTGGTCCATGCGGGCGAGCCGCTGCTGGACGCGCTCCATCTCGCGGTAGGCGCTCAACTCGTCGTGGGAGACGAGGACGGCGAACTCGTCGCCGCCGAAGCGGAATGCGTCGCCCTGGTCGACCGCGGCGAGCAGCTCGCTGACGCGCACGAGCACGTCGTCGCCGACGGGATGCCCGTACGTGTCGTTGATGTGCTTGAAGTTGTCGAGGTCGACGAGGCAGAGCGAGAACGGCTGGCCCGTGCGCCCCGATTCCGCGATCTTCGCGCGCAGCGCGGCCTGGTAGGCGCGGTGGTTGCCGAGACCCGTCAGGTTGTCGGTGCGGGCGTCGCGCGCGGCGATCCGCGAGTGGAGGGCCGTGCGCTGGTAGAGCGTGAGCGTGAAGAGCGGCCCCGCCAGCAGCACGAGCAGCCAGGCGTCGAGCACCCAGAGGTTGGCGGCGAGCGCCGAGAGGAACGACATGATCGCGAAGGCCGCACCGCTGTGGCGCAGGCCCGGGACGAGCGCCTCGCGGAAGCTGGTCTCCTCGGTCAAGGCGATCGCAGGCGAGACGATCATGGCGTTGCCGATCAGGTTGATCGTGCCGCCGACGAGAATGTAGACGGTCAGGCGCAGCGGGTGGCCGTCGCCCGCCGGGCCGAGCACGAGCACGGGCACCGCGGCGAGCAGCCCGGCGAGGGCGAACATCGAGACGTTGAAGAGGATCCGCATCACGTCGCGTCGAGCGAGCGAGATCGCGATGCCGATCGCGAGGCCGGCGAGCGGGACGGCGTACTTCCAGCCGAAGAGGATCGCGACCGTGATGATGAACACGTTCGAGATCGAGACCTGCGAGTTGCCGTCCGCGTCCATCGGCACCGGGCCGAGCTCGGCGATCAGCGTGAGCGCGAAGAAGAGACCGACCGCGAGCGCCGTGCCGAGCGTGGGCGGGTGCATGACGATCTTGGCGACGGCGAGAACGGCGACCGGAGTCGCCGCCGCAGTCACACCCCCGATGTAGAGGGCGAGGCTGGCCGGAAGGCCGAGAATCGTCTTCGGAGCCACAGAGGATTCGGTCATACGCTCGGGTGGTGGGAGGGGGAGAAACGGAAGCGGGGCCGGCACGCCTCGGCGCTACCGGCCCCGCACGAGCTGGCGATCAGTCCCAGCGCCAACCGGCGCCGGAGCCGACCACGAGTGCAGCGAAAGCCGCCAGGGCAACTGCCGCCCGCATGAACCGCGGATTCCAACGAAGCATTTACGTCACCTCCTCCTCAACGGGGAGCCGCAAGGGTGATTTCCGAACCGCAGCTTTGTCGGGAAGACGGGCTGCGTCTGTCCCCTTTTCGGGTGGGTTGCCGGCCGCCCGCCTCCCTCGATCAAGGCATCTCCGCCGCTCGCGGGTTCGTTGACTCGCGATTCAACAGCGGTGTGTAGAGTCTCGCGTCGGATGAAGATCGCCGTCTGCGTCAAGCACGTTCCGGAGGGCTCGTCCCGCATCGACAGCGGCTCGAAGCGGCTCGACCGCTCGGGCGAAGGCGCCCTCAACCACTTCGACGCCAACGCCGTCGAGGAGGCGCTCCGCCTCCGGGGCGACGGCGACGGCGAGGTGGTCGTCGTCTCGATGGGGCCGGAGAAGGCCGCCGACTCGCTTCGCAAGGCGCTCGCGATGGGCGCCGACCGGGCCGTCCTCGTCAGCGACGACGGCGCGGCGGGCTCCGACCTCGTCGCGACGAGCCGCGTGCTCGCGGCCGCGCTCGCTCGCGAGGAGGCGGATCTCGTCCTCTTCGGCCAGCAGGCCTCCGACGCGGACGGCGCCGTGCTCTGGGCGGCGGTCGCGGAGCGGCTGCAGCGGCCGGTCGTCTCGCAGGCGATGGAGCTGTCGGTCGGCGACGGCTCGCTGCGCGTGAAGCGGCAGACCGAGTTCGGCTACGACGTCATCGAGGCGCCGCTGCCGGCCGTGGTCGCCGTGTCCGACGCGATCAACGAGCCGCGCTACCCGTCGCTCAAGGGGATCATGGGCGCGAAGAAGAAGCAGCAGGACGTGCTCTCGCTCGGCGACCTCGGCGTCGACGCGACCGAGGCGGGCGAGGCCGGGTCGCGGACGACCGTGCTCGCGCTCGCCGAGCCTCCCGCCAGGGGCGGCGCGCGCAAGATCGAGGACGACGGCAACGCGGCGCAGGCGATCGTCGACTTCCTCGCGGAGAAGCGGCTGATCTGATGGGGATCCTCGTCTTCCTCGAGCACCACGGCGACGAGCTGCAGAAGGGCTCGCTCGGCGTCCTCGCGAAGGCGGCCTCCCTCGGCGACGACGTCGCTGCGGTGCTCGTCGGCGCGGGCGTGACGGCGCTCGCCGCCGAGGCCGGCAGGTTCGGCGCGGGCAAGGTCTGGCTGTGCGAGGACGACTCGCTCGACCCGCCGACGCCGCAGCCGCGTGTCGACGTGCTCGCCCAGGTGGTCGCCGACGGCGGCTACGACACCGTGCTGTTCGCGAACTCGGTGCTCGCCGCCGACGTCGCCGCCGGTCTGTCGGCGCGGCTCGACGCGGGCCTCAACTGGGATCTCGCCGACGTCGAGAGCCGCGACGGCGATCTCGTCGGCAAGCGGCCGGCGCTGCAGGACTCGGTCTACGTCGACGTCGGCTGGACGTCGGCGCCGCGGCTCGCCCTCTTCCGCGCCGGCTCCTTCGACGCGGTGCCCGGCGGAGGCGGCGCGCCCGAGGTCGCCGAGGTGTCGCCGTCGTTCGCGGAGCACTCGCGCGGGGCGAGGGTCGTGGACCAGCAGCTCGAGGAGTCGAGTGGCCCGTCGATCGAGGACGCCGACATCGTCGTCGCCGGCGGCCGCGGTCTCGGCCAGGCGGAGAGCTTCACGCTCGCCGAGGAGCTCGCAAAGGCGCTCGGCGGCGCGGTCGGCGCCACGCGCGCGGTCGTCGACGCCGGCTGGTACCCGTAC
>Ga0075270_1000006_pt1 | contig 21438 bp, 21 predicted proteins | sample SF_Rice_5C_0N_20_FD_69774 | JGI IMG/M metagenome (GOLD analysis project Ga0075270, IMG submission 69774) | Rice paddy soil microbial communities from Twitchell Island, California, USA - SF_Rice_5C_0N_203 | ecosystem: Environmental > Terrestrial > Soil > Paddy field/soil | place: USA: Twitchell... | reverse complement strand
CGCGCCGAGGTGGTCGTGCCGATGCAGACCTTCTCGTAGCGGCCGTCCTCGAGCTTGCGGACGCCGGGCGCCGTGTGCAGCAGGAAGCCGCCGCCGAGATCCATCGGCGGCTCGACGCCCTCGTCGAAGATCCGGATCTGGGTGCGGTCGCGGATGCCGATGATGTGGCCCTGGACGACGACCTCGTCGCCGGCCCGGAGCTTCAGGATCTCGGCCGGATCGGTGATCGGGAACGTGACCTCGTGGACAGCCATCTCTACGCCTCCCTGTCGAACTCGGTCGAGCCGTCGGCCGCGATGTGCGCGCTCGCGCGCCGGGCCGCCCAGCACTGGTAGTTGACCGCCACGGGGTTGAGCGTCATGTGCGTGTCCGCGTGCTCGATGTGGCAGTTGAGGACGGTCACGTCTCCTCCGAGGCCCATCGGCCCGATGCCGGTCTCGTTCAGGAGCCCGAACAGCTCGTCCTCGAGCTGCGCGACGATCGGGTCGGCGTTCCGCGTGCCGATCGGGCGCGCGATCGCCTCCTTCGCGAGGTACATCGCGTAGTCGGCCGAGCCGCCGATGCCGACGCCGACGATCCCGGGCGGGCACGGCTTGCCGCCGGCGCCGACGATCGACTCGAGCACGAACTGCTTGATCCCCTTCACGCCGTCGGCGGGGATGCACATCTTGAGGAAGCTCATGTTCTCGGAGCCGGAGCCCTTGGGGACGCACTTGACGTCGAGGCCGTCCCAGTCCTGCACGAACTCCCAGTGCACGATCGGGAGGCGGTGGCCGACGTTCGGTCCGGTGTTCTCGCGCGTGATCGTGTGCACCGCGTTCGAGCGGAGCGGATGCTCGAGCGTCGCGCGCGCCGTCCCGTCCCGGAGCGCCTCGTAGATCCGCGCCGGATGGAGCGGGAAGTGCTCGCCCACGCGGCAGGTGTAGACCGCGATGCCGGTGTCCTGGCAGACGAGGTTCTTCTCGCCGTCGGCGACCTCCACGTTGCGCAGGATCGTGGAGAGGACGCGCCGGCCGGGCACGGACGTCTCCCGCCCGGCGGCCTCGGCGAGGGCGTCGCGGAGGTCCTGCGGGATGTCCTTCAGCGCCCAGACGTAGAGGTACGCGGCGGCGTCCTCGACGGACTGCTGGAGCTCGGTGGTGGTGTCGATGCTCATACGGTGGCTGCCACTCCTTCGATCTCGGGCGTGCGTTCCGCGATCTCCTCGGGAGTCGCGCAGTCGACGTGGTTCCCCGCCCGCCAGGCGAGCGGCCAGAAGCGTCCGTCCTCGGCGCCGAGGACCGCGCCGGTGAACTCGCAGCGCGCGGAGGCGAGGTAGAGCACGCCCGGCGCGACCCGCTCGGCGGCGAGCTCGCCGGGGGCTGCGCCGCGGCGCGAGATGCGCGTCTGCGCCACGGGCGCGACGGCGTTCGCGCGGATGCCGTGCGCGGCGCCCTCGGCGGCGACGGCGAGCATCAGACCGAGCGCGCCCGCCTTTCCCGCCGCGTAGGCGGCCTCGCCGGCGAGGCTCGGCTTGAGCTGCATCGCATGCGCGGACGTGGTGAAGACGAGACGGCCGTAGCCCTGCGCGACGAGCTCCGGCCAGGCGGCCCGGGTGACGTGGAAGGGCGCGTCGAGGCTCGTCCGCAGCACCGCGTCCCAGCTCGGCTGCTCGGTCTCGAGCGGCTCGAGGACGTGCAGGCCGGCGTTGTGGACGATCGCGTCGATCCGGCCGAACGCCTCGAGCGTGCGCGCGACGAGCGCCGCGCACGCGCCCGCGTCGCGCAGGTCCTCGTGCGCGGCGAGGGCGACGCCGCCGGTGGCGGAGATCTCGGCCGCGACCGCGTCGGCGACGGCATGGTCGCCTCCGCTTCCGTCCTTCGCGAGGCCGGCGTCGTGGACGACGACGGCCGCGCCGCGCCCGGCGAACGCGCGCGCGTACGCGGCGCCGAGGCCGCGGCCGGCGCCCGTGACGAGGACGGTCTGGCCGTCGAAGCGGATCGGCCCGCTCACGCGGCCGCCTTCCGCGCGGCGGCGGCGCCGGCGCGGCGCCCGAAGACGACGCACTCGAGCAGCGAGTTGCCCATCATCCGGTTGCGCCCGTGGGTGCCGCCCGCGATCTCGCCGCAGGCGTAGAGCCCGTCGAGCGTCGTCTCGGCGTCGGTGTCGATGACGAGGCCGCCGTTCTGGTAGTGGAGGACCGGGTACGTGAGGATCTTCTCCCGCAGCGGGTCGATTCCCCCGGCCCGGTAGCGCCGCAACATGTACGGCAGCGAGAGCTCGGCGTCGTGCTCGGAGATCCGGGTCGTGTCGAGCCACACCGCGGGGCGCCCGTCCTGCGTCTCGACGCCCTTCCCCTTCGCCACCTCGTCGAAGATCGCCCGGCTGACGACGTCGCGGGGGCCGAGCGAGTCGCAGAACTCCTCGCCGTCGGCGTTGACGAGGACGGCCCCGTACGCGCGCGTCGTCTCCGGGATCGAGTAGCCCTGCATCGTCTTCGGCCAGGCGCCGCCGTTCGGGTGGTACTGGAGGGCGTCGAGGTCGCGCGCCTCGGCCCCGAGCTCGAGCGCGATCCGCGTCACCTCGCCGGTCGCGCCGGGATGGTTGGTCGAGAGCTCGCCGCGCTCCTCGGCCTCCCGGAAGCAGCGGCCGCCGGCGGCGAGAACGACGGTGTTGGCGCGGAGGTCGTGCTCGCCGCAGCGCGCGCGCCAGCCGTTCTCGACCGGCTCGAGCGCGTCGAGCGGCGCCTTCGGGTGGACGGTGACATCGCCGGACTCGACCGCGTCGCGCAGCGCCGAGGTGATCGCGAGGCCGGTCTGGTCGCCGACCTGGAGCAGCCGCGCGGCCGAGGCGCCGCCGCAACGCGCGAGCCGGTAGCCGCCGTCCTCGCGCGTGAACTCGACGCCGAGCTCCTCGAGCCAGCGGATCGCGCCGGGCGCGTCGCCCGTGAGTGCCTCGACGAGCCGCATGTCCGCGGTCTCGTGCGAGCTCCGCCAGACGTCCTGCGCGTGCCGCTCGGGCGAGTCCTCCGGGCCGAGCGCCGCCTGGATACCTCCCTGCGCCTTCGCCGAGTTGCAGGACTGGATCGAGCCCTTGGTCGCGAGCGCGACGCGCGCCCCCCCGCGCTCGGCTGACACGGCAGCGGCGAGCCCGGAGGCTCCGGAGCCGATCACGAGCACGTCGAAATGGCCGTTCGTCGTCACGCCGGAGCCGACTATACCCGGCTGCCACTAATGCGTCACATTAGATCGCCTTATGCGTGTCGGCCGCGGGCATGGCCGCAAGAGCCATCTTGATTGTCAGATCGGACAACGCTACGGTGGCCTGGTCGTCCACGAACGGAGGAGTCATGTTCACGTCGGTGATCGAAGAGCTCGACCTCGTGATCGAGCGGCGGGGGCTCGAGGCCACGCCCCTGGCGAGGACGCTCACGCTCTGCTGCTGCCTCTCCTGCTGCTGCTCGAACTAGTGGCGCAGGACGAGACACGCGAGAACGAGGGGCCGCTCGAGCGGCCCCTCCTCGCCCCGTGGCTGCGGCGGGCGACCTCGGAGGGCCGGCTCGTGCTGGAGTACGGCGACGAGATCGTCGTGCTGGGAGGTGCGGGCGCCGCGGCGCTGCTCGAGGGGATGCTCCCGCTCCTCGACGGGACGCGCACGGTCACGGACACGGCCGCAGCCCTGGGAGCGCCGCGCGACGTGGTCGAGGCGGTCGTGGAGGCGTTGCGCGGGCACGGCCTCGTCGTCTCGGGCTCCCGCGCGGGAGAGACGGCGCTCCTCTGCGCGGCTCTCGCGCGAAGCGAGCATCCGCAGGAGCTCGAGGAGACGCTCGCCGGCGCGGCCGTGGCGGTCGCAGGCGAGTCGCGCTGCGCCTCCGAGCTCGTACGGCTGCTCGAGCCGCTCGTCGGGAGCGTCGAGAGAGTCGCCTGGGAGAACACCGCGGCGGCGGACGTCGGGGTCGCCGCTCCCTCGCCGGGCGAGCTTCCGCGCCTCGCGGCGTGGAACGAGCAGGCGCTTGCGCTCGGTCGGCCGTGGCTCCAGGTGGTGCCGTTCAACGGCCGCTTCGCGGCGCTCGGTCCGCTCTTCGTTCCGGGCGACACCTGCTGCGAGCGCTGCTACCGCGAGCGGCGCGCGGCGGCGCTCGGCGAGCCGCTGCTGCTCGCGCTCGACTCGTCGCCGGCGGGCTACCCGGAGCCACGCGCGCTGGCAGCCGCCCTCGCGGGCCTCGCGGCGACGCTGCTCGCGCGCTGGCTCGCCACGAGCGATCCGTCCCTTCCCGGCGTCATGTTCGCCGTCGAGCTCGCCCCGCAGCTCCGCCTCGACGCCCACCGCGTGCTTCGCCTCCCGCGCTGCCCCGCCTGCTCGCCGGCGCACGCAGTCGCGGCGCCGCTGCCGTGGAGCGCGGCGTGAGCGCCCTCGAGTCGGCGTGCTCCCGCTACGTCGGGCTGGTGACCGGCGTCGACGCGCTGCTGGCGGCGCCGTCCGACTCGCGCCTCACCCATCACGTCGCGACCGGAGCCAGGGGCGAGCAGCGGTTCGAGGCCGGCGGAGCGGGCTACGCCGCCGACCCCGCCGCGGCCAGGGCGGCGGCGATCGGCGAGGCGATCGAGCGCTACGCGGCCGCGCGGCCGCACGACCTCGCCGAGCCGCGATGCGCCGCCCGGCTCGACGGCGCCGTCGAGCCGGAGCGGTTCGCGCTCTTTGGCGACGAGCAGTACGCCGCGCCCGGCTTTCCGTTCGTGCCGTTCACGAGCCGGACGCCGGTGCGCTGGGCCGCGGGCAGGTCGCTCGCCGACGGAAGGCCCGTGTTCCTCCCCGCCCAGCTCGTCCACCTCGTCTGGGACGAGCTCGCCGAGGGCGAGGCGCCGATCGCGCACGCGACGAGCAGCGCCCTCGCGTGCGGCGCGTCGCTCGCAGAGGCGGCGCTCGCAGCCCTGCTCGAGGCGATCGAGCGCGACGCCTTCATGATCGTCTGGCGCAACCGGCTCACGCTGCCACTCGTCGACGCGAGCGCCGTCTCCGCGGTCGTCGCGTGGGAGCGGCGCTACCTCGACCCGGCGCGGCTGCGCAGAAGCGTCGTCGACCTCTCCGGCTTCCACGGTGTGGCGACGATGCTCGCGGTCGTCGAGGATGCCGCGGGCTCCATCGGCGTCGGCGCGGCTGCCGCAGCCGAGCCGGAGACGGCGTACCGGAAGGCCCTCGCCGAGGCGTACGCGACGCACGGAGCGGCGCAGCGGATGCGAGTCGACCGGGTCGGCACGCAGTCGACTCCCGGCGGAGTCACGACGTTCGCCGACCACATCCGGGTCTACTCGCGTCCCGGGAGCGCGGCTCGCGCGAGCTTTCTGACCGCCTCGGACGAGAGGGTGTCGATCGCCGACCGGCCGCGACTCCGAGCCTCCCGCGCGGTCGATCGCCTCGACGAGCTCGTTCGCGGCCTCGGGCGGGCCGGGCTCGAAGCCTTCGCCGTGGACGTCTCGACCCCCGACGTGACCGAGCTCGGCCTCCACGTCGTCAAGGCGGTCGTGCCGGAGCTGTGCATGCTCGACGTGCGGGAGGACGCCTGCTTCCTCGGCGGCCCGCGCCTGCGTCGCGCACCGGTCGACCTGGGCCTGCGCGCGCGGGAGCTCGGCGTCCACGAGCTCAACCTCGACCCGCACCCGTTCCCGTGAGCGAGCTCGACAGCCCCGCTCGCCTCGCGTCGACGGTCTATCCGGAGCCGCCGGGCCGCGACGACCCGGCCGAGCTCTACCACGAGGCATCGAAGCTGTCGCCGGCGACGGCGGCCCACGTCCTCGCGGGCGCACGCAGGCTCGCGGGGTCGCCGGCGCTTCGTGCCGCGGTCGCGCGCGCCTCGCTGCGCCACCCGGAGCTGCCGCTCGTGTCGCTCCCGGCTCCGGCGCCACTCGAGGGCTCGCTCGAGACGGTGATCCGCCGGCGCCGCTCGGCACGAGCCTTCGCAGGCGAGCCGATTGCGGGTTCGGCGCTCGCGGCACTGCTGCAGGCGTGCTACGGCGTGACCGGCGCGCTCGGGGAGGGCGAGCCCGACCGGGCGCAGCCGCTCCGCTCGACACCGTCCGGCGGGGCGCTCTACCCGCTCGACGTCTATGTCGCCGCGAGCCGAGTCGACGGCCTCGCACCGGCGCTGTACCGCTACGACCCGCTCGCCTCCGGGCTCGAGCGGACGGGCAGCCCGGCCGGGGTGGCCGCTGCGACCGCCAACCCCGAGCTCGCGGCGGGCGCGGCCGCGACGGTCGTCCTCACGGCGACGTTCTGGCGCTCGCGCTTCAAGTACGGGCTGCGGGCGTACCGCTTCGCACTGCTCGAGGCCGGTCACGCGGCCCAGAACGTCCTGCTGGCGGCCACAGCACTGCGGCTCGCCGCCGTGCCGCTCGGGGGCTTCTTCGACCGGCGCCTCGACGCGGCCCTCGAGCTCGACGGGGTCGATCGCTCGTCCCTCTATGTCGTCTGCGTCGGCGCCCCGGGGGACGCGTGAGCACGGCGCCTGGCGGCCTCGCGCTCGGCGCGGCGCTCTACGTCGCGGTCGCGCGGCGCCTGCCCCGGCCGCGCCTGCCGACCAGGCAGGAGGGGCCGGTGCTCGCAGCCCTCGTCACGTCGGCGATCACCGAGGAGTGGCTGTTCCGCGGACCGGTCTTCCGCGCGCTCGCACGCCGGCTGCCGCGGCTCGCACCCGCCGCCGCCGCGGCGGCCTTCGCCGCGAGCCACCTGCCCGAGGCGGACGCGCGCGCGCTCGCCTCTCTTCTCCTCGTGGGCGGGACGCTCGGAGTGGCTGCAACGGGCCACGGCGGCTTGCGGGCCGCGATGCTCGCACACGCGACCTACGACGTCCTGGCGCTGCTCGAGGCGCCCGAGTGACCACACCGCCCGCACTCCTCGAACGCGTCTCGCGATCCTTCGGCGGCACGGTGGCCCTCGCCGGCGTCGATCTCACCGTCGGCGCCGGCGAGATCGTCTCGCTGCTCGGCCCGAACGGCGCCGGCAAGACGACCGCGCTGCGGATCCTCCTCGGCCTGCGGCGTCCCGACGCGGGACGGGCGGCGATCTTCGGCCGCGATCCGTGCACGCTCGAGAGCCGCCGGCGGCTCGGCTGCACGCCGCAGGAGACGAGCCTCCCGCCGACGCTGACAGTCCGGGAGACCGTCGACCTCGTCCGGCGGCACTTCCCTCGTCCCCCGCGGTCCGACGAGTTGCTGGAGCGGTTCGGGCTCTCGGCCGACGCCTGCCGCCAGACGGGCGGACTGTCCGGGGGGCGGCGGCGGCGACTCGCGGTCGCCCTCGCGTTCGCGGGCGGGGCCGACCTCCTCGTGCTCGACGAGCCGACGTCGGGGCTCGATGCGGAGGCTCGTCGTCTCGTCTGGGACGCCGTGCGCGCGCACGCGGCGCGGGGAGGAGCCGTTCTCCTGACGACGCACCACCTCGAGGAGGCGGAGGCGTTGGCGACGCGGGTGGCAGTGCTTGCTCGAGGCCGTATCCGGATCGACGGCACCGCCGCAGAGATCCGCGCGCGGGCAGGGCTGACGCGAGTCCGCCTGGTGACGGCGACGATCGAGCCGGTTCCGGGCGAGATTCGCCGGGAGCGCGCCTGCGGCGTGACGACCCTCTATGTCCGCGACGTCGCGTCCGCGCTCCGCCGGCTCGTTTCGTGCGGCGTCCCGCTCGCGGGTCTCGAGGTGGCGCCGGCGACGCTCGAGGAGGCGCTGACACTCCTGGGGGTGGACGGGTGACGCTAGCGGCGCTCCACTTCCGCTCGCAGGTCAGGCAGCTGACCCGCTACCCGGCGTTCCTCGTCCCGACGCTCGGCTTCCCGATTGCCTTCTTCGCGCTGTTCGGGCTGCCGCGCCGGAGCGTCGATCCACGCGTTCTGATGGCCTCCTACTCGGCCTATGCCGTCCTCGGGATCGCCTTCTTCCAGTTCGGGGTCGGGATCGCCGCGGAGCGGGAGGAGCCCTGGGAGAGCTTCCTCCGCACGCTGCCGGTCTCGGTCGCGGCCCGCTTCGCCGGGCGGCTCGGCGCCGCCCTCGTCTTCGCCACCGCGGCCGCGGCGCCGGTGATCGCGCTCGCAGTCGCGGTGCGGCCGGTGTCACTCGGCGGCGCGGCGTGGCTCCGCTTCATGCTCGCGCTCGTCGCGGGGAGCACGCCGCTGGCGCTGCTCGGGATCGCACTCGGCTACTGGGTCCCGGCGAAGGGCGCGCTGCCGGTCGCGAACCTCGTCTACCTCGCAGTCGCCTACGCCGGCGGGCTGTGGACCGGTCCACGGGGCCTGCCGCACTCGATCGAGCGGGCGGCGCCGTTCCTGCCGACGCGGCAATGGGGCGACGTCCTCTGGAGCGCGGTGCTCGGAGGCGGCTGGGGTTGGGGTCACTGGCTCGAGCTCCTCGGCTTCTCGCTCCTCTTCGGCGCGCTCGCCGCGTGGGGCTACCGGCGCGACGAGGGGCAGCGGTTCCGGTGAGCGCTACCAGGCCTCGCGCAGCAGCCGCTCGATCTCCTCCGGGCTCGCCTCGTGCGGGTTGGCCTTGTTGCCGCCGCGCTCGGCCGTCGAGGCGGCGAGCTCGGGCAGGTCGTGCTCGGGCACGCCGAGGTCGCGGAGGCGAGGCGGGCCGCCCAGCTCCGGAAAACCGAGAGTCGAGAGCTCCCCGACCCGGGTCGCGGGGTCGTCGCTGCCGATCGCCTCGCCGAAGCGACGGACGGCGTCCGCCGCGAAGGCCGTGTTGAAGCGGAGGACGGGCGGCAGACAGATCCCGTTGAGCGTCCCGTGCGGCAACCCGTAGCGACCGCCGATCGCCTGGGCGAGCGCGTGGGCGAGGGCGAGCATCGAGCCGGCGAGCGCGGCGCCGCCGTGGGCGGCACCGCGGAGCAGGCCGGCGCGCGCCTCCCGGTCGTCCGGCGCCTCGACCACCCGCGGCAGCCACTCCGAGATCAGCTGCGCTCCGGCGAGGGCCTCTTCGTCGGCGGCGTCGTTGTGCCCGGCGGCGTAGAGCGCCTCGGCGCAGTGGGCAAGCGCGTTCAACGCCGTGCCGACGGTCGGCCGCAACGGGAGTGCGAGCGTCAACTCGGGCGCGTAGAGGATCGCCGTGGGGTGCGCCCCGCTCCCGCCGCCGCGCATGCGGCGCTCGGGGTCGCGAACGCCGTAGTACGTCGTCCACTCGGCGCCCGAGTACGTCGTCGGTACGGAGACGAGCGGCAGGTCCGTCGCTGCCGAGACCGCCTTGCCGAGGTCGATCGCGCTGCCGCCGCCGACGGCGAGCACGCCGTCACAGCCGGAGGCCTGCGCCGCCGCCTCGCCGATCCGGTCGGTCGGAACCTGCCGCCAGCGGGCGCGCTCGCCGAGCGCGAGCCCGTCCCAGCGCGCGCTCGCGACGGCGAGCGGCGCCGAGACTCCCGCCTCCGCACAGACCTCCGGCAGTGTCTCCAGTCCCCAGCGAACGATCATGCGAGCCGCTCCCGCGCGAAGACGACGAAGGCCTGGGCTGCGCGCGTCTCGGCGCGCCCGGTCGAGCGGACGAGCTGGATCTCGCGCGACGGCTCGAGCCCCTCGACGCGCGCGACCGCGAGCGCCCCGGACGCGAGATCCGCCTCGATCGCACCCCGCGAGATGAAGGTGAGCCCGAAGCCGTTCAGCACCGCGGTGCGCGCAGACTCCTGCAATCCGAGCTCGAGCCGTACGTCGAGGTCGCGGAGCCGGACGCCCATCTCGCGCAACTCGTCGTCGATCATCTGGCGAACCCCGGCGCCCTCCTGCATCAGCACGAGCGGCTGCTCCCTCAACTGCTCCAGCGAGATCGTCCGGCCTGCGTACGCGTGGCCGGCGGGGACGGCGAGCACGACCTCGTCGCGGAAGAACGGCTCGAAGCCGACCCCGCGCTGGCGGCGGGCCGCGCCGACGACACCGAGCTCGAGCTCGCGGCGCGCGACGAGGTCGACGACGCTCTGCGTGTCCGAGACGGTGAGGGCGACCCGCACCTCGGGATGCAGGCGCTGGAACTCCGCGAGGACGACCGGGACGACGGTGCCGCCGGGCCCGGTCGAGGCGCCGATCTCCAGCCGTCCGGTCAGCTCGCCCTCCGCCTCTTCGCCGAGCTCCTGGAGCAACTGCTCCTCGAGCGCGAGCAGGCGCTGCGCGCTGCGGTAGAGCCGCTGCCCTGCCTCGGTCGGCTCGACGCGACGGCCGGAGCGGTCGAGGAGCTGCTGCCCGAGCCGCTTCTCGAGCGAGCGGATCTGGAGGCTCACGGCCGGTTGGGTGACGCCGAGCTGGTCGGCGGCCTGGGAGAAGCTGCGCCGCTCGACCACCGTGCAGAACGCTGCGAGCTGTCGCGTGTCCATAAGGCGAGCTTATCCGCGCCGGCGCACGACGCGACCTGGGACGGGCCCCTGTCACCGTCTACGATCACTGCGTGCCAGAGACGACGACGCGGGTCGAGGACACGCTCGTCCGCGGCTACCGGCAGCTGGCGAACGAGACGCCGGCGCGGGGACGCGACGGGTTGCTCCGGGTCCTGGACGTCGCTCTCTCCGTCGTCTTCCTCCTGGTCTCGCTGCCGGTCTCGCTGCTGATCGCGCTGCTCGTGCTCGCGACGAGCGGCACGCCGGTGCTCTACCGCGGCGAGCGCGTCGGTCGCGGCGGTCGTGTCTTCCTGATGCTCAAGTTCCGGACGCTGCGAAAGGGGGCCGAGCAGCGGCTCGGGCCGCACCTGGGCGAGGAGCTCGTCCGCCGTACGCAGGCCGAGTTCACGCCGGTCGGCCGCTGGCTGAAGGCGACGCAGCTCGACGAGATCCCGCAGTTCGTGAACGTCCTCCGCGGCGAGATGAGCCTCGTCGGGCCACGTCCGATCCGGCCCGTGTTCTTCGCCGAGCTCGCCCACGAGCTTCCCGCCTACTGGCAGCGGCTCGTCGTCCGGCCCGGGCTGACGGGGTTCGCACAGGTGCGGCGCGGCTACGAGACGAGCATGGCGGAGAAGCTCGCGCACGACCTCGAGTGGATCGCCGACCGGTCGGTCCGGCTCTACCTCCGCACGGTGGCCGCGACCGGCTGGCGCGTCGTCCGGCAGTCGCTGCGGGGGCTCGTACGACCCGACGCCTGAAGATCGTCCTCGGCGGCCTCGTCCTCGTCGTGCTCGCCGCGGCGGGCGGCATGCTCCTCTATCTCGCGCTCCGCGGCTCGCCGCAGGCGTCGCCTCCGCAGCCGCCCTCCCCGCCGCCGCCGACGACACCGGCTCCACCTCCGAGCGCTCATCCGCTGCTCGTCGGGGTCGACGACGACTCGCTCAAGTGGTCGTCGCGGCCGCTCGCCGTCGTCGCCCGCCAGCAGTCGGTCGGCGCCGAGGCGGTGCGCGTCTGGGTGCCGTGGCACGGCGAGGCAGCGCCGGGCGCGACCCGCCGCGCCGAGCTCGCGCGCGACGAGCAGGCGGCGCGACGGACGAAGGTCGTGCTGGCCGTCTTCGGCTTCGCCGGCGACACGCCGACGGCGGACGCCGCCCAGGAACGTTTCTGCGGTTACGCGCGCGCGGCGCTCGCCCGGGTCCCGGACGCCGTCGCCGTCGTCGTCTGGAACGAGACGAACTCGCGCACCTACTGGCGCGGCACGCCCGCCGAGTACGAGCGCCTGCTCGCGCGCTGCTACGACGCGCTGCACGCGCTCCGCCCTGACGTCGTCGTGCTCGACTCGACCGCGTCGACGCCGGCGCCCGCACGGTTCCTGAGCGCTGTCGCGACCGCCTACCGCGCGGCAGGCCGCACTGCGCCGCTCGTGGACGCGTTCGGCCACAACCCCTATCCGCGCTCATCCGACGAGGCGCCGGCGGCGACGCATCCACCGGGCTTCCTCGGCGAGGGCGACTATCCCCGGCTGGTGACGGCGCTCGAGAACGGCTTCGCAGGCACGGCGCAGGAGCAGCAACTCGACGTCTGGTATCTCGAGGACGGCTACCAGTCGGACACGCCGCAACAGCTGCTCGACGGCTACTCGGGAAGCGAGAACGCGGCCACCGTGGCCGCCGACGTGCAGGCGGAGCGGCTGCGGCAGGCGATCGCGCTGGCCGCGTGCCAGCCGGGCGTCCGCGCGTTCCTCAACTTCGAGCTCGTGGACGAGACCAGGCTCGCGGGCTGGCAGTCGGGCCTCTACTGGCGCGGGCCGGTGGCGAAGCCTGCGGCGGCCGCATTTGCCGGGGCGGCGCGGGCGGCGAGCAAGGGCACGATCGACTGCGCCTCGGCGGGGGGCTCGGCCGCCGCGCGCCCGTAGAGTTAGCGGCCATGTGCGGGATCTGCGGGATCGCCTCCTCGACCGGCTCGCCCGACCCGGCGCGGCTGGCCGGCATGAGCGAGCTGCTCGTCCACCGCGGCCCGGACAGCGCCGGCGCGCACCTCGACGGGCCGGTCGCCCTCGCCGCGCGGCGGCTGTCGATCGTCGACCTCGCGCACGGCGACCAGCCGCTCGCGAACGAGGACGGCAGCTGCGTCGTCGTCCAGAACGGCGAGATCTACAACTCGCCGGAGCTCCGCCGCGAGCTCGAGCGCGCCGGGCACGCCTTCCGGACGCAGTGCGACACCGAGACGATCGTCCATCTCTACGAGGAGCACGACCTCGGCTTCGCGGAGCGCCTGCGCGGGATGTTCGCGGCCGCGATCTGGGATTCACGCCGCCGCCGGCTCGTGCTCGCGCGCGACCGCTACGGGATCAAGCCGCTCTACTACCGCCACGAGGGCGGCGGGCTCCTGTTCGCGTCCGAGCTGCGCTCGCTGCCGCGCGGCGAGATCGACCTCGACGCGCTCGAGGCGTTCCTCGCGTTCAACTCGATCCCGGCGCCGTACTCGATCTTCCGCGAGATCCGCAAGCTGCCGGCGGGGCACCTGTTGGTCTGGGAGGAGGACGGCTCGCTGCGGCTCGATCGCTACGCGCGCCCGGGTCCGGCGCCTGCCGGCGAGCTGCTCGGCGGCGACGAGGCGGAGCTCGCGGAGGAGCTGCGGGCGCGGCTGCGCGACTCGGTTCGCGCGCACCTGCTCGCCGACGTGCCGGTCGGGGTGCTCCTCTCCGGCGGCGTCGACTCGGCAGTGCTCGCGGCGCTGGCGGCGGAAGAGACCGCGGAGGCGGTGCACACGTTCACGATCGGCTTCGAGGAACGAAGCTTCGACGAACGCGCCGACGCCCGCCGCGTCGCCGATCGCTACGGCACGAACCATCACGAGCTGCTGGTGCGCCCGGAGCCGGAGCTGCTGCTGCGCGCGCTGGCGGAGGCGTTCGACGAGCCGTTCGCCGACTCGTCCGCGCTGCCCACGTACCTCGTGTCGCAGCTCGCGGCCGGGCACGTGAAGGTCGCGCTCTCCGGCGAGGGTGGCGACGAGCTCTTCGGCGGCTACTACACCTACGCGGCCGACCTCCTCGCCGACCGGCTGGCGCCGCTTGCCGCACTCGCCCGTCCGCTCGTCGAGCGCGTGCCGGCGTCCTCGCGGAAGGCGAGCCTCGACTACAAGGCGAAGCGGTTCGTCCGCGCCGCGCACCTGCCGCCCCTCGAGCGGCATCACGGCTGGAAGGAGATCTTCTCCCCGGAGGCGCGCGCCGGGCTGACCGGCCGCCGCTCGGGCTTCGACCCGGTCGACGTCTACCGCGACCGCTACCGGGGGAGCGAGGGCGCACCGGAGCTGGCGCGGCTCCAGGACGTCGACTTCGGGGTCTATCTCGTGGACGACCTGCTCGTGAAGACCGACCGGGCGTCGATGGCGCACTCGCTGGAGGCGCGCGTGCCGTTCCTCGACCCGGCGGTGACGAACTTCGCATTCGCGCTGCCGACGCGCCACAAGGTGCGCGGCCTCTCGAAGAAGGTGCTGCTGCGCAAGGCGGCAGAGCCGCTGCTCCCGCGCGAGGTCGTCCACGGACGGAAGCGCGGCTTCTCGATTCCCGCGGCGGCCTGGCTGCGCGGCGACCTGGAGCCGTTCGCACGGGCGACGCTCTCTGCGAGCACGCTCGAGCGGCAGGGGTTCTTCCGCCCCTCGGCGGTGGCGCGGCTGCTCGACGAGCACGTCACGGCCCGCGAGGACTGGAGCCGCCAGCTCTGGGGGCTGCTCGCGTTCACCCTCTGGTACGAGCGCCACGTCGAGCAGGAGCCGCCACGCCTCCATTCGGCGCGGATGGAGGTGCTCGCCACATGAGCGATCTCCCGCCTCTCGAGCTGGGCCACCCCCGGACCGAGCTGCGCCGGCAACTCGTCGACGCGGTGCTGCGCGGAGAGAAGACGGCCACGGCCGGGCTGCTCGCGGAGTACGAGGCGGAGGGGGGGGAGACGGACGTCGAAGGGGTGCGCTACGCCCTGCTCGGCTACGCCGACGAGCCGGTCGGCGTGGTCGAGGTCACGGAGTCGCGAGTCGTCCCGGCCGGCGAGATCGACGAGGCGTTCGCGCGCGACGAGGGCGAGGGATTCGAGTCGGTTGAGGAGTGGCGGGTCGCGCACGAGCAATTCTTCGGCCGCCCGATCGAACCGGACACGGCGATCGTCGCCGTCCGCTTCCGGCTGCTGGAGCGATCGTGATGCGCGTATGGGTCGACATGACGGCCTCGGCGCACGTGCTCGTCTTCCGGCCGCTCATCCGGATCCTGCGCGAGCGGGGTGACGAGGTGGAGATCACTGCGCGCGACTACGCCCAGACGCTTCAGCTGCTCGAGCTGCACGGGCTCGAGGCCGACGCGGTGATCGGCAAGCACGGCGGCCGCTCGCGGGTGCAGAAGGCACGCCAGATGACGCACCGGCTGGGCGCCCTGCGCCGCTGGGCGAAGGGCCGCGACTTCGACGTCGCGCTCGCGCACGGCTCGCACGAGCTCACGATCAGCGCGCGGCGGCTGGGGATCCCGAGCTCGACGACCTTCGACTACGAGTTCGCGACGCTCCAGCACCAGCTCGGATGCCGTGCGGCGACGCGGGTGGTCGTCCCGGACGCGATCCCGCCGCAGCGGCTCCGGCCGTACGGCGTGCGACCGCCGAAGCTCGTCCGCTATCCGGGCCTGAAGGAGGAGTACTACCTGAGCGACTTCGAGCCGGACCGGTCGCTGCTCGGCCGCTTCGGCGTCGACCCGGCGCGCGTCCTCGTCGTGCTGCGGCCTCCGCCCGACGTGTCGCTGTACCACCGGCACTCGAACCCGCTCTTCCCGCAGACGCTCGACCACCTCGGGCGGCTGGAGCAGGTCCAGGCCTTCGTCCTGCCGCGAACGGAGGAGCAGCGCGAGTTCGTGCGGGCGCTCGACCTGCCCTCGGTGATCCTGCCGGAGACCGCGGTCGACGCGCAGAGCCTGATTGCCCTCGCCGACGTCGTCGTCTCCGCCGGCGGCACGATGAACCGCGAGGCTGCCGCGCTCGGCGTCCCGGTCTACACGACGTACGGCGGCCGGCTCGGCGGCGTCGACGAGGAGCTGATCCGGGAGGGCCGCCTGAAGCCGCTCACCGACCCGCGCGCGCTCGACCTGCACAAGCGCGAGCCCGGCGAGTCGGGCCCGGTGCGCCGCGACCCGGCCGAGATGCTGCGACTGCTGCTCAGCGCCCTCGACGCCTGATCGGATCCGTCCCGGACGGACGTGTCCCACCCCTTCGCGCGGTCCCCCTCCCTGGGTGGGGCCGCGTCCCGCCGCCCTCGGCACAGACGCTACCCGGGAACCCGTGACGGGGTGGTCGCGACTTCGTGTCGAGTTTCGCGGTGTCTCAGGGGACGCGGGCGAGCTCGGCCAGGAGCTCCGAGCCGTAGCGCTCGAGCTTCGCGGGGCCGATTCCCGGCACCGCTGCGAGCTCCGCGAGCGTACGCGGGGTGCGCGCGACGAGCTCGGCGAGCGTGCGGTCGTTGAACACGACGTAGGCCGGCACCTCCTCCACCTTCGCCCGGGCGAGGCGCCACTCCTTGAGCGCGAGCACCGCCGGCGTCTGCTCGAGGCGCGGCTTCGCCGCTGCAGCGGCGGCGGGTGCCGCGGCTCGCACACCCAGCTCGTCGAGGAAGCGGCTCGGTCGGCCCGACCAGGTCACGAGCAGATACCGCTTCGCCCGCGTGAGGCCGACGTAGAAGAGGCGGCGCTCCTCGGCCAGCTCGTCGCCGCGTGCGCGCCGGATCGGCAGCTCGCCCTCCTCCAGCCGCGGGAGGTGGACAGCCTCCCACTCGAGCCCCTTCGCGCGATGGAGCGTGAGCAGATGGACGCCCCTGCCGGCGCTCGCACCGAAACGCTCGTGCAGTGACGCCGCGAACTCGGCCGGCGACTCGCCCTCGAACTGCTCCGCCAGCCGGACGAGCCGCGCGAGGTCGGCCTGCCGCGTCTGCTCGCGGTCGCCGAGCTTCTCGGGAGGATCGTCGAGCAGGCCCTGGGCGACGGCGATCCGGCGCACAGTCTCGGCGACCGCCCCGGGCCCCTCAGCTCGCAGCGCCTTCAGGAGCTGCCGCGCCGCGTCCCGGTCGAGGAGCGATGCCCCCTGGAACGGGAGCCCGGCCTCGTGGAACGCCTCCTCCAGCTCGGTCGTGCGGGCGTTCGTCCGGACGAGAACCGCCTGCTGCTCGAGCGGGACGCCGCCCGCCGCGAGCTCCCGCACGCGCGCCGCGACCGTCGCCGCCTGCCCGGCGGGATCGAGGCAGGCGCGCAGCTCCGGCTCCGGGCCGTCCGGAAGCGTGGGCCGAAGCGACTTCTCGGCGCCGCCGAGCCGCGGCACGAGCCGGTTCGCGAGCTCGAGCACCTGGGGCGTCGAGCGGTAGTTGCGCTCGAGCCGCACGACGGTCGCATCCGGGAAGCGGCGCGGCAGCCCGAGCAGCCAGCGGGCGCTCGCGCCGGTGAAGCCGTAGATCGACTGGTAGTCGTCGCCGACGACGCAAAGGTCTTCGCGCGGGCCGAGCCACAGCTCGAGCAGCGTCTGCTGCAAGACGTTGACGTCCTGGTACTCGTCGACGGTGAACGCGCGCCAGCGGTCGCGGACGGCTGCGAGCGCCTGCTCGTCGGCCTCGAGCAGCCGGATCGTCCGCTCGAGCAGATCCTCGAAGTCGATGACGCCGTCGGCGTCCTTGCGCCGCTCGTACTCGCGGAAGACCCGGAGCGCGAGATCGGGCGGTAGCGGCGGCTCGTGGTCGCCGAGTCCCTCGTAGTACGTATCCGGGGTCAGTCGCCGGTTCTTCGCCCACTCCACCTCGGTCGCGAGGTCGCCGGCCGGACGGAAGCGGTACGGCTTCGGCAGGCCGTTGCCGATGCGGCGGAGCAGGAGCGCCTTCGTCGAGAGGATCCGGCCCGGGTCGCCGCGGAAGTGACGCAGCAGCGAGAGCGCCGCCGAGTGGAAGGTCGAGGCGCGGACGCCGTCGGTGCCGAGTGCGCGCAGCCTGCTCCGCAGCTCCCCGGCTGCCTTGTCCGTGAACGTGACGGCGACGATCTGCGAGGCCGGGAAGGCGCCGGTTGCGACCTGCCAGGCGATCCGCCGGGTGATCGTGGTCGTCTTGCCGGTTCCCGCGCCCGCGAGGATGCACAGCGGGCCGCGCGTCGCCTCGGCGGCGGCGCGCTGTTCCGGGTTCAGGCCCTCGAGGATCGTCGCGGCGTCCAGGCAGGCACCGTAGCGAGCGCGCCGGTCGGGCTTCCTCGCGAGAGGGTTGCGGCTCCGTGCCGAGGTGCACCGGCCGTCCGCGTGGGCAGAATCGGCATGTGGACGGACTCCCGATCGGCCGGCGTCCGGCGCGCATCCTCAAGCTCGCCGGGGTCTTCGTCGTGGCGCTCGTCGTCGTCGCCGCGGCCGCCGCCGCGTCCGTCGTGCTCTGGCTGCGCACCTACGCGCCACTCACCGCGGACACGGGCTCCGTCGCGCCCGGCCCGGGCGTCGGCGCCGTCGTCCAGCCGGCGGTCGGCTCCGGCGGCAAGGAGGTCTTCTTCCCGGCCTACTCGAAGGGGAAGAGCTTCGTCGCCTCGTTCACGCTCCGCAACGCGGGCCACTTCGGGGTGACGGTGGAGGGGATCGTCCCCGCGCCCGCCGGCACGCCGCCGTGGGTCGGGCCGGTCGAGCTCCTGACGACCGAGTCGGTTTCGAGCGGTGCGCCCGTGGCGCACACGCGACCCTTCACGACGCTCGGCCTCGCCGCCGGCGACAGCGCCGTCCTCGTCGCCCGCTTCGAGCTCCTCTGTCCCGCCGGCCACCGGCGGCTGCCGTCCGTGTACGCCGACTCGTTGACCCTCCGCTACCGCTATGCACGCTGGTTCGAGCGGACCGAGACGGTCTCGCTGCCCTTCGCCGTCACGCTGCGCTGCGTCGGCGGGCCGCTGGCGACGCCCTAGAGCTCGCGGTCGGCCGCGACCCGGCTCGCGTCGGGCGCCGGCTGCGGCGTCGGCGCGGAGACCCGCCGCGGCGCACGGACGATCGTGCCGAGCTTCGCGACGACCTCGAGCGTGTCGCCGTCGTCGGCGAGCCGTTCGAGCTGGGCGAGCTCCTGCTCGAGCCACGCAGCGTCGACCGGCGGGCGGCTCAGCCGCATGATCTTCGGGTGCGTCGTCTCCCCGACGGCCTCGCCCTCGGTCCACAGCTCCTCGTGGATCTTCTCGCCCGGGCGCGAGCCGACGTACTGGATGCGGATGTCGCGCGCACCGTCCGCGTCCTCGCCCGGGAGCCGCGGCTCCTTGCCCGAGAGCCGGATCATGTTCGCGGCGAGGTCGACGATCTTCACCGGCTCGCCCATGTCGAGGACGAAGACCTGGCCGCGGCCGCCGATCGCGCCCGCCTGCACGACGAGCGACACGGCTTCCGGGATGGTCATGAAGTAGCGCGTCATCTCCGGGTGGGTCACCGTGACCGGGCCTCCCCGCTCGATCTGCTTGCGGAAGGTCGGGATCACGCTCCCCGACGAGTTGAGCACGTTGCCGAAGCGCACCGCGACGAAGCGCGTCGTGACGTCGCGCCGGTGGCCGAGCGACTCGACCACCCACTCGCAAAGCGCCTTCGACTGGCCCATCACGGTCTTCGGGTTCACGGCCTTGTCGGTCGAGATCAGGACGAAGCGCTCGACCTCGAACTCGGCGGCGAGCTCGGCGACGGTGCGGGTCGCGACGACGTTGTTCCGCACCGACTCGAGCGGATGCGTCTCCATCAGCGGCACGTGCTTGTAGGCCGCCGCGTGGAAGACGACGGTCGGCTTGTACTTCTCGAACACCTCGCGGCGGAGCGCCTTGCGGTCCTTGACGTCGACGAGCTTCGGCACCGCCGGGGTGAAGTCGCGCTCGGCGACGAGCTCGCGCTCGATCTCGAAGAGCGCCGTCTCGGCGTTGTCGACGAGGATCAGCCGCGACGGGTTGACGCGCGCGATCTGGCGGCAGAGCTCGGAGCCGATCGAGCCGCCCGCACCGGTGACGAGGACGGTGTGGCCCTCGAGATAGGACGCGACCTGCGCGAAGTCGACCTCGACCTGCTCGCGGCCGAGGACGTCCTCCACCTGCACGGGGCGCAGCTGCCCGGCGAGACCGAGGTCGCCCGCGATCAGCTCGTAGAGGCCGGGGAGCGTCTTGACCGGGATCCGGGACTCCGACGCCGTCTCGACGATGCGGCGGCGCACCTCGCCGGAGACAGACGGCATCGCGATCAGCACCTCGTCCGGCCGCCGGTCGCGCAGGACCTGCGGCAGGTCGTCGGTCGTGCCGAGGACGCGGACGCCGTGGATGCGTGAGCCTTTCTTGCGCGCGTCGTCGTCGACGAAGCCGATCGGCGTGTAGCGCAGCATCCGCGAGCGCTGCATCTCCTGGACGATCAGCCGGCCCGCGTCGCCGGCGCCGACGACGATCACCTCCTTGCCGCGCGCGACGACGGAGAGGCCCGGCCGCTCGATCGCCGTCCGTGCCAGGAGGCGCGCTCCGGCGACGAGCCCGAGCGTGAGCAGGAAGTCGGTCGCGGCGATCGAGCGCGGCAGCCGCACGTTGTGCACCGGCGAGACGAGGTAGACGGTCAGGTCGGAGACGAGGCAGGCGACGACGACGCCGCGGGCGGCGCTCCACATGTCCCGGATCGACACGTAGCGCCACCAGCGGTTGTAGAAGCCGAACGCGACGAAGACGACGAGCTTGATCGCGAGGACGATCAGGATCGTCTGGCGCAGCAGGTGCGCGTAGTAGACGGGCAGCCCGTTGTCGAAGCGCAGCTCGAACGCGAGCCACCACGCCAGCGCGACGATCGCCGCATCCACCAGCAGCTGCCACAGCCGGTGGCGGGCGAAGAGGTTCATGCGCCCGAGTGAACGCCCACGGCGGAGCGGACGACGTCGACGACGCGCTCCTGGGCCTCGACCGGGATCTCCGGCCAGAGCGGCACCGAGAAGTTGTCGGTCGCGACCTCCTCCGTCGCCGGCAGCGAGCCCGGCTCGTAGCCGAGGAAGCGCAGCGCCGGCTGCAGGTGGAGCGGCGTCGTGTAGTACGTCCCCGAGGCGATGCCCTCGTCGGCGAGCGCCGCGCGGATGCGGTCGCGCTCGGGCGAGCGGCAGACGAACAGGTGGTAGATGTGCCCGGGCTCGTCCTCGGGCAGGTCGACGAGCTCGCCGAGACCGAGCTCCGCGTAGCGGGCGGCTGCTTCACGGCGGCCCCGGTTCCAGCCGTCGAGCTCGGGCAGGAAGATGCGGAGCATCCCGGCCTGCACCTCGTCGAGACGCGAGTTGTAGCCGACGAAGTCGAACGCCGTCTTGTCGCGCGAGCCGTGGAAGCCGAGCATCTGCACCCGGTCGGCGAGCTCCACGTCGTTCGTCGCGACGAGGCCGCCGTCGCCGAGGCAGAAGAGGTTCTTCGTCGGGTAGAAGCTGTAGGTCGCGAGCGTCCCCTTCTGGGCGACGCCGGGAGCGCCGAAGGCCTGGGCGGCGTCCTCGATCACCGGCAGGCCCAGCTCGAGCAGCTCGTCGAGCGGCAGCGGCCGCCCGAACAGGTGCACCGGCATGAGCGCGCGCGTCCGGCTCGTCACCTTGCGCGCGACGTCCTCGGGGTCGAGGTTCAGCGTCACCGGGTCGATGTCCGCGAAGACGGGCGTCGCGCCGCGCCGGGCGATCGACTCGGCGGTCGCGTAGAACGTGAAGGCGGGGCAGATCACCTCGTCGCCGGGCCCGATCTCGAGCGCGTCGAGGGCGATCACGAGCGCGTCCGTGCCGTTGCCGACGCCGACGGAGCGCTCGACGCCGAGATAGGCGGCCGCCTCCTCCTGGAAGGCCCAGTAGTGCGGCCCGCGGATCGTCTGGCCGCTGTCGAGGATCTCGCGGAAGCGAGCCTCGAGCCGCGGGATCAGCGGCTCGTACTCGGAATGGACGTCAACGAGCGGAATCTTCTGCATGGCGATTCACTCTAGCGCTGCGTACCCCGCGGTAGACGAGATACGCCAGCAGGGCGAGAACGCCTGCCGCGATCGCGTATTCGGCGTACTTGAAGCCGTTGTCGAAGCTGTCGTAGCTCGTGCCGAGGCCGTAGCCCGCGCCGGCGATCGCGAACGCCCAGATCGC
>Ga0075270_1000005_pt1 | contig 21466 bp, 21 predicted proteins | sample SF_Rice_5C_0N_20_FD_69774 | JGI IMG/M metagenome (GOLD analysis project Ga0075270, IMG submission 69774) | Rice paddy soil microbial communities from Twitchell Island, California, USA - SF_Rice_5C_0N_203 | ecosystem: Environmental > Terrestrial > Soil > Paddy field/soil | place: USA: Twitchell... | reverse complement strand
AGGATCACCTGTCCACGTACCACCGCTGCAGGTGTAGTTGTCGCCGGGGGCCGCGCTTGCGACACCGGCCGCCGCCACCGCAGACAGCACCACCACCGTCACCACGCCGAGCGCGAGACGAAACCGCATTCTTGCTCCCTTCGTCCTTGTTCCACGAGAAGGAAGCCCACGATGCTCCGCAGGCGCCGATACCGCGTCAGTTCCCTCTCCCCATGTCGGAGAGGATAACCCGGCTGCAGCGACCGCGTGCAACGCCGGTCCGTACCGGGGTCTCAGCGCGTCTTCGCGAAACACCGGCGCGGGACAGCGCTCATGCGCCCGACGCGCGCGCCGGCAGAGTCTCCGGAGCTACGCCGGTTGATTGAGCTCGAGCAGAAGGCTGCGGAGTTGCGCGAAGCGCTCTTGCCCGAGCTGTTTCTCCCAGTCTCGCTCGATTCCGCGGACGGCGTCTCGGATGGTGTAGGCGGCCCGTTCGCCGCGCGAGGTGAGGGCGACCCGTTTCGACCGTCCGTCATCGGGGTCCGCTCGGCGCTCCAGGTAGCCGAGGCGTTCGAGCTCGCCGAGGAGGTAGTTGACCGCTTGCTTGCTCATGCCTCGCCTGGCGGCGAGCTCGGAGGGTCGCGCCCCCTGGGGCCCTGGGTACAGCAGGAGGTTCAGGTGAGGCCCGTCCAGGTCGTCGAACCCCTGCTCGTGCAGATGGGCGAGCATCCGTCGCAGCACCTGCTCCCACGGCATCCGCAGGAGGACACCGATCAGCGGCGGCCCGAAGGATCGAGCGCCGCCGGCTTGAGTAAAGTCGCTTGACGTCTCCCCGTTCGCCATATAACGTCAAGGCACTTTACCAGCTAGCTCGGGAGGAAACCATGTCGACGAGCACACGCGAAGAGATCACGATCGGTCAGTTGGTCGTCCGCCCCCGAGTCGAGCCCGACGCGTCCGACGGATCGGTGGCGATCCACGAGTTCGACGTCCCCGCCGGCGCCGGCCTGCCGCTCGCCCACAGCCACGACGCCTACGAGGAGACGATCTACGGAATCGCCGGCACCGTGACCTTCACGATCGAGGGCACGCCAACCGATATCGGACCGGGCGAGGCCGTCTGCATCCCCCGCGGTGCCGTCCACTCCTTCGCCAACACCGGCGAGGTCGACGGGACTGCGCTCGCGATCATCACCCCCGGCATCCTCGGCGCCGCCTACTTCCGCGAGGTGGCGGCGATCGTCGACGCAGCTGCCGGCGGCCCTCCCGACCTCGCCGCCATCGCCGAAGTCATGCGCCGACACGGCCTTACCCCGGCGCCGTAACCGAGCCGGCGGCCGTCACAAGCAGCCACGAAGCGTCGATGAAACCAACGCTCACACTCCATGCAGGGCACCGCGAGCGTGTCGACCGATCCGCGGCCCAACAGGGGTGCGCCGCCCCAGGGCACTCAGCCGAACAGGATGAAAGCGATTCCAGGGATGACGAGGTAGGCGACGATCAGGACGTTGACCACGAACCCCGCCGTTCCTCGGCGACGCGCACCCAGACGTCGCGCTCGGATGCCGAGGACGATCCCTGCGAGGGGAGGCAGCATCATCAGCGCCAGCAGGAAGAAGCCCGCGGCGTAGCCCCACGCGCCGGCGTGGCCGATGCTCTCCTGCTCCTCGAGATCGAAGACCACAACCTGCAGGAATGTTCCGACCGCCCCAGCCACGAGGAGCGCGACAGCCGTGCCGGCGACCATCAGCAGCGACAACGTTGCGGCTCGGCGCCCCGGCTCGACCGGCAGCGAGAACCTGTGTCGAGGAGCGCGAGGGAGAGACGTGGCCACGATGTCCTCCTGTCCGGATGGAAACCTGAACATCGTCCGCCCGAGCGCCGTCCACATCCGTAGTTCCAAGCGTCCGCGACTCCTCCGCGCCTGGTCCTCGATGATCACCGCTGGACGTTCGCTCCGTCCGGTCTCGGACGGAGAATCGAGTGGCCATACGGGCTGGAGGCCGGCTCAAGGCGACTGCCGGGTCGGTCGATGGTGAGATGGTGTAGGCGTTCTTCGAGGAGGGGGTCGCGGATGCGGTCGATCGTTCGCATGACGGGATGTGTGGGAGTCGTGGCGGTGGGCGCATTGCTGTCCGCCGGCGTCGCGGGCGCGGACAAGGAGAAGGTGAGGTTGACGGCCGCCGGTCGGGCGGCGGCGCGGGAGGCAGTGGTGCGGCTCGCGGACCTCGGTGCGGGCGCGCGCTGGACGGGGGGCGTGCGCAAGGCGGACTTGTCGTCGACGATGCCGTGTGCGGGCTATCGGCCAAAGCAGTCCGACCTCGTCCTGATCGGCGCCGCGAAGACGGTGTGGAAGACCACGGGACTCCAGATCGCCAGCGAGGCGCAGGTCCTGAAGACGCCCGCGATGGTGAGGCTCGACTGGAAGCGAACCGTCCTCGCGCCGCAGGTGCTGCCGTGTCTGCGCAGAGGACTGGCGAAGTCGCTCCCCACATCGCAGCGGTTCATCTCCTTGCGGCAGATCGCCTTCCCGCGCCTCGCCACCTACACGCGCGCCTACCGCGCGCTGATCGACGTCACGACGTCGACCGCGACGACGCGTGTGATGGTCGACATCGCCCTGGTCGGGCGCGGACGCAGCGAGATCACCCTTGTCACCACGGCCGCACTGGCGGCGGCCCCGGTCGTCAAGCCGGCCGAGATCAGGCTCGCGCGCCTGCTGGCAGCCCGGATCCGAACCTGAAGCCGGTCGGATGCCGCCCCAGGCACGGCTCGAGGCCCTCTCGTCGGCCTTGCCCGGGCGTCCGACGCCCAGGCCGCCCTCGCTCGGCCTGAAACGGCCCTGAGCGGTTCAAGCGTCTAGTTCCCCACCGCCGGGTCGGGCATGAACTCGCGGATCTCTTGAGCACAGCGGCAGGCGGCCGCGATCTTCGCAGCCCACTCCACGGCTGCCTCCCGAGAGGGCAGGTCGAGGACCGCGAACCCTCCGTCGAGCTCCTCGGTCTGCGGGTAGGTGCCGGCGGTGATCGTCCCGTCACCGGCCACCATGACGGGATCGACGTCCTCGGCCAACCCGCCGCCGAACACCCATACGCCTGCGTCCATGGCCTCCTGGGCCACCGCATGAGCAGCCTCTCCCACGGCGGGGAACTCCTCGGCGGGGATGTGGTCCATCGCGCCGCCGGGGAACGAAATCAGGTACCGCGTCATCTCACCACTCCTTTCTCGGCTGCCTGCCCCGGCTGCATCTCAGCCCCGCCCGCACGGGAGAGACCGACACGCCGCCGAAGACTCATCGCTGCTCCGGCAGATCCGGGTTCACGTGGTCGAGGGTCGCTCCGCCGGCGTCAATCCCGAACACGGGTCCAAGCGGCGTTCGTCGACGCTTCTCCTATCGTGGGGCACGCGATGGCAATGTCGATCGAACCCGCGTCCGGGGTCGAGCGGCGGGTCTGCTCGGACTGCGGCCGTCCCTTCTCGAGTGTGCACGGGTTCGTGTACGAGGACGGCAACGCCTGCGCGGTTTACCACGCCCTCCTCCAGACGCACCACCCCTCGACCGTCGCAGACCTCGCCCTGTCCTTCGGAAGCTGGGACGAGGAAGCGACAGCGGCCGACCGGATGCGAGTCGGAGTGCGCGTCTGGCCGGAGCAGGATGAAGTCATGATGCACATCAACGATCCCGGCGAGTCCTCCTGGGGCGACTCAGAGACACTCGGCAAGCTGGCTGGACGCAGCGAGGTTCTTGGGACGCCCCTGGAGCGGCAGGCTCTGCAGACGGTCGAGTTCCTGATCGTGCACGACCCGCGAATCGCCGAGCATCTGCGCTAGCTGATCCGTGGGTGGCTGCTCACCGTCCCAGGCGACTGACTCAGGTCGGCGTATCGTCCGGTACTGATGGTCGAAGAGGGTCTGCAGGGTGCGTACCTCGGCGAGCGAGCGAGCAGCCTCTCGGCGGCAGGCTTCGACCACGTACACGCGGCGGCGGCCCGGAACAAGGTCCTGTCGAAGCTCGCTGCGCTCGCGTACGAGGACGACTATCCCGCTGAAGTCGAGCCCATGGGGACGACCACGTGGTGGACGCTTGGCCGTTGCGTCTCCGCATTGCGAGTCGGGCCGGGCGCTACGCTCGTCGACCTGGCATGCGGTCGTGGCGGGCCCGGGCTATGGCTGGCCCGCGCAACCGGAGCGGATCTGGTCGGCATCGACTGGTCGCAGGTCGCGATCATCGACGCGCGCCAGCGGACGGGGGACTTTCTTCCGACCGGGCGGGCACGCTTCGAGGTTGGCGACCTCGAGGACTCCGGCCTTCCCGGGGGTGAGGCCGACGCGGTGCTCTGTCTCGACGCGGTGTTGTTCGCATCGGACCGAGTTGCGGCGCTCCGTGAGGTGCGTCGGCTACTCCGCGATGACGGCCGGTATGTCTTTACGGCAACGGAGGCGGCATCTGCGGACGATGCTTCATCCGTGACGGCCTGGCGACCATTGCTTGCCGCCGCCGGTCTCGCGCTCGAGAGCAAGGAGGAAGTCCCACGCTACACGGAGCGGTTGCGGCGGATGTACCGCCTCTGGCTCGACAACCTGGAGATGATCAAGGGGGAACTCGGCGCAGATATGGCCGCGACGCTCGAGCAGGAAGCGCATATCGCCGTACCCCGGTTGCGAGACCGACGGCAGTTTCTGTTCGTGGCACGGCCTTGACTCGCCGCCTGGGCGCGGTCTGCCGGCGACCCGAACCCAGGCAACGTCGTCGCCCACGCCGTGCCTTGCGCGTCTCAGCCCAGGAACGACTCGAGCAGCGGCAGGAAGGCAGCCTGCTCCTGGAACAGGAAGGCGTGGCCGGCGTCCGGGTAGAGCCGGAGCCTCGCTCCCGGGATGAGCTTCGTGCGAGCGCGTCGACGAAGCGCCGGTCCCAGCTCTCCGTCGTGCCGCCGTAGCCCGTGATCAGGATCAGCGTGCGGCCGTGTCCGATCGAGCGGTAGCCCACCGTGCCGAAGCCGGTGCTCACGGACTGCGCCGGCGTGGAGGCGACCGCGGCGAGCGCCTGGACGACCAGCATCCTCGGTGAGGGCACCTCTCCGGACACCTACGCCCGCGAACCGGCAACCGTCGCCTGCTCTACAGTCGAGGGCATGCAGTCCCCGAACGGTGTCGCCTGGTTCCGCCGGCGCCGCGTCGGGCTCGGCTGGCGGCCGGTGACCTGGCAGGGCTGGGCGGTCACGGCGGCCGCTGCGGGGGTGATTGCGGGCGCGTTCGCGCTCGTGGGGAGATCGGCCGCCCGGATCCCCGTCGTGATCCTCGTGCTCGCGCTCTACGCGGTCGTCGCGCTCGCGACCGGCGGTGCGTCGGCCGAGGCCGCTCCGGTGGCGACCGAGAGCCCGACCGCGGTCGACGAGGACGAGAGCCCGGTGCGGGCGCCGGTCGCGCGGCAGCCCCGAGCCGTCTCGGCGACCGGCGAGCCGGTTCTCGTGGTCGAGCACCTGACGAAGCGATTCGGCGACCGGGTCGCCGTCGAGGACGTCTCGTTCGAAGTCGCCGCCGGCGAGGTGTTCGGCTTCCTCGGGCCGAACGGCGCCGGCAAGACGACCACCGTGCGGATGCTCGGGACGCTGATCGCGCCCAGCTCGGGGTCGGCGGTCGTCGCCGGGGTCGCGCTCGCGCCCGGGAACGGCGTCGAGATCCGGCAGCGCGTCGCGGTGATGCCCGAGAGCCCCGGCCTCTACCTGCGGCTGACCGTGGCGGAGAACCTCGACTTCTTCGCCGGCCTCTACGGCCTGCCCGATCCGGCCGCGCGGATCCGGGCGGTGCTCGACGCCGTCAACCTCACCGGCCGGGCGGACGACCCGTGCGGCAGCCTCTCCAAGGGGCTCCGCCAGCGGGTCGCGCTCGCGCGTGCGCTCCTGAGCGAGCCCTCGATCGTCTTCCTCGACGAGCCGACGTCCGGGCTCGACCCGGTGGCGAGCCGCGACGTGCACGACCTGATCGACGGCCTGCGCGGACGCGGAGTCACCGTGTTCCTGACGACGCACCGGCTCGAGGAGGCCGAGCGGCTCTGCGACCGCGTCGCGATCCTCAATACGAGCCTGCGCACGATCGGCCGGCCGGACGAGCTGCGCGACCGCCTGTTCGCGAAGTCCCTCGTCGTCCGGACCGCCGCGCCGCTGCCCGATCCCCCCGCCGTCCTCACCGTCGCGGGAGTCGAGAGCTGGCGCGCCGGCGGCGAGTCCGAGTACCTGCTCGCGGTCACGGACGCGCACGCCGCGGCGCCCGCCGTCGCGCGGGCGCTCGTCGCGGCCGGGGCCGACCTGCTCTCGCTCACCGAGACCCGCCATTCGCTCGAGGACGTCTATCTCGAGCTCGTCGCGGACGACGTCGAGGCCGCGCGATGAGCCGGCGGCGGGTCGGCGCCGTCGTGCGCAAGGAGGTGCGCGAGTTCCGGCGCAACCGCTTCGTGATCGGGACGATGGCGGTGATGCCGCTCGTCTTCCTGATCACGCCGATGGTGACGATGTTCAGGGTGCCGGCGTCGGCGAGTGGGACCGCGGTGCGGGGCGCCGTCGGCGTCGTCTCGCTCCTGCTGCTGATCGTGCCCCTCGTGATCCCGCCGGTGATCGCCTCGTACTCGGTCGTCGGCGAGCGCGACCAGGGGACGCTCGAGCCGCTCCTCGGCGCACCGGTCACCCCGTCGGAGCTGCTGCTGGGGAAGGCGCTCGCGGCGTTCGTGCCTTCGGTCGCGGTCGCCTACGTCCTCTACTTCGTCGCCGCGATCAGCATCCGCGTCGGCGCCGCCCGGGTCGTCAGCGACGTCGTCTGGCATCCGCCGCAGGTGCTCGCGCAGCTCCTGTTCACGCCGCTGCTCGCCGCCTGGTCGATCTGGGTCGGGATCGGCATCTCGACTCGGGCGAGCGACGTCCGCGTCGCGCAGCAGCTCGCGACGCTCGCCGGACTGCCGCTGCTCGCCTTCACGTCGCTCATCTCCTTCCAGATCCTCACGCCGTCGGTGCCGCTCGCGATCGGGTTCGCGCTCGCGCTGCTCGCCGCCGACGTCGCCGCCTGGCGCGTCGTCGCCGGGCTGTTCGACCCCGAGCGCCTGATCGCCGGCCGCACGGGCCGCGCGACGGCCGACGCGCGCAGCTAGATGTCCTGCCTACAGACGTTGTGAACGCGGCTGGTCGGGGGTTGGCCTCCGAGTGAGCTGTGTGGTCTGCGGGTGTTGTAGTGGTCGAGCCAGTGTGGCAGGGCGGCGGCGCGTTGGCGGTGTGAGGGGTAGAGGAGGCCGTATGCCCACTCGCGCGCCATCGTCTGGTGGAAGCGTTCGACCTTGCCGTTGGTGCGGGGACGGTAGGGCTTGGTGGTGAGATGCCGGATCTCGTTGCGGTCGAGTAGCCGCTGCAGCTCGCGGCTCTTGACGTAGATCCAGGCGTTGTCGGTCATCAGTCGCTTCGCGACGATCCCGTGTTCGGCGAAGAAGCCGAGGGCGCGTTCGAGGAAGCCAGCGGCGGTCGCGGCGCGCTGGTCCGGGTGGATCTCCGCGTAGGCCAGACGGGAGTGGTCGTCGACGATTGCGTGCACGTAATCGACGCCGTCATGGTGGTGGCGGTCCTGGCTGGTGCGGTCGCCGGTGAGGCGATGACCGGGCCGCTCGAACCGCGCGTACTCGCTGACGTCCATGTGCAACAGATCGCCGGGGCAGGGCCACTCGTACCGGTTCGCCGGCTCGCGTGTCGGCCGCGGCGGCCGTGAGATCCCCGCCCGCCGCAGCACCTTCCAGACGGTCGAATGAGCAACGCCGGTCGCTCCGGCGACCAGGCGTGGGCCCCAGCCGGTCTTGCGCCTGCACGCACAGATCCGCTCGGCGAGCTCCGGGGCAAGCTGGCGCGGGCAACGCCGCGGACGGCTCGAGCGATCAAGCAGACACGACAGGCTCGCACGGGCCTCCTCACCAGCATCCAGCCAGCGATGCCACCAGCGGTGCGCCGTCGCCGGCGACACGCTGAAGCAGGCCGCGGCCTGCCTCAGCGTCATCCCTTCAGCGACCACACAAACAAGCGCATAGCGGCCAGCCAATCCGAGCTTCGCGTTACGGTGAAACGACATCCGAGCCCTCCTTCGAGAGTGAGTCCTGGCAGACCCACAGCCTCGAAGGAGGGCCGGATAGAACCCTCAGCCGTTCACAACCTGTGTAGGCACGTCAGCTAGAGGCTCGACGCCCGGTCGGAAACCAGCCGGAACGGTTCCGGCCGTGGCGACGGCGGCCCGCGCGCCGCTCCCGCTACGCATCGGGCCTCGGTCGAGCGCAAGAATCCGGCCTCCGGTGCGTCTTCCTGGGCATGGGGAGGCACAGCGACGGCGACCGTCTCGGCGTCCTCGAGTCGGTTCGCTGTCTCGACTGCGGCGACGTCTACGCAAAACCCGCTGCGGGCGGCACCGTGCGGACGAATCCGGGCTGCCCGACGTGCGGGTACGCGGGCTGGCTCCCGCTCAGCGTGGCCGGCGCAACGGCCGGGTCCCGCCGTCGCGGCGCGGATCGGCGGCGAGCCCCGTCCGTCCGGCCAGACTGACGCCGCCGAAGTAGTGGTGCCGCTCCGGCCAGCGGCGGACCGCCCGTCCCCCTGCCTCGAGCTCCGCCAGCCCATCCTCGTCGACGCCCGGCTCTGCGTTCACGATCGTCGGCGCGGGGTGGAGCCGCGGCCGGTCGACCGCCTCCTGCGGCGCGAGTCCCTCGTCGAGCATGCCCGCGGCCACCGTCACGAGCGCCGTCCGGAGGCGCGTCCCGCCGGCCGACCCGATCGCCAGCAGCGGCCCGTCGCCGTCGAGGACGATCGTCGGCGCCATCATGCTCTGCATCCTGCTTCCCGCCGGGACGGGGCCCTCGACCAGCAGGTCGGCCTCGCCGAGCATGCTGTTCAGATGCAGGTCGAGTCCGGGGAGGTAGTCGCCCGATCCGAGGCCGAGGCTCGTGGTGACGACGCAGGCGCTGCCGTCCGCGTCCACCGCGACGAGGTTCGTCGTGTGCGTCTCGGGCGCGCGGCCCGTCTCGAGGGCGGCCGCGAGCACCGACACCCGCGCGGCCGGCGAGAGGCCGGCGAGCCGCGGCAACGCCTCGAGCGCCTGGGGCACACCTGAGAGCCCTCCGCGCGTCAGCACCCGCGAGCCGAGCCACGCGCACTCGACCGGCTCCGACCACACCGCCTCGTACGAATCGAGGTCGGCGGCCGTCAGCAACCCGCCGCGCTCACCGGAGAGCGCCAGCAGCGCCGAGCCGATCGTGCCGCGGTACGCGCCGGCCGCTCCCTCGGCCGCGAGCGACTCGAGCGCCGCCACCAGGCCGGGCTGCTCCAGCCGATCGCCCGGCTCGAGCAGCGTCCCGCCCGGCGCATAGATTCGTGCCCCCGCGTCGAGCGTCAGAACCGGCGCGAGCATGGTCAGGCAGGCGACGTGGGCGGCCGGCATCGGCACGCCGTCGCGCGCGAGCCGCAGCGCCGGCTCGACCAGCCGTGGCCACGGCAGACGCCCGTGCGCGCGCCAGAGCGCGTCGAGGCCGGCGGCGACACCCGGGACCGCGCACGACGCGGGCCCGACCGCGTACGAGACGAGCTCCGCGCCGAACGGCACCTCGAGATGGCGCAGCTCCGGCTCGCGTGGCCGCGCACCGAGGCCCGGCACCGCGCAGAAGCAGTCGAGGTTGCGCGCCGTTCCGCTCGCGGCGTCGAAGTAGATCGCGTGGCCGCCGCCGAGGAGGCCGGTCATCACGGTCTCGGCCACGCACGACGCGAGCACCGCCGCCACGGCCGCGTCCGCTGCGCTTCCGCCGCCGTCGAGCACCTCGGCGGCGGCGGCGGCAGTCGCCGGGTGACCCGCCGCGGCGCCCGGTTGCAGCCGTGCACCGCTCACGCGTCGACACGCGGGAGCGCCACCCAGCCGACGCGGGCGACACCGGGCCGCGGAAAGTCGACCCGGTGGCCCATCAGGAGCCCGCCCGCGAACCCGTAGACGCCGCTGCCGAGCGGCTCCACGGGATACGGCGGCCGCTCGATCCGCACGTCCGCCACCGGGTCGAGCTCCGCCTCTCCGACCCGCCAGGTGCCGCTTCGCAGCTCGACGACGGCCTCGGACGCGTCGAGCGCGAACCGCCCCGCCTCCGGCACGTCGTCTGCTGCGACGGCGCCGGGCGCGGCAGGCCGCAGGCCGAGCGCCGCGACGATCCGCCGGATCAACCCGGTGCCACGCCAGCTGTTCGTCAGGACGGCGAGCGCGGCTCGCTCGCCGGGAAGCAGGAGCAGCAGCGACTGGTAGCCCGCGACCGAGCCCTCGTGGTCGAGCGCCCGCCGGCCGTCCGCGAGCTCGCGGCTCCAGCAGCCGAGCCCGTATGCCGCTCCGAGCGCCTCCGCCTGAGGCTCGTGCACCACGGCACGCTGCTCGGCGGCGAGAGGCCCGGGACCGCCGAGCTGGTGCGCGGCGAAGCGCAGGAGATCGCCGACCGTAGACCACAGGCCGCCGCCCGGCCGGCGCTCCTCCGGGTAGAGGTCGCGCGGGACGAGCCGATGGCCCTTCTCGCCCTGCTGGACGTGGCCGCGCGCAGGTCGGGCCGGCTCCGCGAAGCCGCTCCCCGCGAGCCCGAGCGGAGCGAGGACGCGCTCCTCCAGCGCCTCGGAATAGGACGCGCCGAACGCCTCGGCACACGCCCGTCCGACCTCGCGGTAACCCGCGTTGCTGTACGACCAGAGCCCCTGCAGCGCCTCCGGCAGCGGCTCGGGAGCATCCTGCCGCCACCCCGCGGTGTGCGAGAGCAACCGCCGCGCGCTCGTCCCCGCGAGCGGCGCGTCGAGATCGAGGGAGAGCGTCGCGAGGGATGCGGTGAACCACTTCGTGATCGAGGCGACCCGGAACGGCGTCTCGACGCCCACCGGCTCGCCGCCGCCGAGCGCGAGCCGCCCGGCGGCCGCGAGCTCGACCTCGCCGTCGACGAGCAGGCCCGCGGCCACCCCGGGCACGCGGCTCCGCTCGTGCGCAGCGCGCACGAGCTCGGCCAGACCTCCTCGCGGAATCGCGCTTCCCAGCACGGGTTCAGCTACCCTACCCGGCGACCCAGGCCCGGCCGGTGGTGCGTCCTTGGCGCCGTCGGCGGGACCTCGGGAGACGACGAGAGAAGGAGAACGGGATGGCCCTCACCAAGGAAGCCAAGCTGGAGATCATCAAGAAGCACGGCCGCGGCGAGGCCGACACCGGCTCGCCGCAGGTGCAGATCGCGATGCTCACGACGCGCATCAACGAGCTGACGGAGCATCTGCGCACGCACAAGCACGACCACTACTCCCGCCGCGGGCTGCTGAAGCTCGTCGGCCGGCGCCGCCGCTTCCTCAACTATCTCCAGAAGCACGATCTCGAGGGCTATCGCGCTCTCATCAAGGAGCTCGGCCTGCGCCGCTAGCTCCTGAGACTCACGGAGGGCGGAGGTTTGAGCGAGCTTCCACGCGCGGCTGGCTCAAACTCCCGCCCTCCACAAGCACAAGCAGAGTGGAGGACAATCGAATGAGTATCGCGACCGAGCGCCGGGCTCGGGTCTCCGTCCAGGTGGGCAGCCAGGAGATCAGCTTCGAGACCGGCAAGCTCGCGAAGCAGGCGGACGGCGCCGTCGTCGTCCGTGCCGGCGAGACGATGGTGCTCGCCACCGCCCAGGGCCGCCCCGAGGCGCGCGAGGGGGCGGATTTCTTCCCGCTCACCGTCGACGTCGAGGAGCGGATGTACGCCGCCGGCAAGATCCCGGGCGGCTTCTTCAAGCGCGAGGGACGCCCCACCGAGCGGGCGATCCTGACCGCGCGCATGATCGACCGGCCGATCCGGCCGCTGTGGCCGAAGGGCTTCCGCAACGAGGTGCACGTGGTCTGCACCGTGCTCTCCGCGGACATGATCACCGGCCACGACATCCTCTGCATCAACGGCGCCTCCGCGGCGCTGATGATCTCGCCGCTGCCCTTCATCGGGCCGGTGGGCGCCGTGCGGGTCGGGATGATCGACGGCAGCCTCGCCGTCAACCCGACGCTGCGCGAGATGGAGGACGACTCGACGCTCGACCTGATCGTCGTCGGCACGAAGGACGCGCTGACGATGGTCGAGGCCGGCGCCGAGGAGGTCCCCGAGGAGACGATCCTCGAGGCCCTCGAGCTCGCGCACGCCGAGATCGTGAAGCTCTGCGAGGCGCAGGAAGACCTGCGCCGCCAGGCAGGCAAGCCGAAGTGGCTCGACCTCGACCTCTTCGCCGAGCTCGAGCGCGACCACGGCCACACCGTCTGGGAGCGCATCCAGTCCGGCGGTCTCCGCGACGCCGGCTCCGTCGTCGACGAGCTTCTCGCAGAGCTGGCACCGGCGATCACGATGGAGTCGACCGACGACGACATCCAGCGCCAGACGCAGGTTCGCTCGGCGCTGCAGATGCTGCTCGAGAAGCAGCGCTCGGTCTCCGTCGAAGGCCCGGTCCGCGAGCAGTTCTCGGACGAGTTGAAGGCGCTCACAGACGCCGAGCAGGACTCGAAGGCGCTCAAGTCGGCGAAGCGCTCACTGCTCTTCGACCGGATCCTCGACGAGGTTCAGCTGCCCTTCCCGGTGGCCGCGGCCGACGGCGACGAGGCCGCGACCGCGAAGGACTCGACGACGAAGTCGTTCGTCAAGAAGGCCTGCGAGTCGATCTACAAGGACCTGGTGCGGCAGAAGATCGCCGTCGAGAAGCGGCGGCCCGACGGCCGCGGCACGGAGGAGATCCGGCCGATCGAGATCGAGGTCGGCGTCAACCCGCGTTCGCACGGCTCGGGCCTGTTCCAGCGCGGCCAGACGCAGATCCTCTCCTCGCTCACGCTCGGCACCGCGAAGGAGGGGCAGCGCATCGACGACCTCTCCCTCGAGGAGGAGCGCCGCTACATGCACCACTACAACTTCCCGCCCTTCTCGGTCGGGGAGACCGGCTTCATGCGCGGGCCGAAGCGGCGCGACATCGGCCACGGCGCGCTGGCGCAGCGGGCGCTCGAGGCGGTGATCCCGACGCCGGACGAGTTCCCCTACACGATCCGGATCGTCTCCGAGACGCTCGAGTCGAACGGCTCGTCGTCGATGGGCTCGGTCTGCGGCTCGACGCTCTCGCTGATGGACGCGGGCGTCCCGATCTCGGCGCCGGTCTCCGGCATCGCGATGGGCCTCGTCAAGGAAGGCGACGACTACGTCATCCTGACCGACATCCAGGGCGCGGAGGACCACCTGGGCGACATGGACTTCAAGGTCGCCGGGTCGCCCAACGGCATCACCGCGCTCCAGATGGACATCAAGATCACCGGCGTCACCCAGCAGATCATGCGGGACGCGCTCGAACAGGCGAAGCGGGCGCGTGCGGAGATCCTCGAGAAGATGCTCGAGGTGATCCCCGAGGCGCGCGCAGAGCTGGCCGCGAACGCGCCGCGGATCACGTCGATCAAGATCGACCCCGAGAAGATCGGCATGGTCATCGGCAAGGGCGGCGAGACGATCCGCGGCCTCGAGTCCGACTACGACGTGCAGATCGACATCGAGGAGGACGGCACGATCCTCATCTACGCGACCGAGGGCGAGAACGCGGACGGTGCGATCAGCGCCATCCAGGGTCTCACCAAGGAGCCCGAGGTGGGCGACACCTACACCGGCAAGGTCGTGAAGACGACGCAGTTCGGCGCGTTCGTCGAGCTGAAGAAGGGCACGGACGGGCTCCTGCACGTCTCGAACGTCGGCCCCGGCCGGGTCGCGCACATCGAGGACGTGATGAGCCGCGGCGACGTCGTCGACGTGATCGTCCAGGAGGTCGACAAGGCCCGCGGCCGGGTCGGTCTCAAGCTGGTCGCAAAGCACGAGGACGGCGGGCTCGTCCAGCCGGAGGAGCTGATCGAGCGGGCGAAGGACGCGCCGCCGCGGCCGCCGGAGGAGGACAGGCCCCGCCGCGACGACCGCCGCGGAGGCCGCGGCGGCGGCGGCGGCGGGCGCAGTCGCGGCCCGCGCCGTGAAGGCGACGGCGGCGACAGCTGAACGACGGGCGGGAGGCGGACGGCGCGGGCCGTCCGCCTCCACCCAGCCCGGACGGCGCCTCGCCATCGAGGCCGCCGTCATCGCCGGTCTGATCGGGCTCGGCATCTTCCTCGTCTGGGAGTTCGGGGTCCAGCGGATCCACAATCCGCGCCCGGTCGGCGGAGCGAACGTCGACGTCTCGCGTGCGCCCGGCGTGCAGAGCCAGGCTGCGGTCGCCGTCGACCCGAGCGACCCGCGGCTGCTGCTCGAGGCGGCGAACGACGACACGGTGTCCGTGTCCACCGACGGTGGCCGTACGTGGTCGCGCAGCGCCGGTCCGAGCACCGCGATCGGGGCGTGCCCGCACCGCTCGCCGCACGTCGCCGTCGACGGCGCCGGCCGCGAGTACATCGCCTTCCTCGCCGGGAAGCTCTGCGACGACGACCTCACCTCGTACGTCGTCGTCGCCGAGCGCGACTCGCCGGCCGGCCGCTGGCACCTCTCGCGCGTCACGCATCCGCTCTGGAGCTACGGCTACGACGACGGCCCTTCCCTGGCCGTCACCGCCGGCGGGACGGTGTACGTCGCCTTCCAGCGCAGCTTCTCCGAGAGCCGCTCCTCGACGGTTCTGAGCCGCAGCGACGACCACGGGAGGACGTGGTCGGAGCCGGTGGCGATCTCGCGCGCGCTCGTGCGCCCGCACCTCGCCACGGTCGCGGCGGCCCGAAGAGACGTGTACGTCGGCGGCATCGACGCGAAACACGGGATCTGGGTCGCCCGCTCGAGCGACGGCGGCCGCACCTTCGGGGAGCCCCGCGCCGTGAGCCGGCTCGCACAGAACCCGGCCGGCTCGTGCTCGCTCGCCTCGACCTCGCCGGTGCCGCGGGAGGAGCAGCGCTGCCTCGGCCCCGACCCCGCCGTCGTCGTGCACGGCGACCGCGTGCTCGTCGTCTGGGGCGACGGCGGCGCGAACGGAGCGGGAGACGTCTTCGCGGCCCTTCTCGACCGCGGCCTGCGCCCGCTCGGGCACGTGCAGGTGAACCCGCCCGACAGCCGCGGTGCCTCGCGGCAGTTCATGCCCGCGGCAGCGGTGGACGCGGGCAGCGGCGTCTGGTGGGCCTGCTGGTACGACACGGTGTACGGCGGCGGCAACCACGCCTGGTTCACCTGCTCGGCCTCCCGGAACGGACGCCGGTGGGCGGCGCCGGAACGGGCCGCGAGCGCAGCCTCCGATCCCGGCGCGTTGCTCGGCGACGGCGCGAGCTACGGCTTCTATCCGGGCCTCGCCGCCGGCGGCGGCGTCGCGCATCCGGTCTGGATCGACACGCGCCGCATCGAGCTGCTCGAGGAGGTCTACACCGCGGCACTGCCGGAGCGCGCAGCGCTCGGCCGCTGAGCGTCACCCGTTCGAGGCGGCCACTCGCTCGAACCTGGTTTGCGACCGATAACGGGAAGGGGATCCCTCTCCGACCGCCGTGCCGTCGCTTCCGCCCATCTCGCCCCTCCGCGGCCTCGTCGAGGTGACGAGGGTCGTGCGCGAGGGCGGCGAGCTGCCGCAGCTCCTCGAGGCCGTGGCGCGCACGATCGGCGGGTCGCTCGGATACCGAGCGGTCGCGATCGACCTCTTCCGGCCCGGGCCGGAAGACGTGCGAGCCGCCTTCGGGTCCGGCCCCGGCCGAGCCGGCGAGTGGACGCCGGCGCTCCGCGATCAGCTGCTGCGCCGCGGCGCCTTCGTCGTCCCGGGCGGTGAGAGCCCGGACGATCCGGACGCGTGGCGGCCCGGCGACGCGCTCCTCGTGGCCATGCGCAGCGCCGACGGCACGCTGCTGGGGATCATCTCGGCCGGCGAGCCGGTGAACGGCCGCCGGCCCGGCGGCGAGGAGCTCGACGTGTTCGTCGCGTTCGCCGACCATGCGGCGCTCGCCGTCGAGGCAGCGGAAGAGGGCGCGACCGCCGCCCGGCACCGTCGCGCGCTCGAGGAGCTGCTCGCCGTGTCGTCCCGGCTCACGGGCGAGCCGGCCGTCGAGGAGATCCTCCGGCTCGTCTGCGGCGGCATCCGCGGGGCGCTCGGCTTCCGCAACGTCCGCGCCGCGCTCGTCGATCCGGCCACCGGCCGCGTCGTGCCGCATGCAACCGTCGGCTGGAGCCTCGCCGATCCCGTCCTGCACCGACTCTTCGCGGCCGACGCCGGCTCGCTCCTCGGGCCGCGCTTCCGCCGCGAGGGCTGCTATCTCCTCACCGGCGCGGAGGCCCGTGCCCGGCTCGGGCTCGAGCCTCCCGACCCCGACGCGGGGGCACGCCGCGGCGCGGGGGAGTGGGACGGGCACTGGCTCGTCGTTCCCCTGCGCGGCCCGGACGACGTCCTCCTGGGCCTGATCTGGGCCGACGGGCCGGACGACGGTCTGCTCCCCTCCGGCGACCGCCTGCAGGCGCTCCGCATCTTCGCGAACCACGCCGCCGCGGCACTCGTGTCGGGGCGGCACCTCGACCGCCTCCGCTTTCTCGCCGACCACGACCCGCTCACGCGCCTGCTGAACCGGCGCGCCTTCGTCGACCGCCTCGAGGGCGAGGTCGCGCGGACCGCGCGCTACGGCCGCTCCTTCGGCCTCGTCCTCGCCGACCTCGACGGGTTCAAGCAGCTCAACGACCGCCACGGGCACGCCGCCGGGGACGAGGTGCTGCAGCGGCTCGCCTCGCTGCTCGTCCGCGCGCTGCGGCGGCCGGACGACGCGTTCCGCATCGGCGGCGACGAGTTCGCCCTGCTGCTCGCCGAGGCCTCCGAGGACGACGCCCGCGCGGTTGCGCGCCGCACGGCCCGCCTGCTCGCCGAGGCCGGCGACGACCGGCTCGCGGGGCTCACCGTGAGCTTCGGCTGCGCCGCCTGCCCCGACGACGCCGCCGATCCCGACACCCTCGTCCGGCTCGCCGACGCCGCGCTCTACGAGGCGAAGCGCACCGGCGCGGGGCTGCGCTTCGCCGCGGGCCGGGGCTCGTCCCGGCGGAGTGACGGCGGCTGAAGCGAGGTCCGGGCATCCCGGCCCGCGGCCGGCATTCGCCTACGATGGGCTCGTGCAGAAGGTCGTCCTGACCGAGCTCGACACGGGCGAGCGCGTCATCTCCGAGCGGGTGGCGGGCGTGCGCTCGGTCGCGCTCGGCTTCTGGATCGACGTCGGCTCGCGCGACGAGCGGCCCGACCGCGCCGGCGTCTCGCACTTCCTCGAGCACCTCCTCTTCAAGGGCTCGCGCCGCTTCGACGCGCAGCAGATCGCCGAGACGTTCGACGCGATGGGCGCGGAGCTGAATGCAGCGACCTCGCGCGAGCACACGGTCGTCTACTCGCGGGTACCCGACCGGCACGTCGAGACGGCGCTCGAGGTGATGACCGACATGGTCTTCGCGCCTGCGTTCGCCGAGGTCGACCAGGAACGCGAGGTCGTCCTCGAGGAGATCGCGATGTACGAGGACACGCCGCAGGAGCTCGTCCACGACCTCTTCTCGGAGGCGGTCTTCGGCGACCACGCGCTCGGCCGCCCGGTGATCGGCACGGCCGAGGTGATCTCCACGGTCAGCCGGCGCGCGCTCTCCGGCTACCACCGCTCGATGTACACGCCCGGGAACATCGTCGTCGCGGCCGCCGGAAACGTCGAGCACGACCGCCTCGTCGCGCTCCTGCAGCGGAGCGAGCGCCGCAGCGGCGCTCCCGCGCGCGCCGGCACCCACGTCCGGCGCCCGCTCGGGCGGCTGCCGCAGCCGGGCCTCCGCTTCCAGCGCAAGGAGACCGAGCAGTACCACCTGTGCCTCGGCGCCACGGGCATCTCCCGGTCCGACAGACGGCGCTTCGCCGCTTCGCTGCTCGACTCGATCCTCGGTGGCTCGGCGTCGTCGCGGCTGTTCCAGGAGATCCGCGAGAAGCGGGGGATGGCGTACTCGGTCTACAGCTTCGGCTCGCAGTACACCGACATCGGCCTCGTCGGCGTCTACGTCGGCACGCGCGAGGAGAACCTCGCCGCCTGTGTCGAGATCTGCATCGAGCAGATCGGCGAGGTGGCCGGCGGGCGCCTGCGCAAGGGCGAGCTCGAGCGGGCGAAGGAGAACCTCAAGGGACGGATCGTCCTCTCGCTCGAGTCGACCTCGAACCGGATGAGCAGGATCGGCAAGTCCGTGGTCTCGGAGACGGAGCTGCTGACGCTCGAGCGGGCGATGGCGGAGATCGACGCTGTCGGCCGCGGCGAGCTCGCCGAGCTCGCCACCGTGCTGCTCGCGCCCGAGCGGCTCGCGGCGTCCGGCGTCGGCCCGGACGAGGAGCGCTTTCGCGCCGCCGTCGCGTGCGCGGGCAGCGGCCTCGCGGAGCGCGCCGCGTGAGGCTCGCGGTCTTCGGCGCGGAGGGAAAGGTCGGCCGGACGCTCGTCCCCGTGCTCGAGGCGGCGGGACACGGGGTGCGCGGCATCGAGGTGGGGGAGGAGCCGGACGTCGCCGGCCTCGACGCCGCGGTCGACTTCACGACACCGTCGGCGGCGCCGGCGAACGTGCGCGCCGCGCTCGAGCAGGGCGTCTCGTGCGTCGTCGGCACGACCGGCTGGGAGCCCGCCGAGCTGGGAGCGCTCGCGGCGGAGCGCGGGCTGCGTCTGTTCGTGGCACCGAACTTCTCGATCGGCGCCGTCCTGATGATGCGCTTCGCCCGCGAGGCGGCCGCCCATCTGCCGCGCGCCGAGATCGTCGAGCTGCACAACGAGGCGAAGCAGGACGCGCCGTCGGGAACCGCGAGGGCCACTGCGGCGCTGATCGGCGGCGACCCCGTGATCCACTCGGTGCGCCTGCCGGGGCTCGTCGCGCACCAGGAGGTGATCTTCGGCGGCGAGGGCCAGCTGCTGACGATCCGCCACGACACGACGGGCCGCGAGTCGTTCGCCTACGGCGTGCTGCTGGCGCTCGAGAAGCTCGGCGAGCTGCCGCCCGGGCTCACGCTCGGGCTCGACGCGATCCTCTAGCCTCGCGGCGATCGGGAACCCGTCGCGGAGCGGCGTATCGGAGATAGTTTCAGCCCAGATGCCGACCGAGGCCGCCGAGCTCGTCTTCGACGAGGCGACGAAGCAGTACCCGGGCAGACCCGAGCCTGCGGTCGACCGGCTGTCGCTGACCGTCGCCGCGGGGGAGATCTGCGTGCTCGTCGGGCCCTCCGGCGGCGGCAAGACGACGGCGCTCAAGCTCGTCAACCGGCTGATCCCGCTCAGCAGCGGCGACATCCGCATCGACGGGACGTCGATCGCCGACCACGACGTCACCGAGCTGCGGCGCTCGATCGGCTACGTGATCCAGCAGGTCGGACTCTTCCCGCACATGACCGTGGAGGCCAACATCGGCACCGTCCCGCGCCTGTTCGGACGGCCGCGCACGTGGATCCGCCGGCGCTCCGGCGAGCTGCTCGAGCTCGTCGGCCTCGACGCCTCGTACGCACGGCGCTACCCCGCGCAGCTCTCCGGCGGCGAGCGCCAGCGGGTCGGTCTCGCGCGCGCGCTCGCCGCGAACCCGCCGCTGATGCTGATGGACGAGCCCTTCGGCGCGATCGACCCGATCATCCGAGCGCGCCTGCAGGACGAGTTCCTGCGCCTGCAGCACGAGCTGCGCAAGACCGTCGTCTTCGTCACGCACGACATCGACGAGGCGATCAAGGTCGGCGACCGGATCGCGATCCTCCGCGAGGGCGGCCGGCTGGCCCAGTACGACACGCCGGCCCGGATCCTCGGGCAGCCGACGGACGAGTTCGTCGCCGAGTTCGTCGGTGCCGACCGGGCTCTCAAGGCGCTCGCGCTCCGGTCGCTCGCGGACCTGCCGCTGCACGACGGCGCCCACGACGGGCTGCCGCGGCTCCCCGCCGGCACGACGCTCCGCGACGCGCTCGCGCTCCTCGTCGCCGAGGGCAGCGACCGCGTGGTCGTCACCGACGGCGACGGCGGCGAGCTCGGCATCGCGACCCGGGACGACCTGCTCGCATGACACCGCTGCTCGGCGCCGGACCGGTGATCCCGGACTTCGGGTCGGGCAGCTCGTGCGAGCAGACGAACGGCTGGTTCTGCACCGACTGGCTGAGCGCGCACTGGGGCGACACGCTGCAGCCTGCGCTCGTCCAGCACGTCGAGCTGTCGCTGATCGCGGTCGCGGCGGGCTTCGCGATCGCGGCGGTGCTCGCGATAGCCGGCTTCCGCTGGCACCTCGTCGACGCCCCCGTCGGCGCGGTCGCCGACTTCCTCTACACGATCCCGAGCCTCGCGCTCTTCCAGCTGCTCGTCCCGTTCACCGGCCTGACCGAGACGACCGTCGAGATCGCGCTCGTCTCCTACACGCTCCTCGTCCTCTACCGGAACATGGTCGAGGGGCTCCGCGGCGTGCCCGACGACGTCCTCGAGTCGGCGCGGGGGATGGGGCTGACGCGGCTGCAGACCTTCGTCCGCGTCGAGCTGCCGCTCGCGGCGCCGACCGTCCTCGCCGGCCTTCGGATCGCGACCGTCTCGACGATCTCGATCGCGACCGTCGCCGCCTTCGTCGTGCCGAAGGGCCTCGGCGAGCCGATCTTCATCGCCCTCGACCAGAACCTCTTCAAGACCGAGATCCTCGCCGCGGGCGGCCTGGCGGTCGCGCTCGCGCTCGCCGCCGACGGCCTGCTCGTGCTCGCGCAGAGGGCGATCACGCCGTGGAGCCGGACGCCCGCATGACGCTCGCCGACGCGTTCACCCCGCACACCTTCGTCGACGCGTTCCGCTTCATCCCGGAGCACGGGCACCTGCTGCTCGTGAAGACCGGAGAGCACCTCGAGCTCTCGTTCGCGGCGCTCGGGATCGGGATCCTGCTCGCGCTGCCGCTCGGCCTCTGGCTCGGCCACCGGCACCGCGGCCTCTTCCTCGCACTCAGCGTCTCGAGTGTCGGCCGCGCCCTGCCGAGCGTCGTCCTGATCGCGTTCGGGATCACGGTGCTCGGCGTCGGCTTCTGGAACAACACGGCGGCGCTCGTCGTGCTCGCCGTGCCGCCGATCCTCACGAACACGTACTTCGGCGTCGCCGGCGTCGACGCGGACGCGGTCGAGGCGGCACGGGGGATGGGCCTGACCGAGCGCCAGATCCTGCTCCGGATCGAGCTGCCGCTCGGCCTCTCGCTCGTGATCGCGGGCATCCGGATCGCCGCCGTCTTCGTGATCGCGACCGCGACGATCGCGGCGATCGCCGGCGGCGGCGGCCTCGGCGAGATCATCGTCAACCCGGCGAGCTACGGGCTCGCAGGCGTCGTCGCGGCATCGCTGTGCGTCTCCGCGCTCGCGCTCCTCACGGCCGCCGCGCTCTCGCTCGTCCACCGCGCCGCCTCGCGTAGACCTGCGCCGACAGCGTAGGCTCACGCGGGGGTCGAAGAGCGACAGGGGAGGAGTCATGTTCCGCAAGCACACCCGGCGTGCCGCCAAGGCGGCGTTCGCGATCTC
>Ga0075270_1000004_pt1 | contig 22295 bp, 25 predicted proteins | sample SF_Rice_5C_0N_20_FD_69774 | JGI IMG/M metagenome (GOLD analysis project Ga0075270, IMG submission 69774) | Rice paddy soil microbial communities from Twitchell Island, California, USA - SF_Rice_5C_0N_203 | ecosystem: Environmental > Terrestrial > Soil > Paddy field/soil | place: USA: Twitchell... | reverse complement strand
CGGCCGCTCGTCGAGGACGACCGGATCAAGCTCCTGACCTTCACCGGCAGCCCGGCGGTCGGCTGGGCGCTGAAGGCGCGGGCGGGCCGCAAGCGCGTGACGCTCGAGCTGGGCGGCAACGCGGCGGTGATCGTCCACGACGACGCCGACGTCGCCTACGCGGCCGAGCGCGTCGCCTGGGGCGGCTTCGCCTACTCCGGCCAGACGTGCATCTCGGTCCAGCGCGTCCTCGTCCACGACCGCGTCTACGAGGAGTTCGCCGCCGAGCTCGTGCGGCGCGTCGAGGCGCTGAAGGTCGGCGACCCGCTCGACGAGGAGACCGACGTCGGGCCGCTGATCGACGGAGCGAACGCCGACCGCGTCGAGGAATGGCTCGGCGAGGCGCGTGCCGCGGGCGCGACCGTCCTCACGGGCGGCGAGCGCGAGGGGAACCTCTGGCGGCCGACCGTCCTCGCCGGCGCGGGCGAGGAGCTGCGGGTCTCGTGCGAGGAGGCGTTCGCACCGCTCGTCGCGCTGACGCGCTACGACGACGTCCACGAGGCGATCGCCGCCGCAGGCCGCAGCGAGTTCGGCCTCCAGGCGGGGATCTTCACCCACGACCTGCGGGTCGTCGACGAGGCGTTCGACCGGATCGACGTCGGCGGCCTGATGGTCAACGACGTCTCGACCTTCCGCATCGACCACATGCCCTACGGCGGCGTCAAGTCGTCGGGGTTCGGTCGCGAGGGTCTCCGCTATGCGATCGAGGAGATGACCGAGCTCAAGCTCCTGACGACGAACCGCAGGAGCTAGGGCTGTGAGCACGACCGCCGACGTCGTCGTCGCCGGCGCGGGCCACAACAGCCTGATCGCGGCCGCGTACCTCGCCAAGGCCGGCTACGAGGTGCTCGTGCTCGACGCGCGCGCGACCGCCGGCGGCGGGGCCGCGACCGAGGAGCTGACCCTGCCGGGGTTCCGCTTCGACACGTGCTCGACGGGGCACACGCTCATCCAGCCGAACCCGGTGCTGCGCGACGACGAGCTCGGCCTGAAGTCCGTCTACGGGCTCGAGTACGTGAGCCCCGACCCGGTCGCCCACGTCGTCTTCCCCGACGGCGAGTCGTTCACGCACTGGCTCGACCTCGAGCGGACGCTCGCGGAGATCCGGCGCTTCTCGGCCCGCGACGCGGAGACCTACCGTCGCGGGCTCGAGGACTTCGCGGCGATCCGGCCGGCGCTCGGGGCGTACCGCTTCAACCCGATCGGCCACGCGCCGCCGCTCGACGTCGCGCTCGCCGACCGGCCGCGCTGGCTGCGGCGGCTCGCGATGAGCGCGTACGACGTCGTCCGTCACGAGTACGAGAGCCGCCACGTGCAGGCGTACCTCCTGTGGCAGGCCTTCCAGACCGCCCAGGCCGTGGACTCGCCCGGCTCCGGGCTGCTCGCCTACTCGATCGTCGCCGGGCGCCAGGCGCAGAGCTGGACACTGCCCCGCGGCGGCTCCGGCGAGTTGCCGCGGGCCCTGCTCGACTGCCTCGCCGACCTCGGCGCGACCGTGCTCTGCGGCAAGCGCGTCGAGGAGCTCGTCCTCGAGGGCGGCCGCTGCACCGGCGTCGTCACCGCCGACGGGGAGCGCTACGTCGCGCGCCGGGCCGTCCTCTCGACGATCCACGTCAAGCAGCTCGTCGGCATGGCTCCGGCCGAGGCGTGGGGCGAGGACTTCCTGGACGGCGTCGAGACGTACGACGCGGGGATCTCCTCGTTCGCGCAGTACTACGCGACGACCGAGGCGCCGGAGCTGCTCGCGCCGGGCGGGACGCAGACGGCGGTCTCGGCCGGCGTCGTCGGCTGGCCGGAGGACGTGCTCGACGCCGGGCGCGACGTCCGGGCGGGCCGGCAGCTGCACGCGCGCTGGCTGCTGATCGCGACGCCGACGCTCGTCGACCCGTCGCGCGCGCCGGCGGGCTGCCACACGGTCAAGCTCCTGAGCATGGCGCCCTGGAACGGCGGCGACTGGGAGCGGCTGAAGGACGAGGTCGCGGCGGAGAACTTCGAGGCGATGCGCCGCGCCGCGCCGAACATGACGCGCGACGTCGTCCTCGCCGAGCTCGTCAAGAGCCCGGTCGACATCGAGCGCGCGAACGCCCACATGTGGCACGGGACGATCCACGGCGGCGACCGCTCGACGCCGAACGACGGACCGCGGCGGCCGGTCCCCGGCTGGGCGCAGCACCGCATGCCGATCCCCGGCCTCTACCAGACCGGCGCCACCACGCATCCGGGCGGCTCGGTCACGGGCGGGCCCGGCCGCAACGCCGCCCACGTGCTGCTCGAGGATCTCGGCCACGATCCGCGCGAGGCGCTCGCCGCGCCCGTGCGCCGTCCGCTGCCCGCGTGATCGTCGACGCCCACGCCCACGTGCTCGTCCCCGGGCTCGGCGCCGAGGTCGAGTGGCGCGACGGCGTCCAGGTCGTCTCGCACCGGGATCGAGAGATCCGTGCCGCCACCCGCGAGTTCACCGACCTCGGCCGGATCCTCGAGGAGCAGGATCGCGCGGGCGTCGACGTCGTCGTGCTCGCACCGTGGGTGAATCTCTGCGGCGTCGAGGTCGAGCGCCAGAACGAGGCGCTCGCCGGGCTGGCCTGCGACCGCGTGCTCGTGCTCGGCACCGTCGACCCGGAGCGGCCCGAGCAGCTCGTCGAGCTGATGCGCGACGGGCGCCTGCGCGGCGTCGAGATCCCGGCAGCTCCCGGCGGCGCCTACCTCGGCGACCCGCGCTTCCGCGGCTTCTGGGCTGCGGCCGAGGAGACCGGGGCGCTCGTCTTCGTCCATCCCGGCTCCCGCGGCTTCGCGCTGCCCGTGATGGGCGAGCATTACCTGTGGAACACCGTGGGGAACCCGCTCGAGACCACGGTGAGTGCGGCGCACATGCTCGCGGCCGGCGTCCTCGACGAGCACCCGCGCCTGCGCGTCCTGCTCGCGCACGGGGGCGGCGCGCTGCCCTCGCTGCGCGGCCGCCTCGCCCGCGAGCAGGAGATCCACCCGCCCGGCCGCGACGTGCGCGCGGCGCTCGGCCGCTTCCTCGTCGACACCGTCGTCCACGACGTCGACGTCCTGCGTGCGCTCGTCGACTTCTTCGGCCCCGAGCGCGTGCTCCTCGGGTCGGACTACCCCTTCGACATGGGCGTCGAGCGGCCGGCCGAGATCGTGCGGGCGCTCGGCCTGCCGCCGGAGGACGAGGCCGCGATCCTCGGCGGCAACGCGCTGCGCGTGCTTCGGCCGGGCGGCCCCCTACGAGCTCAGGAGAGCCCGGCGTGAGGGCCGAGCCCGAGCGTCCGCTCGAAGTGCTGCTGCCCGAGCGCGAAGCCGATCGCACAGCCGAGCTCGACGAGCTCCGGCTCGGAGAACTCGGCGTGCAGCGCGTCCCAGAGCGCGTCGTCGGCGAGGTCGGAGTCCCAGGCGATCGCCTGCGCCCAGCGCAGCGCGAGCTGCTCGCGCTGCGGGAAGCCGTCGAGCTCCATCGTCTCCGGGTCGTCGGCGAGGAAGCGGAAGCAGAGCCGCTTCAGCTCCGGGTCGACGGCGCCGCCGCGCAGCACCTCGTCGCGCATGAACTCCCACGCCGCCAGCACGGCGGGGACGCGCGCACGGATCTCCTCGGGGCTGCCGGACAGGTGCGGCATCTAGACCGCGAGCCCCCCGCTCGTGTCGGCGAGCAGCTCGCCGTGGCCGACGCCCCATGTCTTGATCACGCGCTGCTGCCCGTAGGTGAGGCAGACGAACGAGCCGAGCTCGACGATCTGCTCCTCGCTGAAGTGCTCGCGGAGCCGTGCCCAGAGCGCCGCGTCGACGCCCTCCGGGTTCCAGACGAGCATGCTCGTGTAGAGGAGGGCCGCCTTCTGCCGCTCGTCGAAGCGGTCGGAGCGCTCGAAGTCGAGCAGCTCGCCGTAGTCCGCCTCGCTCAGTCCCTCGTCCCTCCCCCGGAGAGACCGCTGGCTGCCTCAGTAGTCGCAGTCGATCGTCTTGGAGACGTACACGCGGCAGAGCTCCTTGAGCGGATGCTCCACGATCCCCGCGCGGAAGATCGTCTTCCACGGCCGCATGAACGCCTTGGCGACGGCGGGAACGTGGAAGCGGATCGCCTGCGTCTCGGGGCGCGGCGTTCCGTAGAGCCGGGAGTGCTCGAGGTCGGCCGCCAGCTCCGGATCGGCGATCGCTGCCGGGTCGACGTAGCTGATCCGCGCCATCGGCGGGAATCTACCGGTGCCTGAGGTCGCGACGCGAGGCTGGATCGGCGCGGCCCTGCCTCGCGCCGAGGACGAGCGCTTCGTCAAGGGCGAGGCCCGGTACGCCGGCGACCTGAAGCTGCCGCGGATGCTGCACGCCGCGTTCGTGCGCAGCCTCCACGCGCACGGTCGCCTGCTCGGCGTCGACGCGGAGGCCGCGCTCGCGTCGCCCGGCGTGCGGGCCGTCCTGACCGCCGCCGACATGGAAGGGCTGGCGCCGTTCCCGCTCGCCGCCCGTGACGGCGCCCAGCTCGCGGCCGTCGCGCATCCGGTGCTCGCGCGCGACCGCGTCCGCTACGTCGGCGAGCCGGTCGCGCTCGTCGTCGCCGAGACGGCCGAGCAGGCGGCCGACGCGGCGGAGTGGGTCACGGTCGAGGTGGAGGAGCTGCCCGCGCTCGTCGATCCGCGCTCGGCCGAGGGCGCGCCGCCGCTGCACGAGGAGGCGCCCGACAACGTTCTCCTCCGCTGGCGCCGCTCCGCGGGCGACGTCGAGGGCGCCTTCGCCGCGGCGGACGCCGTCGTCCGTGCGCGGATCGCCGTGCCGCGGCTGATCGCCGCGCCGATCGAGCCGCGCGTCGTGCTCGCCGCGCACGACGCGGAGGCGGACGTCCTCACGCTCTGGCTCTCCGCGCAGGACCAGCACCGCCAGCTCGCAGGTCTCACCCGCGTGCTCGGCCGCCCGCCCTCGGGGCTCCGGGTCGTCGTCCCCGACGTCGGCGGCGCCTTCGGCAGCAAGGGCGTCCCCCAGGCCGAGACCGCCGCCGTGGCGGTCGCCGCGCTTCGCCTCGGCCGCCCCGTGAAGTGGGTCGAGACGCGGACCGAGAACTCGCTGGCCGTCTACCAGGGACGGGGCCAGGAGATCGACGCGGAGCTCGCCCTCGCCGCAGACGGCCGGATGCTCGCGCTGCGCGCGCGGGTGCTCGCCGACCTCGGCGCCTACCTCTACTCGACGACGCCCGTGGCGCCCCTGACCGCGGCGATGCTCCTCACCGGCTGCTACGCGATCCCCGCCGCCGCGGTCGAGGTGGCCGGCGTCTGCACGAACAAGGTGCCGACCGGGCCGTACCGCGGTGCAGGCCGCCCGGAGGCGGCGCTGGCCGTGGAGCGGCTCGTCGACCTCGCCGCCGGCGAGCTCGGCCTCGACCGGGTCGAGATCCGCCGGCGGAACGCGATCGCGCCCGAGCGGTTCCCGTACGAGACGCCGCTCGGCTTCACCTACGACTCCGGGGACTACCTCGGCGCGCTCGACGCCGCGCTCGAGCTCGCCGGCTGGGACGCGCTGCTCGCCGAGCGCGACCGGCTGCGCGCGGAGGGGCGCCTCGCCGGCGTCGGTCTCGCCCTCTACGTCGAGCGCGTCGGCCCCGGCTCGGAGACCGCGCGCCTGACCGTCGAGCGCGACGGGTCGGTCGTCCTGCGCACCGGCTCCTCGCCGCACGGGCAGGGACACGAGACGACGTTCGCCCAGATCGTCGCCGAGGAGCTCGGCGTCGAGCCGTCCGCCGTCGCCGTGCGCTGGGGCGACTCGTTCGACATCCCCGAGGGGACGGGCACCTTCGCGAGCCGCTCGGTCACCGTCGGCGGCTCGGCCGCGCTGCTCGCGGCGCGGGAGCTGCGCGCCCGGCTCGACGCCGGCGACGCGGCGCCGCTCGACGTGTCGGCGCGCTTCGAGCTGCCCGGTCCCGTCTTCTCGTTCGGCGCGTACGTGACCTCGGTCGAGATCGAGCCGGAGACCGGCGAGGTCGTGCTCGGCCGCGTCGTCGCCGTCGACGACTGCGGGCGCATCGTCAACCCGCTGCTCGCCGAGGGCCAGGTCGTGGGCGCTGTCGTCCAGGCAGTCGGCGAGTGCCTCCACGAGCAGGTCGGCCACGACGCGGACGGGCAACCGCTCGCGATCAACCTCTACGAGTACCACCTGCCGACGGCGCAGTCCGCGCCGCGCGTGGCGAGCGCGCTGCGCGAGACGCCCTCGCCGTTCAACCCGCTCGGCGCGAAAGGCGTCGGCGAAGGCGGCTCGATCGGCACGCCGGCCGCGATCGCGAACGCCGTCGCCGACGCGCTCGGCCCGCTGGGTATCCGCGACGTCGACCCGCCCTTCACGGCCTCGCGGGTCTGGGAAGCGCTGCGCGCCGCGTCCGCCTCGTAGACAATCGATTGCCGGCGAGGGCCGGACGTGTGCACAATCAGCAGGTGGAAGCCGGAGCGGAGCCGACGATCGACGCGCCCGTCGCTGCCGTGCGCCCGCTGCCGCCGGTCCTGCCGGGGCTCGCGCTCTCGATCGTGCTCGCGGTCGTCGCCACCGTCGTCGGGCGTCGCGTCCCCGTTGTCGGGCCGGCGGTGGTCGCGATCGTGCTCGGCGTGCTCGTGCGCGCCCTGCTCGACCCCGGGAGCTGGGCGTCGCCGGGTATCGCCTTCTCGTCGCGGAAGCTGCTGCAGCTCGCGATCGTCCTCCTCGGCACCGGTCTCAGCCTCGGCACCGTCGTCTCGGTAGGCGTCGGCTCGCTGCCCGTGATGCTCGTCACCCTCGCCGCGGCGCTCGGCGGCGGGCGCCTCGTCGGCCGTGCGCTCGGCATCGAGGCGCCGCTGCGAACGCTGCTCGCGGTCGGGACGGGCATCTGCGGCGCGTCGGCGATCGCGGCAGTCGCGAGCGTCGTCGAGGCCGAGGCGGTCGACGTCGCCTACGCGATCTCGACGATCTTCGTCTTCAACGTCGCCGCGGTGCTGCTCTTCCCGCCGCTCGGGCACATGCTCGCGCTCGGTCCGCACGCCTTCGGGCTCTGGGCCGGAACGGCGGTCAACGACACGTCGTCCGTGGTGGCCGCGGGGTACGCGTACTCCCACGCGGCCGGCGACTACGCCGTCGTCGTCAAGCTGACGCGGACGCTCATGATCGTGCCGATCGTGATCGCGCTCTCCGTCCTCGGGCGGAGGGCCGCCGCCGCGGCGGAGCCGGCGCGGCCGCGCGGCTGGACGAGGCTCGTCCCTCTCTTCCTCGTCGGCTTCGTCGTCGCCGCGGCCGCCAACTCGGCCGGGCTCGTCGACGCGGCCGCGCGCTCGGACCTCTCGACGGTCGCGCTCTTCCTCGTCGCGGTCGCGCTCGCCGCGGTCGGTCTGTCGGCCCAGCCGGCGCGGATCCGCGCTGCCGGCTTCCGGCCGCTGCTCCTCGGTGCCGCCCTCTGGGCGGCGGTCGCCTCTACGAGCCTCGCCGTGCAGGCGGTGACCGCGGTCCTATGAGCTTCGCCGGGTGGTGTCATTGGTCATTTGCGTCCCGAGGGCTCTATCATCGAGCCTCGAGCTCCGGACGGAGGAACGGGTGAGCGAGGGCGGGACTGACGGCGGGGGCACCCGCGACGGGCGCCGAGTGGCGCTGCGCGACGTCGCGGCCGCGGCACAGGTCCATCCGTCGACCGCCTCGCGCGCGCTCAACGCGCACACCCGGGCGCGCGTCAACGCCGCCACGGTGGCCCGCGTGCTCGAGGCCGCGCACCGTGTCGGCTACGAGCCGAACTCGCTCGCGCGCGGGCTGCGCACCAGCCGCACCTTCACGATCGGGATGCTGATTCCCGACCTCACGAACCCGCTGTTCCCGCCGATCGTGAAGGGCATCGAGGACCAGCTGAGCCAGGACGGCTACACGCTCGTCCTCGCGAACACGAACTACGACGTCGACCGCGAGCGGGCGATCGCCCGCGCCATGGTCGCTCGGCAGGTGGACGGCCTGATCCTCGCGACCGCTCGCCGCGAGTACCCGCTGGTGCACGACCTGCTCGCCGACGGACGCAGGGTCGTGCTCGTCAACCGGACGATGGAGCACCCGCCGGTCGCATCGGTCACCGGCGACGAGCACCTCGGCATCGGGCTCGCCGTCTCCCACCTCGCGTCGCTCGGGCACCGCCGGATCGCCTACGTCGGCGGCGACGCCGACGCGTCGACCGGCCTCGGCCGCTACCGGGCGTTCGTCGCGAAGCTCGAGGAGGCGGGGCTGCCGCTCGACCCCGACCTCGTCGCGCACGCCGACCGCTTCCACGAGGAGCCCGGCGCGGCCGCGTTCGCGGCGCTGCTCGACCGGGGCAAGCGCTTCACCGCCGTCGTCGCCGCGAACGACCGGCTCGCCCTCGGCTGCTACGACGTGCTGCGCGAGAGGGGGTTGCGCATCCCCGAGGACGTCTCGGTGACCGGGTACAACGACATGCTCTTCGCCGACCACTTCTCGCCGCCGCTGACGACGGTGCGGATCCCGCACTACCAGATCGGGGTCAAGGCCGCCCAGCTCCTGCTCGAGGCGCTCGCGGACAACGAGTCGCCGGCGATGACGATCCGCCTGACGCCGTCGCTCGTCGTGCGCGCGTCCACCGCTCCTCCTCCCGTCGCCTGAAGCGCAGCACGCACTCGTGACCGCCGGGACTCTGCTGCCGACCGCTCGCAAACGATTGCCGCTGAACGGCGCCCGGGCTGCGGTCGCCGCGGTCGTGCTCGTCCTCTCCACGGTCGCCTTCTTCCGCGTCGCCCTGCTCCCTGCGATCGGCTCCGGTCTCGCGCTCCGGCCGGGCCTGCTGAGCCTCGTCACCGTCGCCTTCGGCGCGGGCAGGCTGCTCACGGACCTGCCGGCCGGGCGCTTCTCCGACCGGGTCGCGCCGCTGCGCGCGCTGGCCGCCTCGGCCGCCGGCCTCGCCGCGGCGAGCGTTCTGGTCGCGCGGGCGCACTCGCTCGCGGCGCTGCTCGCGGCGGCAGCGGTGCTCGGTGTCGCGAGCGCGGCGACGAACACGACCGGGATGACGTACTTCTCCCGCGCCCCGATCGCGATGCGGGGGAAGAGCCTCGCCGTCTTCTCGGCGGCGCTGCTCGGCGGCCAGTCGCTCGGCCCGGCGGTGGCGGGCGTGCTCTCGGGGCCGGTCGGCTGGCGCGTGACGGAGGTCGTGGGCGCGATCGCCGCGGCCCTCGTCGCCCTCGTGTGCCTCGCCGCCGCCCGCTCGCCCGCGCGCGCCGCCGCGCCCGGGCTCGAGCCCGGGCGCGCGGCGGCGCCGCCGATCGAGCGGAGGCAGTTGCTGCTCCTGTACGGCGTCTCGTTCGCCGTCTTCTTCGCGCTCGGTGCGATGCCGCAGACCCTGCTGCCGCTGATCGGCTCGCGCGACTACGGTCTCGGGGCGGGCGCGATCGGGCTCCTGCTCGGCGTCGGCGGCGTCTGCCGCTTCGCCGGCGCGGCGCTCGGCGGCGTCGTCGCCGACCGGCGCTCGCGCAAGGCGGCGCTCGTTCCCGCTCTGCTGACGATGGGCGGCGGCGCGGCGCTGCTCGCCCTGCCCGGCGGCCCGGCGGTCTGGGTCGCGTCCGTGGTGCTGCTCTCGCTCGGCTCCTTCGGCGCGACGGTCGGAGCGACGATGCTCGCCGACCTCGGCGGCGGCCGGCGCGTGGGCCGTCGCCTCGGGATGTTCCGCTTCGCCGGAGACGCGGGCCTCGTCGCCGGGCCGCTCGCGGCGGGCTGGCTCTACGACGGCGTCGGGACGGGTGCGGCGGTCGCGACCGTCGGCGGACTCCTCGCCGCCTGCGCGCTCGTCAGCGCGGTTGCACTGCGCGAGACGCGGCATGTGGAGACGGCGCTCGTCCTCGAGGCGGTCGCGTGAGCCGAGCGCCGTCCCGCAATCGATTGCTATAGGCTCGCCCGGTGCGTGTCGTCTCCTACGCGGGCGGCTTCGGCCGGGTCGAGGGCGACGTCGTCGTGCCGATGGGCGAGGACGTGCTCCCCTGGCTCGCGGAGCGCTCGGCCGCGGACGCGGAGCCCGTGAGGCTCGACTCGTTGCACCTGATCGCGCCGGTGCCGCGCCCCGGGAAGATCGTCTGCGTCGGCCGTAACTACGTCGAGCACGCGCGAGAGCGCGGCTTCGAGGCGCCGCCCGAGCCGATCCTGTTCGCGAAGTGGGCCAACTCGGTGGTGGGTCCCGCAGCGACGGTCGTCGTCCCGCCGCAGACCGAGCAGCCCGACTGGGAGGCCGAGCTCGGCGTCATCATCGGCCGCCCGTGCTCGCGCGTCTCCGCGGAGCGCGCGCTCGAACACGTCGCCGGCTACACCTGCCTGAACGACCTCTCGGCGCGCGACCTCCAGAACCGGGTCAGCCAGTGGACGCGCGGGAAGGCCGTCGACGGCTTCCTGCCGATGGGGCCGTGGCTCGTCACCGCCGACGAGGTCGGCGATCCGCAGACGCTGGCGGTGCGGTGCCGGGTGAACGGCGAGACCATGCAGGACGGGCACACGAGCCTGATGATCTGGAGCGTCGCGGAGCTGATCGCGTTCGTCAGCGAGACGATCTCGCTCGATCCCGGCGACGTGATCGCGACCGGCACCCCGGCCGGCATCGGCGCCGGGCGCACGCCGCAGGTCTTCCTCCGCGACGGCGACCTCGTCGAGGTCGAGATCGAGCGCGTCGGCACCCTGCGGACGACGATCTCCGCCCCCCACCTACCGCGCGGATGAGCGCGGTGATCACCCGCATGCGGCTCGACGGGCCGGGACTCGACGCCGCAGACCTCGCGGGGCGCTATCGCGACTGGCTCGTCCGGATCGAGCAGATGCACCAGGGGGCGCGCGCATGGACGAACCCGGAGCCCGCCTTCACCCGGCTGCAGGTGCCGATGTCGCAGGCGCGTGTGGCGCTCCTGACGAGCGCCGGCGCCTACCTCGAGGGGCAGGATGCCTTCGACGTGGCCGACCCGCACGGCGACCCGTCGTTCCGCCTGCTTCCCGGCGACGTCGACCTCGGCAGGCTCCGCTTCGCCCATTCGCACTACGACACCGCCCGGGCCGAGCAGGATCCGAACGTCGTGCTCCCGCTCGACCGCCTGCGCGAGCTCGCGGCGGACGGGGCGGTCGGCTCGGTCGCCGCGGCTCACGTGGGGATGATGGGCTTCAACCCCGACCCGGCGCGCCTCGTCGAGGAGTCGGCGCCGCGGATCGCCGACCTCCTGCGGGAGGAGGGCGTGGACGTCGCCCTCCTCACGCCCGGCTGACCCATGTGCCACCGGTCGGTCGGACTGGTCCAGGACGTGCTGGAACGCGCGGGCATCGCGACGGCGAGCGTCACGCTCCGGCCCGACATCACGGCCGGGGTGAACGTCCCGCGCGCCGCCTACGTGCGTTTCCCGCTCGGAAACCCGTTCGGCGAGGGCTGCAGGCCCGACCACCAGCGGCGGATCCTCGAGGACGTGCTCGCGCTCGTCGAGTCCGCGCAGATGCCGACGCTGCGCGAGCTGCCGTGGCGGTGGCGGAGGATGGACGCGCAGCTGTGACGTACTACGAACGGGCGAAGCCGGCGGCCGACGAGCTGGAGCGGGCCTTCTACGGGGCGCTCGAGGCGGCCGACCGGTACGCGGCGCTGATGGACGCCCTCGCCGAGGAGGAGGAGGGGAGACCGGAGCCGAACCCGGAGCTCGTCCGGCGTCTCCGGCACCAGCGCAGCGAAGTGGGAGAGCTGGCGAGCGCGCTGGAGGCGGCCCCGCTCGAGGCGCTCCTCCGGATCATCGACCGCGTGCTGATGATCAAGCGCACCGAAGAGGGCGAGTTCGTCTAGAGGCTCAGAGCCGCACCGGCTCGTCGAGCTCGTCGACGTTGCCCTCGAGGCTCTCCACCGGGAAGACGCAGTAGAGGAGCATGCCGTTCCCCTCGTCGGGGATCGTCGCGTGCGCGATGCCGCGGGGAACGAGGACGACGTCCCCGGGGCCGACGTGCGCGGTGTCGCCCTCCTGCCAGTGCGTGCCCTCGCCCTCGACGACGTGGATCGCCTCGACGCTGAGCGGATGCCGGTGCGGCGCGCGCGGGCCTGGTGCGAGCCGCGCGAAGCGGACGCTCAGGCCCGTCCCTTCGACCCCGGCGAGCGGGTCCGCGGAGCGGCGCCCGGGAAGCTGCCCGAACGCCAGCTCTGCGACCCGCACGACCAGCATCCGGCGGAGCCTAGACCGCTGCCCCGGCGCCGGCGGCCTCGACCACCTCGGCGAGCTCGACGGCCTGGCCGCCGCGCTCCGACGACGCGATGGCCGCGTGCACGACCGCGAGCGCCCGGAGCGCCTCGCGCGGGCCGACCTCGACCGTCGCCTCACCGCGGATCGCGAGCGCGAACTCCTCGAGCTGCTCCCGGAACATGTCCGTCTTCGCGAACGGGACGACCGCTCGCTCCGACTCGCCGTGGGCCTGCGAGCGCAGCTCCGAGTAGTCGTCGGCCACGTCGCCCTGCTCCCAGTGCGTGAAGTCGAGGTCGTAGCGGAGGTTCGCCTTCGTCCCCTGGAGGTTGATCGTGTAGACGCCGGGCGACGCCCAGCCCGCGCCGATGTAGCCCATCGCGCCCGACTCGAACTCGAGCAGCGAGAGCACGACGCTCGGGACGTGCGCCTCCGTGTAGAGGATGCGAGCGTGGGCGCTCACCGACTTCACCGGGCCGAGCAGGAACTGGAGGTTGTCGGCGTGGTGGACGCCGAGCTGGATCATCACTCCGCCTGGCGTCTTGTCGGGGAAGGAGCGCCAATGGTCCGCCGTCAGCTCGAGCCCGCGCTCGTTCGAGAAGTTCGCCTCGGCAAGCGAGACCTTGCCGATCCTGCCGTCGTCGATCCAGCGCTTCATCTCGCGGCTGCCGGCCAGGCGCCGCGCACTGTGGCCGACGGCGAACGGCAGGCTGCTCGCCTCGGCCGCCTCGACGATCGCGACGCCGTGCTCCAGCGTGTGCGCGATCGGCTTGTCCGTGTAGGCGGCCTTACCCGCCTCGAGCGCCTGGACGACGAGATCCCTGTGGGTGTCGTTCGGGGTCGTGATCAGCACGCCCTCGACCTCGGGGTCGGCGAGCAGCTCCTCGTAGCTCGACGCCGAGCGGGGGATGCCGTACTCCTCCATGAAGGCCGTGCGCCTGGCCTCGTCGCGGCTGAAGCAGCTCACGAGCTCGATCACGTCTCCGCGCTGCGCGCCGTTCGCCAGCACGCGCGCCCAGCGGCCGAGGCCCACCGAGGCGAGCCGAACCTTCTCCGTCATCCTTCCTCCTTGGCGTCGGTGGTTGCTGCGGTGCGCAGCGAGAGGACGTGCTCGACCTGCGAGGCGACCTCGGACGAGACCCGCTCGACGAACGTCGCCGCGCGCTCCTCGGTCGCCCAGCCCGGGTCGCCGTACCAGCCGTCGCCGCCGAACTCGCCGACGTCGGTGACGAAGCCGTAGACCTCGGTGCCGCGGCGCATCTCGTCGAGCGCGGCCGCGTGTGGAGGACGCGAGACCGCCTCGACCCGGTCGTGCCGCACGAGCGCCGGGTCCTCGGCCATGACGCCGAGCGTCTCGATCGAGCCGCCGTGCGTGAGCTCGCCGCCCTCGTCGCGATAGATGCGCTGCGCCGTGTAGCAGGCCTGCGCCACGACGACCGTCGCGGCGTGCTCGGCCTGCACCTTCGCGGCGACGCCGTTCAGGGACGGCGTGTTCATCTCGTGCCAGTTGCAGAGCACGAGTGTCCGTGCGCCCATCCGGATCAGCTCGAGCAGGACCTCCTCGAGCAGCCGCTCGAACGTCTCCGGGCTGAGGCTCACGGTGCCCGGGCGGCCGGCGTGGATCGGCGTCACGCCGTACGGCCCGAAGGGCGCGTGAAGTGCGCCGAGCTTGCCGGCGACCGCCTCGGCGAGGCGCTCGGCGATCAGCGTGTCGGTGCCGCACGGGAGGTGCCCGCCGTGCTGCTCGATGCTCCCGAAGGGCAGGACGACGACCGGATTCCGGCGCAGCGACTCCGCCACGTCCGGGCTCGGCAGGCTCCAGAGACTGTCGGTCATGTAGGTGCTCCCTCCGGCTCGACGACGACCTCGTGCGGGCGCTCGCCGCGGAGCAGGCGGGCCGCCTCCTCGGCGGCCTTCACGCGCAGGTCGTGCTGCGACTCCTCCGTGTACCAGGCCATGTGCGGGGTCAGGATCACGTGCTCGGCCACCGGCGCGAAGCGGTCGGGGCTCGGCGGCTCCGACGCGTACACGTCGAGCGCGGCCGTCGCGGGCCTCCCGGCGGCGAGCGCCGCGACGAGCGCCTCCTCGTCCACGAGCGAGCCGCGCGAGGTGTTCACGAGCACGGCGCCGGGCCGCATCGTCGCAAGCTCGTGCGCGCCGACGAGGAACGAGCCGTCCGCCGGCGCCGGCGCGTGCAGGGTGACGACGTCGGCGGTGGCGAGGAGCTCCGCGAGCGGGACGCCGCGGACGCCCGGCGCGTCGACGGGCGCGACGGGGTCGTGGGCGACGACCTCGAAGCCGAGCCCGCCGAGCAGGTCGGCGGCGCGGCGGCCGATCCGGCCGAAGCCGACGACGCCGGCGACGAGTGCGGACGGCAGGTGCAGCGGGCGTAGCGGCGCGAACCCCCACTCGCCCGCGCGGACGCGGCGGTCGGCCTCGACGAGCCGGCGCACGCCCGCGAGCGCGAGCGCGACCGCGTGCAGGGCGACCGCGTCGGTGCCGTAGTCGGCGACGCGGGCGACCCAGATGCCGGCCCGGCGGGCCGCGTCGAGGTCGACGGTCTCCACGCCGACGCCGCTCCGGACGATGCCCGTGCAACGGAGGCGCGCGAGCGTCGCCGCGTCGAAGCGGGGTCCCGAGCCGGCGACGATCACCTCGGCGTCGCCGGCCGTCGCGACGATCTCGTCCGACGATGCGCCCGGGCCGGAGACGATCCGGACGTCGAGCGAAGCGAGCACCGTCTCCTCGAGCGAGAAGTCGGGATAGCGGGTGCCGAGGATCGCGACCGTCTTCATGAGGCGACCGCGAGCGTATAACGGCAATCGTTTGCATTGCAACCGCGAACGCGCCATGATGCCCGCCATCTGCCGGCGGGTCGGGCAGCGGACGCAGAGGAGGAGTGAGCGTGGAACACCGGTTCCTGATCCACAGACGGGGCGACCACGTCGGCGTCGCCGTCGTGGACATCGCCGCCGGGGAGCGCGTCGTCGGGATCCACATGGACGACGACTCGCCGGTCGAGGTCGAGGCAGTCGACCCCGTGCCGCTCGGGCACAAGATCGCGGTCGCGGCCGCCGGGGACGGCGACGAGGTGCTCGAGTACGGCACCCGGATCGGGCTCGCGACGGGCGGCTTCGCCCCAGGCGCCCACGTGCACACGCACAACCTGCGGAGCGCACGGTGGTAACCGTCGAGGGATACCGGCGCGAGAACGGGCACGTCGGGGTGCGCAACCACGTCGCCGTGCTCCCGGTCGACGACCTCTCGAACGCCGCGTGCCGCTCCGTCGGCGCGCAGGTCCCGGCCACGCTGCCGCTTCCGCACGCCTACGGCCGGCTCCAGTACGGCGAGGATCTCGAGCTCCACTTCCGGACGCTGATCGGCACCGGCGCGAATCCGAACGTCGCCGCTGCGATCGTGGTCGGGATCGAGCCGAACTGGACGGCCCGCGTCGCCGAGGGGATCGCCGCCACCGGCAAGCCGGTCGAGGCCTTCTCGATCGAGGGCAACGGCGACCTCGAGGTCGTTCGCCGCGCCTCGCATGCGGCGCAGCGGCTCGTCCAGCACGCCTCCGAGTCGCGCCGCGAGATCGTCGAGCTCGGGGAGCTCACCGTGAGTATCAAGTGCGGCGAGTCCGATACCACGACCGGGCTCGCGTCCTGTCCGACGGTCGGCGTCGTGGTGGACGAGCTCGTGGACGCGGGCGCGACGGTGCTCTTCGGCGAGACGCCCGAGCTGACCGGCGGCGAGCATCTGATCGCGGCCCGCTGCTCGACGGACGAGGTGCGCGAGCAGTTCATGGCCGCATACCGCCGCTACGTCGAGGGGATCGAGGCGAACGGTGCCGACCTGCTCGGCTCGCAGCCGACGCAGGGGAACATCGCCGGCGGTCTCTCGACGATCGAGGAGAAGGCGCTCGGGAACATCGAGAAGACGGGGACCAGATCCGTCCTGGGCGTGCTGCAGCCCGCTCAGGCGCCGAACGGGGACCGCGGCCTGTACTTCATGGACAGCTCCTCGGCGGCCGCCGAGCACATCACCCTGATGTGCGCGGGCGGCGCGGTCGTGCACCTCTTCCCGACCGGTCAGGGCAACGTCGTCGGCCATCCCGTCGAGCCGGTGATCAAGCTCACGGCGAACCCGGCGACGGCGTCCACGATGGTCGAGCACGTCGACCTCGACGTGAGCGGCCTGCTCCGCCGGGAGCTCACGCTCGAGCAGGCGGGACGCCGGCTCTCGGAGCTCGTCGTTCGCACGGCGAACGGCCGGCTGACCTGCGCGGAGACGCTCGGTCACCGTGAATTCGTGCTCACGAGGCTGTATCCGAGTGCCTGACCGGCTCGGAGGCGGCTGCGTTGACTTGGCGGCGGGAGCTTGTTACCGTCGCGCCCTCCGCAAACGTTTGCCAACGGAGGCAGGCGTGGCGGCGGTGACGATGCGCCCACGCGACGACGTGAACCGTGGAACGACCGGAGGTCCCCGCGATGGCTAGCGCGGCGGCGAGCGTGGAGCGCGCCGCGGCGGCGCACGCGGCCTCGGTCGAGTGCCGCCATGTCGAGAAGTGGTTCGGCGAGCTGAACGTCCTCGCGGACGTCGACTTCTCGATCCCGGCAGGCTCGTTCGTCTCGGTGCTCGGCCCGAGCGGCTGTGGCAAGACGACGCTGATGCGCGCGATCGGCGGCCTCGTCGGGATCGACGACGGCGAGATCCTCGTCGGCGGCCGCCGCGTCGACGGTCCGCCCGCGGAGGCGGCGATCGTCTTCCAGCAGTTCGGCCTGATGCCCTGGAAGACGATCTACGACAACGTCGCCTTCGGCCTCAAGGTGCGCGGCGCCTCGTCGAGCGAGCTCGAGGAGCGGGTCCGCCACTACATCGACCTGGTCCATCTGACGGGCTTCGAGAAGTCGTACCCGTACCAGGTCTCGGGCGGCATGCAGCAGCGCGTCGGGCTGGCCCGCGCGCTCGCCGTCGAGCCGCAGCTGCTGCTGATGGACGAGCCGTTCGCGTCGGTCGACGCGATGACGCGCGAGGTGCTCCACGACGAGCTGCTCGGGATCTGGGAGCGCGACCGGCGCACGGTCGTCTTCATCACGCACTCGATCGACGAGGCGATCGTGTTGAGCGACCAGATCTTCGTGATGTCGCGGTCGCCGGCCACCGTCGTCGAGCAGATCCCGGTCGAGATCCCGCGGCCCCGGCGCGAGCGGACGGTGCGCGGGCTGCCGCAGTTCGCCGAGCTCCGCGAGCACTGCTGGGACCTCTTGGAGCGAGGCGGCGCAGAGGAGGCGGCACGGTCATGACGGCGAGCACCCCGCAGGTGGCGATGGCGACGATGGAGGACAAGCGCCTCGCGAACCGCGAGCGGATCCGCAAGGCGCGCCGGCGGAGCCGGATCGCCGCGTGGAGCGTCCGGCTCGCGTCGCTCGCGATCCTGCTCGGCATCTGGCAGTGGTACGGGTCGTCGGTCAACCCGATCCTGTTCGCGCCTCCGACGAAGATCGCCCGGGCGTTCGGCACGCTCATCTCCGACGGCACGCTCGGGCACGCACTCGTCCAGAGCCTCACCGTGTTCGGGATCGGGCTCGGGGCCGCGATCGTCGTCGCGATCCCGCTCGCGCTCGTCTGGGCGCGGTATCAGGTCGTCGACTGGGCGATCCAGGGCTACGTGAACGCGCTCTACGCGACGCCGCTCGTGGCGCTCGTGCCGCTCCTGATCCTCTGGTTCGGCTTCGGCACGAAGGCGAAGGCGATCATCATCTTCCTGTTCGCGGTCTTCCCGCTCCTGATCAACACCTATCAGGGTGCGCGGAGCGTCGAGCGGGGGCTCGTCGAGGTGGCGAGGTCGTTCGGGTGCAAGGAGTTCGCGACCTGGCGGCACGTCGTCCTGCCCTCGGCCGTCCCGTTCGTCGCGGCCGGCCTCAACCTTGCCGTCGGCCGCGCGCTCGTCGGGATGATCATCGCGGAGTTCTACACCTCGGCCAGCGGGCTCGGATACATGGTGCTGTCCGCCAGCAACACGTTCCAGACCGCCAAGATGTTCGTGCCGATCCTCGTCGTCATGGCGCTCGGCGTCTTCCTGCTCGGGCTGACGCGGACGCTCAAGCGAAAGGTCTCGCCGTGGTCGGAACAGGAGGGTCGCCTCTGATCCGACCGCACGTGCGAGTGGTTCTACGACTGACGTAAACCGCCAGCTCGAAGAGGAGGGTACGGGTGTCCAGCAAGAGGATGCGTGTAGGGCTCGTGATCGCGGCGGTCGCCGCGATCGGGGCGCTGTCAGCGACGGCCGTCGCCGGCACGATGGCGAAGGGGAAGAGCCACAAGCTGACGACGGTTCGGGTCGGGCTCGCGCTGATCCCGCCGAAGATGACGTTCATCGGCTTCTACGTCGCGCGCGACAGGGGCTTCTTCAAGAAGGTCGGGCTCGACGTCAAGCTGATGGGCGAGGGCGACGGCGTGAAGTCGCTCCGCGGCACCGCCGCAGGAGCCTTCGACATGGCCGGGACGAGTGCCGACGACGTGATCGCCGCGGCCGCCCAGGGCGGCGGGCTCTCGTCGGTGTGGGGCTATGCGATGCCGCTCGACACGGCCATCGTGGCCGACCAGAGCGTCAAGACGGTCGCCGACCTGAAGGGGAAGAAGATCGCGATCACCGATCCGGGCGGCTTCTCCGACGTCCAGGTTCGGGCCGTGCTCGCGCAGGCGCACATCAACGCGAGCGACGCCAGCATCATCAGCTTCTCCAGCCGCTCGGCGTTCGTGCCGGCGATCGTCGCCGGTCAGATCAACGCCGCGCCCTTCCACGTCGACGACGGCTACGCCGCGCAGGAGCAGGATCCGAACCTGCACGTGGTCGCGCCGGTCTACAAGTCGCTGGCGAGGTGGTGGTACGGCTCTCTCGCCGTGACGGATGCGTACAAGGCCTCCCACCCGACCACGATCGCCAAGTTCATCACCGCGATGATCAGGGCCGACCGGTGGATCTACTCGCACCGGGCTGCGACGATCGCGATCGGCGTCAAGGAGACCCAGGAGTCCAGGAGCGCCGTCACGCAGGCCTACGACTTCCTGAAGAAGGCGCACGAGTGGACGGTGAACGACGGGCTCGAGAAGTCCCGGGTCATGTTCACGATGCGCTTCGAGCACAAGCTCGGGCAGATCCCGAAGGTCCCGGCGTACAACGACGTGGCGGACGTGAGCATCGTGAACGGTGTGCTCGCGGCGCTCGGGCGCTGGAAGACCGGCTACTAGGCCGTTCCGCGGGGCGCCGGTCGCGGCCGGCGCCCCGTTCTCCTCGTCCCGTGGAGCAGGACAACGCAACGGTGGTGGTCGAGCGCGTCGAGGGCGGCGCGCTCGAGGCGCGTTCGCGCGACGTGACCCTGCGCGTCGGCCGCGCCTCGGAGGACACCTTTCGCTCGGTCGAGTTGCTGCTCGCCGCGCTCGGCTCGTGCATGCTCGGCACGATGCTCGTCTTCGCGGAGAACACCGGCGTCCCCGTCGAGGGAGTGCGTCTCGAGCTGACGCCGACGCTCGCGGACGGCCCGGAACGCGTCAGCCGGATCGACATGAGCCTCCGCATCACGGGCGACGTCGAGCCGCGGCGTCTCGCGTCCCTGCGCCGGGTCGCCGAGCACTGCAAGGTGCACGCGACGCTCGCGCACGGCCCCGAGCTGATGCTGAGCGTCGAGGCGTGAAGCCGCTGATCGCCGCAGAGGAGCTCGCGGCGCGGCTCGGGGAACCGGGCGTCGCCGTGCTCGAGGTCGCATTCGACCCGAGCGACGTCCCGTTCCGCGAGGCGCACGTCCCCGGCTCGCGCTGGGCGCACTGGAAGGGGCTCCTCTGGCACGCCACCGACCGCCGCTTCCCGGAGCCGGAGACGCTGGCGGCTCGGCTCGGCGCGCTCGGGATCCGCGGCGACGACGAGCTCGTCCTCGTCGGGGACCCGATCCAGTTCGCCACGTACGCCTACTGGGTGCTGGGCATGCTCGGCCGGCCCGCACGCGTGCTCGACGGCGGCCGCGCCCGCTGGTTGTCGGGCGGCTTTCCGGTCGAGGCGGGCGAGCCGGCGCCGACCGAGCCTGTCGCCCATCCCGCCGGCGAGGCCGACCTCTCGTCGACGATCGGCCGTGACGAGGTGCTCGCGGCGCTCGGCGGCGAGATCCCGATCGTCGACCTCCGCTCGCCCGAGGAGTTCCACGGCGAGCGCGTCGCCCCGCCGTTCGCGCCCTTCGACCACGGGGCCGAGCGCCGCGGCCGCATTCCGGGTGCGCGACACCTCTGGTTCGAGCGGCTCCTCGCCGGAGACGGCACCTTCCTTCCCGCCGACGAGCTCCGGGCCGCCTTCCGCGAGGCGGGGCTGCGGAACGGCGGCGACGTGATCACCTATTGCCGGCTCGGCCATCGCGCCTCGCTCGGCTGGTTCGTCCTCCACGAGCTGCTCGGCCACGAGCGGGTGCGCGTCTACGACGGCTCGTGGACGGAGTGGGGGAGCATCGTCGGCGTCCCGGTCGAGACCGAGCCCGCCGGATGAGCGGCTTCCGCCACGTGTCGCACTCCGGTCTGGACGGATGCGGCGACGGGATGCAGGTGATGCGCGAGGGCGACGCGCTCTACGTCGCGCACTACGGGAAGAGCGGGATGGGCACGAGCGTGCTCGACGTGTCCGATCCCGCCGCGCCTCGCATCGTCGAGCAGTGGCAGGCGCCGGCCGGCACGCACACGCACAAGGTTCAGGTCGCCGGCGGGCTCATGCTCGTGAACGAGGAGCGCTTCACCGGCGCAGACGCGTGGAGCGCCGGGCTCGTCGTGTACGACGTGTCCGAACCGCTCGCGCCGCGCCGCGTCGGCCGCTGGGAGTGCGGCGGCGAGGGGGTGCACCGGATCGTCTGGACGGGCGGCCGCTACGCGCACATGTCGGCGACGCCGCCCGGCTACAGCGACCGGATCTGGCTCGTGCTCGACCTCGCCGACCCGGCGAGCCCGGTCGAGGCCGCCCGCTGGGAGCTCGACGAGCCGCAGCCCGAGGGGAAGCGCTACGCGGCGCACCACGCGCTCTTCGACGGGCACACCGGCTACCTCGGCTACGGGGACGCCGGGCTCGTCGTCCTCGACGTCTCCGACCCGGCCCGCCCTCGCAAGCTGGCCCGGCTCGACTGGCAGCCGGGCGGCGGGACGCACACCTGCCTGCCGCTCGAGGGACGCGGCCTCGTCGTCGTCAGCGACGAGCAGATGGCGGACGGGCCGCACGCCGAGCCGCGCTTCGTGCGGGTCGTCGACGTCTGCGACCCGGCCGCGCCGCGCGTCGTCTCCGCCTGCCCGGAGCCGGGCGACGACTTCGCCGCGCAGCCTCTGCGGTACGGGCCCCACAACCTGCACGAGAATCGCGCCGGCAGCTACCGCAGCGCGCGAGTGGTCTTCGCCACGTACTTCAACGCCGGTCTGCGCGTCTACGATCTGGCCGATCCCGCACGTCCGCTCGAAATCGCCTCCTGGGTGCCGGACGCGCCGCCCGGCCAAGGCGCGCCGCAGACGAACGACCTCTGGGTCGAGCCGGACGGGCGCGTCTGGCTGACCGACCGCTTCGCCGGCGGCCTCGACTGCCTCGAGCCCGAGCCGGAGCTCGCCGCGTTGCTGCGCGAGGCCGCGCTGTAGCATCGCCCGGGTGACCCCGCCCGTCGTCTGGAGGCCGAGCGAGGAGCAGGTCGCAGCGGCGACGATCACGCGCTATCGCGAGTGGCTCGAGCGCACCCGGGGCCTCGACCTCCCCGACTACCACGCGCTCTGGCGCTGGTCTGTCGACGACCTCGAGGGCTTCTGGGGCTCGCTCTGGGAGTTCTTCGAGGTCGAGGCGGCCGCACCGTGCGAGCGCGTGCTCGGCCGGCGGCAGATGCCCGGCGCCGAGTGGTTCCCGGGTGCGCGGCTCAGCTACGCGCAGCACCTCTTCCGCGACCGCGACGACGCGACGGTCGCGATCCGCCACGCCTCGGAGCTGCGCCCGCTCGGCGAGGTCACCTGGGGCGGGCTCCGCGAGACGACAGCCCGGCTCGCGGCGGCGCTTCGCGAGCGCGGCGTCGGCCCCGGCGACCGCGTCTGCGC
>Ga0075270_1000003_pt1 | contig 25854 bp, 24 predicted proteins | sample SF_Rice_5C_0N_20_FD_69774 | JGI IMG/M metagenome (GOLD analysis project Ga0075270, IMG submission 69774) | Rice paddy soil microbial communities from Twitchell Island, California, USA - SF_Rice_5C_0N_203 | ecosystem: Environmental > Terrestrial > Soil > Paddy field/soil | place: USA: Twitchell... | reverse complement strand
GCCGGCGGGGCCGCGGCCTCCTCGGGCGCCGGCGCCGCCTCGGCCTCGGCCTCGGCCTCGGGCGCGGCGTCCTGCCCGCCGAGCTGCTCGATGCGGGCATCGATCAGGCCGTGGAGGTTCTGCAGCGGCGCGTTCACGAGCCCCGCGATCGCGCTCAGCGGCGCGATGATCGCGCCGAGCACCTGGCCGCGGAGCACCTCGATCGGCGGCAGCGTGGCGAGGCTCTCGACCTCGGCGGCGCTCATGGCGCGGCCCTGCATCACGCCGCCGCGGATCTCGAGCACGCGGGTCTCGCGCGCGGCGTCGGCGAGCGCCTTCGCGGCCGCGAGCATGTCGCCGTCGGCGTCGAGGAACGCGATCGCGCTCGGCCCCTCGAGCAGAGTCAGCAGCGCGTCCGCTCCGGCGGCTTCGGCCGCGCGGCGCGTGAGCGTGTTCTTGACGACCGTGAAGCGGGCGCCGCTCTCGATCAGCCGCGAGCGGAGCGTGTCGATCTGCGGCATCGTCAGGCCACGGTAGTCGGCGACGAGCAGCGTCTCCGCCGCCTTCAGGCGCTCGGTCAGCTCCGCGACGACGTCCTGTTTCTGCTCTTTCCTCATGTGCGTCATTCCTCCGGAAATGACCAGGCCCGCACGGAGGCGGGCCAGAGGCGTCGAGCAGGTGCTCGCTGCGTTGCCCCACCTCGGTTGGTCTTCCGCCCGCACGGGCTGCCAACGGTCTTCGGCGGTCGCTAGTCGTCGGTCAGGCGGGAACTGTAGCTGCCTCCTGCGGCTGCTCGTCCAGCTCCTCGACGACGCCTCGCGTCTTCGCCGGGTCGACCCGGATGCCCGGGCCCATCGTCGAGGTGAGCGTGATCTGGCGGATGTAGCGTCCCTTCGCCGCGGACGGCTTCGCCCGGACGATCTCGTCCAGCACCGCCGCGTAGTTCTCGACGAGGGCGCGCTCGTCGAAGCTCTTCTTGCCGATCGAGAGATGGACGTTCGCGCCGCGGTCGGTGCGGTACTCGAGCTTGCCGGCCTTCGCGTCCGAGACGGCCTTGCCGACGTCGAACGTGACCGTGCCCGTCTTCGGGTTCGGCATCAGGCCGCGCGGCCCGAGGATGCGGCCGAGACGGCCGACGTTGCCCATCTGGTCGGGCGTCGCGATCGCGACGTCGAACTCCGTGAAGCCCTCCTCGATCCGGGCCGCGAGGTCGGCCGAGCCGACGACGTCGGCGCCGGCCTCCTCCGCCTCGCGCGCCTTGTCGCCCTCGGCGAAGACCGCGACGCGGGTCTCCTTGCCGGTGCCGTGCGGCAGCATCAGGGTGCCGCGCAGCTGCTCGTCGGCGTGGCGGACGTTGAGGCCGAGCCGGAAGTGCACCTCGACCGTCTCGTCGAACTTCGGCCCCTCCATCTCCTTGAGCACGCGGACCGCCTCGACGGGCGAGTACACCTGCTCGCGGTCGAAGAGGCTGCGGCCGTTGCGGTAGCGCTTGCCGTGCTGTGCCATCAGAGATCCACCTCGACGCCCATCGAGCGGGCCGTGCCCGCGATGATCAGTGCCGCGTGGTCGACGTCGCGCGCGTTCAGATCCTCGAGCTTCGTCTCCGCGATCTGGCGCACCTGGTCGCGCGAGAGCCGGCCGACCTTCACCCGGTTCGGCTCGCCCGAGCCCTTCTCGATCCGCAGCGCCTCCTTGATCAGGACGGCGGCCGGCGGCGTCTTCGTGATGAAGGTGAACGAGCGGTCCTCGAAGACCGTGATCTCGACCGGGATGATCCGGCCGTTCTGGTCCGCGGTCTGCGCGTTGAACGCCTTGCAGAACTCCATGATGTTCACCCCGTGCTGACCGAGCGCGGGGCCGACCGGCGGCGCGGGGTTGGCCTGCCCGCCGGGGATCTGGAGCTTGATGAGTGTCAGGACTTTCTTCGCCACGGCCTCTACTTCCCTTAGTCGAGCTTCTTCACGTTGTCGAATCCGACCTCGACCGGCACCTGGCGCTCGAAGATGTTCACCATCACCTGGAGCTTCTGCGCGTCGGCGTTCACGTCGGTGATCTCGCCGTCGAAGTCCGCGAGCGGGCCGGAGGTGATCTTCACCGACTCGCCGAGCTGGAACTCGACCTGCGCGCGGGCCGGTGCGGCGCCCGAGGCGCCCGTGTGGAGGATCCGGTCGACCTCCGGCTGCGAGAGCGGCACCGGCTTGGCACCGGCGCCGACGAAGCCGGTGACGCCGGGCGTGTTCTTCACGACCGTCCACGCGTCGTCGTTCAGATCCATGTTCACGAGCACGTAGCCCGGGAGGACGCGCTTCTCGGCCTGCACCTTCTGCCCGTCCTTCGTCTCGATCACCTGCTCGGTCGGGACGACGACGCGCCGGAAGCGGGCGCGCTGGTTCATGGACTCGATCCGGTGCTCGAGATTGGTCTTCACCTTGTTCTCGTGCCCGGAGTAGGTGTTGATCACGTACCAGCGGAACATGCTCGTCTCGTCCTCTCCTATCGCAGCAGCAGGTGCTGCACCACGTACTTCCAGACCTCGTCGTTGCCCCAAAGGTACGCGCCGACGATCACGCAGGCGACGAGAACCACCGCGGTGCCGCTCACGACCGCATGCTGATCGGGCCACTCGACCTTCTTCAGCTCCGCCACCGACTCCTGGACGAACCGGACGCCCGGGATGCCGCGCGGCTGCCGCTCCTCGCGGCGCTCGCGGCGGGGCTGCTCCGGCTCGGCCGGGCGCGCCGACGCGCGCGGACGGTCCGCGGCGGGCTGCTGCTGGGCGCGCCGCTGGCGGCGCTGTTGACGCGTCTGCCTCGCCATCGAGAAGCGGGGGTTAGCGGGTCTCCCGGTGCAGCGTGTGCTGCCCGCACCAGCGGCAGTACTTCTGGAACTCGACGCGGTCCGGCGAGTTCCGCTTCGACTTCTGCGTCTGGTAGTTCCGGCGCTTGCACTCGGTGCAGGCGAGCGTGATTGCGACTCTGACTCCGGTTGCCATTCCTGTTCTCGATCTCGAAGGGGACGCGTAAGTAGCGCCGGGTGGGCTCGAACCACCGACCTCTGCATTATGAGTGCAGCGCTCTGACCAGCTGAGCTACGGCGCCTCGCGCCGGGGCAGTGTAGCGGAACTCGGGTGCGGGTCCCGAGCCCCGGACGGGCGTCCGGGCCGGCTACCGGGCCGACGCGGCGGGCCGCTCGGAGGGGCGCCGGCCCAGGTCGCGCACGAGTGGCAGCACGGCGAGCGCGGGGAGGATCGGCAGCCAGAAGTTGAACAGCCGGTACGCGAACGCACCGAGGAGCGCCGGCGCGAGCGGCACGCCGACGAGGGTCAGCGCGTACGTCATCGCGGCGTCGACGCCGCCGGCGCCGCCGGCCGGGAGCGGCAGCGCCGCGACCAGATAGCCGGTCGCATAGGCGAGGACGAGCGAGGCGACGCCGAGCTGGACGCCGAAGGCGCGCAACCCGCCCCAGAGGCAGACGAGGTCGCCCGCCCAGTAGACCGCGGCGCCGGCGATGCCGAGGCCGGGAGTGGCGGCACGGCCGGAGACGAGCAGGCGCACGAGCCGGACGCCGTGGACTGCGGCGCCGAAGAGGCGCCGGACGCGCCCGCCGCTCTCCGCGGCGAGACGCTCGTAGCGGCCGGCGGCGGTGACCCAGAAGGCCGCCGCGACGCAGAGCGGCACGACCACGAGCCATGGCGCGAGCACGGCCCACGGCGCGCCTCCCTCGGCGCCCAGCGCGAGCGCGGCGGCGGCGCCGGCGGCGGCCGCGCCGAGCACGCCCCACTCGAGCGTGTTGAGCGCGATCACGCGCGCGAGCGCGTCGCGCGGGGCGGCACCCACGCGGCGCAGCGCCCAGTAGTCGACGGCGAGCGTCCCGGCGCCCGTGGCGAGGACCATCGCGCCGAAGCCGGCGGCGACGATCCGCAGCGTCCCGCCGACGGAGAGCCGCGGCCCGCCGTCGACCGCCGCCGACTCGCGGTAGGCGACGACGTAGCCGAGGTACGCGAGCACCTCGCCGCCGAAGCAGACCGCGAGCCAGGCCGTGTCGGCGCCGCGCAGCTCGTGCAGGAGGCTCGCGTAGCTCGCCGCCTTGCCGATCGCGGTTCCGGCGCCGATCGCGAGCACGATGCCGGCCGCGACGACGAGGAGGACACGACGGCGGCCCTGCGAGCGCTCCGGGGTGAACGCCTCTCCATGCGAGGACTCCGTCATCGGAGTTCAATCTTGGCGGAACCGGGAAGGGGCGGCTCGTGGACGTCTACGTCACCGGCGCGACCGGGTTCGTCGGCGCGCACGTTGCGCGGGCGCTCGCGAGCCGCGGCGCCGCCGTACGGACGGAGCGCGCCGACCTGCTCGACCCGGCGGGGCTCGAGCAGGCGATGCGCGGCTGCGACGCGGTCGTGCACGTCGCGGCGCTCTACAGCTACGACGCCGACCCGCGCCGGATCGAGGCGGTCAACGTCTCCGGGACGCGCAACGTCCTCGACGCGGCCGCCCGCGCGGGCGTCCGCCGGATCGTCCACACGAGCACCTGCGGGACGTGCGGGCCGGCGGCAGGGCGCGTGGCGACGGAGGCCGACGAGCCGCCGCAGTGGGAGCTCTCGGTTCCCTACAAGCGGACGAAGCTCGCCGCGGAGCGGCTCGTCCTCGGCGCTGCCCGGCATGGGCTCGACGCGGTCGTCGTCAACCCGACGACCCCGATCGGCGAGGGCGACCGCAAGCCGACCCCGACCGGTGCGATGGTCGCCGGCGTGGCGCTCGGACGGCTGCGCGGCTACGTCGCGGGCACGGGACTGAACGTGGTCGACGTGCGCGACGTCGCCGTCGGGCACGCGCTCGCGCTCGAGCGCGGCCGGCGCGGCGAGCGCTACCTGCTCGGCGGCACGAACATCCGGCTCCGCGACCTCTTCGCGACGATCGCCGGCATCGCGGGCCTGACGCCGCCGTGGCTGCGGGTGCCCTATCCGGTCGTCCGGCTCGCCGGAGCCCTCGGGCTGGCGAACCCGCACGAGGTTCGCCTCGCGCGGCTGCCGATGTTCTTCGACTCCTCGAAGGCGGAGCGCGAGCTGGGCTTTCACGCGGGCCCGGTGGAGCCGGCGCTCGCGCGGGCCGTCCACGAGGCGCTCGCGACCCACGAGCCGCGCCCGCTCGAGCTCTACCTCTCCAGGGCGCGGGAGATCCGCAGGGCGGCGAGCGCGAGGCACGAGCCCGCGATCCCGTCGAGGACGTAGTGGTTCGCCGTCGCGACGACGGTGGCCAGCACGGCCGGCGGATAGGCGACGCCGAGGGCCCGCACCGCGGGTGAGCCGCCGGCCTGGACGAGCCCCGCACCGGTGACGACCGCGAACGCGAGGTGGATGCTCGGCATCGCCGCGATCGGGTTGTAGAGCTTCACGACGAGGCCGGAGTCCATGTCGAGCACCTGCCCGACGGTGTCGACGAAGTGGTCGAGCGAGCGGGGCGGGTCGCAGGGGAAGACGAGGAAGACCGGGCAGGCGCCCAGGAGCGAGAGCGCGGCCGCGCGGCGGAGGCGGTGGAAGGCCGGGTCGCGGCGGCGGTAGAGGAGCATCAGCCAGCCGACGGTGAGCACGACGTTCAGCGTCACGTACGCGACGTTGAGACCGGCGAGCAGGCGGCGGTGGCCGAGCATCCGCTCCTGCAGGCGAGGCTCGACGTGGAGGCCGAGGCGCTCCTCGAGCTCGCAGACGCGGCGGGCGTTGCGGGCGGCCCTGGCGCGACCGCGCTCGGTGACCACGAGGGCGCGGACGCCGAGGTAGACGGCGTAGGCGCCGAGACCGATCGCAGCCTCACGGCGCCCGGAGAACCGCTTCACGACCGCGCGCTCCGGTACTCGTTGACGAGCCTCGTCAGGTCGCGACCGGCGGCCAGACGACGGGCGGTCGCGAGGCGCTCGCGCCGGACCGCGGGGTCGGCCAGCTCCGGCTCGACCGGGCGCCCCTGTCCGAGCGCCTCCTCGACGTCGGCGGCGAGGCGCGACTCCGGGTCGGCTCCGTCGGCGAGCGCGGCCGCGAGCGAGGCGCCGACGGTGAGCGGCGTCGTACGGCGGAGGAGGCCGAGAACGACGGCGGCGTCCTCGGGGGGCGCGACGGGCTCGCCGACGCCGACGTAGGCCCGTGTCCGCCCCTCGACGAGCGGGTCGTAGGCGGGCGCGATCGGGACGAGCGACTCGGGCGCGCCGCGACGCACGAGGCCGACGACGCCGTCCATCACCGGGCCGAGCGTTCCGTCCGGCGAGGGCCGCCCCTCGGGACAGATCAGCAGCGGCCGCCCCGCGCGCACGACGTCGACGAGCTCGCGGAAGTCGCGCACGGCCCCGGCCCGGCGCTCGCGCCAGAACGGCTCGGCCGCAGGCTCGTCCGCCTCCTCGCGCCGGGTCACGCGCCAGAGCAGGTCGGCGTAGTCGCCGGAGAGGACGTCGGCCGCGCGACGCGGCGGCGGGTCGCCCAGCTCGGCGGCGCGGCGGCGCAGCGGTTCGAGCACCGGCGGCGGCAGCAGCTCGTCGAGCGGCAGCTCGGGCGCAAAGCGCAGCAGCTGGACGATGCGCATCCCGGTCGGGCGCCGCGCGGGGTGGCACGGAAGCCGGTGGCGCAGCACCGGCCCGATGCTCACGTGGAAGAGCATCCGTCGCAGCGCCCGCGGCACGCCCGGCGGGTAGCCGGCGAAGAAGCCGGGGACGAAGAGATCGTCGCGGACGACGAAGTGGACGGGCGGGCCGGTGCGGACGAGCCCGTGCGCGGGGCGGTAGAGCGCGCCCACGAGCAGCGGGATGTCGTCGTCGCTGCGGTGGCTCGAGGCGAGCAGCATCCGGTCGCGGAGCGCGAACGGGGCGCCGAGCAGGCGGACCCGGTAGCGGGCGTGGACGTACGCGGCGAGCCCGAGCGCCACGAAGTCGTAGAGCCGCGTCTCGCCTCCCGGCGCGAGGGCAGCGGCGCGCGCGCGGCTCGTGACGGCACCCATGCCTCCATTCTCGCCGCGGACAACGCGCGTTACGCGTGCGAGGCGTCGACGTCGATCAGCGCGAGGCCCGTCTCGTCGTCGTGGCGCTTGCGCAGATGGGCGGGCGCCTCGCTCAGCACGAGCTCCAGCGTCGGGCGGACGTGCGCCTCGAGCAGGTGGCCGCCGCGCGCCTCGCCGGTCGAGCGGCCGACGACCACGTGCGCGTGAACCTGCGGGACGCCGTCCTTGTCTGCGACGTCCCCGGCGAGCATCAGCACCTCGACCTGCTCGTCGAGCGGGATCTCCCGGTACTCCTTGCGCGCCCAGTCGAAGTAGCCGAGCGTGACGTCGGCGAGGGCGCCGATCGCGGTGAAGTGCGCCGCGGTCAGGTCGTGCTCCCGGGCGAACCGCTCGAGCGTCGAGGACACCTCGTCGCCGCTCTCGAAGACGAGCGCCCAGGTGCGCTCGGCGCCGGAGGCGAGCTCCTGCGCCTTCACGTCGCCCGCCGGACCGCGGCCGCCGTTCCCGCGGCCAGAGTGGCGCCGGCGGCGACGACGGCGCCGACGCGGAGGACGCGCCGCGCGGTCGAGGGCTGCGGGCGCCGCTCGTAGTAGAGGCGCTCCGGCTTCGGCCCTGCCGGCCCGGACGCGCCGTGCTCCCGCGCCAGCTTCATCACCTGCGCGACGTGGAGGGCGCGCCGGCCGGTGTCTCCCTGCGCGATCTGCGTCTTGCACGAGAAGCCGTTCGCGACCACGAGCTCGTCGTCCGGAAGCTCCCGCACCTTCGGCAGGAGCCCCTGCTCCCCGGCGGCCATCGACACGTCGTAGTGGTCGGACTCGAAGCCCCACGAGCCGGCGAGCCCGCAGCACCCGGCCTTCAGCGTCTCGGTCTCGACGCCCATCCGCTCGAGCAGCTTCAGCTCCGGCTCGATCCCGCCCGTCGCCTTGTGGTGGCAGTGCCCCCAGACGAACGCCTTGCGGTCGAGCCGCGGCGCGTCCAGCCCGAACTCCTCGAAGAACTCGGCGAAGTGGTAGACGCTCTGGGAGAGCCGCTTCGCGTCGTCGTCGTGCGGCAGCAGCTTCACGAGCTCGTCCTTGAAGGTGGCGAGGCAGCTCGGCTCCATGCCGACGATCGGGACGCCCTCGCGGTACCACTCGCGCAGCTCGTCGAGGTTCCGGCGCAGGTAGCGCTCGGCGAGGTCGAGGAAGCCGTAGTCGTAGAGCGGGCGCCCGCAGCAGACGTGGCCCTCGGGCATCACGACCTGCCAGCCGGCCGCCTCGATCGCCTCGACGGCGGCGACGCCGACGTCGGTGTGCATGTGGTTGTTGAAGGTGTCGGGGAAGAGGACGACCTTGCGGCCGTGCGGGTTCTGCGAGCCGCCGCGCCGGCGGAACCACTGCTGCAGCGTCAGCGGCGCGAACTCCGGCACGTCGCGCTCCTGCGAGATGTCGGCGGCGAAGCGGAACGCCTGCTTGAACGGGGTCGTGTGCGAGAGGAAGTTCACGACCTCGGGCATGTGCGAGGCGAGCCGCGAGACCTGGTCGATCAGCCCGAACGCGTACGCGTGGCGCGGCCGCGGCTTGAGGCCCTTGTAGCGGTGATGGAGGAACTCCGCCTTGTAGGTCGGCATGTCGACGTGCACCGGGCAGTCGTGCGTGCAGCCCTTGCACGAGAGGCAGAGGTCGAGCGCGTCCATCACCTCGTCGCTCTGCCAGCCGTCCTCGATGATCTCGCCCTGGAGCATCTCGAACAGGAGCCGGGCGCGGCCGCGCGTCGTGTACATCTCCTCGCGCGTGACCATGAAGCTCGGACACATCACGTCCTCGCCCTGAGGCTGGCGGCACTTGCCGACACCGACGCAGCGGATGGTCGCGTGGGCGAAGTCGCCGTTGTCCTCGGTGTAGCCGAACTTCACGTCCGGCCGCCACGGCGCGTAGTCGGCGCCGAGCTTGAGGTTCTCGTCCAGCTTGTAGGCGTCGACGACCTTGCCCGGATTCATCTTCCAGTCCGGGTCCCAGATCCGCTTGAACTCGCGGAAGGCCTCGATGATCTCCTCGCCGTACTGCTTGACGAGGAGCTCGGCGCGCTGCTGGCCGTCGCCGTGCTCGCCCGAGAGGGAGCCGCCGTAGGAGACGCAGAGGTCGGCCGCCTCCTCCATGAACGCGCGGTACGTCTTCAGGCCCTGCGGCGTGCGCAGGTCGAAGGAGATGCGGGAGTGGACGCAGCCCTGGCCGATGTGCCCGTACATCGCGCCGCGCAGCCCGTGCTTCGCATACAGCTTCTTCAGGTCGTCCATGTAGTCGCCGATCCGCTCCGGCGGCACGGCGGAGTCCTCCCAGCCCGGCCAGTGGTCGCGGCCGTCCGGCGGGAACGACGTGGCGCCGAGCCCGCCCTCGCGAACCTCCCACAGCGCCTGCTCCTGCTCGGTCGACTCGAAGAGGGAGACGTTCGATCTCTCGCAGCCGTGCTTGTACGCGTCGCGCATGAACCGCTCGGCGAGCTCGCGCGACTCCTCCTTCGAGTCCGAGCCGAACTCGATGAGCAGCCAGGCTCCCTCCTCGTCGTTGCCCGGCAGCTCGGAGAGCGCGGTCGGATGCATGTTCTTGTGCATCTCGTCCTCGAACAGGAGGTGGTCGACCGCCTCGAGCGCGATCGGCTTGTGCTCGACGATCCACGGCACCTGGCGGCCCGCCTGGCAGATGTCGTCGAAGCGGATGACGACGAGCTCGCGCTCGAGCATCGCCGGCGTCAGGTGGAGCCGCGCCTGCAGGACGGTCGCGATCGTCCCCTCCGTGCCGACGAGCGCACGAGCGACGTTGAAGCCGTTCTCCGGGAGCAGCTCGTCGAGGTTGTAGCCCGAGACGCGGCGCGGCAGCCTGGAGGGGGACGGGAACCTCTCCCGGATCAGCGGCTCGTAGCGGCGCATCAGGTCGTAGAGCCCGCGGTAGATCTGGCCGCGGCGGCCGCCCTCGTCGATGATCGCGCGCAGCTCGTCCTCGCTCGTCTCGCCCACCCACATGCGCAGGCCGTCGTAGGTGACGATCTCGAGCGAGTGGACGTTGTCCGAGGTGCGCGGCCCACGCCCGTAGAACTGCGACTGCACCGAGTGGATGCCGCACGAGTTGTTGCCGACGTTGCCGCCGATCGAGCAGTAGCTGTGCGTCGACGGGTCCGGCCCGAAGATCCAGCCCCACTTGCCGGTGTGCTCGTTCAGCTTCTCGTTGATCGCGCCGGGGCGGGCGACGACGGTGTGGTCGTCCATGTTCGGGTCGTCGAAGTCGTGCAGGTACTTGGTGAGGTCGACGACGACGGCGTGGTTGACGGTCTCGCCGGAGAGGCTCGTGCCGCAGCCGCGCGGGAGCAGCGGCGCCCGATGCTCGTGACAGACGCGGTGCACCGCGACGACGTCGTCGAGCGTCTTCGGGAGGACGACGCCGATCGGCGGCTGGCGGAAGTTCGAGGCGTCGGTCGCGTAGAGCGCGCGCGAGGCGGTGTCGAAGCGCACCTCGCCTTCGATCGCGTCCCGGAGGTCGTTCGCGAGGGCGCGCCGGTCGAGGTGCTCGACGCCGGCCATGCCGCCGGCGTAGCGGGTGTCGACGCGCTTCGGCACGACGACCTTGGCGCTGCCGCGCAACCGTTCGATGACGCTCACGCCGTCGTCTCCCCCCGCTGGACACAGTGCTCGCGGGCGTCGTCGTGGCGCAGCTCGAGCCCGTGGCCGGCGCGCGAGCGGTCGGGCCGCAGCGCCCCGCCCTCGGGATCGAGGCAGCCGTCGAAGAGGAGGCGCTCGACGCGGTCGTGGTCGTGGAAGTACTCGAGGTGGCGCAAGCGACGCACGGCGCAGAACGCGTGCGCCGAGAGCTGCGGAGCGCAGTGGGCGGAGACGTCGAGCTGGTACGCGTCCGCCGCGCCGGCCGCCTCGAGCAGGCCGGTGATGCCGCCGAGCCGGGTGACGTCGAGCTGCAGGCAGTCGACGGCGCCGGCCTCGAGCAGGTTGACCGCGTCGCGGAGGACGTAGGCGTACTCGCCCGCGGCGACGTCGAGCCCGGCCGGTCCCCGGTCGCGCAGCAGTCGCAGCCCCTCGAGGTCGGCCGAGGTGACCGGCTCCTCGAACCAGCTCACGCCCCACTCGCCGGCGAAGCGCTCCGCCCAGGCGAGTGCCTGCTTGCGGGAGAGGGCCCCGTTGGCGTCGACGTAGACCTCGACCTCGTCGCCGACCGCCGCCCGAACCGCCTCGAGGCGGCGCGGATCCTCCTCCGGCCGGCGCGAGACCTTCAGCTTCACGCGGGGGATGCCGCGCTCGACCCAGCCGGCGAGCTGCTCGCCGAGCCGGTCGAGCGGGTAGTTGCAGAAGCCGCCGGAGCCGTAGACGGGCACCTCGTCGTGGGCGCGGTCGAGCACGTCGACGAGCGGCAGCCCGAGCAGCCGCGCCTTCAGGTCCCACAGGGCGGTGTCGACGGCTGCGACCGCCATCGAGCCGACGCCGGGACGGCCGAGGTTGCGGAGCTGCCGGCCGAGCTCGAGCCAGGTGCGGCGCACGGCGAGCGGGTCGGCGCCGAGCACGAGGGGCGCGATCTGCTCCTGCACGAGCGTGGCCACCGCGGCCGGCCCGTACGTGTAGCCGAGCCCCGTGACCCCGCCCGCGGCGAGCTCCACGACGACGATCGTCGTCGAGCTCCACTCGAGCGTCCCGTCGCTCTCCTTGCCGTCGGGCCCGTCGGTCGGGATCTCGTAGGCGGAGACCTCGAGCCGCTCGACCGCCGTGTCGGAGGCGACGGCTCCCGCCGCCGCGCTCAGGAGAGGGTCTCCTTGAACTCGTCGAGCTTGCCCTTCGCCGACTTGACCATCATCCCGACGGAGTCCTGGTCGCCGCGGGCGACCGCCATCGCCATCTTCTGCGCCTGCTGGAGCTTGATGTGCGGCGGCAGCGGCGGGTACTCGCGGTTGGTGACGACCTCGAGGATCACCGGCCGGTCGGTGGTGGACATCGCCTCGCGCCAGGCACCCGCGACGTCGTCGGCGCGCTCGCAGCGGATGCCCTTGAAGCCGACGAGCTCCGCGTACTTCGCGTACGGGAAGTCCGGGATCTGCTGCGTCGCCGGGTTGCGCGGGTCGCCGGCGAGGACGCGCTGCTCCCAGGTCACCTGGTTCAGGTCCTGGTTGTTGAAGACGCAGAAGACGAGCGGCGCCCCGTCGCGCTTGAGGTGCGAGTCCCAGTAGCGCTTGACGGTGATCATCTCGTTCATGCCGTTCATCGTGAACGCGCCGTCGCCGACGATCGCGACGACCGCGCGCTCCGGGTAGGCGAACTTCGCGGCGATCGCGTACGGCGTCCCCGGCCCCATCGTGGCGAGGTTGCCGGAGAGTGACGCCTTCATCCCCTTGCGCAGCTTCAGCTCGCGCGCCCACCAGTTCGTCGACGAGCCCGAGTCGGCGGTGACGATCGCGTCGTCCGGGAGCACGTCGCTCAACTCCCAGAGCACGCGCGCCGGGTTCATCGGATCCATCTCCTCGTGCGCGCGCTCGTCGAGGATCTTCCACCAGTCGACCACGTTCTTCTCGATCTCCTCGCGCCAGGAGCGGTCGTCCTTGCGCTCGAGCAGCGGCAGCAGCGCCTTCAGCGTCTCCTTCGAGTCGCCGACGAGGTGCACGTCCGCCGGGTAGCGGATGCCGATCATCCGCGCGTCGATGTCGATCTCGACGCACTTCGCCTGACCCTCCTCGGGCAGCCACTCGGCGTACGGGAAGCTCGTGCCGATCATGAACAGGCAGTCGCAGCCCATCACCATGTCGTTCGACGGCTTCGAGCCGAGCAGGCCGATCGGGCCGGTGACGAACGGCAGGTCGTCCGGCAGCGCGGCACGCCCGAGCAGCGCCTTCGCCACGCCGGCGCCGAGCACCTCGGCGGTCTCGACGACCTCGTCGGCCGCCTCCTGCGCTCCCTGGCCGATCAGGATCGCGACCTTCTCCGAGCCGTTGAGGATCTCGGCCGCGCGGTCGAGGTCGGATTCCTTCGGCAGGATCCGCGGCTGCGAGTAGCCGATCGAGGAGTAGACGGCGCCGTGCATGCGCGGCGGCGACTCGACCGCGTCAGACTCCTGCACGTCGTCGGGGACGATGATCGTCGCGATGCCGCGCTCGGAGAGTGCCGAGCGGATGCCGCGGTCGATCAGGTGGCGCGCCTGCGCCGGGTGGGCGCAGGTGTTGCAGAAGATCGAGACGTCCTTGAACAGCACCTGCAGGTCGACCTCCTGCTGGTAGTGCGCGCCCATCGAGATCCGCTTCTGCTGACCGATGATCGCCAGCACGGGCTGGTGGTCGAGCTTCGCGTCGTAGAGGCCGTTGAGGAGGTGGATCGCGCCCGGGCCGGAGGTGGCGATGCAGCAGCCGATCTCCCCGGTGAACTTCGCATGCGCGCCCGCCATGAACGCGGCCATCTCCTCGTGCCGCGTCTGGATGAACTCCGGGTCGCCGTCGACGCGCTCGAACGCGCCGAGGAAGCCGTTGATGCCGTCGCCGGGGTAGCCGTAGATGCGGTGAACGCCCCATTCGCGGAGTCGCTTCAGGACGAAATCGGCGACGCTGTCGGACATGGTGGCTCCTTCTCCTCGAAAACGCTTCCGAGGAGGTGTCGCCGCTCGCGGCCGTCCGAAAACGCCGAGTCAGCCGGCGTGTGCCTCGACGAACGCGAGCACGCGGCGCCAGGCGTCCTCGGACGCGTCGGCGAACTCCTCGTGCTTGCGGTCGAAGAAGCTGTGCGGCGCGCCCTCGTACGTGACGAGCTCGTGCTCGACGCCCGCACCGCGGAGGGCGCGCTCGAACTCGAGGTTCAGCTCCGCGGTGATGTTCTGGTCGTCGCCGGCCTGCAGCCCGAGGATCGGGCAGGTCATGTCGCCCGCGCGCTGCGTCGGCCCCGGTCGCCCGTTCCGCTCTCCGGGAGCGCCGTAGAAGCCGACCGCGCCCGCGAGGTCGTGGCCGGACGCGGCGGCGAGCCACGAGTTGCGGCCGCCGAAGCAGAACCCGACCGTGAAGATCGAGGCGCACCCGACGGCGCGCAGGTGCCGGACGCAGGTGCCGACGTCGGCCTGGACGCCCTCCGGCGTCGTCTGCTCGACGTGCGGCATGTACTCGAAGTCGTCGTCCCGCTTCTCGACTCCGGCGGTGCGCCCGAAGTAGTCGAAGGCGATCGCGACGAAGCCGCGCTCGGCAAAGCGGAGGGCGAGCTCCTCGTAGAAGCGGTAGAGGCCGCGGACGTCCGGGAGGATCACGATCCCGGTCGCCGCCGGGCCGTCCGGCATCGCGCGGAAAGCCGCGAAGCGGTTCCCGTCGGACGCCTCGAGCACCAGGTCGTCGTGCGAGACGGCCGCGCCGGCGATGCGCGGGATCGGCGGCTCTGAGTCGACGTCGAAGCACATGGAGGCAGCGTACGAGAGGAGCCGCGGCTCGTGCGTCGTATCGTGTCCGGCGATGCCCGAGGAATCGCACCTCGAGGAGATGAGCGCGGCGATCCGCGCCCAGCGCGAGCGCCAGGCCGTGCCGCGCACGATGATCTCGAGCGAGGACGCGCGTCCGCCGCAGACGGCGGCCGCGGAGCCGGCAGGCGAGGCACCGACGCCGGCGGCGCAGCCTGCGGCCTCGCCGGGGCCGGAGCCGGCGGCCTCGCCGGGGCCGGAGCCGGCGGCGCCCGCCGCGCCGCGGCGCCGCCTGCTCGCGCGTCTCTTGCGGCGTTAGCCGCGGGCTGCGCGCGGCGACGAGCCGCGGCAGCGACGGGGCCGGCGCTCCTAGAGCGCCTCGACCTCGGCTTCCGCCTGCGCCGCGAGGCGCTCCGCGCGCTCGCGGATGCCGAGGAGCATCTTGCGCTCCATCACGAGCGACCCCGGGGTCATCAGCCCGAGCAGCAACCTCCCGCCGAGGGAGCCGCCGCGGCGGATGCGATTGCGGCTGAGCAGGCGTGTCCAGCCGGCCTGCTCGACGAGGACGAACGTCCACACCCAGTCCCCGTCCGTCGAGCGGAAGGCGAGGACGCGCTCCGGCTCGACCCGCTCGACGCGAAGCCACGGGACGCCTCGCGCGTCCGGCACCACGTCGCCCGGCTCGACGTGCTGGAAGCGGGGCAGGATCGTGTCGACGCTGTGCATGTCGAGGCCGAGCAGGTTCTCGATCCAGTCGTACGTGTACGCGCCCCCGCGCTCGCCGGGCCCCATCTGCACGAGCCACGGCCACACCGCCGACGGCGGCGCCGCGATCGTGATCGCGCGGGTGGAGACGACGTCGGGGTGCGCGAGCAGCTCGTCGCCGGGGAGCGTGCCCTCCGCCTCGCCGCGGGTGGCGCCCCAGCCGAGGATGCGCCGCCGGAGCAGGAGCCGGTAGGCGAGGCCGGCGGCGGCGAGGCCGGCGAGCCCGCGTTTGGTGGTCGTGATCGTCATGCCCCGAGCATCGGGCACGGCGGCGCGAGCCGCATCCGGTCCGGCGCGGATCAGCCGTAGCCGAGGCCGTACTCGTCCGCTGCAGGCCCGATCACGCGCCGCTCGTCGGGCAGGCTCCGGAGCACCGAGTCGATGTAGTCGGCGACGGCGTCGTCGAGCGGCACCTCCTCGCCCGCGCGCTCCGAGAGGTACCAGCGGTGCTCGAGCAGCTCGTGGAAGAGTTGCGCCGCGTCGCGCCGGTCGCGCAGGTCCGGCGGCACCGCGGCGAGCGCCGGCTCGAAGACCTCGGCGAGCCAGCGGCCGACCGCGGCGGTCTCCGAAGGCGGCGCCGGCCCGGCAGCGAGCCGCCGACGGTAGGCGTCGATGTCCGCGAGCAACCGCCGCGCCTGGTTCTCCTGTGCGTCGAGCCCGGTGAGGCGGAGCAGCCGCCGCCGGTGGTGGCCGGGCTCCATCACCTTCGGCTCCAGCCGGAGCCGGAAGCCGTCCGCGGTCTCGACGATCTCGACCTCGTCGGCGTCGAAGCCGAGCTCGTTGAGGCGCTGCAGGCGCGCCTCGAAGCGCTCGGCCTCCCCGGGACGCAGCACCTCCTCCGCGGTCAGCTCCGCCCAGAGGCGCTCGTAGCGCGCGGGGATCTCCGCGGCGAGCGCGGCCGCCTCCTCCCCGCCCTCGCCGCCCGCCTGCGCCTCGACGTCGAGCAGCTCGCCGAAGACGTTCTCCTCGGCGATCTGCAGGTCGTACTCGCGCTGCCCGTCGGAGAGCCGCGGCTGCAGCTCCCCGGTCTCGGCGTCGACGAGGTAGGCGGCGAGCTCGCCCGCGTCGCGCCGGAAGAGCGCGTTCGAGAGCGAGCAGTCGCCCCAGAAGAAGCCCGTCAGGTGGAGACGGACGAGCAGCTGCGCGAACGCGTCGAGGAGCCGCTCGAGCTGGTCGGGCGCGGGCCGCCGCGCGAGTGCGAGCCGGTACGGGAGCGAGAAGTCGAGGTAGCGGGTGATCAGGACGTCGGGCAGCTCCTCCTCGTGCGGCCGCGCCCGTTCGCCGACGACTCCGACCGCCTCGACCGCGGCGATGCCGCGCGCATCGAGCGCGCGCAGCATCCGGTACTCGCGCGCCGCGATCTCCGGCGGCAGCTCCTTGAGCGCGAAGTACGTGCCCGCGTAGTCGACGAACCGCACCACGTGGCGGCCGATGCCGCGTGGCACCTCGACGAGCCGCGACGACTCCCAGGCCTCGAGCGGCTCGTGCCACGGCAGGTCGAGGAAGTCGGCGTGCGCCGCGCGAGGGACGAGGTGGAGGCGCATGTGAGGCAGAGGCTACGCCCCGCGGTTTGGCGTCGGCGGCTCCGGGAAGCCGTCGTGGATGGCGGTGAAGGAGCTCGGGCTGGCGGCGACGCGCGACGCGGGATGGCGGACGAAGGCGGCGGACGTCGTCGCACCGCGCGCGGCGCGGTCGTCGCTGCCTGTCCGCGAGGAGCACGTCCGCGCGGCGCTCGGCCTGCTCTTCTTCGGCCTCGCGGCGAAGTACGTCGCCGCGACGCTGAAGAAGCTCGCCTAGAGGCTCTGGCTACTCGACGGCGAGCAGGTCGACCACGAAGACGAGCGGCTCGTGCGGCGCGATCACGCCGCCGGCGCCGCGCGCGCCGTAGCCGAGCGCGGACGGGATCGTCAGCCTGCGCCGGCCGCCGACGCGCATCCCCTGGACGCCCTGGTCCCAGCCGGCGATCACCTGGCCCTTGCCGAGGCGGAACTCGAACGGCTGCCCGCGGTTCCAGGAGGCGTCGAACTCCTCGCCGGAGCGAAAGGCGGCGCCGACGTAGTGGACGGTGACCTTCGTGCCGGCGGTCGCCTCGACACCGTCGCCGACGACGAGGTCGTCGATTCCCAGCTCGAACGGGATGTCGCCGCCGGGCTTGTCGATCTCGGGCCGCTCGAGTGCCACGGCCGCCACGCTACCCGACCGCGCCGGGCGGCGCCGCGTGCGACCTCCGCCGTGAGGACCGCGAACAGGCCCACGAGCAGGAGGTTGCGAACGAGCACGAACCAGCTCACCTGCTCGACCGCGACGAGGTGCCAGAACCGGCCCGGGAACCACGTCATCGTCATCAGGCAAGCCGCGAAGAGCGTGGCGGTCGCGCGCGCGCCGACACTGCCGGCGACGAGCGGGACGAGCGGGAAGAGCCACACGAGGAACTGCGGCGAGAGCACGTGGTTGAAGGCGATCCAGGCCGCGACGGCAGCGGCGGACGCGGTGACGAGGCGCTGCGCGTCATCCGGGCCGGAGGCATACGCGAGCACCACCGTGGCGAGCGCACCGAGGACGAGCAGCGACGAGACGGCGGCAACGGCCGCGGCGCCGCCGCCGACGACGTCGAGCGAGTACGGCTTCCCGACGATCACGTGGACGTGCGCGAGCCCGAGGTGGTCGAGCGCCATCAGCACCGACGCGCCGAGACTCTCCATCTGCAGGCCGCGCCGCAGCTGCTGGACGCTCGTCGTCGCGAGGCCGCGGAAGCCGAGCACCGCGAACGGGAGAGCCACGAGCGCGGACGTGCCCGCGCAGACCGCGAGGCCGCGGAGCGCCTCGAGCCTGCCGCGCCGCCGGGCGATCGAGACGAGGACGAGCGGCAGGATCACGACGGGGTAGACCTTCGAGACGATCCCGACCGCGAGCAGCGCGAGCCCGAGCCGGTCGCGCCCGCGCACGAAGGCGGCGAGCGCGCCGACGGTGAAGAGGGCGGGCCAGTAGTCGAAGCTGTTGATCGAGATCGCGCCGAGCGCGCACGGCAGGAGCGCCGAGGCGGCGACCGCCGCATACAGCCTCCGGCCGCCCACCTCGAGGCCGGTCAGCGTCAGGTGGACGAGGGCGAGCGTCGCGAACGCGTAGACGAAGAGCGTCGCATGGAACCAGTCGATGTAGGCGCCGCCCGGCAGGGCCGGCAGGAGCACCGGCACGACGGCCCCGGGCGGCCAGTCGAAGAAGAAGTCGCGGTAGGGGACGAGGCCGTGCGCGACATGCTGCCCGTACCGCTCGTACAGGCGGATGTCGCCGATGCCGTCGCCCATCAGCGCGACCCAGGTCTGCGAGCAGCCCGCGAACAGGAGCAGGAGGCCGAGCGCGAGCGGGTGCCGCACCCAGGCGGGAAGCCGGCTGCGGATCCGCGCGAAGGGGACGACGCGGGCTGCGTCGGTCGCGAGCGAGACCACGGCTACGCCCGCCCCTCGGCGACGCCGGCGCGGCGCGGCGCGAGCGCGGCGGCGACGAAGTCGACCGCGAACGCCGCCGCCACCAGCGCGAGGAGCGCGAAGGCGACGCCGTAGTAGCCGGCGCCGCTCATCGGGTCGAGCAGAAGCCGGACGCCGACGACGGCGAGCGGGACGAGCGCGACGCTCGCCGGCCGGGAGCGCGCGAGATGCGCGACGAGGGCGCCGGCGCCGAGCGCGAGGGCCCCCTGCGCGAGCCGCCACGTCCACGGGAACGGCGTGTCGGGAGCGAGGAAGACCGACACGAGCGAGCCGCTTCGCACCTGCCAGTGGAAGGCGAACATCCGGAACGGCCCGGCGACGAGGAAGGGCACGAACGGCGCCGCGGTCGCGAGCCCCTGCACGACTGCGCCGCGGCAGACGTCGCGCAACCGCGGCGCGAGCAGGAGCACCGGCGCGCCGAGGAGCGACCACACCTCGAAGCTCGCGCCCAGCCCGAGCAGCAGCCCGGCGCGCCCGGTGCGGCCCGCGCGGGCCTCGAGCGCCGCGAGCAGCCAGAGCAGCGGCACGATCGCGTCGGCCGGGTGCCCGGCGAGATAGACCGTCGACGGGTTCTGGAGCAGGACGAAGAGGGAGGCGACCGCGACCCGCGCCGCGCCGCGACGGCGGCCCCGCGGAACGACGCGGCCGACGACGACCACGAGCAGCGCCACGATCGCGAGCTCGGTCAACGGCGCGAGCAGCCGCCCGGGCGCGAAGCCGAGCGCGTCCCCGAGACGGCCGGCGGCGCCGAAGACGAGCAGCTGCGCCGGCCCCGCCTGGAGCTTCGGGTGCGCGAACGTCGTGCTCCAGTGCGCCGAGAGCATGCGCTCGCCCATGCGGGTGAAGTACGGCAGGTCGGCGTCCCAGTGGTCGGGACGGCCGTCGAGGACGCACGCCGGAAGCGCGAGGAGCACCGGCAGCAGCCAGTGCCAGGGCAGGCGGCGGGAGAGAAGGCGAGCGCGCACGGGCACGCTCGTTTTTCGGCAGAAAGCGCGGGCTACTTGACGAGCGTGAGCATCTTGAACATCGGCATGTACATGGCGATGATGATCGTGCCGACCATCAGGCCGACGAGGATCATCATCAGCGGCTCGATGATGCTCGTGAGCGAGCCGACGGCCGCGTCGACCTCGTCCTCGTAGAAGTCGGCGACCTTGCCGAGCATCTTCTCCAGCTCTCCCGACTCCTCGCCGATCTTGACCATCTGCGCCACCATCGGCGGGAAGACGTCGTTGTCGACGAGCGGCTGCGCGATCGGGACGCCCTGGTGCACCTGCTCGCGCACGTCGGCGAGCGCGACCTCGATCACCCAGTTGCCCGCGGTCTGGCCCGTGATCTCGAGCGCCTTCAGGATGTCGACGCCGGCCGCCACGAGCGTCGAGAGCGTCCGCGAGAAGCGCGCGAGCGTCACCTTCAGCACCGTGTCGCCGATCTTCATCGGCACCTTCAGCTTGAACCGGTCCCAGACCTTGCGGCCGCTCTCGGTGCTCTTCCACTTGCGGAAGGCGAACGGCGACCCGATCAGCGTCGGGATGACGACGAACCAGTAGTCGCGGAGGAAGTTCGACGCCCCGACGACGTACTGCGTCAGCGTCGGCAACTGGCCGTTCAGCTGGGCGAAGATGTTCACGAAGATCGGGACGAGGAACATCAGCATCCCGATCAGGACGAGGGTGGCGAAGGTCAACACCATCGTCGGGTAGATCATCGCGCCCTTGACGCGGCGGCGGATCGCCTCCTGCTTCTCGATCTGGAAGGCGACGCGATCGAGCACGATGTCGAGGATGCCGGCCGCCTCGCCCGCCTCGACCATGGCGACGTAGAGCCGCGTGAAGACCTTCGGGTGGCGGGCCATCGCCTCGGAGAGCAGCTGCCCGCCCTCGACGTCTTTGCGCAGCTGCTCGATCACGATCCGGAGGTTCTGGTCGCTCGTCTGCTCCTCGAGCACGACGAGCGCCTGGACGACGTTGAGCCCCGCCTCGATCATCGTCGCGAACTGGCGCGAGAAGATCTGCAGCGACTTCGCCTTGATCCGCTTGCTGATCGTGATGCTCGTCTGGCCGATGCCTGGACCGCCGTCGACCTGGTCGAGCGACTGGGCGAGCAGGCCGCGCAGGCGCAGCTGCTCGCGCGCGGCGGACAGGTCGCCGGCGTTGATGACGCCGTCGACCTCCACTCCCTGGGCGTTGATCGCCGTATAGGCGTACGAGGCCATTCTCCGCTGGTATCGGCACCCCCGTCCGCGCGCTTGAGGCCGCGCCGCCGGGTGCCGATACGGAGAGCGTGACTGCCCCTGCACGCGCACGCGACGAGAGCGGCTTCGGCATGCTCGAGCTGCTGATCGCGATGGTGATCCTGAACGTCGCCCTGCTCGCGATCGTCGGCGCCTTCAACGCGTCGACCGTCGCCGTCGCCCGCTCACACACCCTCAACGGCGCGGTTGCCGTCGCCGACCAGCAGATGGAGACCTACCGCAGCCTCCCGAACTGCGCGATCTGGCTCGACCAGGCGCTGATGCCGTCGTCCGGGAGCACGTACGCCCTCGACACGACGAGCTTCAACGGCACCACCGCCTCGAGCCCGCAGATCGCCTACTGGAGCACCGCCACGGCCGCGAACGCGCAGTCGTGGGCGACCGACGGCACGGACGGCGTCGCCTTCGACGACCAGACGAACCTCGCCTCGTGCGCCTACGCCGGAACGGGCGCGACATCCACGAGGGTGACGCTGCCGCTCGCCGGCGTCTCGCCGAGCTCGCTGACGACGCCCCCGTCGGCCGCGGTCACGCCGGAGCAGACGATCGCCGGGCCGGACGGCGCGAAGTACACGGTCGACACCTACATCGTCCTCGTCAAGCCGAGCTACGGCGAGTGGACGAAGCAGGTGTCCGTCGTCGTCCGCGACCCGAAGGACGCGAGCAAGGTGCTCGCCCGCGAGGTCTCGGTCTTCGATCCGACCGCGGGGACCTGAGCCCCCGGTTCCCGGCCGGCGGCACGCGCCCGCGGCCGGCCGTCCCACACGAGAAGCGGCGCGGCCGCGGCCCTTTCGCGACGGCGCGCCCGGCCGCAACCGGCGCGCCGTCGCGCTAGGGCGCGGCCGTCGTCGTCGCCGCCGAGGAGGAGGCGGCGGCGGCGGTGCCCTGCGGGAAGAGCTCGAGCGTGTACTGCTTCCCGTCGGCGGTGTTCACCAGGGTCACCGACTCGTTCACCGTGAGCGTCAGCGCCGGAGCGCCGCTCGCGTAGGAGCCGCCCACGACCGAGACCTTGGCCGTCTTCGCGGTCAGCGCGTCGAGATGGAAGATCGCGTTGGCCGCCGGGTCGGTCGACACAGGGAAGTCGGAGCCGACGGTGACGGAGCCCACAACGCCGTTGACGCCGATCACGGCGCCGGTCGGCGCGGGGGCCGAGCCGGTCGACGTCGCGGACTTCTTCTTCGCCGGCGAGGTCGAGCCGGTCGTCGCCGGGCCGCTCGCGGCGAACGGATCCTTGCTCTCGAACATCGAGAACGACTGCAGCTGTCCTGCTCCGGCCGCCGGCTGCGCCGCCGAGACGAGCTCGGTGGTCGAGGTCGGCGAGGCCGGCGTCGACGCCGCCGAGGGGGCCGCGGCCGCGCTCGACGGGGTGCCCGCCAGGGTGGGCGCAGCGGTCGAGCCGGGTGCCGGCGTCGGCACGGGCGTCGCGGTGGTGGTCGAGCTCGACGCGGTCGGCGCGGGCGCTGCCTGCGGCTGCGAGCCGCTGCTGCCGTGCAGCCCCTGCATGGTCGTGAACGCGTACACGAGCGCGAGCAACAGCACCACGCACAACAGGATCACGATCTTCTTCTGCTTCGCAGCCTTTGCCTTGGCCGCGTCGGCGACGGTCTTCCTGGCCATCTCCTCGCTCCTTCCTGCCGCCTACGGGCCGGTTGTCGTCGCGGACGTGTCCGCGCTGGTCGTGGTCGGGGTGGTGGTGACCGGCGCGACGCCTGCGCCGTACACGTATGCGTCGACGGAAACCGTCGCGTTCAGCTGCTTGCCGGACTTCGCCCCGGCGGGCTGCAGCGCGATCTGGCCGATCGAGAACAGGCGTCCCGACGCGTCGAGGGCGCCGTGCCTGACCGAGACGAGGCCGCGCAGCCGGTAGATCAGGTCGGTCAGCGCGTAGAAGTCGCCCGAGAAGGTCAGCTGGATCGGCACGATCCCGAACCCGGTGGCCGGCTGCAGCGGCTGCGGCGAGATCGAGTTCACGGTGACCCCGGCCGCGCGCGAGACCTGGTCGAGCTCGAGCAGCAGGTCGGGCATGTCCGGGTCGGAGGGCATCGCCTTCGCGAGCCGATAGAGGTCGGCCGTGAGGATCGGCTGCTGCTTCGGGGCCGCCGAGGGCGAGGCGGCCGCTGCGATCGCAGCCGCGTTCTGCGCCTGCTGGATCTCGGCCTGGGTCTGGTTGACCGCGTTCGCGGTGCTCTGCGCCTGGGAGCGCTGCGGCCCGACGAGCATCAGCCAGCCGACGAGCAGCACGACCAGGTCGGCGCCGACGATCATCGCGACCGTCTTGCCGCGCCGGGAGAGCTTCGCGTTGAGCTTGGGGCTCTTCACGACGTCGCTCCGCTGCCCGTCGCGGGGGTCGTGGCCGCCGCCGCGGCGGGAGGCGCCACCACGGCGCCCTTGACCGCGGCGTTGATCGTGAAGGTCACGCGACCGGTCTTCGCGTCGGCGACGCTGCTCGCGAGGGTGACGTCGCTCAGGTCGGGGATCAGCATCAGCCGCGCGAGCAGGCGGGCGACGCTGTCGTGCGACCAGGCGACACCGGCGAGCGCGAACCCGTTGGTGGACGCGGCGGTGCTCGACGTCGTCGTCGACGGCGCGGCCGGGGCGGTCATGCTCAGCGACGAGACGGAGACGTCGGAGGGGACGACGAGCGAGAACTCGCGCAGCACGCGGTCCCAGGCGATCCGGCTGGAGAGCGCGGAGGCGAGCGCGTCGAGGCGAGGCTGCTCCTCGGCGGTCACCGCCGGTACCGCGATGACCGGCCGCGCCGGCTTCGACGACTTCGTCGGGCTCACCGGCTTCACCGGCTTCAGCTCGGCGGAGAGCCGCCCGAGCTCGGAGCGCGCGGCGGCGAGCTTCTGCTGCTCGGAGGTCGCGCGGGAGTGGGCGGTGACGAAACCGGCGCCGAGCGCGATCACGACGACGACGGCGAAGGCCGAGCCGACGACGACCGCCGGGTCCTCGTCGCGGATGCTCTTGCGCATCTGCGCGTCGCGGGGCAGGAGGTTGACGGCGCGCATCAGTCCTCGATCCCGAGGCCGATGGCGACCGAGAGCGAGCCGAGCTGCTCCTCCGTCACCTTCTTGCCGACCTTGAGCCGGCCGAGCGGGTTGCCGAGGCGGACGCGGACGCCGACGAGGCGCTCGAGCTCCTCGGCGAGGCCGGGCATCTGGGCGGTGCCGCCGGTGATGACGATCTCGCCGATGCCGAGGCTTCCGGGCTGGCCCTGGTAGAACTGGAGCGAGGAGACGAGCTCGCGGGCGAGCGACTCGATCCCGCGCCGCACCGCCTCGAGCGCGACCGCGGCATGCTCGGCCGGGATGCCTTCGGGGGCGGGACCGCCGTCGAGCGAGAGGCTTCGCTTCAGGGTCTCGACCTCCGACGGCGTCGAGTCGAGCGCGCGGGCGAGCGCGACGTTGAGCGCCGAGCCGCCCCACTCGAGCACGCGGGTGAACTCGCAGATGCGGCCGTCCGAGACGGCGAGCGTCGTGCGCTCGTGTCCGATCGAGACGCCGACGAGCGCCGAGCCGTCGCGGTCGACCGGTGGCGCGAGCGAGCGCAGGAGCGCGAACGCCTCGAGATCGATGCCGGAGAGCGCGACGCCGGCCTTCTTGCAGGCGCTCACGTAGCGCTCGATCAGCTCACGGTGCGCGACGACGAGCAGCACGCGCTTGATCGACTGACCCTCCTCGTCGACCCGCTCGTCGAGCACGCGGTAGTCGAGCGCCGCTTCCTCGAGCGGGATCGGCAGCGCCTCCTGCGCGCGGAAGCGGACCGCGTTCTCGAGCTGCTTCTCGCCCTCGACACCTTCGATCTCGAAGATGCGGACGCCGATGCGGCTGCTGGCGATCCCGAGCCGCACGCCCTTGCGGGGCAGCCGGTTCACGGCGAAGAACGACTTGAGCGCCTGGGCGAGCGCGTCGGGGTCGCGGACCTCGCCGCCGACGACGATTCCCGCCGGGAGCGCGCGCCGGGAGAGCTGCTGCAGCTCGGCGACGCCGTTGTTCGAGATGCGTGCGGCCGCGAGCTGGGAGGTGCCGACCTTCAGCCCCACGACGCGCTGCGCGCGGTGGCCGCCCCGCGAGGAGCGCCGCAGGCTGAGCGACGGCAGCGAGAAGGCGCGCCGGTCGGTGGTCTCCGCCGTCTCTGCCTTGCGCCGCCGCTTCTCCTTCGCCGGCTTCGGCTGCTTCGGCTGCTTTCCGGCCTTCGGCTTGCGCGAGGGGCCGATCTCCTTCTTCCAGAAAGGCACCTTCGGCTGCTCGAGCGGCGGGAGCTCGGCCGAGGGGACGGGCGGGTGCACGACGACCGGGATCGCCTCCGGCTCCTCGGCGGGCTCGGGCGGCAGCTCGGGCCCGGCGAGCCAGGGCTCGGGCGCCGGCGCGGGGGCGGGCACGGCCCAGGCGACCGTGGGCGACGGCTCGGAGGAAGCGGGAGCCGGCTCGGGAGCGCCGAGCTCGGGCACCGGCGCGAGCTGTGCCGTCTCGGCGAGCTCGGGCGGCACCGCGGCCGCGACCTCGACGGGAGCGCCCGGCGACGGGAGCTCGGCGGCAGGCTCGTATGCAGGTGACTCGGAGACGGCCGCGCTCTCGACCGGCGCGGCCTCGACGGGCGCGGGAGCCGCGGGCGCGGGAGCGTCCGCCTCGACCGGCTCGGTCCCGGGCTGGTGGGGGCCGACGATCGCGTCGACGAGCGGCGAGAGCGGGGACTCCGGCTCGAGCTCGGTGCGGAAGTCGGCGGCGAAGGCCTCGGCGGCCTCCTGCGAGAGGCGTTCGATCTCGTCGTCGCGCTCGCGCTTGCGACGGCCGAACGAGATCTCCTTCTTCAGCAGCGACGTCTTCCCAGCAGCCCCGACGGCGGCGACCGGCTCCGGCGCCACCACCTTCGGCTTCCGCCGGAACGAGATCTCCTTCTTCAGCAGCGACGTCTTCCCAGCAGCCCCGACGGCGGCAACCGGCTCCGGCGCCACCACCTTCGGCTTCCGCCGGAACGAGATCTCCTTCTTCAGCACCGACTCC
>Ga0075270_1000002_pt1 | contig 26103 bp, 26 predicted proteins | sample SF_Rice_5C_0N_20_FD_69774 | JGI IMG/M metagenome (GOLD analysis project Ga0075270, IMG submission 69774) | Rice paddy soil microbial communities from Twitchell Island, California, USA - SF_Rice_5C_0N_203 | ecosystem: Environmental > Terrestrial > Soil > Paddy field/soil | place: USA: Twitchell... | reverse complement strand
GCGCCGGCCGGCTCGCTGCCCGGCGTCTCGGGCTTCCAGCTCCACTTCGCCGACCACGACATCCTCACGCCGGGCGACGCGCCCAACGTGCTCGTCGCGATGAACCCGGCGGCGCTCAAGACGAACGTGGGCGACCTGCCGAAGGGCGGGACGCTGATCGTCGACGCCGACGCGTTCAGCGACCGGAACCTGCAGAAGGCCGGCTATGCCCAGAGCCCGCTCGAGGACGGCTCGCTCGACGAGTACCAGCTGCACGCGATCCCCCTGACCTCGCTGACGCGCGGTGCGCTCGAGAGCGTCGAGGGCGTGACCCCGCGCGAGGCGGAGCGCTCGAAGAACATGTTCGCGCTCGGGCTGATGTCGTGGCTGTACGGGCGCCCGGTGCAGCCGACGATCGACTTCCTCGAGAGCAAGTTCGGCGCGAAGCGGCCGGAGATCGCCGAGGCGAACGTGAAGGCGCTGCAGGCGGGCTACGCGTTCGGCGAGACGACCGAGAGCTTCGCCGTCACCTACGAGATCAAGCCCGCGAAGATGGCGCCCGGCACCTACCGCAACATCACCGGCAACCAGGCGCTCTCGTACGGCCTGGTCGCCGCCTCGAAGCTGTCCGGGCTGCCGCTCTTCCTCGGCGCGTACCCGATCACGCCGGCGAGCGCGATTCTCGAGGAGCTCGCGGGCTTCAAGAGCTTCGGCGTGCGCACCTTCCAGGCGGAGGACGAGATCGCCGCGGCGGGTGCCGCCGTCGGCGCCGCGTTCGGCGGTGCGCTCGGCGTCACCACCTCCGCCGGTCCGGGTGTCGTCCTCAAGGCGGAGACGATCGGGCTCGCGATCATGCTCGAGCTGCCGCTGCTCGTCGTCGACGTGCAGCGCGCCGGGCCCTCGACGGGGATGCCGACGAAGCCGGAGCAGGGCGACCTGCTGATGGTGCTGTTCGGCCGCAACGGCGAGTCGCCGGTGCCGGTCGTCGCGGCGCGCTCTCCCTCGGACTGCTTCGACGCCGCCATCGAGGCCGCGAGGATCGCGCTCAAGTACCGCACGCCCGTCTACCTGCTCTCGGACGCGTACCTCGCGAACGGCTCCGAGCCGTGGCTGCTGCCCGACGTCGCGGGGCTGCCCGACATCTCGACCGAGTTCGCGACCGCGCCGAACGCGGGCGACGAGTTCCTGCCCTACCTTCGCGACGACCAGACGCTCGCGCGGCCGTGGGCGGTCCCGGGAACGCCGGGGCTGGAGCACCGGATCGGCGGGCTCGAGAAGGCCGACCGCACGGGCAACGTCGCGTACGACCCGGACAACCACGACCTGATGACGCGGCTCCGCGCGCAGAAGGTGGCCGGGATCGCGAGCGACATCCCGGAGCTCGAGGTCGACGATCCCGACGGCGACGCCGAGGTGCTCGTTCTCGGCTGGGGCGGCACGTACGGGCCGATCGCGGCGGCGTGCAAGCGGGTGCGGCGTGGCGGTCGCAAGGTGGCGCAGGCGCATCTTCGGCACCTGAGCCCGTTCCCGCGCAACACGGGCGACGTGCTGCGCCGCTACGAGAAGGTGCTCGTCCCGGAGATGAACCTCGGCCAGCTGCTGCAGCTCGTGCGCGCGCAGTACCTCGTCGACGCGCACGGCTACAACCGGGTGCGCGGCGTGCCGCTGCGGGCCGCCGAGGTGGCGGACGCGATCGAGGCGCTGGTGGACCAGTGAGCGAGAACGGGCACGACGGCCACGGCGCGGCGCTGACCGCGAAGGACTTCCGCACCGACCAGGAGGTGCGCTGGTGCCCGGGCTGCGGCGACTACGCGATCCTCGCCGCGATGCAGTCGTTCATGCCGGAGCTCGGGATCGAGCGCGAGCGCACCGTCTTCATCAGCGGCATCGGCTGCGCGGCCCGCTTCCCGTACTACATGAACACGTACGGGATGCACTCGATCCACGGGCGCGCCCCGGCGATCGCGACCGGCCTCGCGACCTCGCGTCCCGACCTCTCGGTCTGGGTCGTGACCGGTGACGGCGACGCGCTCTCGATCGGCGGCAACCACCTGATCCACGCGCTGCGCCGCAACGTCAACGTCAAGATCCTGCTCTTCAACAACCGGATCTACGGACTGACGAAGGGCCAGTACTCGCCGACGAGCGAGCTCGGCAAGGTGACGAAGTCCACGCCGATGGGGTCGCTCGACTGGCCGTTCAACCCGCTCAGCCTGGCGATCGGAGCCGAGGCGACGTTCGTCGGCCGCGCGATCGACACCGACAAGGCCGGCATGACCGCCGTCCTGCGCGCCGCCGCCGCGCACAAGGGCAGCGCGTTCGTCGAGATCTTCCAGAACTGCCCGATCTTCAACGACGACGCCTTCGACTACGTCCGCGACGACAAGGAAGGCGTCAACCGGATCCGCCTCGAGCACGGCGAGCCGATCACCTGGGGCAAGGACGGCGAGAACGCGCTGCGCCAGCGCCGCAACGGCTTGATCGAGGTCTGCGGCGCTGACGAGGAGAACGTCCTCACCCACGACGAGACCCGCGACGAGCCGACCCTCGCGTTCGCGCTCAGCCGCGTGACGCAGGCGACCCACGGCGGCACCCCGGTCGGAGTCTTCCGCGACATCGAGCGTCCGGTCTACGACGAGCTGATGGCCGAGCAGCTGGAGACGGCAGTCGCGAAGCGCGGCGCCGGGGATCTCACGGAGTTGCTGCACTCCGGCGAGACCTGGGTCGTCGGCTAGACCTGGTTGCCTCCCACCGGTGGTGGGGAGCCGCCCGATCGGTTCGTGCAGTATCCGCCCCATGATCATCGGCTTCGCAGGGCTCGGCTCCATGGGTGCCGGAATCGTCGGCCGCCTTCTCGACGCCGGGAACGACGTCCTCGGCTGGAACCGCACGCGCGCTCGCGCCGAGGAGCTCGCGCCGCGCGGGCTCCGGGTCGCCGACACGCCCGCCGACCTCGCCCGCGAAGCCGACGTCGTCTTCTCCATGCTCACGAACGCTGCGGCGGTCGAGGCGGTCGTCCGCGATGCGCTCCCTGCGCTCTCCGCCGGCACCACGTGGCTCGACCTCTCGACGATCGCGCCGGAGGAGTCGCGGGCGATCGCGGCACTCGTCGCGCCGACCGGCGCGGTCTTCCTCGACGCGCCCGTCTCCGGCTCGCCCGCAACCGTCGCGGCCGGGCAGCTCTCGATCATGGTCGGCGGCGACCGGGACGCCTTCGATCGCGTCGAGCCGATCCTCCACCAGCTGGGACCGAAGGTCGGCTACCTCGGGCCGCAGGGGGCGGCGCTCGTGATGAAGTTCGCGATCAACCTCTCGCTCGTCGTCCAGGGCATGTCGTTCTGCGAGTCGGTCGCCATGGCCGAGAAGGCCGGGATCGAGCGCGAGGCCGCCGTCGACGCCGTCCTCAAGTCCGTGATCGCCTCGCCGATGCTCGGCTACCGCGCGCCGATGATCCTCGACGGGCGGATGCCCGAGATCCCCTTCGCCGACGTGGCCCTCCAGCAGAAGGACCAGGAGCTCGGCCTCGGCCTCGCCCAGGAGCTCGGGACGCCGATGCCGTTCGCCACTCTCGCCAACCAGTACCTGACCGCGACGAGCGCGGCCGGGCTCGGCGACCGGGAGTGGATCGCCGCCTTCGAGCTCTTCCGCCGGCTCGGAGGCTCGGCGTGAGCGAGCCCGCGCCGTTCCGGACGACGATCGCCGGGACACCGCTCGAGCAGGGCCTGCGCGAGGACGAGGGCTGGATCGACATGCAGGTGCAGTTCCTGATCGACGCGCGCGCCGCCGGCTCCGACCGGCTCGTCGTCGGCCGCACCGTCCTGCCGCCCGGGGCGCGCCACGAGAAGCACGCGCATCCGAACTGCGACGAGTTCCTCGTCGTCGTGTCGGGCCGCGGCGAGATCTACACCGACGACGGCCGCGAGCCCTCGCAGGCCGGCGACGTCGTCTTCACCCCGCGCGGGCACTGGCACGGCTTCGACAACACCGGCGACGAGGACGTGCTCCTGATCTGGGGCTGGAGCGGCGCCGGCTCGCTCGAGGCCGCGGGCTATCTCCTGCCCGACGAGTGACCCAGCTCGGCTGGAAGGTCGGCTTCGGCTCGCCCGAGGCGCAGCAGCGGCTCGGGCTGGACGCGCCGCTCGTCGCGCCGCTGCCGTCGTCGGGCCTCGTCGACACCGGCTCGGTCGTGGCGGTCTCGGCGTGGACGCGGCCCGTGATCGAGTTCGAGGTCGCGATCTGGGTCGGCCGCGGCCTCGGCGTCGCGATCGAGCTCGCGGACATCGAGTTCCCGCCCGACGACGTCTCGCGGATCCTCGCCTCGGGCATCTACCACGGCCGCGTGATCCTCGGCCCGCCGCGTGCCGGAACGCTCGCCGGGGCGGTCGCGCGCGTCGTCCGCGACGGCGAGGACGTCGACGCGACCGAGGACCTCACCGCGCTCACAGGGGAGCACGGCTGGATCCTCGACGCCGTCCGCTCGACCGCCGGTCGGGAGCTTCGCGACGGCGAGGTCGTGATCGCGGGCGCCGTCCTCCCACCCGCGCCGATCGAGCCGGGCCAGCACTGGCACGTCGACCTCGGCCCGCTCGGTGCCCTGTCGGTCGCGCTCGCCTGAGCTACTTCGAGAAGAGCTGGAAGTAGTCCTCCACGCGTTTCGCGGGCGGCTTCGCGACCGGCGCCCTCGAACCGTACGAGGTGAAGTCGATCGTCGAGCGGATGGTCACCGTCGAGCCGTCGGGCGCCCTTGCCGGGCCCTCGACGATCACGCGCGCGACCTTGCCCGCCTTGCTCACCCACACGTCGACGGTCTGGGTCGGGGCGCCGAGGTCGGTGCGCACCTGCTTCAGGCCGCCCGCCTTCGCGCCTGCCGCCCTCGCCGCCGCCAGCAGCGCGACCGTGCCCTGATAGTGCGTGTTCAGCGTGTGGTCGGGGAGCCAGTCCAGGCCGAGATCCTTCACCTGCGCGACCGGCGAGCCGAGCAGTTCGAGCGGCTGGAACGGATCCTGGTCGGAGCCCGCGAAGAACGTCGTGTCGGCGCCGTAGCGGCGCTGCGCGTATTTCGTCAAGTCGATCTTCAGCCAGGTCTTCCCGGCCGGAAGCGTGATCCCGCTCGGGCTCGTGTAGACGACGAGATGGCCGCCCTGCCTGACGAGCACCTCGTGCTGGATGCCGGCGCCGAGCAGCGAGCGGTCGATCCGGATCGTGCCGCCCTTCGGGCCGACCGCGCCGTCGGCGAGGTAGTGCGAGGTCGTCGCCTGCCCGGGCTTCGTCAGCACCACGCTCACGTGCACCTTCGCCGTCGAGCCCTCCGTCGTCGCGGCCGCGTGCGCGAGCGCCTGCTTCGCCGCAGGGCTCGGGGCCGGCGCCGCGCCCTTCGCGCGAGGGGCAGCCGCGGCCACCTTCGTGGCGGCAGCCTGCGGCGAGCCGCCGCCGCAGCCCGAGAGGAGCGCCGAGGCGACGAGAGCCGCCGGCGCGCAACAGGCGAAGAAGAGGCGCCGCATCCGGAACATCCGGCGCACACGGTACCCACGAAAACCGCGTCTCGCGGTAGCCTGATGCGATGCCGCAGGCAGTGGTGAAGCACGTCGCGCTCTGGCTCGTCTTCCTCGTCGGGCTCAGCGCCGCGGTCTACGGCTTCTATCTCCTCGTCGGGCTCCGCCACGTCGAGCTCGCCGCCGTCCAGTCCGCCGGCGGCCTCGCCCTCGTCGCCTGGGTGATCTTCCACCCGGCACGCGTCGAAGCGTAGGACCGCCCTGCGCGTACGTCCGTGAGCCGTACGCTCGGGCCGTTTGCGGCGGGGCGGTTCGTAGCGGCAGCCGCAGGCGACGCTAGGTCTGTTCGCCGAGCGAGAAGTGGAAGTGGTCGTCGTGGGTCTCGACGTCGAGGGTCTTGTCGTCGAGCACGGCGGCGGCGATCTCGTCGAGGTACACGGTCGCGCCGCCCTCGCGGACGATCTCGTCACCGTCGTTCGCGGTCTCCGCGAGCGCGAACTCGAGCGACGCCTCGCCGTTCCCCTCGTTCGCTCCGCTGATCCGGAGGCCGCTCTCCGGACCGGTCTGGGACTCGCTCAGGATCCCCTCGATCACCGTCGCTGCCTGGTCGGTCAGGATCAACACCGCCGTCTCCTCTCGTTTCTCGGCTTTTCCGCTCCTTATCCAGAGCGGCTGCAGCCGAATCGTCCGCACCGGCCTCCTCCTGCCGCCGCGTCACCCACAGGCCGAGGAGCGCCTCGCGCACCTGCTGCTTCAGCGGCGCGCCGGGCTCCTGCTGCACCTCGCCACGGGCGAGAGCGCGCCGTACGCGCGGCCACTCGCTGGCCATCTCGGCGCCGAGCAGGAACAGCTCGGAGGAGATGAACACGAAGAACATGAAGGCGATCACCGCGCCGAGCGACCCGTAGACGGCGTTGTAGTTGCCGAAGTTCCCGACGTAGAGCGCGAACAGGTTCTCGGCCGCCATGAACGCGACGGCGACGAAGAACGCCGCCGGCCATGCCTCGGCGAGCCGCACCTCCGCGGCGGGCACGACGCGGTAGAGGAACAGCACGACGCCGAAGCCGACGACGAGCGGAACCGCGAGGCTGAAGACGAGCCAGCCGCCGCCGCCGATCACGTGCAGGGCCACGGTCAAGCCGAGCGAGGCCAGCGAGAGGAGCGCGACGAGGAAGACGAGGCCGACGTCGACGAGCTTCCCGCGCAGGAACGGCCGCACCTCGTCGACGTCCCACGCCTCGTTCAGCGCCGTGCGGATCGCGGCCATCATCCCGCTGGCCGAGTAGACGAGTCCGACGAGACCCACGAGACCGAGCGCCGACAGGTTCCCGGTCGCGCCGAGCAGCAGATGGCGGAGCTGCCTCCGGCCGTCGCCCGAGAGCGGCACGTTGCGGACGATCGCGTCGACGGCGTCGCCCTGCGAGCCGGTCGCGTGCAGGACGATCCCGGAGATTCCGGCGAGCACGATCACGAGCGGGAAGATGGAGAAGAGGACGTGGTAGGCGATCGACGCGGCGAGCTGCGGGCAGCGGTCGTCGAGGAACTCGGCGAGCGACCGCTTGGCGAGCTGCACGCCGAAGTCGCGCCTGCTGACGTCGGCATCCACGCCGTATCCATACCCGACCGGCGGGCGATGACGCGGGGAGCGCCGGACGCGGGAGGGGGCCCGCGCCCGGCGGTGCTACGCCGTTGCCTCGAGCTCGGCCGGCGCGGGGGGGAGCGCCAGCTGGAGCGCCTCTTCCAGCCGGCTGCGCCGGAACGGCTTCATCACGTGATCGACCGGGCCGAGTAGCCGCGACTCTTCGCTCGGGCCGTCGATGCTCACGCAGAGGATGGGAAGCTGCGGGAGCCGCTCGCGAAGTTCGCCGGCGTGCCGCACACCGGGCTGCGAGGTCGGCTCGAGCAGCACGAGATCGGGCTCCTCTCCCCCGGCCAGCTCTCGCTGGCCGATCGGTCTGTGACCGAGCCGCAGGAGGAGAAGCTCGAGCAGCGACCGCGTCGCCGGATCTGGATCCAGGATGAGTACCGTCGCCACCGAGGCAGTGTCGTCCGGAAACGAGGCAATGCGGCATGGGCGTGGTATGAAGTCGGTATGAAAGACACGCTCGTGCTCGTCGTCGACGACGACGAGGACATTCGCGTTCTCGTCCGGACGCTCCTCGAGCGCGCCGGGGCGACGGTGCACGAGGCGGGCGACGGCCGCAGCGCGCTTCGCGAGTTCCACGCGCGCCGGCCCGATCTCGTCGTGCTCGACGTGCAGATGCCGGAGCTCGACGGGTGGCAGGTGCTCGAGCGAATCCGCGACCTGTCCGATGTGCCCGTCCTGATGTTGACGGCGCGCGGGCAGGAGCTCGAGCGAGTGCGCGGGCTGCAAGGCGGAGCCGACGACTACGTCGTCAAGCCGTTCGGCAAGCAGGAGCTGCTCGCCCGCGTCCAGGCGCTGCTGCGCCGTGCGAGCCGCCCGGGGCGCGACGAGGAGCCGGAGTCGTACGCGGACGACTACCTGACGATCGACTTCGGCCAGCGCGAGGTCAGCGTCGGTGACCGTGTCGTCCAGCTGACGCCGCTCGAGTTCAAGCTGCTCGCCTGCTTCGTCCGCAATCCGCGCCAGGTGCTGAGCCGCGACCAGCTGCTCGAGCTCGTCTGGGGCGACTCGTTCGGCGTCGGCACCGACCAGGTGAAGCTCTACGTCGGCTACCTGCGTCGCAAGCTCGACCCGGATTCGCCCGAGGCGGTGCCGATCGAGACCGTGCGCGGGTTCGGCTACCGCTACCGCACGTAGGCGTCCCAGCCCTCGACGAGCTCGCGCACCTTCGCCGAGAGCTCCGCCGGGCTGAACGGCTTCTTCATGTACGCGTCGCTGCCCGCCTCGTAGCCGCGGCGCACGTCCTGCTCCTGTGCCTTCGCGGTCAGCAGCAGCACGCGGATCGCGTTCAGCTCCGAGTCGGAGCGGATCGCCTGCAGGACCTGGAGCCCGTCGAGCCCCGGCATGCCGACGTCGAGCACCGCAACGGCGGGCAGCCGCTCGCGGGCGGCTGCGAGCGCCTCCTCGCCGTCGCGCGCCTGCACGATCTCGAAGCCGTCCCGCCGGAGCCGTGCGGTGACGAGGAGGAGGATGTCCTCGTCGTCGTCCGCGACGAGGACGACCGGGCCGCCGCCGCCGCTCACGCGAGCGCCTCCGCCGGATCGCCCTGCCGCGCCGGCGGGGCGGCCGTCGGCAGCTCGATCCGGAAGACCGTCCCGCCCCCGGGCCTCGGCGCCGCCACGATTCTGCCGCCGTGCGCCTCGGTGATCGCGCGCGAGATGAACAGCCCCAGCCCCGTGCCCGGGATCTGGGCGGCGGTGGCGCGCTCGGTCCGGAAGAAGCGCTCGAACAGCTGCTGCGCCTCCTCCTCGGACATGCCGATGCCGGTGTCGCGCACTTCGAGCACCACTGCCGACGGGGCGGCTTCCACGTGCACTTCGACGGTGCCCCCCGCGGGGGTGAACTTGATCGCGTTCGCGATCAGGTTGTCGAGCAGCTGGAAGATGCGACCGCGGTCGGCCCGCAGCTCGGCCGGGCCGGTGCCGGAGTAGCGCAGGGTGAGCTGCTTCGCGTCGGCGCGCGGCCGGGCCTCGAGCGACGCCTGCTCCGCGATCGCCGCGAGGTCGAGGTCGCTCGGCTCCAGCTCGAGGCCGTTCCCGGCCTGCAGGCGCGCCACGAAGAGCAGGTCGTCGACGAGCCGAAGCAGCCGCTCGGAGCTGCGTGCGACGACGGAGAGATACGACTTCCGCTCCGGGTCGAGCGGCGCGTCGTCGGTCTCGTCGAGGGCGAGCTCGGTGTAGCCGATGATCGACGTCAGCGGCGTGCGCAGGTCGTGCGAGATCAGCGCGACGAACTCGTCCTTCAGCCGGTCCGCCTCGAGCAGGCGCTCGTTCTGCTCCGCGAGCTGCTCCCTGGCCGCGTCGGCCTCGGCTCGCGCCGACTGCTCGCGGCTGCGGATCCGTTCGAGCGCGCGCATGATGCCGGTCAGCCGCCAGACGACGAGCAGCGAGATCAGCGTGCCGCCGATCACGACCGCCGGCACCTCGAGGTCCGCGTCGCGCGACCACTGGACGAGCAGGATCGTCGCCGGGCTGAGGAGCGCGGCCGTCAGCAGCACGATCCGCAGCGGGCTCACCCGCGCCGCCCGTATCTTGCGGGGGAGGGCGAGGTCGCGCATCGACGGATGCAGCGCCGCGACCCCGAACAGCACGTACGAGAGCATCCACGTCGCATCGAGCCAGGAGCCGGCCGAGTAGGTGTCCGGGGTGAGGCCGTAGACGACGTCGCCGACGAGGAAGCAGGCGACCCCTGCGACGAGCATCAGGAACGACGGCTTCCGCCATGCGGACGACACGAAGAAGCCGGCGAAGCCCGCGAGGAGGACGACGTCCGCCGCGGGATAGGTGGCGCCGACGGCGCGTTCCGCGAGCGAGCCCGTGCCCCTCAGCACCGGGTGCACGAGGTAGACCCACTGGAAGAGCGCGAACGCGAAAGTCGCGATCCCGGCCTCGGCGATGGCGGCGAGCCGGTGGTGGCCACCCGCGTGGACGATCAGCAGCAGCAGGGCGGCCGCCAGCAGCGGATAGCCCGCCAGATAGAAGACGTCCGACGCCGACGGGACGGCCGCGTCGGGGTAGAGGTCGTAGAGGACGTCCCCGACGACGAAGCTCACCGTCGCGAGCGCGAACAGGATCCACGGCACCGGCGTCCGCGGACGGTGCAGCCGGATCCCGTAGATCGTCAGGACGGCAGTCGCGATGCCGAGCCCCTCGTAGACGACCGACTGGGCGTTGCCCGCCGGCAGGACGAAGTAGATCCCCGTGAGCAGCACCCCGACGGCGAGGTACGCGGCCCCGGTGCGGAAGTCCCGCTCGACCCGAAACGTCGACATCGGCAGAGCTCAACTCTAGTGCCCGATCCGGGCGTCCGGGCAGCGGGTCCCCGGGGTCAGCCGGCGACGCGCTCGATCGCCGCCGCCACGCCGCGTGGCGCCACGAGCATCGAGAGGTGGCCGGCGCGGGGAAGCAGGACGAACGGGGCCCGGAGCAGCCGCGCCGTGCGGCGGCCTGCGGCGACCGAGTCGACGTCGTCGAGCGCACCCCACGCGACGACCACCCGGACGCCGTGCACGCGTCGCAGGTCGGCGTCGGTCCAGCCGGCGATCCCGTTCGGCAGCATCTCCTTGAAGGCCTGCGCCGTCCCGGCGACGCGGAAGGGGAGCTGCCAGCGGCGCAGCTCCGCCCCCGTGATCGGCGGCCCGTTCGGGCCGTACGCCTGGTGCAGTCCCTTCCGGAAGACGAGGTCCGAGCGGGTGAGCAGCCGGTAGAGCGCCGTGAACCACGGGTCGAGCGCCAGGTGCCCGACCCAGCCCGGTGCGCCGCCGGCGCGGAGGGCGTCGCCGTCGAGCAGGACGATCCCGCTCAGCGCGTGCGGACGGCGGAGCGCCTCGCCGACCGCGGTCGCCGCGCCGAGAGAGTGGCCGACGACGACGGGCCGCGTGATCCCGAGTGCGCGCTCGAAGCCCTCTACCTCGTCGACCCAGGCCGCGAGGTCGTAGGGGCCTTTGCGCTCGCTGTAGCCGAACGGCGGCAGGTCGAGCGCGTACACGCGATGCCCCGCACGGGCGAGCAGCGGACCGACCTTGCGCCAGACGTCGCTCGGCTCGATGAAGCCGCCGAGCAGCAGGATCGGGGGGCCGTTCGTCCCCCAGCGGCTGTACGCGAGCAGGCGCCCGTCCACGCGGACGAACGGGCCGGCGTAGAGCTCCCGTGCAGGTCTCCCGCCCGAGGTGGCGGCGTCGTAGCCGGCGGAGGCGAGTGTCAAGGCGGCGAGCAGCGCCAGGAGGGCGATCCCGAGCCGCTTTCCCCAGCGGCGCAGCCCCGCCTTCAAGCCAGGAAGCGCAGGATGGCGGCCGCGACCTCGTCCGGCGCATCCTCCTGCAGGAAGTGCGACGCGTTCGCGATCAGCTCGGGGCCCGTCGCACCGGGGATCAGCTCGACGAACCGGTCGGCGAAGCGCGGCGGCAGCACGGCGTCGTCGGCGCCCCAGACGACGAGCGCGGGCTTGTGCCACGACGCGAGCGCCTCGTGGACGCGCGTCATCGCGGCGGCGCTCGGATGCTCCGGCTCGGTCGGGACGAGGTCGGGGAAGGCGAGGGCGCCCGCCTTGGAGCCGGGCGTCGGGAAGGGCGCGTCGTAGGCGGCGCGCACCTCGTCGGCGAGGCCGCGGGCCGTGCCCGCTGCGACGAGGCGGCCGATGTCGAGCCCGCCGCCGACGTTGCGGACGGCGTCGCGGAAGCGGAGCCATGTCTCGCTCGGCGCCCGCCCGGCGGCGACGCCTGTGTCGAGGATCACGAGCCGCTCGACGCGCTCCTCGTTCTCGACTGCGAACCGGAGCCCGATCGGCCCGCCCCAGTCGTGCACGACGACGGTCAGCCCGCGCAGGTCCAGCGCCTCGGCGAGCGCGGTGAGCGCGGTGACGTGGCGGTCGTACGTGTACCAGGAGACGTCGTCGGGCTTGTCGGAGCGGCCGAAGCCGATGTGGTCCGGGACGACGGCGCGGTGCCCGGCCGCCGTCAGCCGCGGCACGATCCGCCGCCAGAGAAACGACCAGGTCGGCTCGCCGTGCACGAGCAGCACGGGGTCACCCGCTCCCTCGTCGAGGTAGTGCATCCGGAGCCCGTCGTGGTCGAACCAGTGCGGTTCGAATGGGTAGTCGGGGAGCGACGCGAAGGCCTCGTCGGGGGCGCGAACCGTCTCCACCCGCTCATCATCGCAGCGGCGACGGGCTCCATGGAGGGGTAGAAGGGGGCCGGACGGGCTGCGGCCCACCGCCCGACCCCAGGGTAGAGATGCCGCAGCCGTCGTAAACTTGCAGAAGGTTCGCCAGCCGATCTTTTGGGGAGACTGTCGAGGATGCCGTCGCCAGCGCCGCGCTTCGCCGAGGACGAGACCGTCGTCCGTGAGCACGGCTGGCCCGAGCCGCAACGCCGGCGGCCGCCGGTCAGGCCGACGCCGCCGCCGCGGCGGCGGCGCTCGCCCCGGGACGGCTCCTGGCTCGTGCTCGGGGCACTGGGGCTTGCGCTCGGGGCCGCCGCGGCGATCTGGTACCTGAGCCTGAACCGCAGCTCGCCGCCCGCCCGGCTCGAGGTCCCCCGCGTGGTCGGAAAGCCCGAGGCGGTGGCCGTGAGACAGCTGACGACGAAGGGCTTCAGCGTCCGCGCGATCGAGAAGCCGGGGAACGCGGCCGCGGGGATCGTCTTCTCGCAGCGTCCCGCACCGGCGTCGACGATCGCCCGCGGCGCCACGGTGACGATCCGCGTCGCGAACGGCCAGAAGCCCTAGGCCGCAGTCCGCGCCGGCTCGGCCGAGACGGACATGTCCGGTATCAGTTACCGGACATGTCTCGAGGAGACGAGGCGATCCGCCGGCAGAGCCGAATCAGCCGTCCAGGACGCGTCCCGAGGAGCCACGGCCGGTAACTGATACCGGACGTGGCCCGAGCGGACGCGTCGCCGCCGTCGTCGTCTAGGCGGTCTGCGGCGCGTGCAGCCGGCGGCGGAGCGCCGCCCACGGAGGCCGGCCGCGGAAGAGCTGCGTCGCGGCCGCGAGCGTCCCCAGCAGGCCGGCGGCGCCGGCGACCGCGAAGGCGAGCTCGGTGCCGCCCGAGTCGCAGAGCCAGCCCGCGAACAGGCCGGCGAGCGCGCCGGTGCCGTTGAAGGCGTAGAAGTAGAGCCCGATGATCCGGCCGCGAAGGTGATCCGGCGCCTGCAGCTGCATCATCGCGTTCGAGTTCGCCGACCACGCCGTGAAGCCGACGCCGACGAGGAAGAGCAGCAGTCCCGCCGCATAGGGGTTGCGCAGAGGCGCGAGCAGCAGCTCCGACGCCGTGAAGACCAGGCTGCCGAGCAGCATCACCTTGGCCGACGCGCGTCCGAGCGAGGCCGCTGCGAGCGAGCCGACGAGCGCGCCGCCGCCGAACAGGGCCGACAGGAGCCCGTAGACCTGCGCGTTCGTGTGCAGCGTCGTCGCCGCCAGCACCGGCAGCGTGACGTTGAAGTTGAAGCAGAACGTGCTGAGCACGAGCGTCAGCGACAGCAGCACGAGCATCCGCGGCTGCCTGCGCACGTAGGCGAGGCCCTCGCGCGTCCCGCGCAGGATCGAGGGCCGCGCGAACTGCTCGAGGGGGAAGAAGTCGGAGACGCGCATCGCCAGCAGGCTGAGCAGCACCGCGAGGTAGCTGATCGCGTTGACGAGGAAGCAGACGCCGGGGCCGGTGAAGCCGTAGACCATGCCGGCTACCGCAGGCCCGAAGATGCGCGACGCGTTGAAGAGGCTCGAGTTGAGCGCGATCGCGTTCGGGAGGACCTCACGCCCCACCATGCGGTAGGTCAGCTGCTGCCGCGACGGCACGTCGAGCACGAGCACCGTCCCGTTCACGAGCGCGATCACGTACAGCATCCACGGCTGCGCGAAGCCGCCGAGCGCGATCCAGGCGAGCGCCGACGCGCTGACGAGCTGCGCCGCCTGCGTCGCGATCACCGTGCGGCGCGCGTCGAGCCGGTCGGCGAGGACGCCGACGAAGAGGCCGAAGACCATGAACGGAACGAACTGCGCGAACGCCATCAGGCCGACCGCGAGGGGCGAGTGCGTGATCTGGTAGACGAACCAGCCGAGCGCGATCCTCTGCATCCAGGAGCCCGTCTGCGAGATCGCCTGGCCGCCGAAGAAGAGGCGGTAGTTGTGGTAGCGGAGGCTCGCGAAGGTGCGCGAGTTGAAGCGGACGAGGGCGGCGGTCACGGGCGGCCGCCCTCGTCGACGAGACTCGCGAGCGGGTCGAGCGCGGCTGCGATCGCGGCGAGATCGGTCGGGTCGAGGCCGTCGAGGCGCGACGCGAGCCAGGCGGTGCGGCGGGAGCGAACGCGCCGCAGGACGCGCTGGCCCTCCTCGGTCAGCGCGAGGCCGATCCGGCGCCGGTCGGCGTCGCTCGGCGTGCGCGAGACGAGCCCGTCCCGTTCGAGGCGCGAGATCCGCTTCGACATGGCCGCCGCCGATACGCGCTCGCCCGCGGCGAGCTCTCCGACGGTGACGCCGGCCGCGTACTTGATCGCCACGAGCACGCCGACCTGCTGCGGCGAGACGCCCGCGATCTTCTCGCGGCGCAGCTCCCGGCCGAGCCGGAGCAGCGTCGGCCGGAGCCTGTCCGCCACGGCCATCACGTCCACCGCTTGCTGCGTCGTCTTCGCCATTCGTCAACCAGGTTAGCCAATATCCGTAACCTGGTTGACGGTATCGGCAGAAGCTCAGCTCTTCTTGATCTGCGAGAGGTCGAACGAGCGCGTCTGCACCGGGTTCGCGCCGAGCTCGTTGTCGCGCACCTGCGCCTCCGACCGGTAGCTGACGACGAGCCCGACCCCGACGCGCGTCGTGTCGCTCGTGCTCCGGTCGGGGCGGGTGCCCACGACGACGTTGCGCCTGACATCGCACATCGAGTGGTCGTTGCAGTAGAGCCCGATGCCGAGCGCGTTCGAGACCTGGTTGCCGTCGACCGCGCCCATCGACATCTCCGTCATCGAGATCGCGCGCGCCGTCGTGCGGCTGACCGTGTTGTGCGAGATGTCCGCCATCGCCGAATGCGTGGTGATGCCCTCCATGCCGCCGGTGACATGGCAGCCGTCGATCATCACCATGCCGTAGCCCATCGAGTAGGACACGTCGATCCCCTGCCCCCAGCGGTTGCCGAGCATGTCGACCGAGCAGTCGCGGATCGTCACGTCGGCGAAGCGCACGTGGATGCCGTCGAGCCGAGCGCCGGAGACGCGGACGCCGTCGAGAACGGTGCCGGAGACGCCCTCGACGTCGATCCCGTTCTCGCCGCCGCGCACGGTGACGTCCCGGATCGCGACGTCGTCGTGCCGGACGACGATCCCGCCCCGCACGACCGCGCCCGGATCGCCGACGAGCACCTCCCGCCGCGAGATCACGAGCGGGCCGTGGTGGACGCCCGCGGCGAGGTGGACGACGGGCGGCTGCCGCACGACGACCGTCGCCGCCGAGCCGGCGAGCGCGAGCATGACGGCGGCGGCGGCGGCGGCGCCCACCCTCCCGAGCTCGCCGCCCTCTTCCGCGTAGCCGAGCCGGAACAGCGGGTAGCCGGCCTGGCCGAGCAGCACCGAGAGCAGCCAGCCTCCGGCGAACAGGCCGAGGGCCGGCCAGAGCGGAGCGTGCAGTCGGAAGCCGTAGACGATCGCCATCAACGCTCCGAGCTCGACCAGCCCGAGCGGCACGATCGCCCAGGCCGGCTGGTACGGCAGCAACCTGTGCCAGACCTGCGCGTCGAGCGCGAGCCCGACCGCCGCCATCAGCGCGCACAGCTCGACCGGCCACCAGCGGTGCAGCGCGCCCGTCAGCGCGCACGCCACGAGCAGCAGCGGCAGCAGCGCCGCGAGCCGCGAGTCGAAGCGGCCCCTCAGCGTGTACGACACGACCCGATCCTCGCGAGGAAGCGGTGGGCGGCGTACCTCGCGCCGGCGAGCGTGTCCGCGGCCGGGAACGCCCACTGCGCGGGCGCGCCCGCGACGGCGAGCGTGCGCGTCCCGTCGCCGAGGCCCGGCACCGCCGAGTCGGCGTCGAGGACGAGCCAGTCGTCGGCGGTCTCGAGGCCGTGCTCGTCGACGAGCCGGGCGAGCAGCGGGTCATGGCGGAAGCCGTGCAGGAAGCCGGTGGCGCAGATCACCTGCTCGCTCCCGTTCACCGCCGCCGCCACGCGGAAGCGGCCCTCGGCCTGCGCGCGCAGCAGCGGCGCGTCGAAGCGGCGCCCCGGCGGATAGGACGGGACGAGGAGCGAGCGCAGCCGCTCGACGCGCTCGCGCGGCGCCAGCCGGTGGAACGCGCCGAGGCCGCGTCGCGAGAAGTACGGGCGCGGCACGTTCAGCGGCCGTCGCACCGGCTCGCGCCGGCGAACCGACACCACCTCCGCGCCCGCCTCGAGGGCGTTCAGCCACTCCGTCGCCGCCGCCAGGCCCGCGCCGACCACGGTCACCGTGCGGGCGTACTCGTGCTGCTCGTACGCGTGGACGACGCGCCGGTCGCCGCGCAGCTCCTCCGGGACGTTCAGGCCCGGATGCCCCGGCGCGAGCAGGACGTGGGCGAAGCGCTCCCCGTCGAGCTCGAAGCCGCCCGCCACCGCGCGGACCCGCTCGACGCGCCGGCGGACGACGCTCTCGTCCCAGCGGCTGCGCGCGCGCAACTCCTCGACGTGCTCGAGGAACTCGTCGACGCTCGGGTGGTAGCGGTCGACGACCGAGCGGAGGAGCGGCAGCGGCGAGCGCCGCCGGCGGACGCTGCGAAACGCGAGGCCCGGGAACGAGGTCGGCAGGCAGTGGCCGTCGCTCTCGGAGCGCATCTCGCGCTGCCGGATCGCCGCCGCGCGCACCCGCCACGCGGCGACCGGATCCAGGTCCGGCCCGAAGACCGTGATCTGGCCCGGCTCGAGGCCGCCGCGGCGCAGCGTCTGGTACGCCGTGAACCCGGCGAGGCCGGAGCCCACGACCGCGACCGCGGGCATTACTTGACGGAGCCCGCCAGCAGCCCCTGCACGAAGTAGCGCTGGAAGGCGAAGAACACCGCCAGCGGCACGACCAGCGAGACGAACGAGGCCGGCGCGATCAGGTCGATGTTCGCCCCGAACTGGCGCAGGTTGCTGAAGATCGCGACCGTGACCGGCTGCACGTTCTGGCCGAACGTCAGCGCCACGATCAGGTCGTTCCACGTCCAGAGGAACTGGAAGATCGAGAGCGACGCGATCGCCGGCAGGCCGAGCGGCAGGATCAGGCGCACGAAGATCCGGATCTCCGAGGCGCCGTCGATCCGCGCCGACTCCATGATGTCCTTCGGGATCCCGATGAAGAAGTTGCGCAGCAGGAAGATCGCGAACGGCAGCCCGAAGGCGACGTGGAAGAGGATGATGCTGATCACCGTGTCGAAGATCCCCATCGAGTTGTAGAGCGAGAACATCGGGATCAGCGCCATCTGCAGCGGCACGACGAGCAGCCCGATCACGAGGATGAACAGCCAGTCGCGACCCGGGAACTCGAGCCATGCGAACGCGTAGCCGGCGAGCGACGCGATCACGACGAGCAGCAGGGTGTTCCCGACCGCGATCTCGGCCGTCGTGCCGATCGAGCTCATGATCGCGTGGTTGTGGAAGACGAGCGAGTAGTTGTTCCAGGTGGCGAGGCTCGGCTTCGTGAAGATCTGCCACCAGCCTTCGACCGTGAACGCCTGCTGCGGCAGGATCGAGGTCAGGAAGAGCCCGAGCGTCGGCACGAGCCAGAGCAGCCCGACGATCATCAGCACGAGATGCACGGGCGCCTTCATCACGAAGCGCAGGATCTTCGCGGCGACGGTGTTCCGCTCCGACAGCGGCGGGCGGACGGTGCTGGCGGCTTCCATCAGCGACTCTCCATTCGGAAGCGGCGCACGTTCAGGGCGAGCACCGGGATCACGAGCAGGAAGAGGAAGACGGCGATCGCCGAGCCCGTGCCGAAGTCGTTGACGCCGCCGAACGACGTGCGCCACATCGCGAGCGCGATCACGTTCGCGGCGTTCTGCGACGACCCCGGCGCGAGCGTGATCACGAGGTCGAAGACCTTGAGGACGTTGATGATCATCGTGATGAAGACGACACTCAGCACCGGCGCGAGCAGCGGCACCGTCACCCGCCGGAAGACCTGCCACTCGGTCGCGCCGTCGGTGCGTGCCGCCTCCAGCACGTCGCGCGGCATCGAGGAGAGCCCGGCCGCGATCACGACCATCGCGAAGCCGGCCCAGATCCAGATGTAGGCGATCAGCAGCGACGGGGTGATCAGCTTCGGCGCGAGCCAGGACACGCCGCCCCACGGCTGCGCGAACGTCTGCGCGCCGATCGCGGTCTTGAAGGTGCCGGAGCCGACGCCGGCGAAGTCGAAGTCCCCGTGCGGGCCGGTCGTCGTGCGCTTCACGACCTTGCCGGAGGAGTCGCGGAGCTCGACGGTCACGCCGGGGAGGCCGAGCTCGCCCGGCTCGACCTTGCCGGGAGTGCCGCCGCCGGGCTTGAAGTCGCGCCAGACGACGCCGACGACGTCGCCCGACTTCGACGCCGGCAGCACCGCCTGCTGCGCGTCGCCCGGAACGTCGGTCGTCGAGATCGCGGTGACGCCGAGCCGCGCCACGCCGCCCGCCTGCAGCGGCGTCCCGAGGACGAGGCCGCTGCTCGTGGAGCCCCCGAGTGTCGGCGTCGACGGCGAGGCGCCGGAGAGCACCCCGGGCGGGCTGAACGCGTCGACGATCGTCCTGCCGAGGGCGTTAACGGCGCCGCGGTTCGGATCCTGCTGGTACATGATCGTCCAGGTGATCCCGGTTGCGAACGCCGAGATCGCCATGGGCAGGAACACCGCCGTCTTGAACGCGACCGACCAGCGGACGCGCTCGGTCAGCACGGCGAAGATCAGTCCGAGCGCGGTCACGAGCGCAGGGACGACGCCGACCCAGATCGCGTTGTTCTTGATCGCGGTCAGGAGCGTCGAGGTCGTGAACAGCGTCTTGTAGTTGTCGACCCCGACGAAGTGGTTGAAGCCGTTGATGCCGAAGAGGCTGCGGATGATCGTGTAGACGGTCGGGTAGACGATCCACACGCCGAGCAGGAGCAGCGCCGGCGCGAGGAACACGCCGCCGGTGGCGTAGCGAGCAGCGATGCCGGGACCCTCGGGCCCCGGCGGAGCCGCCTCGGGGGGCGGCTCCGCCGTGATGCTCTGCTCGGGCACGTCGCGTCCTACGAGCCCTTCTTGTAGGCGGCCGTGGCAGCACTCTCGAGCTTCTGCGCGATGCCGTTCACGTCCGACGGGTTGCGGAGGAAGTCCTGGAAGATCCCCCACTCACCCTGTCCCTGCGTGGCGCCGAACGACGCCGGCTGCTGGTCGGACATGTCGAACACGACGTTCTGCGCCTGCGCGATCGCCGACGCCGTCTTGCGCGTGATCGCGTCCGGGTAGACGCTCGAGCCCATGTTCTTGTTGCCGGTCGCGAAGCCGCCGAACTTCGCCCACGCCGCGGCGGCGTCGGACGTCGTCAGGAACTTCACGAACGCCTCGGTCGCCGGCGTGTCGTTGAAGGTGACGGCTGTGTCGCCGCCGATCTCCACCGACGGGGACGACCCGTTGATCGAGGGGAACGCGAACTCGTCGTAGTCAGTCTTCGCGGTCGCCTTGACCGTCGCGACGCCCGGGACGAAGTCGCCCTCCATGATCATCGCGGCCTTCGGCGGGTTCTGGAAGACGAGGTTCACCGAGTCGGCGAAGCCCGTCTGGATCGCGCCGGAGGTGCCGCCCTGCATCATGTTGCTCTGGAAGACGGACTGCATCGTCGTGAGCGCGTCCTTCACCGACTTGTCCGTCCACTTGATCTTGTGCGCCGACAGCTTGTTGTACATGTCCGCGCCGGCCTGCCGGAGATAGATGTTCTCGAACAGGTCGGTGAGCGTCCAGCCGTCCGCACCGCCGACCGCGTACGGCGCGACGCCCGACTGCTGGATCGTCTTGGCCGTGCTCGTCAGGTCGGTCCACGACGACGGCGGGTTCACGCCGGCATCGCTGAACGCGTGGACGTTGTACCAGACCGTCGACTTGTTGCTGGCCTTGAAGACGATCCCGTAGAGCTTGCCCCCGAACGTGCCGAGACTCAGCCACGTCGGGGCGAAGTTCGACGAGAACGAGGAGCGGGCGTACTCGATCGGCTGCAGCGCGCCCTTGTCCACGAGTTGCTTGACGAAGCCCGGCTGTGCGATCGACGCCATGTCGGGCGGATGACCGCCCGCGACCGCCGTCGAGAGCACGGTCGGCAGGTTGTCGCCGACCGGCTTGTACTTCACGTGGACGTTCGGGTACTGCTTGTTGAACGCCTTGATCACGGCCTGGAAGTGGGTCGCCTCGGCGCCCGTCCAGACGCCGTCGAACGACACGTTCCCGGAGACCGACGAGGCGGCGCTCGTGCTTCCGCCTCCTGCCGAGGACGCCGTCGTGCCGCCGCCTCCGCCGCCTCCTCCGCAGCCTGCGGCGACGAGCGCGAGCGGGACCGCGATCGTGCACGCGGTCAACGCCATCCGATATCGACTCATGCAGCTCCTTTCTCGTCGGCATAGATGCCGAGTCCGGAATCCGGGTCGAAGAAGTGCAGCGACCCTGTGTCGACCGCGACCTCCGCGGTCTCGCCCTCCCGCACTCCGGATCGGGCGTTGAAGCGGCCGACGACCACGGTCTCGGCTTCGCCCTCGCGGGCTTCGTCGAGTTGCCGCTCGTCGCCGGCGTCGCGCGCCAGCTCCCGGATGTCCTCGGTGAGGGCCTGCCGGGCGCGGACGCGGAAATGGACCATGATCTCGGAGCCGAGCGCCTCCCGCAGCACCACCTCGCCGCGCATGCGGCGGTCGGCGGGCGCGTCGGAGAGGGCTGCGTCCTCGAGATGCTCGGGGCGGATGCCGACGATCACCTGCCGCCCCTCGAAGCTCTTCAGTGCGGGGCGGGCGGCGTGCGCCTCGTCGGAGATCCTCAGCCGCTGCTCGCCGAGCACCGCGACGAGGGAGCCGTTCTCGCGTATGAGCTCCGCCTCGAGCATGTTCATCGCCGGCGAGCCGATGAACCCGCCGACGAAGAGGTTGACGGGGACGTCGTAGAGCTCCTGCGGCGTCGCCACCTGCTGCAGCTCGCCCTTGCGCATGACGGCGACGCGGTCGCCCATCGTCATCGCCTCGACCTGATCGTGGGTGACGTAGATCGTCGTCGTGCCGAGGTCACGCTGGAGGCGGCTCACCTCCGCGCGCATCTGCACCCGCAGCTTGGCGTCGAGGTTCGAGAGCGGCTCGTCCATCAGGAACGCCGCAGGCTCGCGCACGATCGCGCGGCCCATCGCGACGCGCTGCCGCTGTCCGCCCGACAGCGCGCGCGGCTTGCGGTGCAGGAAGTCCTCGAGGCCGAGCACCTTCGCGGCGTTCTGGACGCGCCGGTCGATCTCGCCCTTGTCGATCTTCTTGATCTTCAGGCCGAAGGCGATGTTCTCGTAGACCGACAGATGCGGGTAGAGCGCATAGCTCTGGAAGACCATCGCGATGTCGCGGTCGCGGGAGGGGACGTGGTTGATGACCCGCTCGCCGATCCGCAGCGCGCCGCCAGAGATCTCCTCGAGGCCGGCAACCATCCGCAGCGCCGTCGTCTTGCCGCATCCCGAGGGGCCGACGAGCACCATGAACTCGCCGTCCGCGACCTCGAGGCTCAACGAGTCGACGGCCTTGGTTCCGTCCCCGTACACCTTCGTGACCCCGTCGAACACGACACCTGCCACCGGTCACCCCCTCGCCGATTGCGAAGACCCTAACCGAGTCGAGGTCGATTTGCAGCGAACTCCGATGGAACGCGGCGCGTCCGTCGGGCCGACCCGATATCGTGCGGATCGGCACCAAGACGAGGAGGTGGGTTCATGCAGGTCGGAAGCGTCATGCGCGTACGGCTGGTGACCGCGGGTCCCGACGACACGGCCGCGGACGCGATCCGGTCGATGCTCGAGGCGGGCATCGGCTCGGTCGTCGTCTGCGACGACACCGTCCCGGTCGGGATCTTCACCGAGCGCGACGTGCTGCGGCTCGCCGGCGCGGGCGCCGACTTCGAGCACGTCCGCGTCCGCTCGGTCATGACCCCCGACCCGCTGACGATCGGCGCCGACGACGGCATCCTCGAGGCCGCCCAGCTGATGGGCTCGCGCAAGCTTCGCCACCTGCCCGTCGTCGAGGACGGCAACCTCGTCGGCATGGTCTCGATGCGCGACGTCTTCGGCTTCCTCGCCGAACGCCTCTACGCCGAGCAGGACCCGACCGCCGCCGAGACCGCGCGGTCCCTCCTCGGCCGGTAGGCCCCCGCGCGCGAAGCTTCGGCTTCGCGCGCGCGGCTACAGCCCGGGCGGTGTCGCGTCGGGGGCGTGGATGCCCTCGAGCGGTGCGGCTGCGACGCCGGGGCGTCGGGCGGCGCGGCGGGCGCGCAGCCAGAGGCCGCCCATGACGGCCACCGAGACGACGGCCACGGCGATCGTCCAGTGCTGGAGGCTGAGCGCGGTGTCGTGCGCTTCCGCTTCCCACTGGCCGGGGTCCCAGTGGTTCGACGCCGAGTAGGCGACGGTGCCGGGGATCAGGTCGACGCCCCAGGGGAAGCGCGCGGTGTGGTGGTGCTGCCAGGTGTCGATCCTGGCGACGACGGCGAACGCGATCAGGATCGCGGCCGTGCAGGAGACGTAGAAGCCGAAGCGGAGCCGGCTCGCCGCCCAGCCGACGAGGACGAGAACGAGCGGCGGCACGAGCGCCCACAGCCAGATGCGCGCCTCGGTCGCCGAGGTCGGGTCGTGCCAGGTCGTGCACAGCGCCTTGCAGCCCTTCCACTGCACGAGGTGCGGCTTCTCCTGGGCGAGCGTCGACGCCATCAGCGACGAGAAGAAGAGCGGGATCGCAAGGAAACCGGCGATCGCGAGCGGCGCCCGCGAGAGCGGCTTCGGGACCGGCAGCCGCACGCGCCTCATTGCAGCTTCTCCGCCTCGAGCACGCGCGACAGGAACTCGCGCGTGCGCGGCTCCCGCGGCTCCGTGAAGATCTGCTCCGGCGGCCCCTCCTCGAGGATGCAGCCGGCGTCGAGGAAGCACACCTTGTCGGCGACCTCGCGCGCGAAGCCCATCTCGTGGGTGGCGAGGATCATCGTCATGCCGCTCTCCGCCAGCTCGCGCACGAGCTGCAGCACCTCGGACACGAGCTGCGGGTCGAGGGCGCTCGTGATCTCGTCGAGGAGCATCAGCTTCGGGCCCATCGCGAGCGCGCGCACGATCGCGACGCGCTGCTGCTGGCCGCCCGAGAGCCGGTCGGGATACTCGTCCGCCTTCGCCTCCAGCCCGATCCGCTGCAGCAGCAGCCGCGCGTGCGCCTCGGCCCGGGCGCGCGAGATCCCGAGCGCCTTGCGCGGCGCGAGCGTGACGTTCTGGAGCACGGTCATGTGCGGGAAGAGGTTGTAGGCCTGGAAGACGATCCCGATCTTCTTGCGCAGGGCGTTCACGTCGACCCTGCCGTGCGTCAGCTGCTCGCCGTCGACGACGATCTCGCCTTCCTCGACGTGCTCGAGCATGTTCAGGCAGCGGAGCAGCGTCGACTTCCCGGAGCCGGACGCGCCGATCAGGCAGACGACGCTGTGCTCGTGGACGTCGAGGCTGACCTTGTTCAGCACCTGCAGGTCGCCGAACCACTTCGAGACGCTGCGGACGTCGACGAACGCGGCGCCGTTGACCGTGGCGGTCAAAACGCCTGTGCGCGCTCGCGCCGTTCGCGGACCGCGACCAGGTGGTCGGTGAAGCGGGCGAGCGGGATCGTGATCAGGATGAAGAAGACGGCTGCGACGAGGTAGGACGGGAAGTCGCCGTTCGTCGTCGAGAACTGCTGGGCGAGCGACGCGGCCTCGGTGACGCCGATCACGTAGACGATCGACGTGTCCTTCTGCAGGCCGACGAAGTCGTTGAGGAGCGGCGGGATCACGCGCCGCACCGCCTGCGGGATCACGACGTAGCGCATCGCCTGCCAGTACGAGAGCCCGAGCGAGCGGGCGGCGGCCCGCTGGCTCGCGTGCACCGACTCGATCCCGGCGCGGTAGACCTCGGTCACGTACGCCGTGTAGACGAGCGTCAGCGTGATGATCCCGTACGTCGTGAACGAGAGGTTCGAGATGAAGCCGAGCTGCAGGCCCGGCAGCCCGAACCCGATGAAGAACGCCACGATGATGATCGGCGTCCCGCGGAAGAAGTCGGTGTAGGCGATCGCCAGGGCCCGCAGCGGCTTGGCTGCGGGCCCCGGCAGACCGCGAACGACCGCGATCGTGAGCGCGAGCACCAGGACGAACGCTTCCGCGATCACCATCATCTTCAGGTTGACCTGGAAGCCCGCCCACACGTCCGGCAACGCCAGCGTGAAGCTGTGCAGGTTGAAGAACGCGTGGAGGACCTGGTGCAGCGCGTGCATTCGCTACCTCGCTACTTCAGGACGGGGATCGCCGCGAAGTTGACGTTGAACCACTTCCTCTGCAGCTTCGCGACCGTGCCGTTCTTCGTCAGCGCCTTGAGGACGGCGTCGACCTGCTTCGTCAGCTTCGAGTTCTTCTGCAGGACAGCGCCGTACTGCTCGTGGGTGACGATCTGGCCGGCGACCGGGCCGAACTTCGCCGGGTTCTGCTTCCGCTCGAGGCTGACGAGCGGCACGTCGAGGATGAACGCCTCGCAGCGGCCGATCTGGACCGCCTGGTAGGCCGCGGTCGTCGTCGGGAACGTCAGCGGTGCATGCATCGGCTTGAGCTGGTCCTGGATGTACTGCAGACCGGTCGTGTTGGTCTGCGCGCACGTCTTCAGCGCCCGCAGGTCGGCGAGGCTGTGCGGGACCTTGGCCTTCTTCGAGAGCAGGACGCCCTGGTTCGCGTTCAGGTACGACGTCGTGAAGTCGACCGTCTTCTTCCGCTGGGCGGTGATCGTCGCCTCCTGGAAGGAGATGTCGAACTTCTTCGTGCCCGGTGCGAACAGGCTGTTCCACGGCGAGTACATCCAGACCGGCTTCAGGTGGAGCTTCTTGGCGATCGCCTTCGCCAGGTCGACCTCGTAGCCGCGAGGCTTGGTGACGGTGTTGCCGCGGACGGTGCCCTGCGCGAAGCTGGGCGCGGGATCGCCGAACGCGACGACGAGCTTGCCGGAGTGCATCACCGGCGGTGCGTGCCGGCTTGCGGACGCCGCCGGAACTGCGACGAGCGCCGCGAGCGCGAGCAGCGGGAGAAGACGCTTCACGAATCACCCTCCTGTGGGCTTGGAACGGGGAAGGGAGAATCTAGCGCGGTCCGATGGAAGTCTCTAGGGCGAGCGCCGCCGCGGTGAGCGCCTGGAAGTGCCCGATCAGCTGCTCGCTCCGGCTCATCAGCACCCCGCGCTCGAGCGCGCCGGAGGTGACGCCGCGGTGCACGGACTCGACCAGCACGCGATCCTCGCGGCCGACCTGGTCGTCGAACGCCGTCAGGTCTGCGATCCACGCCTCGTCGACGTCCGGGCCGAAGAAGTAGTCGAGGAAACGGTGTGTCCGCGCCGGCGTGACCGGAGCCACCGGGCCGATCGACACGTTCGGCCTCCCCGGGAAGATGTTCACGGTCAGGTTCGGCCAGAGGAAGTGGAACTGGCTGCGCGGCAGCTCGCCGCCGAGGTCCATCGTCGCGCGGCCGCTCTCGCGCACCGGCCCGTACTGGCTGGAGAGGCGGCCGGCGGCGTCGAGCGCGTACGACTCCGCCGAGACGTCGATCACCTCGGCGAAGCCCGGGTGCGCCACCTGGCAGTGGTAGCACTCGAGGAAGTTCTCGCAGACGATCTTCCAGTTCGCGTCGAGCTCCGTCTCCCAGCGGTGGTGGTGGACGAGGGCGTCGACGTCGAGCCCGAGCTCCGCGACCTGCGCCGGCATCGAGCCGAGCGCGTCGGCGAGCGGCTCGGGCTCCGTCCCCGCGTTCACGAACACGAACGGCCCCCAGGTGTCGAC
>Ga0075270_1000001_pt1 | contig 29647 bp, 21 predicted proteins | sample SF_Rice_5C_0N_20_FD_69774 | JGI IMG/M metagenome (GOLD analysis project Ga0075270, IMG submission 69774) | Rice paddy soil microbial communities from Twitchell Island, California, USA - SF_Rice_5C_0N_203 | ecosystem: Environmental > Terrestrial > Soil > Paddy field/soil | place: USA: Twitchell... | reverse complement strand
GCCGATGCGAGCGCCGCCGCGGTAGAAGCGGCGCAGGAGGTTCGGCCCGAGCTCGAGCGGGCGCATCAGCCCTCCCCCACCGCCTCGCGCAGCGCCGCCGCGGCGTTCTCGGGGACGACCGGGTTCATGTAGGTGCCGCTCCCGAGCTCCCCCGCGGCGACCCAGCGCATCGTCTCGGCGCCCCGCAGCGGCGGCGCGACGTGGACGTGCAGGTGCTCGCCGGGGTGGATCCAGAACATGTACGGGAAGGGCCGCGCGAAGAGCCGGTCGTAGCCGCCGAGGACGGCGCCGAGGCTGTCGGCGAGCCCGTCGCGGCCCGCGCCGTCGAGCGCCGCGAGCGAGGGGACGTGCTCCGCCGGAACGAGCAGCAGCCCGTAGGGCCAGGCGGAGGCGAACGGCACGTGCGCGCGCCAGCCGCCGCCCTCGCGCACCACGAGCTCGGGCGCGACCGGCAGGCAGAGCGGGCAACCCTCCGCGGCCGCGACGGCGGCCTCGCGGGCCGGGACGGGCGGCACGAACGGGAAGCCGTAGATCTGGCCGTGCGGGTGCGGGATCGTGGCGCCCGCCACGTCGCCGCGGTTCTCGAAGACGAGCACGTACGCGATCTCGGGGCGCGCGAGCAGGCTCTCGCTGCGCTCGGCCCAGACGTCGACGACGCGGCGGATCCCCTCGCGGCCGAGCGTCGCGAGGGTCGCGTCGTGCTCCGGCGAGTAGAGGACGACCTCGGCCGCGCCTCGCCCCGGCGCGCGCCGGCCCGAGAGGTCGGCCGGCTCCCCGGGCCGGAAGATCGGCCAGCGGTTCTCGAACACCTTGACGTCGTACGGCTCGGGCGCCTCGATCCCGCCGACGCAGAACGGGCAGCCCTCGGCGGCGGGCCGGTCGGGGCGGCCCTGGCGCGAGCCCGCGACCGCCACCCACTCGCGCGTCAGCGGGTCGAGACGGAACTCGGGCTCGCTCACGGGACGAGCACCTGCCCCTGGTCGCGGAGGCGCCGCTGCAGCTCGTCGACGTCGACGTCCTGGACGGCGCACCCCGCGCGGGCCGCGAGCGCCGCCGCGACGCCGGCGGCGTGGCCGAGCAGCATCAGGGTCGGCTCCATCCGGACCGAGCCGAAGGCGACGTGGGAGGCGGAGAGACAGACGGGCACGAGCAGGTCGGTCGCATCCTCGCGCTTCGGCGTCAGCGAGCGGTAGGGGATCTGGTAGGCGGGCACCGCGACCGAGAGGTAGCCCTCGTTGAAGACGGCCGGCTCGCGCGCGTACTCGGGCAGGTAGCGCCACGTCCGCTCGATCTCGCGCAGGTCGACGTTGTAGGAGCCGAGCGCGACCGCGTCCGGCTGCGGGCGCGCGTCGAGGAGGTCGGCCTCGGTGAGGACGTGCGCGCCGACGAGCCGCCGCCCGTCGCGGACGTAGAGCTGGTGCGGCCAGCCGCCGGTGTCCTCGAACTCGTCCGCGCAGAGGCCGAAGCGCGCGACCTCGCCGCGGATGTGCGCGGGCACGGACTCGTCGTTCGCGAGGAAGAAGAGGAACGCCTGGGCGTAGCGGAGGTGGCGCTCGCGGATCGCGGTCCGCGCCGCCGCGTCGCCGTCCGGGTAGCCGCGGTTGGAGCCGTCGAGGAGGTTGAGCGAGAAGGGGCCGATCGAGTTGACGTCGCACTTGCCGTTCGGGAGCAGGTCGGGCACGAGCCCGAGCAGGTCGCGCGCGTCGAGGCGGCCGCCCGCGGCCGCGAGGTAGCGGCGCAGGAGCTCGAGCTCGGCCGGGTCGTATCCCTCCGGCTCGGGGAGCGGGAGGCGATTGTCCTCGCGGTCGGTCAGGCAGAGCCGGAACTGGTACGCCTGCAGGCCGCCGTCGCCCTCGCCGAGGTCGTCGCGCGGCCAGCCGCGCTCGTCGAGCTCCGGCTCGCAGACGAACGGCAGCAGCGAGCCGTCGTCCGCGAAGGGCGAGAGCACGACCGGGAAGTTGTGCTTCGAGGGGCGGGTCGCGGGCTGCCGGCCGGCCCAGCCCTCGCCGTGGAGGGAGCGCGCCTCGCGGCCGACGCGGTAGGGGACGCCGCGCGCGGCGAGCAGGTCGCCCTCGTAGCTCGCGTCGACCGACACCGCGGCCGCGACGGGCTCACCCGTGCCGAGGCGGAGGTCGACGCCCGCCCGCTCGAGCTGGTCGCGCAGCAGCCGCTCGGCGACGTGCGGCTCGGGCCCGCGGAGCTCCCAGAGGCGCGCGCCGTACGCGTCGGCGACCGCCTGGTGGAAGCGGCGCGCGAAACCGCCGAGCACGCGCGTGTCGCCGACGTCGGTCCAGCCGAGCCCGCCGGAGACCATGCCGCCGACGTGCGCTCCCGGCTCGACGAGCACGACCTCCGCGCCCGCCTCGGCGGCGCCGACCGCGGCGGCGACGCCGGCGGCGGTCGCTCCGTGGACGCAGACGTCGGCCACGCTCACACCAGCGGCTCGAGCAGCGCGAGCCCGGTCGCCGCGTCGACGCCGAGCGCGAGCGCGTCGACGACCCCGGCCGGGTCCGCGGGCCGCTCGACCTGCGCCGGGGCGGGCGCGAGCCGCCGGAGCGCCTCGACGACCTCGGCCCCGTACCCGGCGAGCGCGCGCTCGAACGAGGCGACCGGCTCGTAGCCGTCCGGGTCGCGGAGGAAGTCGGCGACGGTCGCGAGCGCGAGCTTCGACGGCACGGCCTGCAGCATCGCGTTGGCGACGAGACCGGCGCAGCGGCCGCCGGCGAGGCGCGCGTCGCGGCCGCGGAGCGGGCCCAGGAAGAGCCGCTCCGGCTCGAAGTCGTTGACGGGGTAGTTGTCCCAGAGCAGCAGCTCGCGACCGCCGAAGCGCTCGACGGCGGCGTCCAGCTCCTCGCGCGCGATCGCGAGCGAAACGACCTCCGGGCCGGTCCAGTAGACGACCACCTCCTCGTCGAGGAGCCGCCGGAAGACGCGCCGGTAGGGCGAGTCGCCGGTGCCCGCGTAGCCCATCGGACAGACGACGAGCGGCTCCGGCTGCGGGAAGGCGGCGCGGAAGCGATTGCCGACGTCGGCCTGCGCGGCGGCACTCGGGCGCTCCTCGCCGCCGTAGCGCTCCTCGTCCTCCGGGCAGTGGAGGTCGTGCTCGACGTCGTCCCAGAGCAGCTGCACCGTCTCGACGCCGACCGAGCGCACCTGCTCGCACTTGGCGACGAGCAGCTCGAGCTCGTCGTCGTGGGCATAGCGCATGTCGAGCCCGGGCGCGACCGCGTAGGCGAAGCGGACGCCGTGCCGCGCCGTCGCCGCGACGAGCTCTCCGAGCCGGCCGAGCTCCTCGTCGGGGTACGGCTCGCGCCAGCGCGTACGGTGGAACGGGTCGTCCTTCGGCGCGTGCACCCACGTGGTCAGCCCCTCGCGGCCGCAGAAGGCGATCAGATCCAGACGCTCCTCGTGCGTCCACGGCGCCCCGTAGAAGCCCTCGATCACCCCGCGGATCCTCACGCAGACTGCCGCCAGGGACGGCCGAGCCGCGACACCGTCTCCCCGAGCGCCTGCAGCCGCGGCAGCGACTCCGACTCGAGCAGCGGCGCAGGGTCGTCGGCGCCGAGCACGCTCGTCCAGAGCGCGCGGCCGGCGAGGATCCCGGAGGCGCCGCCGCGGCAGGCGCACTCGACCGCGCGGGGGAAGTCCTCGGGCTCGACGCCGTTCGAGAGCACGACCCACGGCACGGGCACGACCTCGTCGATCGCGGCGCACCGGCGCACGAGCTCGTCCGCGTCGCCGCGCCCGTGCGAGGGCACCTCGACCTTGTAGAGCGAGGGCCCGACCGAGGAGAGCTCGCGGGCGGCCTCGACGATGGCGGCGTCGCGGTCGAAGCCCTCGGGGCCGCGCACGATCCCCTCGAGCACCGACAGCAGCCCGGCCGAGGCCGCCAGATCGACGAAGCGGCGCGACAGCTCGAGCCGCGCGGCACGCCGCTCGTCGTCGCGCCAGATCACGAGCAGCTTGAGCGCGACGGCGCCCGCCTCCGCCGCCGCGTGCGGGTCGACCGCCTCGTCGACGCCGGTGTCCTCGACCGGTCCGCCCCGCTCCTGCTCGAGCGCGTCGGCGGCGAGGATCAGCCCGCAGCTCCGCGGCAGGAGGCGCTCACGGACGACGGCGCCGAAGCCGAGCTCGCGGTCGATCAGGAAGCCGGAGGCGTGCGGGCCGAGGATCCGCGCCACGTCGAGCTTGAAGCGGACGAGGCGGTCGCGGTCGACGGCGCCGTCGCCGTGGCGCGCGGCGAGCATCGTGCGCAGCGACTCCCGCTGGTCCATCGCGACCATCAGCAGCGTGCCGTCGGGGCGGGCGAGGGCGTCGAGCGTCGTCACGGGCGGCCTCCAGGGGTGTCGCAGTCGGGGGTCATCGGACGTACTGCCGGGTCGCGTCGAACTCGGGCTGGTAGTCCCAGTGGGTGCCGTTCCGCTGCATCGCACGGGCGATCAGCTCGCGGCGGTGGATGCTCGCGGCGCCCTCGGCTGCGAGCCGCTCGGCGTCGAAGCGCGCGTGGATCGCCGCGCGGAGCTCGTCCTCGACGACCCGCGTCTCCGGGCGGCCCGAGAGGTCCTCCCACTCGCCGGGGTCGGCCTCGAGGTCGAAGAGGCGCGTGTCGTGGCCGTGCACGTCGATCAGCTTGTGGCGCCCCTTGCGGGCCATGAAGCAGGGTGCGTGCACCTTCTCGACGTGGTACTCGGAGAAGACGACTCGCTCCGGGTCGGGCTCGCCGAGGAGGCTCGCGCCGTCGAGCGGCGTCCGCTCCTCGGCGCCGACACCGGCGAGGTCGAGCAGGGTGGGCGCGAGGTCGAGGAGCGAGACCGGGTGCGGCACCGCCTCGCCGGCCCGCTCGCCGCCGGGCAGGCGGACGAGCAGCGGGACGCGCACCGACCACTCGTAGAAGCAGCGCTTCTGCACCATCCGCCGCTCCCCGAGCATGTCGCCGTGGTCGCTCGTGAAGATCACGACGGTGTCCTCCGCCTGGCCGGTCGCGTCGAGCGCGTCGAGCAGCTCGCCGAGCTTGCGGTCGACGTAGGTGACGAGGCCGTAGTAGGCGCGGCGCAGCGCGGCCATGTTCTCGGCCGAGTCGAGGTCGACGGAGTCGGTCTCGTGCGCCTCGTTCGCCCAGCGGTCCATCGCCGTGTAGTTCGGGTCGCGCCGCTCGGGCAGCGGCAGCTCGGCGCCCTCGTAGAGATCCCAGAGCTCCTGCGTGACGACGAACGGGTCGTGCGGATGGTGGTACGACGAGACGAGCAGGAACGGCTCCCCGGGCCGTGTCCGCCCGCGCTCGCGGAGGAACTCGAGCGAGCGGAAGTGGGTCTCCTCGTCGAAGGCGAGGAACGTCGTCCACGGCTCGACGGCGACGCGCGGCGGCACATACAGGCGCGCGTGGCCGCCGCGGACGAAGCGGCCGTCCTCGTCGCGGGTCGGCACCCAGTCCATCGAGGCGGGGAAGACGTCGGTCGTGAGGCGGCGGCGGAACCCGTGCAGCTGGTCCGGCCCGACGAAGTGCATCTTCCCGCTCAGCACCGCCTCCCAGCCGGCGTTCGTGAGGTGGTGCGCGAGCGTCGGCTCGTCGGCGTGGAGGACGGAGGCGTTGTCCCAGCAGCCGAGGCTCGAGGCGTGCCGGCCGGTGACGAGGGCCGCCCGCGCCGGCGAGCAGAGCGGGTAGGGCGTGTAGGCGGCGTCGAAGCGGATGCCCTCGGCGGCGAGCCGGTCGAGCGCGGGCGTCCGGGCGACGCGGTCGCCGTAGGGGCCGGTCAGGAAGGGCACGAGCTGGTCGACGAGGACGAGCAGGACGTTCACTCGCCCGGCTCCAGGAGCGCGTTCGCGGCGGCGAGGCGCGCGTAGTAGCGGCCGCTGTCCTTGACCGTCCGCTCGAAGGTGTCGTAGTCGACGTGGACGAGCCCGAAGCGCTGCCCGTAGCCGAGCGCCCACTCGAAGTTGTCCAGCAGCGACCAGTGGCAGTAGCCGACGACGTCGACGCCGCGCTCGATCGCGTCGAGCACTGCGGCGAGATGGTCGTGGACGAAGCGGACGCGCCGCTCGTCGTGCAGCGGCTCGTTGAAGACGGCGCCGTTCTCGGTGATCAGGATCGGGATCTCGCCGTAGTCGTCGCGGATCCGGACGAGCAGGTCGGCGAGGCCTTGCGGATGGATCGGCGTCCCCGCCTCGGTGCGCGGCACGCCCTCGGTGAAGCCGCCCGTCGACTCCACGTGCTCGGGGACGACGACCCGCCAGGGCCACGGCGTGTCGCCGGGCACCGCCTGCATCCAGCGCGGCGCGTAGTAGTTGACGCCGAGGTGGTCGGTCGGCCGCGAGATCGTCTCGAGGTCGCCGTCGCGGACGAAGTCGAGCGGCCCGAGCAGCTCCTCGTAGCGCTCGCGCTGGTCGTCCGGGTAGGAGCCCTCGAAGACGGCGTCGAGGAACCAGCGGTTGACGTAGCCGTCGGAGCCGTGCGCCGCCTCGGCGTCGGCCGGGTCGTCGCTCGCGGGATAGTGCGGCAGCAGGTTCGGCGCGAGCCCGATGCCGCCGCCGGTGGCCGCGGCGCGAAAGGCCTCGACCGCACGGCCGTGCGCGAGCAGCAGATGGTGGAAGGCGGTCACCTCCCCGAGCAGGTCGTCCCTGTAGCCCGGCGCATGCAGGCCGAGCAGGTAGCCGAGCAGGCCCACGATCCAGGGCTCGTTGACCGTCAGCCAGCGGTCGACGCGATCGCCGTAGGCCTCGAAGCAGGTCGCCGCGTACTCGGCGAAGCGCTCGGCGGTGTCGCGGGAGCGCCAGCCGCCCGCGTCCTCGAGCGACTGCGGCAGGTCCCAGTGGTAGAGCGTCACGACCGGCTCGATCCCGCGCTCGAGCAGCGCGTCGATCAGACGGTCGTAGTGGGCGACGCCGCGCGGGTCGTGCATCCGCGGCCAGGCGATCGAGAAGCGGTACGCGTTCGCGTTCAGGCCCGCGATCAGGTCGACGTCCTCGCGCCAGCGGCGGTAGTGGTCGCAGGCGCGGTCGCCGACGTCGCCGCTCTCGCCGGCGAAGCCGTCCCAGATCGAGGGCACGCGCCCGTCGACGTCGAGCGCGCCCTCGATCTGGAACGCGGAGGTGGCGACGCCCCACAGGAAGCCGTCCGGGAAGCGCCTCACAGCTCGAGCTCCAGGGCGCACTCGCAGCCGTAGAGGAGCAGGCCGACGCTCCACGCGTGCGAGAGCGTGCCGATCATCCCCTTCGCCTCGAAGCAGTCGGTCTGGAAGTAGCGCTCCGCCGCCATGCCCTTCTGGGCGCCGAAGTCGCCGTCCTCCCGGGCGACGAACTGACGGAAGCAGGCGAGGTTCTCGACCGCCTGCTCGCGGTAGTACGAGTCGCCGACAGCTGCCGCGAGGCGGACGAGCTCGGGCAGGCAGACCAGCCCGAACGCGTGCAGGTGCTGGTTCGCCGGGGAGGCCTGGTCGGCGCCGCGCGTGCGCAGGTTCCACGCGCCGAGCGGCGTGCGCGGCGAGAAGCGCACGTCGTAGGTGTAGCGGAAGGTGAGCATCCAGTCGGCGGCGCGGCGGGCCGCCTCCCAGTCCTCGACGGCGACGAACGCCATCACGGCGGCGTAGCCGTCCTCGGAGGTCGGCGCGAGGTCGACGTCCTCGGGCGCACCGGAGAAGACCTCGGCGTCGCGGTAGAAGGCGGCTGCGCGGCGGGCGGCGTCGAGCTCGCCGGCCTCCGCGAGCGCGGGAATCCAGGCGATGCCGGCGGTGCCCTCCCATGCCACGGCGTCGCCGCTCTCGACGTGGTGCGCGGCGGGCAGCGCGCCGTCGTCGCGCTGGGTGCGGAGCGCGACGGCGAGGTTGGAGCGCACCGCCTCGCGCCAGGCCGGCCGGTCGCGCAGGAGCGTCGCACGGTGGAGGAAGAGGGTCGCGTCGGCGAGCGTGCGCGCGTGCAGCCGCGTCCGGTCCGGGTGCCAGCCGGTCGTCCACCCGCGCTCGTGCGTCCACTGCGCCCAGAACGTCCCGCCCGGCGTGAGGCTCCCGGCGACGTGGTCGAGCACCGCCTCGGCCGCCGCGACGTGCTCCTCGTCCCCGACGCGCAGTCCGTGCCGGAGCAGCGCGTAGGCGTACGGGACGCCGCTCACCCAGGAGACGTGCATGTGGTCGCGGTCGCCGCGGCTGCCGAACGAGTCGCGGTCGAAGGCTGCGGTCTCGAGCAGCCGCGGCGGGTCCGACCGGTAGTGCCAGCGGCGCAGCCCGTATGCCGCGAGGGCGGCCGCCTCCTCGACGCCGACCCAGCCGGGGTCGGCGAAGGGTCCGCGGAGGTTGCGCAGGATCCGCGCGTGGTCGTCGTGGTCGTGCGCCGCGAACGGCAGCTCGACCCGCTCGCCGGGCTGCCAGCGGTGCGTGCGCACGTCGGCCGGAGCGGGCGTGTGCGAGCCGTCGTAGCGGAGCGGCTCCTCGCGGTAGGGGAAGTCGAGGTGCAGTCGCGGCTCCCCGTCCACGTAGGCGAAGCCGACCCCGGACTGGCCGAGCGCGGTCTCCTCGCCGGTCACGAGCGCGCCGCCGCGCGCGAAGACGGCGGGGGTCGCACAGCGATCGGCCCGGAACGACCACGCGTCCGACTCCATCCGCTCCACCTCGACGCGGCCCGGCGTGAAGCGCGGGTAGAGGCGCGTGCACGCCTCGGGCCGGTTCTCGCCGTAGAAGACGCCCGGCACGAGCCAGCGCGGGTCGCCGGTCGGCGGCAGCGCCAGCTCGACCCGGATGCCGGCCTCGACCGGCTCGGCGCCCTTCCAGGTCGCGACGACGCCGGCCGCGGTGCGCTCGAAGGCGAACCCGGGGCAGGGCGATCCGTCCGGGCGCAGCGCGCCGAAGGCAAGCTCAGCCGACACGGAGCGCCTCCACGTTCCAGCCCTCGACGAGGATCGCCCCGGGCTCGCCGAACCGCCACGAGACGGCGAGCTCCCGCGTCTCGCCGGGCAGCAGGTCGAGCACGTTGTCGTCGAGCACGAGCCAGCCGGGCCGCTCGTACGGGCGGGCGTCCTCGAGCACGACGCCGAGCGCGGCCGGACCGCCCGCATGCCGCAGCCGCAGGACGCCGCCGTCGAGCTCGACCTCGAGCCGCGCGGGCGGCAGGTCGAGGAGCGGCGCGAGGTCGGCGGTGCGCGTCATCACGTAGCGGTTGACCTCGAGGTCGAGGACGAAGACATCGTCAGGGATCGCGTCGAGCGGCGCCGACACCTCGCTCTCGCCCTCGGCCAGCGTCGAGCCGTCGAGACCGACGAGCCGCGCCCGCCGCGCGGCGCCGCCCCAGGCGTGGATCTCGGCCCGCACCTCGTCCTCTCCGCCCCAGGCACACGTGGCGAAGCGCGCGCAGGCGTGGGCGGCCCGGTAGGCACGGCGGACGCCCCAGTACGCGGGCTTCGGGTCGCCGCGGTGGTCGAGCGCCGAGGTGCACCACGCGTTCGGGTACGCCTCGTCGAGCTGCCACGGGAGCGTCCCGGCGCAGCGCGGCGCCCGGCGCAGGTTCGCCTCGACCGCGTAGCGGAGGCCGTCGTACTGCAGGTGCTGGCTCGCGCGCCGCAGCAGGTCGAGGCCGGCGAGCCGCCCGCCGAAGCACTCCCGGACGAGAGGCGCGTTGTTCCACCAGGCGCCGCGGTGCTCGTACACCGGGTTCGTGCGGTCGGCGGGCCGGCGCTCGTCCGCGTCGATCGTCGCCTCGAGCACGCGCCGGTTCGTCATCCCCTCGACGCCGAACTCGCTGTGGAGGAGCGCGGTGCCGGCGTCGTAGAGCTCGTAGTGGCGGCGCAGGCCCTGGTGCTCCCACGGCCCGTGCACGTCGTGCTGGCCCTCCGGCTCCGCCTCGATCACGTCGAGGCGGTTGAGGAAGCGCGGGCCCGAGGGCGAGGTCGGCAGCCAGGCGCGGCCCGGGTCGAGCTCGGCGACGACGTCGCGGAGAGCGGCGAGCGCGGGGTGGGACTCGTCGAGCGGCGCGTCGTCGCGGCCCTCGACCCGCCCGGCGAGCTCGTTGCCGCCGCACCAGAGCGCGAGCGAGGGATGCGCCCGCCGCGCAGGCACGACGTGGCGCGCCTCGCGCTCGAGCAGCTCGACGAACTCGGGGTCGGCGGCGGGCACGCTCGCGGCGCCGGAGCTCGAGAGCGAGAAGTCCTGCCACACGAGGAGGCCGAGCCGGTCGCAGAGCGCGTAGAACTCCTCGGTCTCGATCAGGCCGCCGCCCCAGACCCGCAGGAGATTGACGTTCGCCTCGGCCGCGAGCCGGAGCAGGTGCTCGAGCTTCTCGGGGCGCGGCACACCGTAGAGCGGGTCGAGCGGCGTCCAGTTCCAGCCGCGCATCGTCACGCGCTCGCCGTTGACGGCGAGCGTGTACGGCCGCGCGGCCGCCGGGGCGCCCTCGTTCGGGACGAGCTCGACGGTGCGGAAGCCGACCGCGTGCTCGCGCCCGGCCGCGCGGAGCGTGTAGAGCCGCTGCGCGCCGAGGCCGTTCGGCCACCAGAGCCCGGGCGACTCGAGGCGCAGCTCGCCCTCGCCGCGGGCGACGACCGCGCCGCCGTCGAGCAGCTCGAGCGGACCCTCGCCGCGGACGACGCCGCCGCCGTCCTCGAGCGACACCCGCGGCGCCGGGCCGGGCGGGTCCTCGTCGAGGTGGAGCGCGACAGGGCGCCACACGCCCTGGTGCACGAGGCGCGGGCAGAAGTCCCAGCCGTAGTTCATCCGCGGCTTGTGGATGCGGACGAGGCCCGTGTCGCCGACCTGGGGCTCGTTCGGGGGCGCCGGCTCGACGACGACGGCGAGCAGGTGCTCCTCCCCGTCGGCGAAGCGCGAGACGTCGACGTCGAGGGGACGGAAGCAGCTCTCGTGGCGCGCCAGCTCCTCGCCGTCGACGTGAACCGAGCAGGCGAAGTCGACGCCCTCGAGCCGCAGCGTCGCCCGGTCGGCGCGCGCGGAGAAGCGTCGCCGGTAGATCCAGGCGCGCTCGGGCACCCACTCGGCCAGCCGGCTGTCGCGGCCCCGGTACGGATCGGTGGCCTCGCCGGCGCGGACGAGGTCGTCGAGGACGCTGCCGGGCACGCGCGCCGGTAGCCAGCCGGGCGCGTCCCACGCCTTCTGCGGGCCGACGTGCCACTCCCACTCGCGGCCGAGGCAGCCGCGCAGCTGCCACGCGTCGCCGTCCAGCGCCTGGGTCGGCATCACTCGAGCAGGCCGGTCTCCTCGACCTCGGCCGCGGGGTCGCGCGGGACACGGAAGGTCTTGATCTCGGCCGGGCCGAGCTCGGTCTCGATCGTGCGCTCGACGAGGGGCAGCTCGATCGTGGCGCGGCCGGCGCGGCCGGCGCTCTCGTAGGCGCGCACGACGAGGTCGCCGCTGCCGTCCTCGGCGAGCTTCAGCACGGAGACGACGGCGTCGCCGCCGCCGTCGGCGAGGAACGAGGCGGCCGGGGCGAGCGGCCCCTCGTGGAACGACTCGAGCAGCGCGAACGGCGGCTGGTTCAGCTCGGCGGCGAGGCGGACGACGCCGGCCTCGCGCCAGTCGCCCGCGTGCGGGACGAGGCGGACGGTGAAGTCCTGCCGGCCCTGGTCCATGTACTCGTAGCGCTCGTCCGGGTCGAGCTCACGCGGCTCGTGCCATGCCCAGACGGGGCTCCGCACCGCCGAGATGCCGATGTCGCCGCCCTGGACGTCGAAGCCGTGCTTCGCGTCGTTGAGCACGGCCAGGCCACGGCCGCCGGCGGAGACGTCGACCCACGCCTGGCCCGGCTCCTCGTCGCCGTTCGCGGGGCGCTCGATCGAGCCGTACTGGATCTCGTACGTCGCGCGGTCGGCCTCGACGCCGGACGGATAGCGGAGCTTCAGCAGCTTGAGCTGCTCCCGCCAGTCGAGCGCGACGCGCACCTCGACGAAGCGTGCGTCGGCGCCGAGCAGGTACTCCTCGGCGAGCGTCGAGTCGCCGTGGCGGCTCTCGACGCGCAGCCGCGAGCGCACGGGCCCCTCCTCGACGAGCGCGACCCGCTCGACCCGGAACTCACCGACCGCGTCGTCGTAGGCGCGAACGCGGTGGCCCCACGTGTCGGAGCGGTCGTCGACGACGACGGCATGCGGGCGGTCCGGCGCGGCGAGGTCGGCGCCGCTCTCCCTGTGGACGAGGCGCGCGATCCGGCCGGTCGAGCGGTCGATCTCGAGCAGGAGGTGCGGGTTCTCGAGCGTCGCGCGTGCGGCGTCGAGCCGGGCGGCCCCCGTCCCGCCCGGCTCGAGCCGGTAGAGGCGGAAGCCGAGCGGCGGCACCTCGGCGGGAAAGACGAGCCGGCCACGCGAGCCGTTGAGGGTCGTCGTGCCGGGCGTCCGCTGCACGGGCACCGCGGCTCCGGTCTCGTCGACGAGCCGCGCCTCCTCGTTCGCGAAGCCGGCGAACTCGAGCTCGACGTCGGCGCGCAGCGGCCAGGCGTGCGGGTTGAAGACGACGAGCGGCGCCGTCCCCTCCGCGAACGGGATCTCGATCCGGCGGGCGATCGCCTGGATCGCGCGGTTGAACGCGAGCGCGGCGACGGTGCACGCGTAGCCGATCTGGTCGCGGGCGTCCTCGTAGGCGGGCGCGATCGAGGTGCCGGCGAGCGTGTCGTGGAACTGGTTGAAGAGGAGCAGCTTCCATGCGTCCGTCAGCTCGGCGAGCGGGTACGGCTGCCCGGCGACGACGTCGGCGACCGCGGCCCACTTCTCGGCGCGCTGGAGCAGGTTCTCGGCGCGCCGGTTCCAGCGCTTGATCCCGGAGTGCGACGTGTAGCAGCCGACGCCGTGGTGCTGGAGCTCGCCGGCGTGCTCCGGGAGCACGGCGGGGTCGACCGAGTCGAAGAAGCGGCGCAGCGAGCTCGGCTCGAGGCGCGGCAGCCCGCCGGCCGAGTCGAGCCTTGCGATCGAGTCGAGGTTCGCGCGGGTCGGTCCGCCGCCGTGGTTGCCGACGCCGTAGAAGACCGCGAGCTCCTCCGGCTCCGGCGGCAGCTGCGCGAGCGCCTTGTCGACGTGGTTGCCGAGATCGGCGCGCGGGCTGCAGTACTCGTGCGGGATCCGGTACGCGGTCACGCGCGAGCCGTCCGGCGAGCGCCACTGGAAGAGCGGGCCCGGCAGCGTCAGCTCGTGCGGCCCCGGGCGGAGGAAGACGTAGGAGTCCATGCCGCTCTTGCGCAGGAGCTGCGGAATCGTCGCGTTGTGGCCGAACGAGTCGAGGTTCGCTCCCGTCGTCGCCTCGATCCCGAAGCGGTCGCGGAGGTAGTGCTGCCCGTAGAGCGCGTGCCGCACGAGCGCCTCGCCGCCCGGGATGTTGCAGTCCGGCTCGAGCCACCAGCCGCCGACGACCTGCCAGCGCCCGTCGGCGATCCGCTCGCGGATGCGCTCGAACAGCGGCGGGTCGTGCTCCTCGACCCAGGCGAAGAACGCGATCGAGTCCGAGGTGAAGACGAAGTCGGGGTACTCCTCCAGGCGCGCGAGCGCCGACTCGAACGTGGCGCGCACCTCCTGATAGCCCTCCGGCCACTGCCACAGCCACACCGGGTCGATGTGGGCGTTGCCGATCATGTGCAGCCGGCGGCGGCTCACGTGTGGGCGTCCTCCCCCGCCGCCCAGGCGTCGACCGGCTCGAGCAGCAGGTGGAGGAGCAGCACGTGCATCTCCTGCACCCGCGCCGTCGAGCCCGAGGGGACGAGCAGGACGTGGTCCGCGTGCCCGCTCGCCGGCGCGCCCTCGCCGCCGGTGAAGAGCACCGTCGCCGCGCCGGCCTCCTTCGCCGCGGCGAGCGCACGGACGACGTTCTCGGAGCGGCCGCTCGTCGTGAAGGCGACGACGACGTCGCCCGGGCGGGCGAGCCCCTGCACCTGGCGGGAGAAGACGTCCTCGAAGGCGTAGTCGTTGGCGATGCAGGTGAGGGCAGGCCCGTCGGCGGTCAGCGCGGTCGCGGCGAGCGGCCGGCGGTCGCGCCGGTAGTGCGCGAGCAGCTCCTCGGCGAGATGCTGCGCGTCGCAGGCGCTGCCGCCGTTGCCGAGCGTGAGCACCCGCCCGCCGGCGGCGAAGGTGTCGATCAGGAGCCGGGCGACGCGCTCGACGGCCGGCAGGAGCTCGGAGATGCGCGCGAGAACGGCGGCGTGCTCGGCGAGCGCGTCCTCGGGCTGCTCAGGCACGCGCGACCGCTTCGCCCGCGTCCTCCGCTCCCTGCGCGATCGCAGCCGCGCCGACGACGCCGACCCGGTCGCCGAGCGCCGCGGTGACGATCTCCGCCGAACGGCCCGCCGGCTGCATCGCGCTCGCCCGCACGAGCTCGCGAACCGGGCGGAGCAGCTGCTCGCCCGAGCGCGTGACGCCGCCGCCCAGGACGACGAGCTCCGGCTCGAACAGGTTGACGATCGACGTCAGGCCGCAGCCGAGCGCCTCGACGGTCTCGTCCCAGACCCGCGTCGCGTACGCGTCGCCCTCGCGTGCCGCCGCCGCCACCTGCTCCGCGGTCGGGCTGCCGATCGCCGCGAGTGCGCTCCCCGGCTCCATCGTCTCGGCGGCGCGCTCGGCGATCGACGTGCCCGAGACGTATGCCTCGAGACAGCCGCGCCGGCCGCAGCCGCGGCAGTGCCGGCCGTGCCAGTCGACGGTGACGTGCCCGAGCTCGCCGCCGTTTCCCGTCGAGCCGTGGTAGAGCCGGCCGCCGAGGACGACGCCGCCGCCGACGCCGGTCGAGATCGTCAGGTAGACCATGTTCTCGGTGCCGACGCCCGCGCCGAAGCGGTGCTCGCCGGCGGCCGCAGCCGTCGCGTCGTTCTCGAGCGTCGCCGGCCGCTCGAAGGCGGACTCGACGAGGGCGCGGATCGGGATGTCGTGCCAGCCGGGGAGGTGCGGCGGTGCGAGGAGGACGCCGCGGGCGGTGTCGAGCGGGCCGCCGCAGCCGATGCCGATGCGCGGGACCTCCTCCCAGCCGACACCGGACTCGCCGACGGCGCGCCGGGCGAGCGCGAGCAGGTCGTCGATCATCGCCTCCGGCCCGCGCTCCGCGCCGCTCGGCGCGACGACGAACGAGAGCACCGAGCCGTCGGGCGCGACGAGACCGGCGGCGAGCTTCGTGCCGCCGATGTCGAGGGCGAGCACCGCGCCGCGGCCGGACATGACGGGTCCGCCCTCTCTCACCGGGCCGACGGCACCGCTCACGAGCCCCATCAGCCCTTGCGCCCCTCGACCGCGATGCCCGAGATGAAGTACCGCTGGCCGAGGAAGAAGAGGATGATCATCGGCAGGGTCGAGAGCACGAGTGCGGCCATCAGCAGCTGGTAGTCGCCGTGCCCGCCCGCCGACGGGGCCCACTGGCCGAGCAGCGCGTAGAGGCCGCGCGGGATCGTGAACTGGCTGTCCGTGTGCAAGTAGATCAGCGGCGCCATCAGGTCGGTCCACTTCGCCTTGAACTCGAACAGCGCGGTCACGATCAGCGCCGGCTTCGCGAGGGGGATCGCGATGCGCCAGAACATCGTGAAGTAGTTGTCGCCGTCCATGCGCGCCGCCTCGAAGTACTCGCGCGGGATCCCCATGAAGAACTGCCGCTGCAGGAAGATGTAGAAGGCGCTCCCGAACAGGTTCGACGCCCAGAGCGGGTACTGGGAGTTCGCGAGCCCGAGGTGATGCCAGATCAGGTACACGGGGATCATCGTCACCGCGCCGGGCAGCATCATCGTCGCGAGCACGCACCCGAAGAGGAAGTTGCGGAGCGGGAAGCGGAAGTACGCGAACGTGAAGGCCGTGAGCGCGCTCGCGAAGGTGACGAGCAGCGCGGCGAGGCCGTCGATGTAGAAGCTGTTCCCGAACCAGCGCAGGAACGGCGCGGCGTGCCACATGTCGACGTAGTTGCCGAGATGCCAGTGGGACGGGATCAGCCGGTTGTCGAAGACGTATGCGCGCGGCTTCAGCGACGCGCTGACGAGCCAGAGGAACGGGTAGACGAAGAGCGCGCTGAACGCGAGCAGGACGACGACGAAGATCGCCTGCCGCGCGAGCGAGGCGGGGCTCCGCCCGGGGCCCTCCGGGTCGGGGACGACGGGCTCGACGGGCGGGACGTCCGGCGGGACGCCCTCGGTGCGCGTGGACTGCGACGCGGCGGTCACTTGGCCGCTCCCTCGTAGTAGACGAAGCGGCGGCTGACGACGATCTGGACGACCGTCACCACCATGATCAGGCCGAACAGCATCCAGGCGAGCGCCGAGGCGAAGCCCATGTGGAAGTACACGAACGCCTGCTGGAAGAGGTAGATGACCGCGAGCAGCGAGGCGTCGGTGGAGGTGCCCTGGCTGCTCGGGTTGTAGAAGGCCGTGTAGACCTGGTCGAAGAGCTGGATGCCGGAGATCGTGAGGATGATGAAGGTGAAGAAGAGCGTCGGGCTGATCATCGGGAGCGTCACGTCCTTGAAGCGCCGCCACGCCGAGGCGCCGTCGATCGCGGCTGCCTCGTACAGCTGCTGCGGCACGTTCTTGATCGCCGCGAGATAGAGCACGACGTTCGTCCCGACCTGCCAGAGCAGCATGATCACGAGGCTCGGCTTGATCCAGGTGGGATCGGTCTGCCAGAACGGGCCGCTGACGTGGATGATCGCGAGCGCGCGGTCGATCAGGCCGTAGCTGCCGTTGAAGAGCAGCAGGTAGAGGATGCCGACGCCGACCGTCGGGGTCAGCACCGGCAGGTAGAAGACGGTGCGGAAGAAGCCGCCGAGCCGGTCGATCCTCGCCAGCATGCTCGCGAGCAGCAGCGAGAACGCCATGTCGGCGGGCACCCACATCGCCGTCATGAAGAGCGTGTTCTTGAGCGACTTGAGGACGTACGGGTCGCTCGCGATCGAGCGGTAGTTCGCGAGACCGACGTTGTGCGTGGTCGAGATGACGCTGTAGTCGGTGAACGAGAGCACCGCGCTCGCGACCATCGGCCCCGCGGTGAAGACCACGAAGCCGAACAGCCACGGGAGCAGGAACCCGTACGCCCACCAGGTGTCGCGCTCACGAAAGCCCGCGGCCCAACGGCGGGCCCTCGTGAGAGGGCCCGCCGTGGGATTCCGGGGTGTGGATGCGACTGCCACGTCGTCGAGACCGTGGTGGCGCTACTTCGCTGCCTTGATGGCGGCGACGGCCTCCGCCTGCGCCTGGTCGAGCGCCTGCTTCGGGGTCTGCTGCCCCTGCAGGACGCGGTTGACCGCATTCGTCCAGGCCGTCTGGAACTCGGCGCTCGCCGGCGAGGCCGGGATGCTGAACGAGTGCTGGAGGAGGTTCTGGAGCACGGTCACGTTCTGGTCGAACCACGGGTTGATCTTCGTGTACAGCTTGCGGATCGCCTTGTCGGCGACCGCGTTGCCGGTGCGCAGGCCGGTGAACTTCTGGCCCTTGGCCGTGCGGATCGTGATCCGGTTCTTCGCCGCGGCGACCCACGTCGACGTCGCGGTCATCGTCTTCGCCCACTTGCAGGCGTCGGCGACGTTCTTGGCGCCCTTCGGGATCGCCCAGGCGCTGCCGGAGGTGTAGTTGACGACGCGGCCGTGCAGGTCACGCGTCGGGACGAGCAGGGTCTGCACGCCCGGCGAGGAGCCTGCGAGGACGTTGACGTACCAGTCCTCCATCGGCCAGGCGCCGACCTGCTGCTTCTGCACCTGGTTGTCGGCGCCGAAGAAGTCCCACGTGTTGCGGAACGAGAGGAACGGGCCGTAGCCGCCCTGCGCGTTGATCAGGCTGACGGCGTAGGACAATGCCGCCACGGCGCGCTTGTCGTTCAGGTGCGGCACGAGGCCGTTGGCGGAGAGGATGTCGACACCGTAGATCTTCGCCCAGAGCGGGAAGAACTCCGGCAGCTTCGGGTCGAAGCCGATGCGCGACACCTTGCCGCCGCTGCCCTCGAACATCTTCGTCGCGGCGGCCCTCAGCTTCGCCGGGTGCCGAGTGTTCAGGTCGGCGAGCGTGACGCCGTTGGCCTTGAGCACGGGCCAGTCCGCGATGATCGCCCGGACGCTCATGAACTCCGGGATGCCGTAGACCTGCTTCTTGTAGGTCACGGAGTCGAGCGCGGCGGGCCAGTACTGCTTCGTGTTGATCTTCTGGCTCTTGATGCACGACGTGAGCGGCATGAGCGCGCCCTTCGCCGCGTACGTGCCGATCTTCGCGCGATCCATGTAGACGAGGTCGGGTGCGTTGCCCGACGCGAGCGCCGCGAGGAACGCCTGGTCGTTGAAGCCGCCGTTCGGGGCAGCGACGGTGTCGGGGGCGACCGCCCTCGCGGCGATCGCATACCGGGACATGGCGACGTCGTCGCCGTTCGTCCCGAAGCCCATGATGTTGAGCGTCCCGGCCTTGGCGGCGGTGCCGCCGGTCGGGTGCGCACTGGCAGCGCTCGTCGCGACGACGGCCACCAGCGCCATCGCGGCGGCGAGGCTACCGAGCCGCTTCCACCTATCCCGCATACAGAACCCTCCAGAGCCGTGGGGAATCGGTTCCGAAACCCCGTTTTGAACGTGTATGGGAACGTAACCACATCGCCCGCCGGACTTCAAGGTCCCGCGTGGCGCGATCTCGAGGTCTGCAGGCGAGCCCTACGAGGCCGGCGGCGGCGGCGCCGTCGAGCCGCGGACGACGAGCGACGGCTCGAGCAGCTCCACCGTCGGCGAGGCGCCCGGCGCGGCGATCCGCCGCAGCAGGAGCTCGGCGGCGCGGCGGCCGAGGTCGACGGTCGGCTGCGCGACGACGGTGATTCCCGGGCTGACCATGCCCGTCCACTGGACGTCGTCGAAGCCGATCAGCGAGACGTCGCCGGGGAGCGCGAGCCCGCGCCTGCGAAGGACGCGCCACGCCTGCTCGGCGAGCAGGTTGTTGGCGGCGAAGATCGCGGTCGGGCGCTCGGCCGCGAGCAGCGAGTCGATCCGCTCCTCCGCGTCCGGGTCGTGGAAGCCGAGCCGGAGGACCAGCCTCTCGTCGACGGGCAGCCCTGCGCCGCCGTGCGCCGCGCGGTAGCCCTGGAGGCGGCCGGCGTCGCTCGTCCAGTCGGTGTCGACGCCGAGCATCGCGATCCGCCGGTGCCCGAGGGCGATCAGGTGCGAGACCGCGTCGAGCGCCCCGCGGACGTTGTCGATCAGGACGCTGTCGCAGTCGCCGGAGGAGGTGCGCCGGTCGACCTCGACGACGGCGACGTCCTGCTGCGCGAGGAACGCGGTCGCCTCGCCGCTCACAGGCGTGAGGATGACCCCGGGCGAGCGGAGCGCGAGGAAGGTGCGGATCGCCGCCATCTCCTCGTCGCCCTCGCTGTTGTCGCCGACGAGGAGCATCTGGAAGTCCGCCTCACGCAGCCGCTGCTCGATGCCCGCCGCGAGCGCGCCGTAGAAGTGGTTGCCGAGGTCGGAGACGACGACGCCGACGACGCGGCTCTTCCGCTGCCGGAGCGTCCGGGCGGACGCGTTCGGCACGTAGCCGAGCCGGTCGGCGATCTCGAGCAGCCGCGTGCGCACGTCGGGCGAGACGTAGCCGCGGCCGCTGAGGGCACGCGACGCGGTCGACGACGACGTGCCGGCTTCGCGCGCGATGTCCGCGAGCGTGATCGTCCGCATCCGATCCTCGCCGAGGGAGCTCATCGCGCGGGACCGTCCCCCTGCGTCGACCTCCACGCCGCCCACGTCTCGCGCAGGGCGCGGTAGTCGTCCGGCGCGAGCGCCTCGTTCGTGGCGTCCAGGGACTCGGCGTAGTACAGGGCCGGAATGCCGAGGGACGTCTTCTCGGCGAGGTACTCGCGCCACGCGGCGAGGCTCGGGACGCACCAGTCGTCGGTGTCGACGAGCAGCTCGGGGCAGGCGGCGCGGACGACGGCGGCGCGGTGCCGCATCTGCGGGAGCACCGACGGCGGGGCGTCCGGGTCCTCGAGCCGGATCATGTCGTTGAGCCGGATCATGTCGGTGACGTCGACGAAGGCCGGGTGCGGCGTGTGCGTGACGACGAGCGCGTCCGGCTTCGCCTCCTTCGCCGCGGCGTGGACGACGGCGAGCAGCTCGTGCAGGAGCGCGATCCCCCAGCCCGGCCCGGCCGCGGCGGCGGCGCGCCCGCTCGGCGTGCGGGCGGTGAAGTCGATCTTGAGCCCGTCCGCGTCGAGCCCGGCAGGGGCGAGCAGGCCGTGGACGACCTCGCGGAGCCGGGCACGCGCCGACGGGTTCGACGGGTCGAGCCCGAGCGGCTCGCCGTCGGGGTTGCGAACGCACAGCTCCGGCGGCAGCCCTTCCGCGTCCCAGGCCTTCCACCAGAGCAGGACGTGCTGGCCGGCTTCGTGGCGGCCGGCGATCCAGCCGCGCAGGTCGGGCCACTTGGCGGTGTCGGGCTCGTTCGCGCCGTACGTCTCCTGCCACTTGTCGTCGATGACGACGATCCCGGGGACGAGCTCCTGGCGGGCGAGCGCGGCGAGGAAGCGGTCGTAGGAGTCGCGGGTCGCGAGCGCGGCGGCCGGCACGCCGGCGTCGGCGGCGAGCGCGCACTGGGCGCCCCAGCCGCAGAAGATGGGCTCGCTCCACCAGGCCGGACGCCCGCGCGGCGCGGGCGGCGGCGCGGCGCCCGCCTCGACGAGCACGTCCCGGTGGGCGCGGAGAGCGTCGTACGGGTCGACGAAGCCGGGTGCGAGGACGAGCGCCGGCAGGGCGAGCTCGCCGTCGACGTGCGTGTGCCCCTCGTACTCGAGCGCGAGGCAGAAGGCGCGGTCGAGCGGCTCGTAGCGGAGCTCCGGGAAGGCCAGCTCCTCGACGGGGGCGACGACGCCGAGCCCGAGCCACGGTGCCTCCCCGTCGCGCGAGAGGCCGAGGAAGAGCGGCGCCGGCGTGAAGAACCAGCGGCCGCGGCCGGGCTCGGAGTCGCCGACGACGCCGATCGCCGCCGGCTCCGAGGCCGGACGGAAGAAGCGCCGCGGGTCGTCCGGGTTCGGCGAGAAGAGCGCCCGCAGCCGCGAGCCGCTCGGCATCAGGCCGTTGGGCGCGCCGGGCAGGAGCGAGCGGAAGGCGAGCAGCCGCACGACGTCGAGCGAGCCTCGGCCGCGGACGACCGTCTGCAGCTCGACCGCGTCCTCGCGGCAGACGATCCGGGTCAGCGCCTCGTCCCAGACGGTCGAGCGGCGGCGCACCTCGATCGTCGGCGGCTCCTCCGAGACGAGAGCCGGGCCCTCGACGGAGAGCGTCTCGTCCGGGGCGCCGGCGGTGTCGACGGCGGCGAGCGGCCGCAGCTCGAGCAGCGTCTCTCCGTCGAGCGAGACGAGACGCGCGACGAGCCCGGAGGCGGCGACCTCGAGCCGGTAGGCGGCGGTCTCGACGAGGATGCCGCCCCCGTCGGCGCGCACCGTCGTCACGAGACGTCCACCAGCGCCTCGGCCTGCTGGCCGAAGTGCACGTCCTCGACGGTGATGTCCGCGGCGACGCGGGCGCGGCGGGCCGGCGCGGAGGGGCGGACGGCGAAGACGGCGGACTCCTCCGCGAGCGGACCGAGCCGCAGCTCCACCTCGGCCGGCTCGACGTGCCAGCCGGCGGGGACGTCCAGGCGCACCGTCACGGCCGCGTCGCGTCCGTACGGGTTGCGGGCGCCGACGCTCAGACGCAGCTCCTCGCCCGTGACGCCGAGCGAGCGGTAGGGCTCGATGCGTGCGCCGAAGCCCTCCGCGCCGAGGTCGACCTGCTCGAAGGGGAGCAGCTCGCGGTGCAGCTCGGCGAGGCGCCGGCCGTCGGCGTGCAGCTGCGCGAGCAGCTCCGGAGTCACCTCGAGCGGCTGCCAGTGCCCGCTGACGATCAGGTCGGGGCGCAGCTCGACGTAGAGCTCGGCGCTGCGGACGAAGTCGTCGACGGCGAAGCGGTTGCGGTACTGGTAGTTGAGGATCGGGCGCGCGCCGTCGGTCTGCTGGTCGCCGGTGGCGAGGACGCGGCGGCCGTCCACCTCGAAGCCGATCGCCGCCGCGTGCAGCGTGTGCCCGGGGAGCGGATAGGCCGTGAGCTCGTACTCGTGCCAGGCGACCGGCTCGCGGAGGCGCAGGACGCGGCCGGCCGGGATCGGGTCGTACCAGAGGCACGGCAGGTCGTAGCGGTGCGGGTCGGCGAGGACGGGCGCGACGTTCTCCGGGATCCACGGCTCGGTCCCCTCGACGTCGCGCAGCAGGTTGATGCCGGCGACGTGGTCGTCGTGGAAGTGCGTGACGGCGACCGCCTCGATCCGGTCGACGCCGTAGTCGCGGCGGAGCGCCTCGAGCGAGGCGAGCAGCGGCCGGCGGGTCGAGCGGTCGGCGCCGAGCGGCACGCCGGTGCACTGGTCGTAGCCCCAGTCGACGAGGAGCGCCGCACCGTCGTCGGAGAGGAGCGCGTACGAGTAGGCGAAGCTCGTTCGGTTCCAGAGCAGGTGCGGGCTCAGCTCGCGCCAGGGCTGCCTCGCCCAGCCGTCGAGGTCCCAGGGAGTCTCGCGCCGCAGCGTCATCAGCTCGTCGAGGCGGGCGCGGGTCAGCTCGAGCGCCGGGCGCGGCTCGGCGATCGGGTCGCCGTGCGAGGGCAGGAGCAGGTCTGCGTCGAGCTCGCGGAGGCGTCCGAGCGAGAGGATCGTCGCCGCCTGGCCCTCGGTGCCGGAGTAGGTCCACTGCGTCGCGGCGAGCGACCAGAGCTTGCCCGGCGCGTAGAGGAGGTCGCCGCTGAAGACGAGCCGCCTCCCCTCCCGCTCGACGACGTACGAGACCGACCCGACCGTGTGGCCCGGGGTCGGCAGGGTGAGGACGTCGAGGCCGCCGTACGGCCGCGTTCGGTACTCGTCGACGGTGCCCGTGACGGCGACCTGGTCGAGCAGCGAGTAGCGGTCCTGGCGCAGGTCGTAGTCGTTGTCGAAGGGCCGGTCGCCCCAGTGCGCGTCGATCGCGTCGACGAGCTCGCGCTCGACCGGCGGCACCCAGATGCGCGCGCCGGCCGCGACCGCGCGGGCGAGGCCCTGCACCTGGTCGCGGTGGTGATGCGTGACGAGGACGTCCGTCAGCGGGCCGCCGCCGAGCTCGTCGAGCCGGTCGAGGACGGAGCCGCTGCCGAAGTCGACGCACACGACCCCGCCGTCGGTCGCGAGCGCGTAGACGTTGCACGTGTCGCGGAGCAGCACGACGCCCGGGGTGACGCGCTCGAGGGTTGCCGACCGGTTCCCGACTGCCATCCCTTCGAGTCTATGACGAGAGACGGCCGATGTGGCAACGATTGCATCCGGCTTTTTCGCTCGCTACAGTCCGCGGCTGATGGCGGAGATCTTCCTCGACGGCGTCACGAAGCACTACACGGGAGGGGTCGTGGCGGTCGACGACGTCTCGCTCGAGATCGCCGACGGGGAGTTCGTGGTGCTCGTCGGCCCGTCCGGCTGCGGGAAGACGACGCTGCTCCGCTCGATCGGCGGCCTCGAGACGGTGACCGAGGGCCGCATCCTGATCGGCGGCCGCGACGTCACGAAGGCGCCGCCCGGCGCGCGCGATCTCGCCATGGTCTTCCAGAACTACGCGCTCTACCCGCACATGACCGTGCGCCAGAACCTCGGCTACGGCCTCCGCGTGCGCAAGACGCCGCGCGCCGACCGCGACCGCCGCGTCAAGGAGGTGGCGGCGATGCTCGGGCTCGGCGAGCTGCTCGACCGCCGGCCGCGGCAGCTCTCCGGCGGCCAGCAGCAGCGCGTCGCGATGGGCCGCGCGATCATCCGCGAGCCGGCCGCGTTCCTGATGGACGAGCCGCTCTCGAACCTCGACGCGAAGCTCCGCGTCGGCATGCGCGCGTCCCTGCAGGAGCTCCACTCGCGGCTCGGCGTGACGACGGTGTACGTGACGCACGACCAGGTCGAGGCGATGACGCTCGGCCAGCGCGTCGCCGTCATGCGGGACGGCCGCATCCAGCAGGTCGACTCGCCGCAACGCCTCTACGACGAGCCGCGGAACCTCTTCGTGGCGGCCTTCATCGGCTCGCCCGCGATGAACCTCGCCCATGCGGTGCTCGAGGACGACGCGGTCACGATCGGCCAGTACCGGATCCCGCTCGCGGCGAACCAGCGCCCGCAGGACGCGCCGCGCGAGGTGATCGCGGGCGTGCGGCCGGAGGCGTTCGAGGACGTGGAGTTCTCCGACGGCTCGCTGCCGATGCTCGACGTCGGCGTGCGCGTGCTCGAGGAGCTCGGCTCCGACGCGCACGTGATGTTCGACCTCGAGACCGAGCCGGTCGTCGTCGAGGCCGCCCGCTCGAACGACGAGGACGAGGACACGACGCTCCTGACCGGCAGCGAGGGCGCGCGCTTCATCGCCCGCGTCGACCCGCGCACGAAGGCGAAGGTCGGCAGCGCGCTGCAGGTCGCGATCGACCCGTCGCGCCTCTACTTCTTCTCGCCGGAGACGGGCGAGAGCCTGCTGCGCACGCACGCCGCCGCCGCGGCGTGATCCGCGACCGGGCGTACACCCGAGCCCGGCTCGAGCGCACCTCTCAGCGGCTCCGCGAGCGCATCCACCCGGAGACGCGGCCGGTCGACGAGCTGCTCGTCTCGCCCGCGGTCGACCGCATCTCCCACGACGAGGCACAGGGCCTCGACTACCGCCCGGCGGCGATCGGCGAGCAGTTCGGCCCGCTCTGGGCGACCTTCTGGTTCCGGGTCGCGGCGACGGTGCCGGAGGAATGGAGCGGCCGCCGCGTCGAGCTGCTCTTCGTCTCGAACAGCGAGGCGACCCTCTGGCGGGACGGCCGCGTCGTCCAGGGCCTGAACACGGGCGGCGCCGGCGAGCGGCCGGACGCGGTGCTCGCCGACCCGGCCGAGCCCGGACCGGTGCGGTGCGAGATCGAGCTCGCCTGCAACGGCATGTTCGGCCGCCGCGGCGGCGCCCGCGCCGAGGCGATCCTCGACCGCTGCGAGCTCGCGCTCTTCGACCCCGACGCGTGGCGCCTCTACTTCGACTTCGAGACGCTGCGCGCGCTCGAGGCGTCCGACTCGGTCGACCCGTCGTGGGGAGGCCTCCTGCGCGCCGGGCTCGACCGCTTCTGCGACGAGGGCGACCCGGCGATCCTCGCCGCGCTCTACGCGCACGAGAACGGGACGCGGGCGCACGAGCTCGCCGCGCTCGGCCACGCCCACATCGACACCGCCTGGCTCTGGCCGCTCGCCGAGACGTACCGCAAGTGCGTGCGCACCTTCTCCTCGCAGCTGCGCTACATGGACGAGTACCCGGAGTACCGCTTCGCGTGCTCGCAGGCGCAGCAGTACGCGTGGATCGAGGAGCGGAGCCCCGACCTCTGGGAGCGGATCGTCGCCAAGGTGCGCGCCGGCCAGTGGGTGCCCGTCGGCGGCTCCTGGGTCGAGCCGGACTGCAACCTCCCCTCGGGCGAGTCGCTCGTGCGCCAGTTCCTGCACGGCCAGCGCTGGTTCGAGCAGCACCTTGGCAGTCGCTGCCGCGAGTTCTGGAGCCCCGACGCGTTCGGCTACGCCGGCCAGCTGCCGCAGATCATGCGCAGCGCCGGGATCACGCGCTTCCTCACGCAGAAGCTCTCCTGGAACCGCTTCAACAAGCCGGAGCACCACACCTTCGTCTGGCAGGGCGACGACGGCAGCGAGGTGCTGACGCACTTCCCGCCGGCGGACACGTACTCGAGCGACGCCTCCGTGCCGGAGCTCCTGAAGAGCGTCGCCCGCTACCTCGACCACGACCACTCGGGGACGAGCCTCCTCCTGTTCGGCCACGGCGACGGCGGCGGCGGGCCGACGACGTCGATGCTCGAGACGCTGCGTCGCGCGCGCGACCTGCAAGGCCTGCCGCGGACGACGCAGCGCACGAGCGACGAGCTCTTCGCCGCCCTCGAGGCGGAGGCGGGGGAGCGGCCGGTGCTCGTCGGCGAGCTGTACTTCGAGTACCACCGCGGCACGTACACGAGCCAGGCCCGGACGAAGCGCGGCAACCGCCGCGGCGAGCAGGCGCTCCACGACGCCGAGTTCCTCGCCGCCGCGCGCGGCGGCGACTACCCGCGTGCCGAGCTCGACCGGCTCTGGAAGCTGCTGCTCCTGAACCAGTTCCACGACATCCTCCCGGGCTCGTCGATCAGGCTCGCGGTCGAGGACGCCGAGCGCGACCTCGCCGAGGTCGAGGCGGGCGCGCTCGCGATCTGCGGCGCGGGCGAGGTGCGTGCGAACACGATCTGCGTGCCGCGCGCCGAGGTCGTCGACGGCGCCGCCGGCCCCGAGTTCGTCGTCGCCGAGCCGTTCGCGGCCGCCGCCGCGGCCGACCCGCCGGCGCCGGTCACGCTCGAGGGTCTCGTGCTCGAGAACGAGCACCTCCGCGCCGAGCTGGACGCGGACGGCTCGGTGCGCAGCGTCGTCCACAAGGCGAGCGGGCGCGAGACGCTGGCCGCACCGGGGAACCGGCTCGAGCTCTACGAGGACCTGCCGAACGACTTCGACGCCTGGGACGTCGACCCGGCGCACCTGCAGACGCGGCGAGACGCAGCGCCGGCCGAGCGGCACGAGGTGCTGTCCGCAGGCCCCCTGCGGGTGGAGGTCGCGTTCGAGCGCCGGGTCGGCGAGGCGAGCACGCTGCGCCAGGTCGTCCGCCTCGACGCGGGCTCGCCGCGGCTCGAGTTCCACGCCACCGTGGACTGGCACGAGTCGCACACGCTCCTGAAGACGTGCTTCCCGCTCGCGGTGCACGCCCGGAACGCGACCTACGAGATGCCGTTCGGCACCGCGGAGCGGCCGACGCACTACACGACGAGCTTCGACCGCGCCCGCTACGAGGTGCCCGGGCACCGCTTCGCCGACCTCTCCGAGCACGGCTTCGGCGCCGCGCTCCTCACCGACTCGAAGTACGGCTACAGCTGCCTCGGCGGCGAGCTCCGGATCAGCCTCCTCCGTTCGCCGACGAGCCCCGACCCGGAGGCGGACCGGGGGCGGCACGAGCTCGCGTACGCGCTTCTCCCCCACGCCGGCGACTGGCGGGAGGGCGGCGTCCTCGCAGAGGCGATGCGCTTCAACGCGCCGCTGCGCCCCGTCGCCGGCGCGCCAGCGACCTCGTTCGCGTCGGTCGAGGGCGCGCCCGGGCTCGTGCTCGACACGATCAAGCGCGCCGAGGGCTCCGACGCGCTCGTGCTGCGGCTCTACGAGGCCTTCGGCGGCCGCGGCACCGCGCGCGTGCGGCTCGCGGCACCGGTCGCCGGGGCGCGGCGCGCGAACGCGCTCGAGGAGGAGGGCGACGCGCTCGAGCTCGAGGACGGCGCGATCGCCGTGCCCTTCCGCCCGCACGAGATCGTCACGCTCGTCGTCCGATGATCGTCTGCCTCGGCCTCGCCACGCTCGACACGATCCTCGTCGTGCCGCGGCACCCGGAGCCGGACGACCGCGTCGTCGCGAGCGAGCGCGCGGTCGCGGGCGGCGGGCCGGCCGCGACCGCCGCGGTCGCGCTCGCGCGCCTCGGCGTCGAGACGGCTTTCGTCGGCGCCGTCGGCGACGACGCCGCCGGCGAGGCGATCCGCGCCGGGCTCGAGCGGGAGGGCGTCGACACCGGCGCACTCGCGGTCGTCCCGGGGCTCGCATCGCCGCAGAGCACGATCCTCGTCGGCGCCGGCTCGCGCGCGATCGTGACGACGCCGCCGCCCCGGCTCGAGCTCCCGGCCGCGGCGCGCGAGCTCTGCCGCGGCGCCGACTGGGTGCACGTCGACCACGTCGGCTGGGCCGCCGCGCCGAAGGGCGTCCGCCTCTCGGTCGACGCCGGCAATCCGATCGCGGGGCTCGACCTCGCCGGCGTCGACCTCTACGCGCCGACCGAGTCGAGCGACGACGGCCGCCGTGCGCCGCTCACCGTCGTCACCCGCGGCGAGGACGGCTGCGTCGCCTACCGCGACGGCGAGACGATCGAGGTGCCCGGCTTCCCCGTCGACGCGGTCAGCACGCTCGGGGCCGGCGACGTGTTCCACGGCGCTCTCCTCGCGGGGCTCGCCGCCGGCCTGCCGCTGCGCGACTGCCTCGAGCGCGCGACGGTGTGCGCGGCGCTCTCGTGCCGTGCGCTCGACGGGCGCTCGGCCGTCCCGGACGAGGATGAGCTGTCGAGGCACCTGCGCCGGTGAGCGAGTGGTGGCGGGACGCCGTCGTCTACGAGGTCTACGTCCGCAGCTTCGCCGACTCGGACGGGGACGGCGTCGGCGACCTGCCCGGCGTCCGCTCGCGGCTGCCGCACCTGTGCGACCTCGGCGTCGACGCGCTCTGGCTGACGCCGTTCTACCCCTCGCCGGGCGTCGACGGCGGCTACGACGTCGCCGACTACTGCGACGTCGACCCCGCCTTCGGGACGCTCGCCGACCTCGACGCGCTCGTCGCCGACGCGCACGAGCTGGGGCTGCGCGTGATCGCCGACGTCGTCCCGAACCACACCTCGATCGAGCATCCCTGGTTCAGGGAGCACCCGGACTGGTACGTGCGCGCCGCGGGCCGCGACGGCGGGCCGCCCAACAACTGGCTCTCGATCTTCGGCGGGCCCGCCTGGTCGCGAGACCCGGAGCGCGGCGACTGGTACCTCCATCTCTTCGCCGCCGAGCAGCCCGACCTCGACTGGCACAACCCGGAGGTGCGCGCCGCGTTCGAGGACGTCCTCCGCTTCTGGCTCGACCGCGGCGTCGACGGGCTCCGGATCGACGTCGCGCACGGCCTGTTCAAGGATCCCGAGCTCCGCGACGAGGACGAGCCCGTCCCCGGGGCCGAGCCGCGTTCCTTCGACCGGCGCCGCGCCGTCGGGCGGCCCGAGCTGCACCCGCTGTACCGGGAGTGGCGCCGGCTCGCCGGTGACCGTCTGCTCCTCGGCGAGGTCTTTCTCACCGATCCGCAGCGCGTGGCCGAGTACGTCCGCCCCGACGAGCTGCACCTCGCCTTCAACTTCGCGCTCCTCTGGGAGCCGTGGGACGCGCCGCGCCTGCGGGCCGCGATCGAGGCGACCCTCGGCGCGCTCCGGCCCGTCGGGGCGACCGCGACGTGGGTGCTCGAGAACCACGACGTGCCGCGCCTGCCGACCCGCTACGGCAGCGTCCGCCGCGCGCGGGCCGGCTCGCTGCTGCTGCTCGCGCTGCCCGGCACGGCCTTCCTCTACCAGGGCGAGGAGCTCGGGCTCGAGGAGGTCGACGTGCCGGCGGAGGCGCGCCGCGACCCGGTCTTCTTCCGGACGGACGGGGAGCGCGCGGGCCGCGACGGCTGCCGCGTGCCGCTGCCGTGGGAGCGCGGGCCGGGGCTCGGGTTCACGAGCGGCCGGCCCTGGCTGCCGGTGCCGGACGGCTGGGACGCGCTCTCGGTCGAGGCGCAGCGCGCCGACCCGGCCTCGACGCTGGCGCTCCACCGCGACGCGCTCGCCCTCCGCCGCGGCTTCGCCGGGGCGCCGTTCCGCTGGCTCGACGCCCCCGACGGCGTGCTCGCCTTCGCGCGCGGCGACGTCGTCTGCACGCTCAACGCGGGCCCGGGGCCGGTGCCGCTCCCGCCCGGCGAGCTGCTTCTCGGCAGCGTGCCGCTCGATGGCGGAGACTTGCCGCAGGACGCTGCGGCGTGGACGCGAACGGAGGCTCGGTGACGGAGGCGCTCGTCGGTCTGGACGTCGGCACCACGGGCGTGAAGGCGCTCGCCCTCTCGCCCGCCGGCGAGGTGCTCGCACGCGCCGAGGAGG